>VTLG01001743.1_pt1 | contig 46625 bp, 39 predicted proteins | sample 4694571 | NCBI WGS metagenome assembly VTLG01 (sample SAMN12604809, study PRJNA352737) | marine metagenome | biome: ENVO:00000447; feature: ENVO:00000209|ENVO:00000569|ENVO:01000036; material: ENVO:00002151; isolation source: viral sequences binned using virsorter ... | reverse complement strand
CTGATCTATTAAACAGTTACACATTTGAGGCAAAGAAAATTGTATATTATTCAGTAACAGTTGGTGCAAATAATAAAACTGAAGCAAAAAGAATTGCATCTGATTTTGAACATTGCAAACATTATGAAGAGGTTGAGTATTGTGAAGGATATGAATATAAGGTAGGTAAGTTATTAGAATCAACTGATGAAAAGGCAAACAAATCAATTAGATCATCGGAGGGTTAAAGCGAAATGAGTATTTCTGACGAAAAGTTTTATGCACAAAGAGATGCAAACTTTAAGGATAGAGTTTATAGAGCTCTATTCGATGATCCTTCAGGTCATAGTGATGAGGAAGTGATTGAGATAATCACTTCACTCAAAGTAGAGGACAATCAAGTATCCAATCTTATAAAGGAGGCCGCCCAATGAGTGTGATTACTAACCGATTAGATTTTATGTCAGAAGTATTACAGGACTTCTGTACACTCCACAATCTTGAGTTTCTAAGTGCTGATGATCTATTACATGATCCATCTAATGAACTCACTGAATACCAGAAAGACTGGCTGACAGGATATGTTCAGACATGGGACATTCTACAAGAAGTAGAATATGAAGACCAAAAATGGGATGAAACAATCGAAGATGCTCAAGTGAATAATGTACCCTATTCACCATTAAATGAGAATAGTGAATATGGTAAGGATATAAGAAGTGCTGATGATGTGAATTCATGTATTACCAATGGTACAGATTATTCTGAATGTGTTGACCGTTTAGTAGATGTTATGGAGAGCACACCCAAGGGGGAATCCAAATGACTGATACAAAGATAGAGAATCTCATTAATGACATTTACTGGGAACTTGTTGAATCACATCCAACAATGAGTGAGGATGAGTTATATGAATCAGCAATAGAGTTAGCATACAGAGAGGAGTATTAGAATGTTAGTTTATGTTATTGGGTTATTAATGGTAGTTACAATCTGTGCTGCTGTTTATTATCTGGCACTTTACAATCCTCACTAAATATGCTAAAATATCTGTACATTGTTGATTACTGGGTACCATTTCCACAATCCGAATATGGTGGGGTGATTAATGTTATTGCAGAGAATGAGGATGAAGTATTCACTCTTCTAAGCAATCCTGATGAACCATTTCATAATGAACGGTTTATTAGTCTCATTAAACCTAATATACAAAGTGCCCAGAAACTTACATTAACTGACAACTATCAGTCAGGTATTATAGACGCATTTATTACTTAAAAGAAAATGGCCAAACTTAATCCCAAACCAGAACTCAAACTGTATCAGATAGTAGAACAACAAACTGATGGGTGGAATCTACCTGATGATACTTCTGATAACCTGACTAAAGAACAGTGTGATAAGAAGTTAAACTCTCTATATGCTGATGGTATAAGCCCAGCAAGGTTAAAAGTAAGAAGAGTGAAGTAAAGTGTATGAGCCACAAGTGGATGATTATGTGAGGTGGAATCATCCTGATGGATCAGTAGATGAAGGATGGGTTTACTTTAAAGGAGACCCAGTAGATAATGAAAAGAGAGTAAAGGATGGATGGAATAGTGTTTCACAGTATATTACTATAGAAACAAATGTTAAACCTAAACCCGATTATCATTATACAAGTGGTAAGGAAATGAAACATAAGATGATTCATACATTACTCCTATGTACAAAAGAATGTTGGAATGAACTAACTTACATAAGAAAGAGAGATCATAAAGAGATACAACATTATTCACAATATGATGATTCACATGGCATTGAGTTATAAGGTAACGTATTATCAGTCATATATTAAAAAGTATATGAAAGAGTTAATAACTATCTGGATGTACACATTAGGTAGTTTCAATGATAATAAGACAAAGAGATATGATGGTATTATATGTGTACTAAGAACAGGTATATTACTCTCATATCTTATTACTAATACAGTGATATGTGCAGGGGTTATTAGACATTGGAACAATAGACCTAATCTAACACAAATGGTATCAAGCTCTGTTACCGAATATGTTTAAAAATAGGTTTTAAATGGCTTTATAAATATATTCCGCTTTTTTATCTCTTTCTCAATAAGCACTCCTTATTGAGTCTCAATAGTGTATTCTTATTGATTCTCAATAGGGTATATGTATTCTCAAAAGCATTATATTATTATGAGTTTATATGAGTATTAAACCCAGCCACATCTTGTGACCTAAGCGAGCGTAGCATGAAGCGAGCGATTTGTCAAGGCCACGGCGGTTCCAAATCCCCCCACCCAGTAAAGTTCAAACCAACCCAGTTCCCAAACCAACTAAAACCAGAACCTTAAGTTCAGGTTCTTATCTTATAAAAACTTAATAATCTAGTCGAGTAGTATAAATATATTATTATGATCTCGACTAGACTCTACATTTAGTGTTGACAATCTAGTCTAGATATGCTATACTATCATTATATCATAGTTCATTAATCAATCTAGACTAGAATCATGAACGACTACGATGCAACATCAGTATGGGAGTACGAGATTTCATGTCACGATCTCGACGAGAACATAACATACAATATGCAAGATACATATGATCTTGACGAGGAATACGCACGAGATTCATATGATTATACAGAGCTTGCATATCAATTTTATGCGTAGTATACTGCGTACGAGATTACATCATGATATACTGCGTACGAGATAATGTGTACATATACTGTATCACATATACTGCGTACTAGATTATAACATAACATATAACATCATATACTGCGTACTAGATGTTATCACATATACTGCATGATATACTGTGTAACATATACTGCGTACTAGATCTTATCATATAACATATAACATATACTGTATTACATATACAATACTAGAATATTATAACATAAAAATATAAAGAAATCGCAGAGCTTGTGCAGGTTGATAAACTGGCACAAGTTTTTTCCATTTGGTCTCAGATCGGTTATAATACATATGTTCGTCACAAATGGTCTCATGATTCATTCTCTACATTTCGGAAGAGCATTTTGGTTAGATGATGACAAAGAGTTTTGTTCTGCCCCTTGGAGAAAAGATGGCACGGTTGAAGACCTGATGTGGGATTACGTGAGTGAGTGGTGTGACCTTGAAGGTCTAGACCTTGGGAGATTATTGGAGATTCACAAGACTCTGATAATCGAAGATGCTGCTGAGTATTATGTAAGACGGGAGGCATGAGTTTGTTCCGAGTCGTCACACAGGGTGGCGGCTCATAGGCCGTTCTCAATAAGCATTCGTTATTGAGAATATGTGACGGTTGGCAAACTGTCCACTAATTCCCTATCGGGGGTCATTTTCGTGTATTATATAAAAGTAAATCAACGAAGTTCTTATGCGTTATTCTGTTCACTGTCCATCCGCACCTTATGAGAATTCTTCGTTTGTAAATCTTGATGACTGTTGGGATTTATGCCTTGACTTATCCGTAGAATACGGGTATAGTGAAGTGAGACACGGGGTTTGCGTGTTGGGTTCTTACACTAATGGTCAGTAATCATGGAAGCATTCTTAACAATCAACGGGAAGGATTACTCCCACAAAGATATCAACTTAATCCGTGATTTCTTTACTAATGAACAATGGGATTTGATAGATTACGCACTTTGTGAATATCAAGATCACGAAGATTCAACAGTTGAATGTAAAGAACTGTTGGACGTTATGTATCAAGTATTCCGTTCGGCGTATTAATAACATTTAAGGGACGTAATCCGTCCCTTATTTAATAACAACTCATTCTCAATAAAAATCCTTATTGAGAACGGCCTAGAAGCCTCTGTCCCTCGGCGGCCTAGCCCAGTTGGCAAAGTGTCCACTAATTTCCCATTCGTGTCCGTAATCGTTTATATTATAAGAGTCAACAAACGGAGTCCTTATGAACGGTTGGAAGAATTACGAAACCTGGAACGTTTCTCTTTGGATTCAGAATGATGAAACTCTTTACAGAATTGCCCTTGCATCTGCAGGTTTCCAAACTTTCATGAATGACATGCTTGCCTGTGGGTGCCCTGTAACTAAAGACGGTGTAAAATGGACTGACGCTGATTACTCTGAAGTCCAGAGTATGTTCAATGAAATGAAAGCAACGACTGACCTTGATTACTGGAAGTCAGCACTGGTCAGTTTCTAAACTGTCACACTAAACCCCCACTTGGGGGTTTTTTCATGTATTATTAAAGAGTAGTAAAGGATTTTTCAAATGAGCACATTAGCACATGAGACAATTTATGAAACATGCTTTGATGAGTGCTTTGATGAGTACATGCGTATCAGTGGTCTTTCAAGTGACCAAATGAGCGAATGGGTTTCAATCAATCCTTACGTGTTGGACTTGATTGAAAATAAAGCATATAAAATGTTTCAAGATATGTGTCAGTAGTCAAACTGTCCACTAACCCCTTTATAGGGGTTTATTTTTTGCTATATTAAAGACATGAATAAAAACCTTGAAATTGTCCGTTCGTTTTTTACCGATGCCGAATGGGACGCAATCGACTCCGCACTCTCTGATTACCAGGATTACGGGGATAGAGAAACCGAACTCATGAATTCAATCGGTGACAAAATGGACAAATTATTCAACGCATGAACACTTCACTATTCACTCAGGCAAAGGACCTTTCTTACAGGTTTCCAGTTGAACTTAAAAGGACTTTCAAATCAAAGAGAGTAGATTTCTATTCTTACCTTGGATCCGATCAGTACAGAATTGAGCATCGTGCAGGTGATCAATTCTCAGTCGTTGAAATGTATGAGGTCAGTCCCGTTGAGTGGCAAACCCGCACCGTTTCAGTTTTTGGCGACTTATTGGATGCTGTTGAATTCACCAGAGCATTACACTATGCCAGTTGGTAAAGTGTCCACTAAATCCCCCACTGTGGGGATTTTTTGCTATTATTAAAGAGTCAACCAATCAAACCCATTTTTATGTTCGTTGATCCCCGTTTCGAAGATGATGCTCTCTCTGCTCTAATGGAAGAGGCATTTACTCAAACTGAAGAGGAAACTAAATTTGATGTCGATGCCTATTTCAATTCAGACATTGACTATTAAATGAAATCTTTCCCAACTGTCAACCCTACCGATTTTTACATGACAAACTACCCTGCAAGCATCTATTCTGAAATTGAGCAGTTCTGTAATGAAAATGAATTTACAGTGGATTACTTCCTAAGTGAATTTGCTCAAAAGGAAGAGCAGTTACAGAGACCATTCAGAGCATATAGAGGCAGGTCACCCCTAAACGATTGTTAAAAAACTTATTGTTTCAGTTTGTTACAGAACCCCCGAAAGGGGGTTTTTTATTGGTACAATAACAGAGTACCAAACGAAATTCGTTTTTATGCCTGTTAAGTCACCTGCTGCCACTCCTACAAAAACACGTAAGACCCGCACCCGTAAGACTTCACCGACACGCACCCGTAAGGTTGCCAAAACTGCTAAAGTTATTAAGGAAGTTCAGGCAGTGCTTGACGCTCCCAAAACTAAACCAGCAGTTAAAAAGGTTACCGTCACATCCTTTAAAAGTGGCAAAGTGGTTTCTAAAGTAACCACACTTAAGAGACCATCAACTGCCCGTCTCATCTCACCTCAAAAATATCTTAAGGATATTTCAACACGGTGGGCAATCCACAATTATGAGATCCAGGAACTTCTAAAGGATTTCACTAAAGGATTTGAGGCAGTCAAACCCTACCATGCTCAGGCAGTCAAAACCGTCAGAGCTTGGACAGTTTAGAAACTGGCACACCAGCACCCCACGGGGTGCTTTTTTCATGTATTATTAAAGAGTACCAAAGGATTTCACCCATGCGTCAAATAGAAAAGCAAATGAACTTCGCTCTTTCCAATAAGGGCAACTGGTCTAAGGATAACACCAGAGTTGAATTCAATGAATCAACAAACTGTTCAACCGTTTTTCTACATGGTAACAGCATTGCTACTTTCGATCACAATCTGAAAGCAGTTAAACTCAGTTCATGCGGATGGGATACACCCACAACAAAATCCAGATTGAACGCCATACTCCAGGAAGTGAAACCAGGATGCGGCATCTTTCAAAAGAAATTTGAGTGGTTCGTTTCATTCCGTGATGATGTAAAGGATTTCTGGGATGGCATGATTCTAATAGATGCAGATCATTTAGAGATTGCCTGACACATTAAGAACTGTCACTAAAACCCCGAAAGGGGTTTTTTTATTGATATAATAAAAGAGTAAACAACATTACAAAGGATTATGCAAACAACCTATTTTAAAGGTGGTATTCAAAACGGAACGGTTGCAACCGATGCACGTGCCCGTAAGTTGGACAATTACTGCAAAGAGTTGAGAGAGTCAGTTTTTGCCAACTTCAAAAGCGAAGACTTGACAGTTCAAAAGAAGTTGAACCAAAACCAAATTCCTGGTGGAATCGGTGCCTGTGAACCTGACGGCGGGGCGTGGTTTTATAAAGGAATCCTTATCGCAGTCTTTGAAGGTAAAAAGCAGCAAAACAGAGGGAACGCAATTGAAAGGTGGTTCAAAAACAATTTCATCTGCAGGTCAATCAATCCTCAGGTTTCTTACGTGACCTTTGCCACTGGTGGCGGTGCCAAAGCAAACGGGACAATTGGCAAAGCGTTAAACATTGCCCACTTAAACGGTTTCAACAAATATGTACCAGGTGGGAATTCATGCTTTATGAATGAGGACACAATTGATAAGGATGAAATGAATTCCATTATGCACGAAGTAATTCTTGAAAGAATGGAGGCAGTAGACAGTCTGTAAACCTACACACAATTCCCCCTAACGGGGGACTTTCCCTTTATAATAAGAATATGAAAAACACCCATCTTGAGCACCCCGAAGATTGCATCCTCACAGGTAACCTATCTGTATTGGATGCTTTTTTATTGCCCCTTCTTATTACGTTAAAGATTGACGGTGCACCCGCTATCGTTTGGGGCACTAACCCTGAGACGGGGAATTTCTTTGTTGGTACAAAATCCGTATTCAACAAAGTCAAAATCAAAATCAATGAATCACACACGGACATTGAAGAGAATCATGATGGGCAAGTGGCAGATATTTTGCATTACTGTTTGGATAACCTGCCTGACCATGACGGAATTATTCAGGGTGACTTTATCGGGTTCGGCGGTGATGACATATACACCCCAAACACCCTGACCTATTTTTTTGATCATGATGTAGATGCTGAGATAATCGTTGCACCTCACACTTCGTATAAGGGGGACTGCTTACGTGATGCCATAGCGTCACCCCTTATGGAAAATATGCAAAGCACTGAGACTTGTAAATTTGTTCAACCCCGTTCATTCATTCGTGGTGAGGTTGAGTGCTTTGATGATTTAGAAGATTCAATCAAGTTCGCAAAGCAGGTTGCACAGGCAGTTGAGTTTGTAGATGAGAAGGAATCAAAGAGATTAAAGAAGATTTTAAATGAGTGCATCCGTCAAGGCATAGAGATAGACTCTTATGATTTTCCAGGTAATGAGAATCTGATCGGACTTTGGTTACTGGTTAAGTCCATTAAGGAAGATGCCTTATCACTGTGCCGTCATGAATCAGATTTTGACACATACTTGGGAGAGAATGAAATTCAGGGTGAGGGATATGTGATGCACACACAGCATGGAATGTTTAAGTTGGTTCAACGTGAGGTCTTCTCATACGCTAATTTCAATAATCAAGGATCATTTCATTCTACATGATCACAGTGCATCATTCGTTCGTGAATCAGACAGTTGTTTTGTTGGGGGCGTTGATGCCCCCCCGCCGTGTTTAATTCCTTAAGGTACCATTAGTCTACAAAGCACCCTCCCCGACCAAGCTTTATCTTTATATACAAAAAATCCTGTGGCCATATATAAATCAAAAAAGGAATTCAATGAAATGCAAAAAAATCCCCAGAATATTTTTAGCACCATAGAGATCGACCCAGTAAGTGGTGAGTATTTTACGGTTATACCAGAAGAAGTAGTAAATGAGATGGGATATTATGAAGAAACAAAACTCCATTGGCACTATGATTCTGATGGGGTTTTACTCATTGACGAGACCCCTTGACGATTGCTATATAATGGAGTATAATGATTTGAAAGTAAGCTTATTAAAATGGCAAAAGGATTTACAGTAAAGGCAACTCCACCAAAAGTGAAGAAGCCTGAATGGGATTATGAGAAAGCAAAGGAGTTAGTCAAAGGAAAATCGATAGTCTTCTGTCTACCAGGAAGAGGAGTATCCTATGCATTTCTGAAATCTTTCGTACAACTTTGTTTTGACCTTGTACAAGCAAATGCGAGTATTCAAATATCTCAAGATTATTCATCAATGGTCAACTTTGCCCGTTGTAAGTGTCTTGGAGCAAATGTACTAAGAGGCCCTGACCAGTTACCATGGGATGGAAAGTTGAAATATGATTATCAACTTTGGATTGACTCTGATATTGTGTTTAATGCAGAGAAGTTCTGGCAGTTAGTCTTAATGGATCAAGACATTGCAGCAGGGTGGTATTGTACAGAGGATGGTAGAACGACCTCCGTTGCACATTGGCTAGAGGAAGATGACTTCCGTAACAATGGTGGAGTGATGAATCATGAAACTATTGAGAGTATACAGAAGCGTAAGAAACCATTTACTGTTGATTATACAGGATTTGGATGGTTATTGATTAAGAAAGGTGTTTTTGAGAATGAGGGTTTAAAGTATCCATGGTTTGCTCCGAAGATGCAAATATTCGAGAGTGGCAGTGTTCAAGACATGTGTGGAGAAGATGTTTCTTTCTGTCTTGATGCAAAGGATGCAGGTTTCGAAATCTGGTGCGACCCACGGGTAAGAGTAGGGCATGAAAAAACACGAGTTATATAGAATCATTGTAAATGGGAAAGAGATCTTCACGGCATTAGGTCAGGGAGAATACTTTCAAAGGATGGAGGATTTGGCACTTGAATATTATCAGACAGGTTCTCCACATCCTGATACAATCAAAACAGAAACTTATTTGGAGGACATGAATGGCTAAAGCAACAGGTGGGATCAGTGGTGGAGATTTTGTATCATCGCCTCCTAAGAAGACTCGCCAAGGAAGGGGGAAGCACACGAAGTATGCAGCGAGTTCTCGAAACTCGCCTCGTAAGAGATATAAGGGTCAAGGACGATAATATATAAGGTGTCTCTAAGGGGGCACCTTTTTTTATGAGAAAATAGGTATAAATAGATAAAAACTATGTTCAATGGCAATTACAAGGATATCACGATCATTCAAAGACATTAGTTTGGACTTTGAGAATCCACATCCAGTTACAAATGATTTAAAAGTTTTAAAGAACGAATCTGCAATACGAAGATCAATTCGTAATATTGTTCAGACTATTCCGACTGAAAAGTTCTTTGATTCTTTATTTGGATCTGATGTACGTAGTAGTCTATTTAACTTTATTGACTTTGGTACAGCATCGAATATTCGATCTCAAATTGAAATTGCAATAGATAACTTTGAACCCAGAGTTGAAAATGTTGATGTGATTGTCGATCCTAATCCAGATGAGAATACATTTGAGGTGACAGTCGTATTTGATATCGTTGGACAAGAGTTTCCTACACAAGAATTTGCCTTCATTTTAGAGTCAACAAGATAAGATGCCTTTTACTAAATTTACAAATCTTGATTTTGATCAGATAAAGACTTCCATCAAGGATTATCTCCGTGCTAATAGTACATTTACGGGATTTGATTTTGAAGGATCTAACTTTTCTGTTCTGATCGATACATTAGCATATAACACTTATATTACTGCCTTTAACTCTAATATGATTGTCAATGAATCCTTTTTGGATTCAGCAACATTAAGAGAGAATGTTGTTTCATTAGCACGAAATATTGGATATGTTCCACGATCAAGAACAGCATCAACAGCAGAGGTATCATTTAGTGTTACCGTTCCGAATAAGAAAGTAACAGATATACCCAGTATAACGCTACAGGCAGGGTTAGTAGCAGTAGGATTAGCAAATGATACGTCATATGTATTCTCTACGACTGAGGACGTTTCAGCACCCTCACAGACTTCAGGAAATAATATTTTTGCTGACTTTAATAACGTAGAAATCAAAGAAGGAACCTTTTTAGAGAAAGTATTTACAGTTGATGCCTCATTAGATCAAAGATTTGTCTTAGATAATGATGGAGTGGATACTTCAACCATTCGAGTCTATGTAAATAATGAAAGAGATAGTGGTGGTAATCTTTTAGCTCAGTTAGGAACAGAATATAATGTTGTTGATAATATTTTAAATGTAGATAGTAACTCTTTGATTTACTTATTGCAAGAAATTCAAGATGAGAGATATGAGTTACTGTTTGGTGATGGATTGATTGGTAAAAAGTTAGAAAATGGATCACGTATTACAGTTCGTTACATTGTAACTGATGGTGCCGAAGGAAATGGTGCTGGACAAGATAATACATTCTCTTTTTCTGGTAAAATTGTTGATTCTGCTAATCCTTATTCACCAATACCACTTACATTATCGGCAAATCCTAACTTAATCACTGATCAACCCTCTCAGAATGGTTCTGATATCGAATCAGTGACTTCGATTAAGTATTATGCTCCAAGAATCTACTCATCACAGTACAGAGCAGTTACTCCAAGGGATTATGAGGCAATAATTAAGAAAATTTACCCTGATACACAGTCAGTAGCAGTGGTTGGTGGTGAAGAAATGGATCCACCAGAGTTTGGAAACGTAATTATTAGTATAAAACCCAAAAATGGGTCTTTTGTTTCTGATTTTAACAAATCTCGCATTTTATCTCAACTTAAGCAGTATTCGGTTTCAGGAATTAACCAAAAAATCACTGATTTGAAGATGCTTTATGTTGAAATTGACAGTGCGGTCTATTTTGACAATAATAGGGTCTCTACATCAAATTCATTGAAGACATCTGTTATCAATTCATTGACAACTTATGCTAATTCTGTTGATATGAACAAATTTGGTGGTAGATTTAAGTATAGTAAGGTACAACAAGTCATTGATAGCACTGATACTGCTATTACATCGAATATTACAAGAGTAAGAATACGAAGAGACCTTAAATGTGCCTTAAATCAGTTTGCACAGTATGAGCTATGTTATGGTAATCAGTTCCATGTTAATTCTGAAGGATATAACATTAAATCAACAGGATTCTACATTAATTCAACAACTAAACCAGTTTATTTTACTGATGTTCCAAGAGAGGATAAGTTAACTGGTGATTTAGCGATCATATCGATTGCAGATGATGGAACTTCTACAATTGTAAGTAAAGGTGCTGGTACAGTTGATTATGTGAAAGGTGAGATTGTTATTGGAACACTTAATATTACAGGAACTCTTGATGGAACAGGAATTGTTGAAATTCAAGCAATTCCTCAATCAAATGATGTTGTTGGATTACAAGAACTGTACGTTGAATTTAGTGTTTCAAAAAGTACAATAAATATGGTTAGGGATGTTATTGCCTCTGGAGATGAGATCACAGGAACTGCATTTGTCAGAGACTTCTATACATCTAGTTATCTCAACGGTCAACTAATAAGACAGTAATATGATACAGACGGGTTTTGAATCTAGGGTAAAGGTTCAACAAATAATTGATAGTCAACTACCAGAATATGTCTTGGATGAAAATCCAACGACAGTTGATTTTCTTAAGCAATATTATATTGGTCAAGAATATCAAGGTGGTCCTATTGACATTACAGATAATCTAGATCAATATTTAAAGTTAGATAATCTGACTCCTGAAGTAGTTGTAGGAAGTACAACTCTTTCTACTGGTATTGCTGCAACAACAACTACAATTGAAGTTGCTAGTACAAAGGGATTTCCAGAGAACTACGGTCTCTTAAAGATTAATGATGAGGTAATAACATATACAGGTCTAACAACCAATACATTTACAGGTTGTAAACGTGGATTTTGTGGAATAACATCATATCATGAGTTAAACAATCAAGAAGAACTTGTATTTGCAGATACAACTGCTGCTGCTCATACATCTAATACTAAAATACAGAACTTAAGTTCCTTATTCCTTCAAGAATTTTATAAGAAAACTAAAGCTACTTTAACACCAGGTTTAGAAGATGTACCTTTTACAGATCCACTAAATGCTGGTAACTTTATAAAAGAATCCAGATCGTTATATGAAGCAAAAGGAACAGATGAATCCTTCCGAATTCTATTCAATGTACTTTATGGTGAAACACCTCAAGTTGTAAATCTAGAAGAATTTCTGATTAAACCATCTTCTGCCAACTTTATTAGAAGAGAAGTAGCTATTGGTGATGTTATTTCGGGAGATATTACAAAATTAGTAGGTCAAACAATATTTAAAGAGGGTGATGCAACCACTAATGCTTCTATTGCAGAGATCGAAGCATTTAGAAGATCAGGTGTATCATATACAGAGAATAAGCAATATTACAAGTTATCACTTTTCCTTGGATATAGTGATAGTGAATCAGCAATTCAAGGTGATTTTAAGGCAACTCCTACATCTAAATCATTATTTTCTGTTGGGAGTGGTTCTACAACCATTATGGTTGATTCTACTATTGGTTTTGGCCAAACAGGTACGTTAGTATCTGGTAATAATACCAACATTTATTATACAAGTAAGAGTATAAATCAGTTCTTTGGAGTAAGTGGAATCACTGAACCGATTCCTAATGCTGCTGATATTATTGGTGGAGACATTTACTATGGTTATGAGAATGGAGATACGACTAAAAAGGTAAGAATAAGACTAAATGGTGTCTTATCAGGATTTGAACAGACATCAACTACACTAGATGTGGATGAAGGACAAGAGATTTCTGTCAAAAATATTGGTAATTTAATCGTAAACCCAACAACAGATAGAACATATGAAGAAATATTTGCTAATTCATGGATATACAACACAGGTGTAAGGTATAAAGTAGATGGAGATACCTTTAGTGCTGCTAGTGAGTTCACTTTACTTGATAATTTGGATAGATCTAGTCTTAAGACTGGTGATACAGTACAGATTTTCCTAAGAGGAGGTAATACAGCTCAAACTTTAGGTGCTGGTGCTACTACAGCTTATGTTCAAAATGATGGATTACAGGCTAAAGAACCATGGAGTACTCCATCTAGAACAGTTAAACTGTCTGATAATTACACTGGAACAGGTGAAATTGATATTAGAAGGGTGATTAATACTGCTAGAAGTGTTGGAGCACCTTTAGAATACAATCCTTCTTTCTCTGATATTCAAAATGTCTATGTTGGAAGTGGTAAAACTGCCTATGTAGCGTCAAATTCATTACCATCTGGTACAACTGATGCTTTGACTGGTATAACAACTAGTTTTAAAAACACAATAACGACTCCAATTCAGACTTTTGTGGCAGTTGCTTTATTAGATCCACTTTCTACTGAACCTACTTACAGTACAACTATCAGATTTAACAATGCGGTTCCCTTTATGAGGGGTGATTCACTCTATTATGAGCCTACTGGAGCACCATTGACAGGATTAGATACAGGTCGTTACTATGTTGACGTTGTAAGTCCTGATAAAAGAGATGTAAAACTTTATAATTCACCAGCTCTTATTGATGGTGTTAACTATTTGTCATTTAAACTAGGTACTGCGAACATTGCAGATCAGAAATTTACACTATTTTCTCAAAAAGATGGTTTAATTGGACCTCAAAAAGTATTTAAAGCGTTTTCATTAGAACAATCAACTGCTACAGGCACTCAAGTTCCTACTGCATTTGGGCCAACTGGAATTTTAATCAATGGAGTTGAAATTACTAACTATAAATCAACTGATAAAGTCTATTATGGTCCATTAACATCAACTAATGTCTTAAATCAGGGTACTGGTTATGATGTTATTAACTTACCACACATAGAAGTTGCTGCTGGTGTAGGTACAGTAGCGTTAGTTCAACCAGTTTTGACTGGAACGATGACAGAAGCAGTAGTTGATCCACAAGGATTTAACATTGAAAGAGTTTTATCTATTGATGTAACAGGTGGAAACGGAACTGCTGTGATTGAACCATTAATATCAACCAAAAAAAGGTCTGTTTCTTTCGATTCTAGAGGTGCATGGCAAGGTGGCGGTGTCAATTTAGCAGCAAATACCATTACATTCTTAGAAAATCATTATTTTGTCAACGGCCAAGAAATAATTTACAATTCTGAGGAAAATATAGAGATAGGAGTTGGTATTGGAACATCAACATTAGGAAATTATGCAAATTATTTTGCAAATGTGGTGGGTCTTACAACAATAACTCTTCATAATACAGAATCTGATGCTCTTAATGGATTAAATCCAGTAGGTATACGAACTTCTTCTGGAGGAGTTCAAAAATTCCAAACTCTTGCTAATTTAAAGACTGTTATTGGAACAAAAGTTGTTGATGGAGGAACATTTACAAATAGACAACTTAGAGTTCAACCAAAAGATATTTCAACTGATTATAATACCATCAATTTTGAAAATCATGGATTTAATAGTGGAGATTTATTAGAATATAAGACATGGGGAACGGTAATCACAGGAATTGTGACTGCAAATCAGTATTATGTTTTGAAAAATGACAATAATTCTTTTAGATTGGCAGATGCTGGTATTGGTGGTACAAATCCAACGAATTATGATCGAAAAAATATAGTTTCATTCACTTCTAATGGTGTAGGAGAACAAATATTTAAGTATCCTGATATTTCAGTTACAGTTAATTACGTTCCTGTAGGTGGTACAACTAATGTTGAATCAATTTTACTAACTCCTACAGTCAGAGGTAATATAGTAGATTCTTATTTGTATGAAAAAGGTACTGGATATGGTTCTACTACCATTAATTTTGAAAGTCAACCATTAATAACAATAAAAACAGGTAAAGATGCTGTATTAACACCTATCATTGATAATGGACAGATTATTTCTGTTAATGTTCAAAATCCAGGTGTTGAGTATTATTCATCTCCTGATATTAGTATTAAAGACGAATCTGGTGCAGGTAGTGGAGCAATATTAAGACCTGTTCTTGCAAATAGAAAAATTAGTTCAGTTATAGTTGTTAGTCCAGGAATTGGTTATTCTAGTACTCATACTTCTATAACAGTTACAAGTGCTGGAAAAAATGGGTTCCTAGAAGCTAAAGTAAGACCTCTTACTATTGATATTAGAAGAAAATATGGTAGTGATGAGTTATTACTTCCAAGTGATAACAAACTTAAGTATACTTTATGTGGATATGGTGCTACTTATAGAAATACTTTTGGTGAAGATCCAACTCTTATTTCTAAAATCATTGGATGGGCATATGATGGCAATCCAATCTATGGACCTTATGGAAACAGTGATCCTGAAGATGGTAATTCTGGTGCCAAAAGACTTGTATCAGGATATACCGCAAGTACTTCAAATGTGATAGATAGACCTTCCTTTAATCTTGGAATGTTTGTAGAAGATTATAAATTTGATAATTCTGGAGATTTGGATGAAAATAATGGAAGATTTAGTAAAACACCAGAATTTCCTGATGGGGTTTATGCGTATTATGCGACTATTCATAGTTCAACACATCCAGTCTATGGAAGTCAACCACAATTCCCATATTTTATTGGTAATTCTTATCGTTCTCTTCCTTTAGATCAAAATTTTGATCAATCTTCAAATTTTGCGAAAACTGATCTTGTTCGTAATACATTCCCATATAGATCTTCATCAATAAACGCAGATAATGATTATATTATTGAACCAAATGAAATAGATAAACAAAAAGTTGTAATCGAATCAGTTACTAGTGGAAGTGTTGATGAAGTAAGTATAGTTAGTGCTGGAAGCAGTTATAAGGTTGGTGATATTCTTACTTTTGATGATATTGATACTGATGGCGGTGGACTCTCAGTAAAAGTATCTTCTTTGACTGGAGAAGACATTTATAGTGTTGCTAATAGTTCTATTGCATATAATAACGTAGTCTTTACTAAAGAAGGTGGAAATTCTGTTAGAGCAACTATAACTGGTAATAATATTTTGAATGATCAAGACGTAGTTACTGTGTCTGGATTTACTACAAGTCTTTCTGCCTTAAATAGAGACTATTTTATTGGTATTAATACTGCACATACAATATTGACATATCCTTTACCTACAAATTTGGGTACAGGTGTAGGTACAACTGAAATAGTTGTTGCTGATATTCCATCTACTGTTTCAGTAGGAAGTTCAATCGGTATTGGAACAGAAACTGGTAAGATATTGAATATTTACAGAAATGAAAATGTTTTAACAGTAGAGAGGGGTGTAAATGAAGATGATAAAGCAGCAGGTGTTGGTGTAACTTATCATCCAAATTCATTTACATTTAATCAATCCATTGATGATCTTGATTCTAAAGTTAATGATATAGTTTACTTTAACCCAGATAAAGCAGTAGGATTTGGTACTACTGCAGGTGCACCAAGTCATCTACAAAAATCATTTACATTTGCAAATAGAACTATTACTAGAAATGTTCCATGTGGAAGAGTTTATATACCAAATCATCCATTTGCAGAGGGACAAGAGGTAACATATACTCAAGCTGGTTCAACTGCTCTCACATATGTTTCTATAGGTAATACTCCATTCACTCCTGGTGATCCCACGAGTACTTACTATATTAGACATCCATTCGCTCTTCCAGCTTCAGCAACTCTTTATATTTCAAATGCTACTCCTACTACCATAGGACTGAAGACTGAAAGGACGGGACCTGAGATATTCTTTACAAGTGGTGGAAGTGATAGTGATCTATTCTCATTGGAAAGTAATTACACTCAAGAAAAAGGAACTGTTACTAGGATAAACACTGAAGTAACTACTTTAAATCCACATGGATTAAAAATTGGTGATACGGTATCATTAAAAGCAACTGTAGGATTGACTACAGGTGTTGGTATAGGCAGTACAGATATAGCAATAAGTCGTCAATCAGGTACAGGATATATTTTAGTTGATCCTGTAGAATATGATCATACAACCACATATCCACCTTCTACGTTTAATAATGGGTCTGAACATAATTTTAATACGGGAGATAAGGTATATCTAACAAATACATCAGGAACATTGCCAACAGGATTATCGGAAAGAGCATATTTTGTTTATGTCCTGAGTTCCAAATTTTTCCAATTATGTGAAACTTATAAAGATACACAATCTCCTGCTAATATTGTATCATTTACAGGCACTCCTACAGGAACTCGTACTTTTAGTAAGATAAATCCTCCTATTAAGGTTATTAGAAATAATAGTCCAAGATTTAATTTGAAAGATGCTTCTTTAAGTGGTTATGATCTTAAGTTCTATTATGACCAAGAGTTTAAGAATGAATTTGTTTCTACTGCTACAACAACTACAAGTTTCAATATCACTACTTCAGGTGTAGTAGGTAGTGGAACTAGTGGTGCAAAAACTATTAACTATGATGCATCATTACCTGATAAACTTTATTATACTTTAGGAAAATCTGGTTATATTAGTACAGCAGATACAACTGTTGAAAAATATTCAGAGATTTCTTATATCGATAGTGAGTATAATGGAACTTATAATGTTATAGGAATAGGTAGTACTACATTTACTATTGTTTCAGATTCAACTCCATCTAATCCATTTTTAACACAATCTATATCAGATACTTTAGAATATACTACCACTTCTAAAAATACTATTGGTGGAGTTGATCGTGTATATATTACTTCTGGTGGATCAGATTATAAAAAGTTACCAACCTTTGTTGGATCAGCATCTACACAAGGATTGGGACTATATGCAGTTACCAAATCCAAGAGTATTGGTAATGTTAATCAAACAAGAGTTATTAATGAAGGATTTGAATATTCATCTGATCCTACATTGAGACCTCAAGCTTTTATATCACCAATCATTACAATTGATAGTTCTAATACCATAGGAGTTGTTACTACTGTTTCTGGTGGTGTAGGATACAATAACGCACCTATAGTTGATATTGTTGATACTACCACTCGTGAAAAGATTAATAGTGGAATAATAAAACCAACTCTGGTTGGTAGTGCTATTCATAGTCTAGATATTCTACAACCACCATATGGTCTTCCAGAGACTCCTGTGACCTTGTTTACAACAAGTAATGATAATGGGGTTGGAATCAATACTATACAGTCTGACAGTGCTTTAAGTGGTATATTCACTTGTTTCTTTGCTCATACTAATCCTGCAGCATTTGTGCCAAATGATAGAGTTTTCATTGAGGGTGTAACTAAAGTTGGATCTGCTGGAACTGGATTCAACTCTGCAGATGTTGGATATAGATTTGGTAGAGTTCTTTCTTATGTTGGAGGAGTAATTGAAGACGCAGTAAAGATTAGTTATGAGGATGATTTTATATCAACTAATTGTGGATTAGCAGATACTATCCAATCAGAGGCTAGTATAATCAAACAAAGTTTTTATCCATCCTTTAGTGTTTATCAAGTACCTGCAAACTTTATTGAAGGTGAACGATTAATCTCAAATAATATTGAAAGAGATTTGTTTATCGTTTCTTCTAATGATGACTTTATAAAGATTAGTGGAGTATATGTATTAACTGTTGGTGAGATTATTACTGGTGCTGAAAGTGGAGTAATAGCAACTATTGAAAATGTGAGAAATAATGAAGGAATTTACAATATTAAGTATGGAGCTGAAAAGAATATTGGATGGTCAGATGATATTGGTAAGTTAAGTTCAGATAATCAGGTAACTCCAGATAATGATTATTATCAAAATTTATCATATACTATAAAGAGCACTAAGACTTTTGATGAGTTAAGAAGTCCTGTAAATGGATTACTTCATACAAGTGGACTTAAGAACTTTGCTGATACTGGAATTACCAGTACATCAAAAGTTGGTATTGGAAGTACAAGTTATAGTATATCTATTCAGGACATTATTTCAGATAATAGAGTAGATACTGTTAACAATTATGCTAATGGTTTAGATTTAAGTACAAATTCAACATCTTCCAAATTAATAAAACTTACTAATAAGAGATTAACTCCATACCAAGTAGCAAAGAGTAATGAAGTTTTAATAGTAGATAATATCAATACTCAGTTTTCTAATCTTGATGGTAAACCAAGTACATTCTTAAATGTTGAAAATCAGTTAGGAAAAAATTCATATATTGAGTATACTATTAGAATAAGCAATTTAACATATAGTGAAGTTCAATTGGTAGAACTTGTTATATTGAATAATGGTACTGATATTGCTTTATTGAAAAAATCAGAACTTGACGATACTTCTAGGATTGGTGATTTCTCAATAGTAGAAGATATTTTTGGTAATAAGTTCCTTAGATTTACTCCATTACCTAATGCATTTGATTATGATTATGATCTTAAGGTTTTAAAATCTGAAGTTAATGATAATATTGTTGATGCAACTCAACCAGTTGGCTTCAGTAAGATGATGTCTTCTGTAGGTATAGCACAAAAAACTTCTGCAGGAATAGCAACTGCTAATATTGTTTCTTTAGATTCATCAGAATATGAATCGGTACTTGTAAAAACTGCTTTAACAAATACAACTACTAATGAGATGAGTTATGTTGAAATATATGCTGCACATGATAGTCTAGGTAATACTTTTATGTCAGAAGTGTTTGTTGATAATGATGAACCTTCAGGATATTCTGAAGATTTACCTGGTACCTTTAAGGTAGGCATTATGACAGCATCAGGAGGAGGTATTACTACTTTCTTTGTTGGTTTTAATAACTCTCTTGTTAATGATGATGTTCAATACAAATCTAGAATTGTTACATTTGAGGCTGATGCTGCTAGTGGAGAAGGAAAATATCATTTCAAGGTAACTGGACAACCAGATAATGCAGAAAGAACTGCATTATACCAATCTGATACAGAGGTTAAAGCTACTAACACTTATCCTGATGGATGGACTGTTGCAAGTTTAGATAAAAGTTTATTCAATAGTGCTAAATCTATTGTTGAAGTTGGGGCAGGTGCTACTTATAAGGAACTCCATCAAGTATCATGGACATATGATGGTACAGATATCTTTAGTCAACAAGGACCTATTCTTTCAGTCGGTCCTACAGATGGTACGTTTGGTCCTACAGGATATGGAATCACTGCCACTACTATAAGCACTGGAATCGGTACATGTTGGGCAGAGATTGATGGTTCTAATATTGTATTAAAGTATGATCCACCAACAACATATCCAACAACATCATTAAGAACCAATGTATTAACATTAGGATTATATACAGAGAATGATTTAGTTAATACTCCTAATACAAATGCTCTTACTTATGGAGCAGCAAGAGATAGTATTTCTATACATGAATATAATGCTCTTAATGGACAACGTATTAATAAGAAGCAATTTAAGTTAACAACAGCTAATACTCCTATTTTTGCAAAGACCTTTAATCCTGCAGACACTGTATCTGGAACTACTTTCACTATAGAAAATCATTTCTTTAGAACTGGAGAAGAGTTAGTATATAAACCAGGAACTACATTTATTGGAGTTTCATCCTCTCCTATGACACATTCTTCAGGAACTGTCCCTTCTACAGTATATGTTGATAGAATTAATAAGGATCAGTTTACATTATCAGATTCAAGAAGTCCATCTGGAGTTCCTGGTGCTGCTCTTGATATTACAGGTAATGGTGTTGGAAATGCTCATGAGTTATCAATGCCTTTGGCAAATTCAAAATCTGTAATAACAATTGATAATATTATTCAATCTCCTATAGCATTTACAAGTATTAACTTTGATTTGGATGATAATGCTGATGCAACTGGAGCACATCCTCAACAGGGTATCGATGCAACAAGAACGACTTTCGCACTAACTGGTATTTCACAAATACGACCAAATGATCTATTGAAGTTTGAGGATGAATATGTAAGAGTGACTAATATTGGTACAGGAACTACTTCAGTTGGACCTATTACAAACTTTGGTTCTTATAACTTGGTTACCGTTGAAAGAGGATTTGTAGGAACTATTGCAGATAAACATGATGATGGTACGAATGGTAGAGTTTATAGAGGTTCTTATAATATTGTTGGTGAGAATATTAACTTTACAGAACCACCTAGAGGAAATTCTCAGATACTCAAGAATCGGAGTAATTTACCATTCCCTCGTTCAGAGTTTACAGGAAGAGTCTTCCTTAGAAATGACTATTCGAGTAATGATATATACGATGATATATCGGACCAGTTTACAGGTATTGGAAGAACATTTAATCTAACTGTTGGGGGTGCAAATACAACAGGTATAGGAAGTACTGGTGGTAATGGATTACTTGTCATAAACAGTCTTTTCCAAAGACCAAGTACTCCAAATAATGCTAATAATAACTTCTCTATTAATGATACTGGAACTGTAGGTGTAACCTCTATTACCTTTAGTGGTATTAGAACTGATGTAAATGATACTCCTGCTATAGTTCCTTATGATGTAAATCAGAACGCAATACCTAGAGGTGGTGTGATTGTTTCTTTAGGAAGTACTGAAGGATTGGGATATGCTCCTTTAAGAAGTTCTATAGCATATGCTGAACTTGGGATTGGAAACTCTGGAAGTATTGTGGGTATTGCAACAACAGCAACAATAGGAGAACCTATTCCTATTTCTTCAGCAATCTATAATAATCTTACTGGTGATATGGAGGTTACCACTGAAAAACCTCATAACTTTGAAGTTGGTATTATTAAAGATGTCAAGTTCGTAGGTTTAGAATTTACATGTAGCAATAACTTTGATGTCTATGCTGCAGAATATAATCCCACAACTGGTGAGATGGTATTAAACATTGGTGATCATCCATTAGGAATAGGTCAGAGCGTGGGTATTGCTACTGAGTCATTAGGATTTACATGTGAACAGGATAGTCATGCTACTACAAAGTACTATCCACGTACTACAGACCCTCTTGCTGGCATTACTACTCATATTAGAGCAGTAACACATAATACGATTACTATAAACGTTTTGGACAATGATGAAATACCTTCTACCAATACTGGGATTCATACCTTTGTAAGTGCTAGTCCTGATGCTGTTATTGTAAGAAGTGGATATTCTGGCCTAACAAGTAATGTATTCCCTTATGCAGGAACAGGTCTTGGTGATATAAGTTATCTTCTTAAGATTAGTTCTGGTGGTACTGGTTATAGTAATAGTACTAATGTGGCTACTACAGGTGGAACTGGTACTGGATTGAAAGTTGATATTACACAGGTTGGTGGTAATGTTCGAACAGTTACAATTAATACTACCAGTACCACTCCTACTGGTTATGTATCTGGAGATATTATAACAATTTCTGGTGGTGGTGGAAATGCAACCCTTATACTATCCAAGAAAACATCTTTAGTTTATCCGATTGATAGAGTTTCTATTGGTAACTTTGTACATAGGTTCGAAAGTGCTCTGACAGGTGCTGTTTATAAAGGTGGTAACTATCCACACACATACGTTGCAGCATCGACTGGAGCAAGTGCTATTGTTGATACTACTGGCGGTGGTAGTAGTGTTATAGGAAAACCCTCTGCTGCTGATTATAATGCAGTTACAGGAGTTTTGACATTAACATTTTCTGGTGCTCATGGATTAGTAAATGGTAATACCATTAAGGTTGCTGATAAGTCTTTAGCATTTACTTGCTCAAGAGATAATCATAAAACGATACACAAATATCCTAGAGAAAGTGATCCAAAGTTTGACACAGATATGTCAGTCACCAAGATTGATGCTAATACCATTACTGTAAATGTTGGTACATCACCTATCGTTTCTAAAACACCAACTGCAGCAACTTATACTCCAAGTACTGGATTATTACAAATGACTGTTGGTTCTGGTCATGGATGGACAAGTGCAGGTACCTTAACAAATCCAGTTACTGCTGCTGTCTATACACAAACATCTGGAAAACTGGTTATTACTAGTAATGCTCATGGTTTATCAGTTGGTGAATATGTAAAACTGAATGATGGATGTTTATCATTTACTTGCACAAGAGATAATGATGCTACAGTTCATGCTTATCCTAGAGTATCTGATCCTGCTCATGCTAAATGGCTTCCTATTACAAATAGAACAACCAATACATTTACCATATATGTTGGTGCGGCTAGAAATGATGCTTTCGTCGATTATCAATATGCACATACATTTGTATCTGCTGTAGAAGGTGGTATTTTAAAAGGAACTGATGCTTCCTATGCAGGTATTACAACTGCTGGATTGACATTTAGTTGTGATAGGGATGATTATTCTACATTACATGCTTATCCTCGTCTTACAGACCCTGCAGGTGATGGAGCAGTAGTGGCAGTACAATCACATACAACAGATACAATTACAGTTGATGTTGGTAAGTTACCTTCTTATAGGTTTAGTACAAATGTTGGTATAAACTCTATTCCACACAATTATGTTGGTCGTGGATATACTTATCCATGGTATGGTGATGCTAACTTTGGTTCTGGATATAGAGTAGGAGTTGGAAGAACTAATATTTCTATCGATGTAGTGGATCTTCCATTCGATCATAAGTTTATTGGTGCATCTACTCCTATTCGGAAGGATTGGAATAGTACATCAGTTACACCTACAGATGCAGAATACAATCCCACAACTGGTGAGATGGTTGTTACTGCTGCTGGTCATGGATTAGCTAATGGTAACGAGGTTGGAATAGGAACAGATTCTTTAACATTCACATGTTCTAAGGATGGTCATGCTACAGAACATACCTATCCAAGAGGAACAGGAATTACAACAGATCCTTCTTATAATACTTTGATACCAGTTTCAGATGTCACTACCGATACCTTTACCGTAAATGTAGGTTCATCAGTTGGTACTGGTGCTAGTGTTGTTGCTACAGTAGGAGCAGGAGGTACTGTAGACTTTGCTTTAATAGGAATGGGTACAAACTATGCCAATCCTCAATTAGTCATTCCTGAACCCTCATACGCAGGTTTAGAGGTTACTGGAGTATCTCGTTTAGATGGTACGACTGATACTGGAACTGGATTATTATTGAATCTTGAGGTTGGTGCTGCGTCTACTGTAGGAATAGGATCCACTTTATTCTCAGTTAAGAACTGGGAGATTGAAAGAAATGGTTATGGATTTAGAAGAGGGGATGTATTTACTGCAGTTGGTCTTGTAACCTGTGGTGTTACAGGATTAGCTGTCACTACTCCGCAAGCAACATTTGAAGTTTTGGATACATTCTCAGATAACTTTGGAATGTGGAACTTTGGTAATATGGATTATATTGATGATATTGCTGAGTTACAAGATGGAGTTCAAAGAAGGTTTGATTTAAAATATAATGGAGCACTTCTAAGTTTTGAAATAGATGAGGATGGTGATTTTCCTGATATGAATCTTTCAACTTGCTTATTCATTGTAGTTAACGGAACTATTCAAGAACCAGGTGTGGCATATAACTTTGAAGGTGGTTCGTCATTCTTGTTTACAGAAGCACCTCAAGCACATGATAATGTATCAATATTCTTCTATCGTGGAACTTATGGAGAAGATACTGCGTTGATTACTAACATCTATCCATCAATTAAAACAGGTGATATTCTTCAATTGGATAAGATCCTTGAAAATAAAGAGAATCAAGGAGATAGAACTATTGTAGGTATACCAACTTCAAATATAGTAGAAACACTTTTATACAAAGGTGCTGGTATTAGTGCTGAACCAAAGAGTGTAAATTGGACTAAACAGAAGAGGGATAAGATAGTAAATGGTGTTCATGTTTCTAAGGTGAGAGATGCTTTAGAACCTCTTATTTTCCCAACAGGAAAACTTATTGCAGATATACCTGCTTCAGTAAATCCTTCAGCAATATATCTTGATGATGCTTCAGATTTTGATTATGAAAATAGAGCCGATATTAATTCATTAGCAATCCAAATTGTAGATCAGAAACCTGTTGTTGCTGCTGCTCTTACTGCTACAGTTGTTGGAGGTGTAGTTACAGAATTAACTGTTGTTGATGGTGGTCAGGGTTACGTAGGAGCAACTACTTCTCTATACATTTCAGCACCTCCAGAAGTTGGAGTCGGTATTGGAACTACTGCTACTGCTCCTGCTCAAATCACAAATGGAGTTATTACAGGTGCTCCTATTGCTGCTGGTAAAGGAGGTTTTGGTTATGATACTACAAACCCACCAAATGTATTAGTATCGACTCCACCAGCAAAGACTGATGTAATAGTTGGAATCAACTCTGTTACATCTTATACTGGTCCTATTACAAAGATTGAACGTGTAGGAGGTAGTGGTAGTGGCATTACTTACGCATTTGAGTTCACTATTTATGGACCTACTGAGGCTGAGGGTGGATATGATGATGGTTTAAAAAATCTAGTAGTAGGTATGCCAATCTATATTACAGGTACTACATATAATCTACCATCTCCATTTAATGCATCAAATCCTGTAAAATCCTTAGGTGGTAGTTCAACAGATGTAATTGGAATTTCAACAACTTTTGATAATGTATATCAGATTTTGAGTATGACTGGTGGTACTACTGCTTCAACTAGAACAGTCGTTTGTAATGTACTTGGTAGTCCTTCTTCGTTCCTTCATACAGGATCTGTTAATAGTCCAATAGGATATTATTCTATTGGTATTCTTAAGGGTGGTCCTTTAGTAAATGAGGATTCAACTTCATTTGCTGTAAATGGATTTACTAATACAGCACCTACAGGTCTTTCAACATATCCTACAGTTTCACGTAGGAATGTCGGATTGAGAACTACAGGAGGAATAAATCCAACTGTTTAATTAACTTTATAAATACCTAAAAACTAATTAATATGTCTGCCGTCGTAACAGATCAGTTTAGAATATCAAATGCGGGAAACTTTGTAGATTCTGTATTAAGTACAGATAACTCGTATTATGTTTTTCTTGGACTGAGTAACCCAACAAAAAATCCTGGTTTTGGTAGAACCGATACATGGAATACCACACCTCCAAATCCTGTTGATAATTTTCAATATGAATGGCAGGATGGGTCTACTTCATTGTTTGGAAAGAAAATTAATAGTCAGAATATTAGAAGAGTTATAAGAAAGGTTGATTGGGTTATAAATCTTCCCTATGACATGTATAGGCAAGATTATAGTTCTTCATTTAATGCACCAATATCATCAACTGCACGTTTGTATGATTCAAACTATTATGTTGTTACTAGTGACTATAATGTTTATATTTGTATAGAGAATGGATCTTATGGAGCACCTGGTTCGACAACTGGAAAAGGAAAGACATCTAAGTTTGAACCATCATCTACAGATTTAGAACCATTCTCTGCAGGTAATGATGATTATGTTTGGAAGTATTTGTACACAATATCTCCAAGTGATATTGTAAAATTTGATTCTACCGAATATATTGTTGTTCCTAATGATTGGGAAACCTCGACAAATTCTCAGATTCAGAATGTAAGAGAAGCAGGAGATTCCTCCATAAATTTCAACCAAATAAAAACTGTTTATAGAGAAGCAGCAGGATTGGGATATCAAACTAGTAAAACTGAAACATGTAATATCTTAGGTGATGGTAGTGGTGGAAAGGTTTCTGTTACAACTAATACTGATGGGGCTATTACTTCTGTTACAGTAACTGCAGGTGGTACTGGTTATACTTATGGTATTATAGATTTGAGTCCCATTCATAAGGGTACTGATAAATTTGATGTTCCTGCAAAACTTATTCCTATTATTCCCCCTTCTAGAGGGCATGGTTATGACATCTATAAAGAGTTAGGTGCAGATAGAGTTTTAGTATATGCAAGATTTGATGATTCTACAAAAGATTTTCCAACAAATAGTGCATTTGCACAAGTTGGTATTGTGAAGAATCCAAAAACATTTAGTGCTATTGGTTCGACCTTCACAGGTACTCAATATTCATCACTAAATGCGATCAAGCTTTCTTCAACACTTAATGCCAATGTATCTATAGGAACTACTATTACTCAGAGCAATAGTAATGGTACAGCATCAGGATATTTGGCATCATATGATAAACAAACTAAAGTTATAAAATTCTATCAAGATAGATCACTTTATTTCAATGAAACAACTCAAGATCAAACTGATTATTCTAATGTTGCTACACAATCAAAGAAAATAGCATTCTCTGGTGCAAATAGTATTAACTTTGATGGACCATCTCCTGTTAGTGTTGATACCTCTTTTAGTGGTATTTCTATTGTTGTAAATGATAAGACAATAGATTTAGGAGTCACTTTTACTGATGGGTATGCTAATCCAGAGATAAATAAAACATCTGGAGATATCATTTATATTGATAATCGAAAGTTAGTCGAACGTGATAGTAGACAAAAAGAAGACATTAAAATCATCCTGGAATTCTAAAGTAACATGGCACAGAAAACAGACTTAAATATTAGCCCTTATTATGATGATTTCGATTCTGCGAAGAATTATCATAAGGTTCTATTTAAACCAGGATTTCCAGTTCAGGCTAGGGAATTAACTACTTTACAATCTATTCTTCAAAATCAAATAAAAGATTTTGGAGATCATATGTTTAAAGAGGGATCTATTGTAATCCCTGGTGCTCCTACTTTAGATAATGCATATAATGCTGTAAAATTACAAGCAACACAGTTTTCGATTGATATATCACTTTATACATCAGAACTTATAGGTAAAACATTAATAGGTCAGACTTCTGGGGTAAGTGCAACTGTAGTTAATGTTGTATTGCCAGATGGTGGAAATATAGAAGATACTACAATATATGTAAAATATCTTAATTCTAGTACTATTGATTTTGAGACTTCGACATTTACAGATGGTGAAGGGTTATATTCCAACACTAATATTACTTATGGTAATACTACTATTAACACAGGAACGATTCTTGCCACATTAATATCAAAAGATGCTATATTTACTGGATCTGCAGCATCTGTAGATGCGGGGGTTTATTTTGTTAGGGGAAATTTTGTTAATGTAACAAAACAAACAATAATTCTTGATCATTACTCAAATAATCCAACATATAGGGTTGGACTTCAGATTAATGAAGATATTATTACTGCTAAAGATGATTCAACATTATATGATAATGCAAAAGGATTTACCAACTATGCTGCACCTGGTGCTGATAGATTGAAGATTACGTTAGTTCTTATAAAGAAAGATGTAGCAGATAAAAATGATACCAATTTTATTGAAATATTAAGGACTAATGAAGGTGATATTAGAAAGATTCAAGAAGATACTCAATATAACTTGATTAGACAATGGATTGCTGGTAGAACGTTTGACGAATCTGGAAACTATTCTGTAGATAATTTTGATATAAGTGTAGATGAGTCTTTAAATAATAAATTAGGAAATGGTGGAGTATATTTTTCTGATGAAAAGACAGAACAAGGGAATACACCATCTAAAGATCTTGCATGTTATAAAGTTTCTGCTGGAAAAGCATATGTTCGTGGATATGATGTTAGGACAGATGGAACTAGTATTGTTGATGTAGAAAAACCCAGAGATACTGAAAAGATAGAAACTGCGAATATCCCCTTTGAAATGGGTAATCGTATTGAACTTAATAATGTAAAAGGTCAACCTTCATTAAGAAGTACTGTTCAGTTATGTTCCAATATAGGTGGAAATTCAACTGACGATGGAATAGGTCCATTTCAACCAGCAACTCTAGCTAGATTTCCAGGTATTATTGGAAGAGCAAGATTATATGAAATTAATACAGCAGATACTGTTTACGAAGGTAAAGCTTCTACAAGATGGGATGCCTATCTTTATGATGTAACCTTTTTTACTTATATTACAACAAACAGAGAGGTAGGAACAAATACTAATAGCAATATAGAAGCAAGTACTCAAGTTAAAGGAAAATCTAGTAATGCTATTGGATATCTTTATTTAAGTACTGGAACAGGAACATTCCATTTAACCGTCTCAGAGGTTCAAGGACAATTTCAGGTAGGAGAAACTTTAATATTTAATGGTGTTGAAGATCCACACGTAACCGTAAGAGATATTGATAGTTATAGTTTTGAAGATGTAAAATCAGTATATCAATTAACTGGTGACACTCCAGCTGGATATGTAACACCGTTTACAGCTGATATGGTATTGAGGAGACGTAGGATTGATAATATTGAATCAGCTGATCTAAGTAATAATGTTTTTACTAGTGGAGGTACTCAGTTTGTAGGTATTAAAACAGGTGATCTTATTGAATATAATGGAGGATATTCTACTGGTAGAGTTTATAATAGAGTTGATAGTATTTCATCAGATAATCTTAGTCTTAATATGGCTGGTAATGTTGGAATTCCATCATCTACTCTTGATGTATATGTAGGAGATAGTCTTGCAGGATTTAGTACAGGTGCTGTTAATATTCATAAAAGAATTGGTGTATTAAGAAATAAAAGAAAGAGTGCTCTTTATGTAAACTTACCAGAAGTAAATATATCTTCAGTTGATTTTGCTGGATCAGAACTTATAATATCTGCTCAAGCAACTAATTTAAATACTAGTAGTAATAAGATAGAGGTAAACTTATCAAATATTACTGATGGTGATGGTCAAAGTATACTTGCTGGTTTCTTTGAATCATATAAATCTGATAGATATGCTGTTTTCCAGACAGGTGCTAATACTGGAGTTGCCACTGTACGTTCTGATCAAGTTACTTCAACTGGTGCTGTTCCAGATGTACTTACCATCACTGATATGGGAACACATAATAATAATGTTGTCAACGTAACTGTTAAAAAGAGTGGTATTGTTAGTAAGGTAAAGAACTTAACAAAGAGTAATATTCTTGATGTAACTCTTTCTAGAGACGCAGGATCAGGTATTGGTCAAAGTACAACTCTTTATGATGGTTTAACATATAATAAGGTAGCATATGGATTAAGAGTTCAAGATGAAGAAATTTCTTTAAATGTACCTGATGCTGTTAATGTTATAGCAGTATATGAATCTGTTAATATTTCTCAACCTGTTTTAGATATGGCAGAGTTTAGTGCTACTGCTAATGTTGGTACCAATGCCATTATTGGTGAAAATATAATAGGAGAAAATTCTAATGCTATTGCTAGGGTAGTTACTAATAATGGATCTACTCCATCAACTGGAGATGCAAATAAGTTGGGTATTGTTTATTTGAATGATGATGTATTTGAAGTTGGTGAAAATGTAAAGTTTGAGGAATCTGATATAGTTACTCTTGTTACATCATTAACGAATGGTACTTATACTGATGTTACCAAATCATTTAGATTGCAAAAGGCTCAATATGAACAGTATTATGATTATTCTAGACTTGTTAGAAGAGAAACTGCATCAATCCCATCTCGAAGGTTGATGGTTATATTTGATAAGTTTACTGTTCCTGCAAATGATAACGGAGATGTATTTACAGTATTAAGTTATCCTGAAGATACTTATACTAATGATATACCTATTATTGGTGTAGATGGTCCCAATGTAAGAGCAAGTGATGTTCTTGATTTCAGACCTAGAGTGTCAGATTGGGTTAGCACTACTCAATCCCCATTCTTTTGGGATGCAAGAAATAGTTTTGCAAATGCTTCTCCAAAATGGATAGTAGCACCCAAAGAAGCATCTATAATGGGTTATGAATATTATCTAGGAAGAATAGATAGAATTTATTTGGATGCGAATGGAACATTGCAGTTACAGAAAGGAGTTTCTGCTCAGAATCCATTGCCTCCTGAAAATATTAATGATGCTATGGAGTTGGGTACCATAACATTACCACCATATCTTTATAATACAAGTGATGCTCGTATAACTCTTGCTGATAATAGACGTTATACTATGAGAGATATTGGTACATTAGAAGATAGAATTGAAAGTTTAGAAACTGTAACTACTTTATCATTATTGGAAGTTAGTACTGAGACTCTTAGAATTGTAGATTCTACGGGAAGGGATAAATTTAAGAGTGGATTTTTTGTAGATAACTTTGAATCATCTGATAATATAGATTATAGTCAAGGTGCTGCATTAACAGTTGATACTGAAGAGAGATTAATCAGACCTATTATATCTCGAAATAGTCTTGACAGTTTCCTTATGCCAAAGACACCTGTTACTGATAATACTTATGATTCTGAATCTAATTATGAGTTATTAGATACTAATGTTCAGAAGACAGGAAATGTAGTAACATTAAAATATGAAGAAGTTGGTTGGATAGAGCAACCTCTTGCAACTAGACTTGTAAACGTTAATGAGTTTCATGTTGAAGCTTTTCATGGGACTATTGAGTTGAATCCTAGTAGTGATAACTGGGTTAGAACTATTAGATTAGATGATAATATTATAAACCAAACTGAATCTAGACGTAGAATAGTAGAGAGAATATCACAAACGCAAGATGAAGGTACACGGGCAAGAGTAGGAGACAATGCAGTAGTAACAAATCGTACTGGCAATAGAACAACATTTGAAGAGGTAATAGGTACAACCCGACATACTGAAACACAAAGTAGGGATGTAGTTGTTGATACTGGTGATGAAGAGTTTATGCGGTCTAGAAATACTGCATTCTTAGGAAGATCATTTAGAGGAAATACACGACATTATCAATTCCTTGATGGTGAATCACGAGTTGATTTTATTCCAAAATTGATAGAAATTGCTAATGATGATAGTTTAAATACTTATGGTTCTGATGGTGTATTTCGGGTTGGAGAGACAGTATTTGGTTACAACCAAAAGGGTGAAAGAAAGATTTCATTTAGAGTGGCTCAATCCAATCATAAACTAGGTAGATTTAATGGCACGACCAGTAACAATGATCCATTGACTACATATGGTTCTAATCCATATGAACCATCAGAGAAGGTTCAAGTTAGGTATACCTCAACATCTAAAGTTTTGAATGTTGATACAAATGCTCTTGCAGCACAAGCACAAGGAAAATATTTTGGGTATGTAAAAAGAGGATTTAAGTTAGTTGGTCAAGAAAGTGGTGCTATCTCATATGTAAAAAATATTCGTTTAATTTCAGATAGTGTTGGGGATATATTGGGATCTTTCTTTATTAGAGATCCTCATAAGAGTCCAAAACCAAGTGTTATTATTAAAGTAGGTAGAAAAGAATATGCTCTTAATAATCGTAAGGATGGGGCAAAACCTCTTAAAGGGTCTAAGTTAGGTTCTTATGGCTCTACTGAATATGAAACCAGAGGTACTTTTGTTACTAGACAAAGAAATATTACAAGAACTAGAGTTACAACTGATAATGTAAGAGAAACTCAAATTTTTTGGAGGAGAGATGATGATGGTGATCCTTTAGCACAAACATTTTCAGTTGCTGGTGATATACAAGCACCCGATCCAAATGAAACTATAGATGATGATAAGCATGGTGCATATATTACATCGGTTGATGTTTGGTTCTCTAGTAAAGATCCTGGAAATGCTCCTGTAACTGCACAGATTCGTACTGTGGAATTAGGAACTCCCACTTTACTTTTAATGGGACCTCCTGTAACACTTACACCTGATCAAGTAAATGTATCACCTGATGCATCAGTAGCAACTAACTTTAAGTTTCCTCGACCAATTTATTTGCCACCAGGTGAATCTTATGCTCTTGTTCTTATGTCACCTTATAGTAGCATGTATGAATGTCATTGTGCTAGATTTGGTGAAACTACTGTGGAAACTCAATCTCTCCCAAATAGTCAGGCAGTTAAGTATAGTGTTCAATGGGCTATGGGAAGTTTATTCGTATCTCAAAATGGATCAACTTGGACTGCAAGGCAGACTGATGATTTGAAGATGAAGTTGTATAAAGCTAAGTTTACATCTGAGGAAGGAACTGCATATTTCTCTAATCCAACATTAAGTGCTAGTAATGGATTCTCACCTACATTATCAGCAAATCCTATAATTACCTTCCCTAAGAGTGGTAGTATAAAAGTAGGTGGAGTTGGTATTGGTACATATGAAAATGTTCTTACTCCTGGAGTTCAAATTCAGGCGGAGGTTAATGAAAGTGTTCATGCAACCATTACAGGTATTGGATATCCTCTTCGATATGCTACTGGAATAGGAGCATTAGATGTAACTAGTGGTGGTCGTGGTTATGAAGCCAATGTGGCGATGGTTGAAACTACTACTTTAACTGGAAAAGGTAGTGGACTAAAATTTGCCATTGCTAGTGTTGATAGTTTTGATTCTGGAGTCATTACTGGAATTACTACAGATTCAGGAAATCTTGGTTCAGGGTATCAGATTGGTGATATGATTGGAATAAAAACAAGTACAACTCAAGGTCAAAAAGGTACAGGAGCTGTATTCACAATTACTCCACTTGGTGTAAGAAACACTGCTAATGCACCTGGTGCTGAGAAAGGTGATACAATATTCCTTACAAATATTCAAGGAACTAGTGGGTCTAATTCATTTAAGTCTGGTTCAAAGTTACAATATCGTAACTCTGATGAAGATTTAGTTACTTCAGGAACACTTCCTACTTATGGTGCTGATTTAGTTACTGATGCATTCCCTAATGATGGTAAGACTCTTCTTGTGAATCATTTTAATCATAATATGCATACTGGTGGAAATAAAGTGACTCTTAGTGATATTAGAGGTGTTAATCAAACTCCTCTTATAGTAAATTTAACCAAGACAGAAACTGGTTCTTTGAGTGTTGGTGCAGGTTCTACAACACCTTTCGATTTATTTGAAGGTGTAAGAGTTAGTCCTACTAATTATGGATATGTTAAAATAGAGGACGAAGTTATTCGTTATAGTGGTGTTGATGCTTCTGGAACTCTAACAGGTCTTGAAAGAGGTATTGATTCAACTCTTGAAACTACTCATGGTACAAATACTACAGTTGAAAAATATGAGGTGAATGGTGTATCATTAAGAAGAATTAATAGGACACACAATCTTGCGGCAACTGGTATTGGACTCAATAGTTACTATATTCAAATTGATAGAACAGTTACTGGACCTGGTATAGATAGAAATACTGATGATAATTCTTCAAGTCCTAAGACTCCACAAATATCATTTACAAATCAAGCATTTCTTGGTGGAGATCGTGTAGTTGCAACTGAAAATATTCAGTTTGATGCTATTATTCCAAATTATGATGCTCGTACACCTGGTGGTGTAACTGAAATAAGTTCATCTGTTAGAACTGTAAGTGGAACAAGTATTGATGGAAATGAATCATCATTCGTGGATCAAGGATATGAACCTATTCAATTAAATACTTTAAATGAGTTTACTACTCCAAGATTAGTTGCTTCTCAGATTAATGAAACAACATATCTTGACGCTATCGCACGAAACAAATCATTTACTACTGCGATTAAAATGACTACGGAGAATCACAATGTATCTCCTATAATTCATCTTAATATAGCAAATACAGAGTATAGATCTAATCTAGTAAATAATCCTATTAGTGATTATCCAAATGACTCTAGAGTTAATACAGCAGATTGGGATCCTAATGCAGCGATTTATGTTTCCAAAGTAATTACTTTAGATAATCCAGCAGATTCTTTAAAGGTTATATTTGATGCAATAAGAAGTGAAACTTCAACTATTAGAGTTCTTTACTCTGCATTAGATATGTTGGATCAGGGTGTATACAGATTATTCCCAGGATATGAGAATATGAATGATACTACAGGGGATGGTAGAGGAAATGTTGTAGTGGATCCTGCTAAAAATAGTGGATTACCAGATACATTTGTTGCTGCAAGTCCTGATTATCAAGAGTATCAATATACTGCTGATAATATTGGAGAATTTACTTCTTTTAGAATAAAAATTGTTATGACAGGAACCAATCAGGCACAACCACCTAAGATTAAAAACTTACGTACTATTGCTGTATTATGATTAAAGTTAAAGATTATCCTAGTTTGTATCGGGATGAAAAGACTGGTGCAATAATAAATCGTAATAATTTTGAATATCAACAGAGATTGAAAGCAATAAAATCTTCTAATAAACAAGAAGAAGAGTTTAAAAAAATGAGAGAAGATATTGATGAGTTAAAGAATCTTCTTAAAATACTAGTAGAAAAAAATACTGGTTAATGTGAGAATATAAATAAGAAGTAGGGATTATCTTTTTGAAATAAATGTCTGCAGTATATACAAGTAATATTATTATTAATACGGGAAGTACTTTCAATCAGACTTTTGATTTAGAATCTACTGATACTAATTCAGCCTTTGATCTTGGTGGATATACAGCTGCTGCTCAAATGAGAAAATGGCCAGGGAGTACGACTGCAACCAGTTTTACTGCTTCTATTCCATCACCCAAAACACAGGGTAAAGTAATTCTTAGTATGAGTGCTACGGACACAGGTTCGTTGTCAGCTGGAAGATATGTTTATGATATTACTCTTACGGCGGGTGATACTGTAGAAAGAGTTGTTGAGGGTATGGTACTTGTAAGAGAAGGGGTCACCCGCTAATGCCAGATATTAAGGTAAGAGTTGGACAACAGAATACTGTAAAAGTTCTTGCCAGTGCTTATGGTGGTTCTTTAACTGCTGAAACTGCTACAAATGTTATTGGTGGTATAGCATCAGTTACCTCCTTACGAGTAGGTGGAGCATCTACTTTAAGTGGTCAAGTAGGATTAGGATCAAACTTAAATGTTGCTGGTATTTCTACGTTTGTTGGAGTATCTACTTTTGGTGGAGATGTTTATATTGGTGGTGATTTACACTTAAAAGATGATATTGTTTTAGATGAAATATCTGCTAGATCTTTAACGGTTAGTGGTATTTCTACTTTAAGTGGTCAAGTAGGATTAGGATCAAACTTAAATGTTGCTGGTATTTCTACCTTTAGTGATGATATTACTTTAGCGACCAATAAAAAATTAAAGGTTGGTACTGCTAATACTGTATCACTTTGGAATAATGGTTCTATTACCAGACTTATAGGTGAAGGCAATGCAGTAATCTATATTGATACACCAAGTTCATTATTAGTTGGTAAGGGAGCAGAGAATTCAGCATTATTTAAACCAGCATCTTCTGTTGATTTATATTATGCTAATACAAAGCGTTTTGAGACGGCTGGAACTGGTGTTACTGTAACTGGAACAGTTTATTCTGATCAACTAAACGTATCTGGTGTTTCTACATTTAATAATGATGTAGAGTTTCCTGGTGCTGCATATAATGTTCTATGGGATCAAGCAACAAGTAAGTTTAAGTTTGATGATCTTGCAAAGGCAGTATGGGGATCTAAATCTGGTGGAGATCTTCAAATATGGCACGGAGGAACTCATAGTTTTATAAAAAATGAGACAAACGATCTTAGGATACGTAGTGATATTATAAAACTTAGAAATGAGAGTGATGATGAGTCCTTTCTTGAAGCCACTGCTGATCAAGATGTAAAACTCTTTTATAATGGCAATGAGAAATTTGCCACTATTTCTACTGGTGCCACAGTTACAGGTGACTTGTATGTCAGTGGTGATTTAAGTATAGATGATCTTACACTTGATCATATAAATGGTTCTACTCTAAATATCTCAGGTATTGCTACATTTGCTAGTGATGTTTCTATTGGAGGAACACTAACTTATGAAGATGTAACTAATGTCGATTCTGTTGGAATTGTTACAGCAGGAAAAGGACTTAGAGTTACTGATGGTGGAATATTTGTAACTGCTGGTGTTTCTACATTTAGTGCTGGTGCAGTTGCATCTACTCTTAAAGTTTCAGATTTAACTTCAGGAAGAGTTGTTTATGCTGGAGCAAGTGGAGAACTTCAAGATAGTGCTAATTTGACTTTTGATGGCACTGAATTATCAGCAGGATTAATTGACGGAGGATCGTATTAATGGCAAAACCAACTTCTAAACAAGAACTTAAAGATTATTGTTTAAGACAATTAGGTGCTCCTGTATTGGAGATAAATGTTGCTGATGAGCAGGTTGATGATTTGTTAGATGATGCTATTCAATTATTTAATGAACGTCATTTTGATGGTGTTGAGAGGATGTATATGAAACATCAACTTACTCAAGATGATATAGACAGAGGAATAGCAACTGGTACATCAGGTGTTGGTATTGTAACAACTACAGGAGTATCAACTAATGTTAGTGGTATTACTAGTATAACTTCTAACTTTTATGAAACATCAAATTTTCTTCCTGTTCCAGATTCAGTTATTGGTATAGAAAAAGTATTTAAGTTTGATACCAGTACAATTTCTGGTAGTATGTTTAGTATAAAATATCAGTTATTTTTAAATGATCTATATCAATTTAATTCGATTGATTTACTTCAATATTCTATGGTAAAGACTTACTTGGAGGATATTGATTTCTTATTAACAACTGATAAACAAATTAGATTTAATCAAAGACAAGATAGGTTATATTTAGATATTGATTGGAAAACGGAAAGTGTAGGAGATTGGATTATTATTGATTGTTATAGAGCATTAGATCCCACTACATTTGGTGGAGTATGGAATGATAGTTTTCTTAAGAAATATTTGACTGCATTGATAAAACGTCAATGGGGACAAAACTTAACTAAATTTAGAGGTGTAAAACTACCTGGTGGTATTGAACTTAATGGTAGAGAAATTTATGATGATGGTCAAAGAGAAATAGACTATTTGAGAGAAAAAATGAGTATGGATTACGAAGCTCCACCTCTTGATATGATAGGATAATAATATGGCATTAAATCCCTTTTTTCTACAAGGATCTCCTGGTGAGCAAAGACTTATTCAAAGTATTATAAATGAACAACTTACTATTTATGGTGTTGAAGTAACTTATATACCTAGAAAATTTGTAAATAAAGATACTGTTTTTAATGAGATTGAAGCATCAAAGTTTGATGATAACTTCTTACTTGAAGCATATGTTGATACATATGAGGGATATACTGGTGCTGGTGATATAATGACTAAGTTTGGTGTAAGTCTTAAAGATGACTTAACTATAACGGTGTCAAAAGAAAGATATGAAGATTTTATTTCTCCATTTTTAGTTGGACAAGTAGAAGTTGCTACTAGACCTTCTGAAGGTGATCTGATTTATTTTCCATTAGGACAAAGATTATTTGAAGTTAAGTTTGTAGAACATGAGAAACCTTTTTACCAGTTAGGTAAAAATTATGTTTATCAACTTCAGTGTGAACTCTTCGAATATGAGGATGAGGTTATTGATACTTCAATTGAGGAGATTGATCAGACAATTGAAGATCTTGGATTTATGACTACATTGACATTAGCAGGATTAGGTGTTGTTGCTACTGGAACTGCAGCTACTACTGGTTTTGGTTATGTTAGAAGTATTGTTTTAAATAATGATGGATATGATTATACTAAAGAACCATATGTTGCTATATCTACTTCACCTACAGGTGATAATGCTACTGCTGTTGCCATAACTACAGAAGTTGGTGGAGTACATTCTGTTAAAGAGATTTTATTAACAAATCCTGGTTCTGGGTATACTACAGCACCAACTGTTACTATAGTTAGTGGTGCTACAACTTCAATAACAGGTATTACCACTACTCATGGTGTTGGAGCTGCTGCTACTTGTGGTATTGTTACTAACTCTTCTGGTGTGAAGTTTGTTGGATTCAGTTCTGCTGGTGCTGGATATACTAAACCCACTCCTATAACATTCAGTGGTCCTATTTCTGGAGGAATAGGAACAGCGATTGGTCAAGTACTTGTCGCAACTGCTGCAACTCTTGGATCTACAGGTATTGTTACTTCTGTTCTAATATCCAATGCTGGTATTGGGTATACTGTTGAAACACCAACTATTACATTTACTGCTCCTTCAACTGTTACTGGAGTTGGTACTTATCAATACAATGAATTTGTTACTGGTTCTGCATCAAGCACAACTGGTTATGTTAGATCTTGGGATCTTGATTCAAAAGAGTTGAAGGTTGGAAATGCAACTGGTGACTTCTTTAAAGGAGAAAATATCGTTGGATCAGCATCCTCAGCTAAGTACACTATTGTCAATATTGTAGGTAGCAATGAGCAAGAGGATAAATATGATCAGAATGAACTATTCGAAACTGAAGGAGATAAAATTCTTGATTTCAGTGAAAGCAACCCATTTGGACAAGTTTAATGTTAGGCACTTATTATTATCACGAAATTATTAGAAAGACGATTATTGCTTTCGGCACAACTTTTAATGCTATTGAAATAAAGCATAAGGAACAAGATGGAACATCATTTAGTGAAATGAATGTTCCATTATCTTATGGTCCTGCTCAAAAGTTTTTAGCAAGATTGGAACAACAGGCAAATTTAAATAAACCAGTTCAGATTACACTTCCTAGAATGTCATTCGAAATGACAAATATTGCTTATGATCCAACAAGGAAGGCAGGTGTTACTCAGACATTTAAAGCATCTGATGGAACTAATCTAAAAAAAGTTTATATGCCAGTTCCATATAATATTGGATTTGAACTTAATATCTTCACTAAACTAAATGATGATGCTTTACAGATTGTTGAACAGATATTGCCATATTTTCAACCATCATTTAATTTAACTGTAGATTTAATTAGTTCTATTAATGAAAAGAGAGATATTCCATTAGTTTTAGACAATATTTCATTTCAAGATGATTATGAAGGAAGTTTTGAAGTAAGAAGAGCACTTATATACACTTTGAGTTTTACAGCAAAAACTTATCTATTCGGTCCTATTGCTGCTACTACAGAAGGACTTATCAAAAAAGTTCAAGCAGATGTATATGGAAGTACGGATACAACTACTGCCAAGAGAGAGATGAGGTATACAGTTACACCTGATCCTATTGATGCTGGTCCTACTGATGACTTTGGATTTAGTGAAAACTGGAGTGATTTTGGTGATAGTAAGAACTATAGTCCTACACAACAGAAGGATATTTAATCATGGATGATTTTAATAGTATTGATAAAGCATTGAATACAACTGAAGTTGAAGTTAGTACAACACCAGAAAATGGTTGTGTAAAAAGAAAAGATCGATTGAAAGATGTGAATGATATAGAACAAGATTATGATTATACCCGTGCGAATTTATATTCTTTAATCGAAAAAGGTCAGGAATCTTTAAACGGTATAATGGAACTTGCTGGTGAAAGTGCAAGTCCAAGAGCATATGAAGTTGCTGGACAGATTATTAAATCAGTTGCTGATACAACTGATAAGTTGATGGAACTTCAGAAAAAGGTAAAAGAAGTAGATGAAGAGAAGGCAAAAGGTCCAAGTCAAGTCACAAATAATGCAGTTTTTGTAGGGTCTACATCAGACTTATCAAAGATGTTAAAGAGTGGGATTCTAAATAATAATAAGGAATCTTAATAAAATCTTATGGATTTGAATAATGATCATCAAGAAAGGGTGACCATAGAGGATGCCAATGGCAATCCATATGTGGAATTTGTTGATGTTGTTGGGCCAAACCAAATGCCTCAATTATTTAAAATGAAAAAACCTGAGGTTTCTGATTGGAGAGATGATTTGGAATTTGAGGTGTAATTCTCATGAATAATAATGATGTATATCTTGGTAATCCCAATCTAAAGAAAGCTAATACTCCTCATGAGTTTACTGAGGAGCAGATTATTGAGTTTTTAAAATGTAAGGCAGATCCAATATATTTTACTAGACAGTATATAAAAATTGTTTCTCTTGATGAGGGACTGGTTCCTTTTGATATGTACGATTTCCAAGAGAAATTAATTAAAAGGTTCCACGAGAATAGATTTAATATATGTAAGATGCCTCGTCAGACAGGTAAATCTACTACTTGTATATCATATCTTTTACACTATGCAGTTTTCAATGATAATGTCAACATTGCTGTTCTGGCAAACAAAGCGTCCACGGCTAGAGATCTACTTGGCAGATTACAACTTGCATATGAAAATTTACCTTCATGGATGCAACAAGGTATCATTAGTTGGAATAAAGGATCACTGGAGTTAGAAAATGGATCAAAAATTTCTGCTAACTCTACGTCTTCATCTGCTGTCCGAGGTGGTTCCTATAATGTCATCTTTCTTGACGAGTTCGCCTTCATCCCGAATCACATTGCTGATGACTTCTTTGCCTCTGTTTATCCTACTATTACGTCTGGACAAAGTACTAAAGTAATCATTGTTTCTACCCCAAGGGGTATGAATCACTTCTATCGTATGTGGCACGATAGTGAAAGGGGTAAAAGTGAATATGTTCCTACTGATGTTCATTGGAGTGAAGTTCCTGGTAGGGATGCTGTTTGGAAAGAGCAAACAATTGCAAACACATCAGAACAACAATTTAAAATTGAATTTGAGTGTGAATTCTTAGGATCTGTTAATACTCTCATTAGTGCGACAAAACTTAAAAATCTTGTATTTGAACCACCAATCAAAAAGAATGCTGGATTAGATATCTATGAAGAACCAAAGAAAGAGCATAATTATATAATCACTGTTGACGTTGCAAGAGGACTAGGAAATGACTATTCTGCATTCATTGTTTTTGATACTACAGAGTTTCCATATAGGGTGGTTGCCAAATATAGGAATAATGAAGTTAAACCAATGTTATTCCCTAATATTATACTTGACGTTGCAAAAGGATATAATCAAGCATACTTATTAATAGAAGTTAATGATATAGGAGATCAAGTAGCAAGTATTCTTCAGTATGATCTTGAGTATGAAAATCTCTTAATGGCTTCTATGAGAGGGAGAAATGGTCAGATAGTAGGACAAGGATTCTCTGGTAAGAAAACTCAACTTGGTGTAAGAACTACAGCAGCAGTTAAAAAGTTGGGATGCTCCAATCTTAAGACAATGATGGAGGATGATAAACTTTTAACTTGTGATTATGATATTATTTCAGAATTAACAACATTTGCACAAAAGCATAATTCATTTGAGGCAGAGGAAGGATGTAATGATGACCTAGCAATGTGTCTTGTTATATTTGCTTGGCTAGTTGCACAGGATTATTTTAAAGAGATGTCAGATAATGATATCAGAAAAAGAATTTATGAAGAACAAAAAAATCAAATAGAACAGGATATGGCACCTTTTGGATTTATATCTGATGGATTTGAAGATATGGATAGCTTTGTTGATGAGGATGGAGATAGATGGCATACAGATGAATATGGAGATAGATCATACATGTGGGACTATATGTGATGAAAAATTACATGTAAAAAAGATAATTTAATAAATATTTCTAGATAAATTTGGACTGCGAGGGAAAAACAAGATGCCTTTAAATTTAGCATCTCCTGGAATTTTGGTAAGGGAAGTAGACTTAACCATAGGAAGAGTCGATCCTACTACCGATAAAATAGGTGGAATAGTAGGGCCTTTTGCACAAGGTCCAGTTGGAGAACCAACACTGATTGCCAACGAAAATGAATTACTTAACGTATTTGGGCAACCATATAGTACAGATAAGCAATATGAGACTTGGTTGACCGCATCATCATATTTGGCATATGGTGGACAATTAAATGTTATAAGAGCAGACGATCAGGGTCTCTATAACGGAACTGTTGGTGCTGCTACCAGTGTGAAAATTAAGAGTGTAGATCATTACGAAGAATTAGGGTATGATATTAACACTTATACTGGTGCAGACATAGTTGCACGAAATCCTGGAAGTTGGTCAAACGGAATTAAGATTGGTATAATTGACGGTAGAGCAGATCAGACTCTGACCATGAATACCACTCAGGTTCAGAATTTTGTTGCAGCAATTTCGAATAGAAGTGGTACCATAGTAGGATCTGCAAACACAATAGGAATTACAACATCATCAGTCACTGTAGGACAAGTGGTAATATGCGATGTTACTGGTGTTCTTAGTGAAGGAACAACAGTTTCATCTATTGGTGTTGGTACTATTGCACTTAGCGGTACTTCCAATTTTGGAGTAGATGTCACCACAACATTCGACTTTGGTGCTAATAGTGCTGTCGTAACTGCACCACAAGTTGGATATGGACTTACACAAGCAGTCCCTGATAATCTAGTGGTTTCTAAGACAGGAACAACTGGTGCTGGTAAAACCGAAGTTATTGACGGATACTTTAAAGGTGTTATTACTAAAGTTAACAGTGGTTCTGTAGAAGCTAAAGTGATAAGTCACGTTTCTGCTGCAGGAACTGAGAGTGTACAAGAATATAATAATATCTACAAGTTTAGTAAAGATGTTGCAGTTGCCATTCATACTAATGGTCAATCTACTTCTTATGGATCTACTTCTGTCACTGCAGTCGCTGACTGGTTTGACGCACAAGAACTTGAGATCTCTACTGCAACTGTTGGTGGTGCAGTAACCACTAATACAATTAAGTGGAATGTTCTATCGGAGCGTCCTACTACATCAGAGTATGCATCTGCACGAGGTGGAAGATTTGATGAAGTTCATGTAGTTGTAATTGACGCAAAAGGAACAATTAGTGGCAATGCAGGAACAGTCCTTGAAAAGCATTTAAATCTTTCTAAGGCAAAGGATGCAACATTCTCTGTAGGTTCACCTTCTTACTGGAGACAGTATCTACAAACTAATTCAGAGTACATCTATGGAACCAGTGCACCATCAGGAATTGTAACAACTGGATATACAAGTGGGTTTACACTTGAAGCAGATGGTGGATGGGATCAAGATGCAGAGGGTATTATTTTCGATTCTATCGGAACATACAATCAGACCATCGCAAATGGTAAAAACTATGCTGGTGTCTCTACTATAACAGATACTGGAGCACTTGATTGTGGATTGGATGATCTGGTAGGAGGTTATACACTCTTCGAAAATGATACTAATGTTGATGTAGATTTCCTTCTAATGGGATCTGCTAAAGGTGGTGAGTATGCTGCAAGAGCACTTGCAACTAAATTGATTTCAGTTGCAGAACTGAGAAAAGATGCAGTCGCATTCATTTCTCCTTATAGAGGATCAATGATTTCTGATAGTGAAGAGCAAGATGCAGTACAAGTATTGAGTGATGCTGACATTACAGATAATGTCATCAATTACTATGAACCCATGACTTCTTCATCATATGCCGTATTCGATAGTGGATATAAGTATATGTTTGATAGATTCGAAGGTGCATTTAGATATATTCCTCTAAATGGTGATATTGCTGGACTTTGTGCCAGAACTGATATTAATCAGTTCCCTTGGTTCTCACCAGCAGGAACTGCAAGAGGAGCAATCCAAAATGCAATTAAACTTGCATATAATCCTACTAAGGAACAAAGGGATCGTCTTTATTCTGCAAGAGTTAACCCTGTAATCTTCTCACCAGGATCTGGAATAATCCTATTTGGTGATAAGACAGGATTCGCCAAAGCATCTGCATTCGATAGAATCAATGTTCGTAGATTGTTTATCTTCTTAGAAGATGCAATATCTGCAGCAGCAAAAGATCAACTCTTCGAATTCAACGATGAAATCACAAGAACTAACTTTGTGAACATTGTCGAACCTTTCCTACGTGACGTTCAGGCTAAACGAGGAATTACAGATTATGTTGTTATTTGTGATGAAACAAATAACACTGGTGCTATTATTGATGCAAATGAGTTCATTGCTGATATATACATTAAGCCTGCAAGGTCAATCAACTTCATTGGTCTTACATTCGTTGCCACTAGAACTGGCGTTTCATTTGATGAAGTAATCGGTAACGTTTAATTAATTAAGAGGTCCAAAAACAATGCCAAGTAGAGTTCAACAGAACAGTATTCCACTAAGGAAGATCAGTGACTTTAAAAGTAAGTTAACTGGTGGTGGAGCTAGGCCGAATCTCTTTGAGGTGGAACTAGCATTTCCTGCAGCAGTTGCAATAGAAAATGATGTCTTACAAAAATCTAGGTTTTTGGTTAAGGCAGCAGCACTCCCATCATCAACAGTTGCTCCAATCGAAATTCCGTTCAGAGGTCGTATTTTAAAGATCGCTGGTGACAGAACATTCGAAACATGGACAATCACCGTTATTAACGATACTGATTTTGTCATTCGTTCCGCTTTCGAAAAGTGGATGAATGTAATCAACAAGTTAGATGATGGAAGCGGATTGCAAAATCCTGATGAATATCAGAAAGATGCAATGGTTCATCAATTAGATCGTGATGCTGGAATCCTAAGATCTTATAAGTTCTGGGATATATTTCCAACTAATCTATCCACTATTGATCTGAATTATGAAACCACCGATACTCTAGAAGAGTTTACAGTAGAAATGCAAGTTCACTGGTGGGAAGCATATAAAGGTACTTCATCTGTGGCTGGCGGTGAAAATATCGGATAAATATGTTATAATAGTAAAATAAACGAGATTATAATATGGCCAGGTTATTTGGTTTTTCACTTGACAAGAAGGAAAAGAATCCTTCCGTAATATCCCCCGTTCCTCAAAATAATGAGGACGGGGTTGATAATTATATTACTAGTGGATTTTACGGATCTTATGTAGACATCGAAGGTGTTTATAGAACTGAATCCGATTTAATAAAAAGATATCGTGAAATGGCATTACACCCAGAGTGTGATGGTGCCATTGAGGATGTAATAAATGAAGCAATTGTTAGTGATCTTTATGATACTCCAATTGAGATTGAACTTTCAAATTTAAATGCAAGTGATAAACTAAAAAAAGCAATCAGGCAAGAATTCAAAACCATTAAAGATATAATGGATTTTGATAAAAAATCTCATGAAATATTAAGAAATTGGTATGTAGATGGTAGATTATATTATTTTAAGGCAATTGATGTAAAGAAACCAGAAGAGGGTATAAAAGAAATAAGATATATTGATCCTATGAAGATGCGTTATGTGCGTCAGGAAAAGAAGAATAAAAATGATCGCATATCAATGCAATCAAATGCTCAAAATAATTCACCAGAAAAAGTAATAACACCTGAAATTGAAGAGTATTTTATATACACCCCAACTCCAGCATACCCATCTAGTTCGATAACAAGTGGTGGTGGAACCAAAGGTGTTAGAATTGCAAAAGATTCTATTACATATGTAACCTCTGGTCTTGTAGATAGAAATAAAGGAAATGTCCTTTCATATCTTCATAAAGCAATTAAGGCACTTAATCAGCTTAGAATGATTGAGGATAGTCTTGTTATATACAGATTATCAAGAGCACCAGAAAGAAGAATATTCTACATTGATGTAGGTAATCTACCAAAAGTTAAGGCAGAACAATACCTCAGAGAGGTAATGAGTCGTTATAGAAATAAGTTAGTATATGATGCTAACACTGGTGAAGTTAGAGATGATCGTAAGTTCATGTCTATGATGGAAGATTTCTGGTTACCACGTAGAGAAGGTGGTAGAGGAACTGAAATTACAACA
>VTLG01000596.1_pt1 | contig 46652 bp, 61 predicted proteins | sample 4694571 | NCBI WGS metagenome assembly VTLG01 (sample SAMN12604809, study PRJNA352737) | marine metagenome | biome: ENVO:00000447; feature: ENVO:00000209|ENVO:00000569|ENVO:01000036; material: ENVO:00002151; isolation source: viral sequences binned using virsorter ... | reverse complement strand
TCTGGTGTTGATTTGTCATCAGCAACATAATGACCTTTTTTATTCCTGGTTCTTACTTTTATTTTTTCAGTTCCAGTAACCTTGCTCCACATTTTTTCTAACCAACTCATCCTTTATCCTTTGCTTTTAAAACATTTAATGCACACCAATCTATTACTTTGTATAAGTAACTAAACCAATGGTCATCTTTAGGTGTTGGAGTTATTGCTGCTACAACAGAAGCTATAGATATAATTGCAGTAACCCATACTAATATATTAAGAATTGTCATTTTTATCCTCCTCTGGATTATTTAAGACTTCATCTGCTTTTTGTTTAGCAGACTCTATAAATGCGTTTTGAAACACACTTAAACTGGCATTAACTTGGTCAAGTTCAAACTGTATGCGTTTTTGTTTATTAGTTAAATCTAGTATTTGACTATGAAAATATTGTTGTTCGTTAGTAAGTTCGCTTACTTTAATTTCTTTGTCATCAATCATTACTACTGGTTCTTGCGTAGCCATATTAAGAACTCAATGTTTTTTGTACAGAAGTTGGCGTAATTTTTTTGGCTATATTTGCATCTAATGATGCTTTCATATTAGTTACTTCATCGCTACCTAATGCAGCTTCTACCCAAGCCTGTACATCGCTATTAGTAAGACTAGACCAATTTTTAAAACTAGATAGATCAGATGTATCTAATTCTTGTGCACCATAACAAGATGCTGTCCAGTTATTACCATCACTGTCTTTATTAGTGTCGTCTGTAGCAGTTAATCTCCAATGCACATTATAAACCACATTTGATTTACCGCTTTTTGTAGGATATGTATCACAAGTTTTACAATCCCAAGTATATCCTATTGCCATATTATTCTCCTTTTAAAATATTAATTTCAGATTGTAAGGCATCAATCTGCTCTTGTTGTTCTTGTATAGCTTTTATAAGAGGTGTTACTAATTTACTGTAGTCCATTTGATAGTATTTATCATCTTCATTTTGGTTTACAGCGTTTGGAACTATATTCATAACCTCTTGTGCTATAAGACCTTCATCAGATTTACCATCTGCTTTCCAGTTGTAAGCTACTGGGTTAAGTTGATTTATTATTTCTAAACCTCTTGCTTCTCCTGTTATATCCTTAAGTCTTGCATCTGAAGATGTGTTATAAGCTGTTGATGAACCAGAAGTTGAAATATTACCAACCTGACCATTTTGATTGTAAAACCCTATTAAAATTGCATTTGCTGACCTTGCTATGTTTAATCTAGCTCCATTAGAAACTGATTCAAAAACAGCTCCCTCACCACCTGCTGTTGCAGGACTTGCTGTAGTAGCAAAAAGTAAGTTACCACTACTATTAAATCTTGCTTTTTCAGTTAATGAGCCATTTGTCGCACTTTCAAATATAGGAAATGCAGTACTAACTGCATCATCAGCGTTCCATGCTTCTGCACCCTCGGTTCTAATTCTTCCTGCTGTAGTTATGACATTATTGTCAGACCTTTCAGATTGAAAATTTACAGCAGAACCATAACCACCAGCTTGTGAGTTTATAATATTTATACCAGTAGTATGTGCTGTTGTTGTTACTGTAATACTACTTGCATTATTTGCATCTATGCCTGCATTAAAAGTAGCCTTACCTGCATCTGACATATCAAAAGAAACAGCAGAAATAAAAGAAGAGCCATCAATACCTTGTATTACAAAATCGCCATCAGCTACGATAGATTGAAAAAGTGCGTTGTTGCCATCTTTTTTAACTGTTGCAAATTGTGTGCCACCATCCAAAAATCTAACTTCACCACCATCATCAGCATCTAATCTTATATTACCTACTACATCAAGTATTAAATCGTTGCCATCAGAAGCAATAGAACCAAATTTAGTATTATCTTGTCTAAATTCTATTACATCTCCATCATCACTTGTACGATTTAAAAGTTGTACAGTATGACCACTTGATGTTCCAGTAAATGAATAATTACTTGAACCAGTTCTTATTTCTGCACCGACTGAACTAACTCCAGAACTTGTTTTACCAACTAATACTATTCCTCCAGTTGTAACACGGGCTCTTTCTGAACCAGCAGTAATTATTCCTAAATCATCGCTAGTTAAAGTTCCAACACTTGCTACGCCACCAGTATTACCTAAATAAAGTTGATCAGCACTTGAAGTTCCTGTATTAACTCTTAAACCATTATTTCCTGTAGTTAATAAATCTATAGCATAAGAGCCGCCAGCAGTTCCAATCCCTACGGTGCCATTTGAATTTATACGCAATCTTTCCGTTGGAGCTGAACCTGGACCTGTGCCTGTTGGTTTTGTATTAAAAGCCAAGTTTGTAGCTTCTGTGCTACCACTGAAATCTTCGGCAGCAATACCTACTATAGATGCTCCAGCAGCAGCATTACTATTAGCACTATCTGCACCTTTCCAACCTATTGAACCTAAAGTTTCTCCATCGCTAGGATAGCTACCATCTTCTTTGTTAAATTGAACACCACCATTACCATCACCAGTTAATATAACTAACCCTTTATTAGTTGCTGTGTGTGCTGCTGAATATCCTATACCTATATTATCTAAACCACCATCAACAAACAAAGCATGAGTTTGTCCATTTGATTCGACTCTAAAATCTACATCAGCACTATCTTCGTTAAATACAGCACCTCCATCTTGGGTTAAAGCTCCGTCAATATCTACTACATCTAGGTTAGCTGTGCCATCTACATCTATAGAACCAGCTAAATCTATATCACCATTTACAATTAAATCGTCTGTAACTGTTAAGTCATCTTCTACTTTTAAATCTACTACATTTAAACTAGCAAAAGCATCTACTATTGCTGCACCTGAACCTGCACCGTCTGAATATACTACTTTTACATCACCTGCTGGTATGGTTACATTAGCACCACTACCTTGAGAAATAATTATGTTTTGTGAGCCTGATGTTCCATTTTCTATAAACCAAAGTTTAGATACTGTGTTGGGTCCAATAGTAATAGTACAAGCACTATCAAGAGTACCTGTATATTTTAAATAAATTGATCTGCCTGGATCAGTAGATCCATCAGCTATTGTAGTTGTATGTGTGTCTGCGTTTGTAGTTATCGCCTCTGTACCAAAGCTAAAGGCCTCAGCTATTAGTTCTAAGTTTGTGTTTGTAGAAGTGCCCCAGGTTCCTGACTCATCACCTGTCGCTATCTCTTTTAACCTTAAATCATTTACATAAGTTGCCATATTCTATGCTACCTCTTCCCAATTTGGAGTTTGTGTTTCATTTATTTCAGCAAAGGATGAACTTTGGTCAGTATTTATATTAGCATAATTTTTTGTTTGTGTATCATCTATTAGCGACCAAACTAAAACACTACCTACAGATCCAGTAGCCTCGACTCCTGTAATAGTAATGTTTCCTTTAGATATTATAGTAACAGAACCTACATTACCTGTGGCACTAACACCATCAATACTAAACTGTGCGTTGTGATGAATGGTTACTGATCCTACTGCTGAAGTTGCTGAAACTCCTGAAATAACAACATTTGCCTCACCATCTACATCTACACCAACAGTACCAACAGATCCTACGGCTCCTGGTGCATTAGCAACAGCATCTCCATTAACACCTACTCCTCCGATGGCTGATGTTGCAGATTGTCCTGTTGGTACTATGTTTGCTTTAGCAACTGTAGATACGGTGCCTAAAGCACTGGTTCCTACTTGTGTAGATAGCGTAATATTTGCTTTTGCTACAACTGTTGGTGTGCCAAGAGCACTTGTAGCTGATTGCCCTGTAAGAGTTAAATTAGCTTCACAATCAAAAGTAGGAGTTCCTACTGATCCAGTTGCTGATTGTCCTGTTGGAATTACATTAGCTTTTGCTACGATAGTTACAGAACCAACAGCACTTGTTGCTGCTAATCCTGTGAGGGTAACTGGATTTGGTTCGCCCCAAGTATTAGAACCCCAGGTTCCTCTACCCCAACCAGTTATATTAGCCATACTAGGCTAGACTAGGCTATTCTTATAATAGCTGTACTGGCTGCTGCTGCTGGGAAAACAATAGTGAAATCACCTGCAGTTGATGTTTTATCGCCACCAAAATCAATTGTAGCAACAGATTTATCACTATTAGTGTCGTTATAAATTAAACAACCTCTTGCAGTAACAGTAGCTGTACCAAATGTTAAATCTGCAAAATCAGTAAACCCTGTAGTACCACCGCTTGTCGGTGCAACTTTAGTTAAAGCGGCTCCGCCTGCTGTGTAGTTAGTGCCACTTACTTCTTGTGAAGTTGAATAAGCAGTTGTAGTTGCTCCCATGGTGGCAGAACTTGTATAGAGAGCAAGTTTAAAAGCATTACCATTAGTTGCAAAGTTATGTGTTGCAGTTAATAGTTCTGTTTTAAAACTTGTAGTTAATGTTGATGTAATGGCCATATTAAATACCTTTAATTATTTTTGCTATATCTTCGCTACCTTGACCTGATAAATCTTGTATCAAAGTTGCCTTGTAAGATTTTAACGCATTTTTTATATAAATCAAACATACCTTATAAATCATATCTCTATATACTCTTGCTTGTTCTTTAATATATGGATCTTCACTATCACTTGTGCTCACTATTTTTTCAGTAAGTCTTTCTGCCCAAAACTCTGGAGGATGTCCACCATAATTAGATGTTTTTGCTTCTATAATACCTAATGCAGGTAATCCTGGTGGTGTAATTTCATCTACCATTTATCTGGTTCAGGTGGTTTTAAGTGTGAGTCGTTACGATCTATAAGCACTGGTTGTCTTGATGTTCTTGTAATATCAAGATTATTAATTTTTTCAACTTTTAAACCATTTTCATCCGCCATCACAATCAAAGGATTTGCTAATCTATGATAACCGTAAAGCTTTTGTTCTGCTGGGACATCAGTATCAAGTAGCCCAGATGTATGTGCCACCTCAACTTGCATACCTGCTGATATACATTTACTCAACCAAAACTCAGTACAACCTCTACCTGCTTCAGCAAAATGTAAGTTACCTTTGTATGAAAAATCTACACCAAACATTTTTAAAACTGATACTTCGTTCCATAAAGCAAATGCTATTGCGTAAGCAACTGTGTTATTAAGGTAATAACAATTCAGGTCTTGAATGACCTCTTCTACAGGATATTCAACTAAACCTGGACATCTATCATCCAATTCGCACGTATAGATAGGACCCTCATGTTCTTGTAACATTTTTGCCATGCTTTCGGTTTGTCCACCTGCATCTTCTGTATCTAAAAACCTAGATGCAGGATCCATCATAAATACTCTATCATGATAAATTACAGTGCCAACACCATTTATAACCCACACTTCATCAAAATGAACGCCGTGTGATTTTGCTAGATTATAATCAAACCAACTTTTGCCTAGACCAACTATAGCAACTGATTTGCCTTTCAGACTTTCAATTTTTTCCATGTATTTTTAAGATACCGTTGTCCTCAAAGAATCATAACGGTATTCATCTCTCCTTCCGCGAGCTTCTGCAAGGTTTTTAAGCCTTGTTATTTCTAGTAAAAAACGTTGCTCGTATTGCTGTTGCATATCGCTTTCACCTTTTAAAAAAATATTAGCCTCTACTAATGAACCATATAGTAAAGCGTTTCTTGCATTATTAGAAATCCAAGTACCTGTAGTATCTGTAACTAATGAATTTGGTTTAAATAAATAATGCAATTCAACGTTATAATCAGCATCTGGAACAGGACTTACTATGAGGGTAGAACCGTTATTAGAAGCTGTAGATAGTTCCTTATCAAAATCTGCATAATATAAAGGTTGGCTTCTAGCTGTAGTATCTGTTGGATCAACGCTGTACTCTCTCATAAAAGTCGGGTGTTTTTTATCTAAATATTTATAATCACCATTGCTATCTATTACTGCAAGAGAAAAACTCATTTGAAAATCGCTTGGAGCTGTTAAATAAGTATTACCAGTTGTTAAGGTACCAGTAACATTTTTACGAAAGAAATCAAACTGTATAAGCTCAAATATTCTTTCTTCTGCATTTTTAATAAAATCATCTAATGTTGCTACAAAAGTAGTTTCTGTATTTTCTACATAATTTTGTATAAGTGTTTTTAACTCTGATAATGTCATGTAACTATTGTAACCTCGCCTACTCCACCTGTCATCTCGCTTACTGTAAAGTTTGTTGGTAAAGTTGATGGATTAAGAAAATCTGGTTTAAAGTTATTTGATTGCACAACAACAACAAAACCTTCACCTTCTTCAGCATCATTATTTGGTCTTGGTTTATACAAAGCTTCTGGATCAGCAGTAGCTGTAAGCGGCTCTAGTTGTGGATGTTTTGGCTCGTAGCAGTCTGGACAAGTTTTTAACCCATTCCATTCTTGTTTAAGTTCGTTTAATTTATATTCAAAACCACACCTATCACATAAAGCTTTTGCAAATTTACCAAGTGCGTATGCCATTTTAATTCATCCTTATATTTGGTCTAATTCTGAATGACGCTCTATCTTCATCTTGGTCAGCAGCTCTACGGAACTCTTCTTCATATAAAGCTTTTAGTTGAGGAGTAAGTTGTGGATTCTTTTTTAAAGATATGTAATAAGCTAAACCTGCTACAAAACAAGGGTAAAACCTAAAAGGCATATCCATAGTATTAGTAGCTGCATCTGCATCATCCATACGCACAAGTTTGTTAAAAACTAAAATATCAGTGCTATTTTCAGGTGCAGGCCACACTTTAAGTGCTGGTGTGCTTAATTTATCAAAAAAGAATTGGGAGGGTCTTGCTTTTGTAGTTTTGTTAGGAATATTTAAATATTCAGATCTACTAATACGATTCATGCTTATATCTGTTTGTGTTTGATTTACTGTTCTACGTACAACCACATCTAAAACATCAATTACATTTGAATTAAGAGAATAACTTGAAGTCCCTTCTGTAACAGTTTGTGTTGCTTGTTCAATGGTCCATTGGTTTAAACCTCTATTCGCCCATTCAGCAAGCATTAAATTAACACTACGTATTGCTGTTTTAAGGTCATAACCTGTCCTTAATTCAGCTCCACATCTTTCATATGCTTCTTCAATAAACTCAGTTACGTTTGGTTCAAAATTTGTACTACCTGATAATGCCATTATTTATTATCCTCTTGGTTATATAAATTATCAAATGTTATATTTGGATCTATATAACTTTCATGTTTTTCTGCTGTATGAATCCACTGACTTGGTGAAAAGTCTGGAGCACCTTCTCCAACTCGCCACAAAGCAGGATTTGTTGCTCTTACTCTATTATTGGGTAAAGCTACAAAATTACCAGTATATTCACCTGCATCTGTTAAGTATAGCACATGACTTTGTTTATGCTGTGCTGAATCATCAGCAATGCTGTTTTCAGTATAATCAACTGTAAACATATATGTTCCTGTATAAAATTCTCCACCTATTTTACATATCCAGGGAGAAGAACTAACTCTATCTAAAACTACAACTGAATGATGATGACTTAAACAATCCCAAGGTTGAGCTAGATGATCTTCCATAGGTTTTGGCCAATCTTGCAAAGGTACATCAGCTACAAGAGCTTGTATAGGCATTCTAGCCCACATTGCACCACCATGTACGTTTTCATCAGGATAACCTTCAAAATCAGTTTCACAACCAGTAAAAACAACTTGAAATGATAAGGATCTATCAGGAATGGTATTGACTGCAAACGCTAAAGCGTGCAAGTACTCACCATGATAGTTTTGATGATTTGCTGTAAATTCTTTACGCACCCAACATTTGAACTGTGGGATGTTTGATATTAAATAAGACAAAATAACCCCCGTTATTTAAAGTTAAACTTTACCACCTTTTGCCATGTATTTACTTTTTTTCATGGAGCCACCTTTAGCCATATATTTAGACTTTTTCATTGCCCCACCTTTCGCCATATATTTAGAACCTTTCATAGCACCGCCTTTAGCCATGTACTTAGATCCTTTCATAGCACCGCCTTTGGACATATATTTACTGCCCTTTACAGCACCACCCATTGCGTAATGTTTTGTTCTTTTAAACATAATTAATCCTTTTTCTTTGGTCTGCCTCTTTTAGCAGTGGTTTTTTTTGCAGGAGCCTTTTTCTTAGGCATATTTATGTAAATACGCTCATCCTTAACTGGCTCATCTGGTCTTACTTTAGCATTTAATCTAGCTTGTAATTTTGGATCCTCAGATTTTTTCTTTGGCATAATTTCTCCTAGCTTATAGTGGTTACTTTTCTGCGGTTATTCATAACTTTACCACAACCTCTAGCTATAAAACCACCATTTTTCACTTTTACTCTGTTTTGAGCAGCCATAGATTTTTCAATAGCCATGCCTCTTTTCTTTTCATAAGAAGATAATTTGCCATCTTTATTAAGATCAGCTTTAGATTTATTTTTTATCATAGGTCCTCCTGTGGACTTTTTTTGCCAATTTACTCTTTTGGAGCTTGTTTTTTTCTTAATTGCTGATGCAGCACCTTTTTTTTTGCATTCAGCCATAGTTGGTCTACAAGCAGGATAACCTCTTTTTTCACCCTTTTGTCTACCACATGGTTTACCAGTTTTGCAATCTACCCACCCTTTGCCTTTGTTACGTGAAAACCATTTTTTTAAACCTTCTTTAGCCATTATCTAAGCCTATCAGTCATTACAATGCCTTGACCTCTTATTACTGGGCCACCTTTTGCTTTTTTTGTTCTTGATTTGTTTCCATAGTTAGCTGCACCAACTTTTCTACATTGTACTAATCTGCCACTAGCATAAGCACTAGGCCAAACTTTAGCAGTACGTTTTACTTTATGATAACAAGCATCTTTTTTAGTTTTAGATTTTGCCATTTAACACTTCCACCTTCTTCTTGCTTGCCTAATTCGTGAATTAGGGTTGTTTCTAGTTTTAGCAGAACTTTTCTTTAACTGCCCAAGTGATCTAGCACAATAAGACTTTCTTCTTTTAGCAGCCTTACTACCTTTTTTAACTTTACCTGTTACTGCTGTTTTAAGTTTACTACCTGGATTAGCTTTTCTATACGCACGCACACCTTTTTTAGTCATGCCTGCACCAGACTTGGTAGGGCGGAAGTTACCACCCTTACCAGTTGTTCTACGTATATTTTTAGTTTTTCTTCTTTTTACAACCATTCATTAATAGTTTTTATTAAGAACTAAAATGATTGAATATGTGTCGCCACTAGAGTGTCCAACAGTAGTAAAGTCAATATCTCCAGTAACTCCACTTCCTGCATTATTCGGTATGCCTGTAAATAAATCGTAATACTCATCTCCAGTGCTATCTGATGGTAAACCAGTTAATAACACATTAGAAGTAGCATCAAACTCTAAATTTACACCCATACCTCTAGTAGCCCAATATATTCTAGCGACTGATACTGAAGTACAAGACTCTCCTGCACTATTTGTAGTAAGTGCAGAAACGTCTACTTTTTTTACAGCCGATTCACCTGTGCCATCTGACACATTAGTGAATTTCATAATAGCAGTCTTTTCGCCATCTTGAATGGTTTGTGATGTTACTGCATCAGCCATAATTTACTCCTTATCTTTCAACTGCAGCTACAACGTAATCAATAGTCATAGTTTGTGCTGAAGCTTCGCCATTTTGAATACCAAATGATACAGTTAATTCTTCATCATCAGGTAAGTTGGTAATTGCAACTCCTACTGGATCAGCATTATTGATTGAATAATATACTTTTGAAGCATTTGAATCTATAAACCAAGTGGTTGTAATAAAAGTATCATCTGCCATAGTTGCTACATCTTCTGTAGTAGTGGCACTGTTATCTTTCTCAACTAAGAAATCTAACCCTGCATCACCATCTGCTGAAATAAAGAACACACCATCTGTAGTATCAAGTGGTGTTGTATCTGTTATGCCAAGACCCATAACAAAGTCAGATTGGTCTACATCATTTACTTTAAATCTAGCAGAAAAGTATGCATTTTTACTTGTGCTTAATTTAAACCCTTCACCTTTTAATTGCAAAAAGTCTAAATCGTTATCTCCAGCAGCATTAGTAAGCAATAAAGCTCCACCTGCTGATGAAGTAACAGCTTCAGATGCACTACCAGTACCAGCCTCAGTAGTTGTTATAGTCCAATCACCAGAGTTATAAGTGAAAAAATCATTATGGTACATATAGTACGTTTGATCTGATGGATATGGAACGAACATGGGTTGATTTTTCTTGTGCTCCGTAGCAACAGTATTACCTGCCCATAGTATTAAGTTTTGAAAATGTGGATTAGCCATTATGAACTCCTTTACTTGTATTAATGGAAATCGAATTGATCCTCATTAAGCTAATTAATTTAAAACTATCTTGAGTTTACACCTAGAAATGAAAGTAATCAACAAAAAAAGGGAGCCGAAGCTCCCTTAAGTAATTGTAGTTGAGTGAGAAACGCTACAATAAATCGTTCCTTAAGCTCCTTGAGAACCGTAAACGGCTCTAAAGTTAGAATATCCGAAGCTGTAACGCTCTCTAGCCTTATATCTCATGTTTCCAGTATCGAAATCACCTTCCAATGAAGTTGTCATTGGAGATCTTTCAAAATACTTAAATCCATCTGGACAGTCAGTTTTTATGAAATAAGCATCTGTATCTGTCAGATAATTATTTACAACATAACCATCAGGTAGCATACCAGTATTCTTAATAGCATTTATGTCGTTGTCAGAAGTTCCTACTCTGCCTGGGCTTTGTAGTAATCTGTCAGCAACAAATACTAATTGTGGTGGAATAATTAGCTTCATTCCTTTTAACGCAATGTTAAGACCTTTATCATCCGTAAATGTAGAGATATTAATTAATGCGTCTTCAAGTGAAGTTTCATTAAGATCCGCCATAGTGGTAGCTCTGTTTGCTAGTGAACCGCCGCCGCCTAGTGGATGATCTGTAGCTACAAGCACTTTACCATCACCACCTGTTGTAGAGAACGCATTGTTCAATACAGATGCAGCTTTGATTTGCTTTGTATTAGCCATAGACCTTGCTAGTGCTTTGGTATATCTTGCTCCGAGTCTATCATAAAGATTGTCTTCAACTGCTTCTTCGGTTAGTGCGAATGCTAAAGCCACTGTTTCGTGGGTGTAACGAGATGTATAACCTTCGTTAGCTGTATCAAATCTGACACCACTACCTTCAGCTTTTACCTCTGCATTACCAAATCCTACGATAAGTGTTTCTTCTTCAAACGCTCTATCAGAAGTTTCAGTTTCATAGATCTCTAAATGTTGAGATTCGTATCTTGAGTATTCCATACCGAACAAGGCATTAAGACCTGGCTCGAGCTCTTTCGCTAATTGTGCTCTATTAATTGCCATTATTTATACTCCTGTTGGGTCGATATAGAAATGCTCATTAAATTTAACAATCACATTCACGTTAGCTGATCCTGTTGTACTGTTATCTGGGTCACTCGAAAAGCCCATAATTCTGAACGTAGCAGTTGTAGCTGCTGTTGTTCCAGATAGTTCCAAAGCTGACATCCCTGTTTTCACAGAGCCAGCAGTATAGGAAATATCTGCGTTCAAACCGACATCAGTTTGAGCTGGAGAACCTGCACTTTGAATTTCAAATACAGCATCAGGGTCATCTATTACGAATGCTTTAATATCGGACGATACAGTTCCATCAGGGAAGTGAGAACTAAAAATAGTTTCACCAGAAGAGTTTGTAAAAGTACAACCTCTAAATACACCGATAGACTCATCACCAGCAGCAGCAACTAAAATAGTACCTGCGTTGGTCATTTTTACTAAATCGCCAGAAAAAATATTCCCAGAAGCACCTGAGGCAATTGCGTATTCTGTATGTCCACCATTTTGAACTCCAGAACCTAATTTACCTACTACTCGTGCTCCAAACGGGGCATTTTTGTTAGCCATAATAAGTCACCTTATATTTGTTATTTTAAAGTTAAGCGATCAACTACGTTGACCACCGCCAAAAGTTACTTTGCTTGATCTCTGAGGCGTAAGCATCGGAGAACTTGGATCTGATTCCTTCATCATATCGTTATCTACAGCATCTTGCTGAGTTTGAGCACGTTTTGCGAAATAGGAGTTTCTCTCTTCACGTGTTTCATTGGGAATCTTAGCCAATAGCAAACCACCTCGTGCAACAACTCCTGCGTGTTTACCTTGTTGTAATGTGTCAAAACGATCTTGGTCAGAATCATGTAACTCATCAGATCTAACTAGGTCGAAACCTTCGCTTAATCTTGAAGTTATATTCTTACGATCTTCTTGGCCTACAATTTCGGCTCTAATCCACCTGTAAGTATAACCTTCAGGTGCAGGAGGAGTATCCAACGTAGATGGTGGGCTCCATGGTTTGCGAGCTTCTTTTTTAGCTCGAGTGTCGGCAGAACGTGGTGTTCTGTTTAAATCTTTGTTATCTTTTTCTGTCATAACTATTACCTTTTAACATATTTTGCGTACTCTGTTAAGGGTACGTTTAATCTTTTTGCCATTTGAACTTCTGCTGGCGACAACTTAACTTGTCTTTTTGAGCTAGTATTACCAGCTACTCTGCCTGCTGAAGCCACCTTTTGTTGAGGCTTCGATTTAGCAGAAGACTCTTCAAACTTGTGCGGAAACTCTATTCGTAATCTTTTATCAACTTCATTGTAGTATTCATCAGTCTTCGGGTCAAAACCTTCTTGTACTAATTTTTGATCAATTGAAAAAGCTGCTAAAGTCATAATTTCATCTTCACCAAACCAAGTATTATTTTCTACCCACTTTTCTTGTTTTTCATCTAGTTTTGGCGGTGCTTGATATTGTGGAGCTGGTTGTGTAATACCAGGATCAACTGTTTTTGATGGCACTTGTTGTTGTAAAGACATTTTAGAAGTATTAACTTTGTTTTCTTCAACGGCTATTTTTGCTAAAACGTCTTGTGCTTTTGCTACTTTTTCGTAGTCTTGTACTTCATGTGCAGCTTTTAAAGCGGACATAGCTTGTTGTTTTTGTGATTTTAACCTGTTTTCTGCTTCCATTAGATAAGATCTATCTAAATTAGAACTTTTTGCTTTTAATTGTTCATTTTCAGCAGCAGTTCTTTTTGCATACTCATAAGCAGATTCTTGACCTCTTTCTGCTTCTCTTAATTTTCTTGTAAGATTATTAATTCTTTTCTGTACATTTTTAGAATAATCTTCAAGCTCTTCTTCTTGTTTTGCTTCTGGTGTTTCAGAAACATCTTCTATTTGTTCCTCTGCCTCTTTATCAACAGAATCCATCGGAATCTGTGTTTTAGATTTTTCTTCTACAGGTTCTATTTCAACAATCTCTCCTTCGTCTACTTCTGTTTCTTCTATTACCTTTGCGTTTTCTTCAGACATTTTTTCTCCTTATACTGCAAGAATATCATCAGGATCAAGTATGGTAGCTATAACCTCATCATCGTTTATGATTCTACATTCAGATTCATCACCAAGTTTAAAGCGAGCTCCAGCATACCTGCCTATTAATACCCATTGTTTTTCCTGACACCATGGTTCAGCAAATTTATTTGCATCCGCATAACAGTCAGGACCCATTTTAACCACATATCCAACAACCGTAGCTAAAGAATTTCTATCTACTGTTTCTTGAACTAAATGGATTCCGCCTTCTGTAACCGCTTTACCTGCATAAGGTAAAATTAAAATACGCCAACCTGTAGGTTGAGGCATACGGTCTACTAAAGATTTTTCTAATAAAGTAGGATCCAATACTCGTGCTGACTCTTTTACATAAGCAGAGGTTTCTTTTACATCTTGAATTGGATTTTCTTCTTGTTCAGTTTGTTCTTTTTTTAAATCTGCCTCAATGGACTTTGCGACATGATCAGGGACTTGTATCTTGTTCATCTTGTTGTATTTTTCCTAGCAGCTCTCTAAAAATATTTTCTGCATCGGCTAGAGAACTGTAACGACCTCGCAGATATTCATATTGAGAGAAGTCTTTACACCCTGACAACATAGCGTCTTTGGTGTCTTCTCTTCTGCCTTCAAGTTCTTTTAAAAACTTTTCAGCAAGCCAAACTGATGACATTAATAAATGCCTGAAAACTTGCCACCAAACTCGGCAGCACCCATACCTCTACACTTACCTTTACCCATACCAGGTTTAGCTTTTGTGTTTTTTGGAAAAGTACCAGCTTTAGTTTTTAAAGACACAGTGCCTTTATTGCTATAGCTGTTTTTATTTTTATGTACTTTGGGTGTTTTCTGTTGACTTATGTCTGTTCTTTTAATCATGTGCTTTATTATGTTGTGTGATTTTCTATTTTGCAAGTATTAATTTTTATTTTGCATATCCATCATTTTTAAACGTGCCTGTTGTTCTAGTCTTGCTCTTGCAGTTTCATCACGTAAATCTGCAATATCTTCCATAGATTCTATTCTTTCTCTATCTACATCAATCCTTCTTTGTGCATCCATAGCTTTACGTTTTTCTTCTTGTAAAAACTGTTGTTGTTCCATAGACAACTCTTGACCTTTCAGTGCAAGTTCTTGTTTTCTAATTGCTACCAGTGGATCTTCATCACTAGGATCTGAAACTTTTTGACTATATTCTGCAATTAATTCTGCCATAATTGGTGCTGAAAATTGTGCCAAAATATCTCCTGCTTGTTGTGTCATCTGTTGTGCTTCTGTTGGATTTGCTTGTTGAGCTTGTTGTTGTATCTGTTGAAATTGTTGTAATACTTCTGGTGGCATTTGTTGTTCAGCTAAACTATCCGCTTTCATTTGTAAGTGCTGCATAATATGTGAATGTATTAAAGCCTGTACTTGTGCATTCATCTGAACAGGTGGTGTATTCAATAAAGACATATGTGTTGCTATATGAGCATCATGGTTTTGTTGTCCAAAGGCTTGTGCTTGTTGCCCTAGCAATAACTTATTATTTTCAAATCCTGATTCCAATGGCATAGGGTCTTTAGGTGGTGGTGGTGTAAGTATTTGTTCTATATTATCAACACCTATGGCTGAGTACATTCTTTTATAAGATTCATATATACCATTTGGGCCATGTACATCTGGATTAGATTGCACTAATGCCATCATCTCTTGTGCCATAGCAATACGTTGTGATTGACTAAATATATCAGGATTAGAAATAGGGAATATATCAATTCTATCATCAAAATCTGTTAATTTTATTTGTGAATTACCACCAGGTATTGCATAAGGATATTCAGGCGGTAAGTATTCTTTAAATACTTGTGCTAATAATCTAAATTCTTTTTTCTGTGAATTATGCAGTCTTTTGTGTATAGCTGATAAAACCTTTGTAGATCTTTCTAGTAAAGCTAGAGTTGTGCCTACAGGTGCATTTGGATTACCTTTACCAGTATTAATTTCAGCAATAGATGCAAACTTCTTACCTCCATCTACTAATATACCTAGTAAATTTAACAATGTGCCACTAGGTTCTTTAAATGGTAATGGTTGGATAGATTCTCTTAGTGATCCACCTGGAGCATCGACATCTCTAAACTCGCCAGGTTGTATAGGTGTATCCTCATCTCTAATTCTTATGCCACGAGTTTTAAAACCAGCAGGTAAGTTAGCAAGAGTACCAGCGTCAATTAATTGTCTTAGTATAGATGTGGAAGCTTTAGATAAACCACCTATCATATGTGTTAATCCAAAGCCGTAGAATCCTAGTCCAGGTAGGAACTTAAAGTGAACAAAGTATTCAACCTTATTTTTTAATGGATCTTGTTCTTGAAAGTTTCTACGAATAGATAGTATTTCACTAGAATTAACATCAATAGTAACTATGTAAGGTAATTTTACACCTGTTGCTTCTCCAGACTCGTCCATGTCCTCAAAACCATCTAATTCTAAATTACAATGCACTTCATACAACATGGATACTTCACCGTCATCATAGGATGGTTCCATGCCAGATAACTTATCTATTTCTTCTTTTACATCAGATGACTCTATATCATCACCGTAATCTATATCTACTTTACGATAAAAACCGAGAGCTTGAAGTTTTCTAACTTCATTTTCTGGCATTTTAATAACGTTGGTTATTCTAGGACAAGTTTCTAAATCAGTAGTAAAATACGGAACAATAAGGTCTTCTGGAGCTACAAACTTAGAAACAGCTCTACCTAAAGTTTCATCATAGTAAACCTTTTTAAATGCAGAACCCGCAAGAGGTAAATAGAACAACATTTGGTCTAACTCTTCATCAAACTCTTCCATAACATGAGTAATCTGATAGTTCATAAACTCTTTAACTCTTTGAGCTTGTTCTTCTACGCCACTATCGTAGGCACCAATTACTTGTGTTTTAACAGGTCCTCCAGAAGGTAACAATTCTTTGTATGCTTGTGCTTGGAATGTTGTAACAGCTTCACCTAATAGGGGATGTATTACACCTGATGCACCTTCAAAGGGTTCAGACCTTTCATCGTCAAACTTCATGCCTAAGTATTTAAGACCATCGGTATAAGTTTTTTCCCAATCTTCACGAGATGATTTATCTTTTTCTATACCATCAATAAGTTCATTTGAGATTCTATTTAAATCATTATCGTCCATAGACTCAGCTAAATTTTCATTAAAGCCTGTATCTATTTGTTGTTGCATACTAGATTCTAAAACTGCACTACCATCTTCTTGCATTACAAAATCTTCCATGCCAGCTTCTTCAATAGCAGCAAGTGCTACTTCCATACCTTCATCGCCTAAATCTACTTGATTTTCTTCGTTAAGTACGGTTGGATTGATGTCTTTTTCTATCGCCATTAATAATATACCCTTCTAACTGGTGCTTTTTCTTGATCTGAATAGTCATCGTCAAGAGAAACTAAACCTCCCTCTCTAAATCTCATGAGAGCTTGAGTCATAGTATCACATAAATCATCATTTTTTCCAAAAGGAAACGCAGCACATTCTTCAATCATTTCTTCTGCAAACTTTCTTTCTGGTGCATAAACTAATTCAGATTCAAAAATAGGTGCTACTGAGTGCATACGTGTAGATTTGTCATGTCCTCTAGTAGGTGAATAATTAACTACAGGTATTCCAAGTCTTCTTAGCTCATGAGTTAATGGTGTTCCAGAAGCTTTTGCCTCAATCAAAGTCATGTCTGGTTCCCAGTATTTATATTCGTTGTAAGCTATACGCTTTAATTCAGGAAAGTCCCATCTGCCTTTTTGGGCATCAAGCAAAATAATACAATCAGGTGAATCAGGCGTAGGTCTGAATACACCCCATGTGGATATTGCAGAGTAATCAGCGTTTTCTTTTTTACTGAAAGCAGTATCATAGCTTTGTATTATGTAACTTACAGGCGGTAAAGAATCTCCTTCCCATACATTCCACCACTCACGTTTAATAATAGATCCTTCTTCAGAAGTTGGTGTTTGCATCCACTGTGCATTCCATTTTTGAACAGGCAGTGAAGCTTTTACTTTTTCTAACTCAGATAATTCCCAAAACTCTGGCCACAAAGCATTATTGGTTTCGGGAAATATAGCGGGAAACTCTACTATTTCCCATTGATCTGCAGCGTCTTCTTTTTGTGCATCTAAAAGTTTTGCAGTAAGGTCTATAGAACTCCACCTAGTCATAACTAATATAATTGCTCCGCCTGGTTGCAAACGCTGTCTAGGTCCAGAGGTGTACCACTCCCAACATGATTCTAAAGCACTTGGGCTAAGTGCATCTTGTTCTGAGTGTGGATCATCAATAATTAACAAGTCAGCACCACGACCTGTTATAGCTCCTCCTACACCTGCTGCAAAGTATTCGCCACCTTTGTTAGTTTCCCATCTACCTGCTGACTTAGAATCAGCTTGTAGCTCTACTTTGTCAAAAATACGTTTATATTCGTCAGTATCCATCATGTTTCTAACTTTACGACCAAATCGTACTGCAAGTTCACCTGTGTGAGTGGTTTGCATAATTTTACGATTAGGCTGTTTACCCATAATCCATGCAGGGAAGTAAGTAGAACAAAACTCTGATTTAGTGTGTCTAGGAGGCATATTAACGATTAATCGATTTATTTTGCCATTTGCTACGTCTTCTAGTTTTTGTGCAAAAATTTTGTGATGACGACCACAAATAAATTCTGGCCACATATACCTTACGTATTCAAGAAAACTATCTTGACATTTTTTTTGATTTTTAAGAACCTCTAATCGTTCTTTTAAAACTAAAGTTTCTTTTATTTCTTGGTCAGATAAATGTGCTAGGTTCAAAACTCTCTACCAAATTCAATATTTAATATATTATTTACATCCATAACATTAGGTAATGGGTCTTCTTTAAAAAAATACGTTTCTTTATCTTTCGGGTCAGCGTATCCTACTAAGTCTTCTAAAGGCACATCTGGAAAAACTTGTGGTAAACCGAAAGCTGTTGCTTGTTTTTTTTCAATTTGGGACAACGTTGGTTTTCTTGGGTCATAGGTAATATTAAAAAATCCACCCGTTTTAGGATTTTCATACATATACTGCAAACGTAAGCCAGCATTTTTTAAAGTATCTACCATAAACGATAATCCTATAGAGCCTCTACCACCAAGCCTTGTACCTGGAGCAATATTGAAATCTCTTATGGGTGCAAGACTTTGACCTTCACCACCTAAAATATCAATTTCATATTTACCGTATAGGTCTTGATTAGGTTGTTTTGATATTTCTAGTTGGGTTGGTACTCGATAGGTTTGACCATACAATGAGTCTGCAGGAAAAATATCTTTATCCAAAGTATATCTACCAGATAATGCGTAATCACGGCCAGGTTGTTTCATTACGTCAAACTGAAAAGGACTTGTTTTATCTCCTATTTTAAGTTGTGCTTTGGTATCAATATCAGATCCAGGTGTTTTAGTTACATCAACTTGTAAGGGTCCTTTTTTAATATCGCCCAACGTATAATCTGCGTACAAACCAGGTGGCATATAATCGCCTGTAGCACCAAATATATCTAAATCGCCAAACTTACCCGATTCAGTAAATCCTAATCCAGCTGCAGTTTTAACATCCCTATTTGGGTCTTTAAAAGCACCAAATGCTAAATCAACGTTACCTGGCAAGGGTATTTCTTTTGTAATTTGTGCACTATCTAAGCCTACATTTACATCTAAAGGCAAATTCAAAGCAGATATTGCTTCATCAATTTTTCTTAATTGAAAAGCATCTTTTCTTTTTGCAAACTCTTTGCTTGGGTCATCAGCTTGTAAAATATCTGATATAGCATCTTGATATGGTAATTTTAAAGACTTAGCTAAATTTTTTGATACTTGGCTCTCTATATTTTTAACAACATCTTTGCTTACATCAAAATCTTGATACAACTCATCTAGTGGACTACCTGGCACTCTTCGTTTTATTTTATCAAATCTATCTTTTAATAAATTATCGTAAACTCTAGTGGTTAATATATCTTGCAGTTGTGCTTGTATCTCATCTAATTTAGCTTTTGATAATTTTTTTTGTTGTTCGATAGAGGGTACTTCACCACCTTCTGCAAATCCTGCATATTGTTTGCGTGGATTTTGAAAAAAACGCTCCGATTTTGGGTCTCTATAAGTAAAACTTTCTGGGTCTGTAGTACTTAAACCAAATTGTTTTAAATACTCTTCTGATTGTTGATAATCTTTGTGTATGCCTTCAGTAGCTTCTGGGTCATGGTATCTACCGTATTGATGTGAGTGTGTACCTAATTTATATCCAATAGTATCTTTTAAAGTTTCACGAGAACTTTTAGTTAAAAATTCAACGTTTGGATCACTTGGTATCAAACCTCTTATGCCTTTCGGCAATAAATACTTAACGTTTCTTAATCTATCTATTGGTTTACCAGTTAATTGTTCGTCTCTAAATTGACCAACATGAAATAGCTCTTCATTTAAAGTTCGCAATTTTTCTTTAAAATCGTGCGTTACAGGCATATTGATAATAGCTTCACCTGAAGGGTCTATAAATGGTCTTGCCATACCAACATTAGCCCTTGGTGTTTCTCCGCCCACTTGAAACATAAAATCAGTAATTTTTTGTCTTTTGTTTTGTGGATTGCCGTATTCATAATCTAGCACAGTAACATTGTGGTCTTTTTTTAGCCGTTTTATTAATGCACGATATTGTTTTTCTGCTTCTTTCTGTGTTTTTACACCTCTTATAATGTCGTAAAAATAGCTATCTTGGTCAGAAGCGTTAAACATGTTTTGCATATTTTTGTATCTGCCGCCATCTTTATCCAGAAAATTCTCAGGTTGCACTTTACGAAAATATTCATAAATATCATCTTGCGTAATTTTTCCATCTAGGTAAGCATCAGCTAAAACGTAATATGCGTTATAAGAAGTATCACCAAAAAAACTATAATCTTTTTTTAATTTTATTTCAGACTTGTCAATACCAAGTTTTTTAAACTTAGGTCGTACTACATCTTCATGTAATTCTTGTATGTCAGTATTTATAATTTTTAAAACTTGATCATTAAGCGGATTTTTATACGTACTTTTAATTTCATCGTTTTCAACAGGACCACCACGTTTAAAAGCGTTAACGCCTTGTTTTTCTATGGCTTCTTTAAGTTTTTCTGTAAATTTAAGGTAAGTTCCATCAAATTCTGTTCCAGTACCTTTAATTGTTTTTACAACGCCTTGTTCGCTAACACCTAGCTCTTTAAGAACTTTTTTAATTTCATTTTGTGCACTTTGGTATGTTTTTATAACATCTGTTCCAAAACTTTCTGCTGCAGCTTGTTGTTCTCCTATAAATAAAAAGTTATCACCTTTTTTTGCAGAATCTAAAATGTTTGCTCTAACAGGCAATTTAAAGTATTTAGAGTTACCCCCCTCAAAATATGGGTCTATTTTCATGCCATATTGTGATTGATTTATGCCTGTAGCTTTTTTTAGTACCTTAACACCATCGGCTGCTTCAAAAAATGTTTTACTTTCATCAGCCATGTCGTCAAAGTAAGCCTTAGATAAAGCAGCTGGATCATCAAAGTCTATACCTTTGTAAATCCTACGACCAAATCTGTCAGTTAAATTATAAATATCGGCAGGCGTTAAATCTAAAGATTCTGTAAAAGGTTTGCCTGTAACACGTTCTAATTCTTTTGGTGAAAGAGATACCCTATCAATACCTAAGTCTGTAACGTCTCTATTTAAAGATCCAATTATTCTATCTATGTCAACATCAGCACCGCTAGCTGTAAGATCGTTTACTGCGTCAACTTCTTTGTTGTAATTTTTTAAACGTTTAAGTATTATTTTTTGTTGTTCTGGTTTTACAAATCCAGTAGGATTTGATTTGAATATTTTTTGTTTTATTTTTTCAACGTTTTTAGTACGTTTAAATATTTCTTTCACAACACCGTCAAAGTCTGCATCTAAGAAATTATCCTTTATATATTTTAAAGCTTCGCCACCTATTTTATTTCTTGTCTGAGTAAATTCTTTAATTTGTGATAGATTTGCATCTGGATTAAAACGAATTAAATCATATATAAACTGATTAAAAGATATTGCAGGACCTTGTAAACTTAATTCATCAACTGGTGCAAAGTATTTACCAGGTACTCTTGTGCCAAACTCAGTATCAGTAAATGTCTTGTATAAATCATCTCCTAGTATTTTACGCATGGCTTGTTCGTCATTAGCACGTAAGGCATCTACAAACTCTGGTTTTAAATTATTCATCAATTCAGTTCTTTGTGTACCAACAATTCTTGCATCTGGCCCTACTGAAATAGCATCTTTTATAGATTTATTTGCTTCTTGATAAACACGAGGTATTTTTACAACAGAGTCAAAATTAGATTTTGCTGAATTCATTTGATCTATTTGTGGTTTTCTAATTTTTCTAGCAACTTCTTCTTGAAAATCAGATTGCATTCTAAATAGGTTTTTGCCTGTACTAATACCTGGAGAATCATCAAGGTCAAGTTCACCTAAAGCTTTATATATAGTTTCAAAATTATCGTCTGATAATGTTTCTCGTAAACCACCTACATTAGTACGGTAGTCATCTAGTCTGTCCATAACATTGTATTTGGCCGTACCATCAAAAACATAAGCGTTATCACCAGAAAAGCCATCAGGGTATTTTAGATCTTGGTTATGGTGTGGAAATTTTCTATATTCACCAGAACCTTTTACAAAGTAATTAAATTGTTCTTGTGTAGCTGGATTTACAAAATCTGGTCTTGTATCTGGGTTTTGCAATAAATTTTTGGGAGTGCCACGAACTTGTATAGCATCACGTTGGGATCTAGCAATGTAATCATCAAGGCTTTTTCTAGTTAAAGATTTTTTAGCATCAGCAGACATGATTAGTTTAGGATGTATTGAGTTTGACTCGTCTAAAATACTTAGCACTCTAAGCTCGCCTTTTGGCACTCCCGCATTTTCTAATCTTTGCACCCATTGCTCTACAGGTAGTTCTTGTACTTTTTTACCTAAGGTTGTTATATTTGGCTGCTCAATGCCGTTAAGCCACTTCCTAGCTTTAGAACCAAACTCAAATTCTCCTGCTTGATAATTAATTTCTTTGATACCTTTAGGTTCAAAAGGTTCTATTTTAGGTATCTTAATTTCTAATTCCTTAGGCGGTGCAAGTTGTAACGGCTCTTCAACAGGGGGTTTGATGATTTTTGGAGCGTCTACTGCTTTTGTTGCAGTTTTTGTTACACCTCTTGCACCACGAAGGAATCTTAATAATGGATATAAACTAATACCAGCTAAAGCAGCTATAGCTGCATTCCCAGCAGCACCTAAATAATCTGATTGTTTAACATTTGTTTTAGCTCTACGACCAAACTCACCAACTTCATAAACAGCCAGTGCATCTCCTATGCCAGGAGCTACGCTTATAGCAATTTGGTCTTTAATTGGTAGTTTTTCAAAGGAACGATAAGCTTCACGCATATTCCCTGCATCAATCTGTTTTTTGATTTCGCTATAAGTTGGTATTTTTTCAGCCATGATAGGCTATCTTATAGCATCTAATTGTTCAGATATATAATCAGGCGGTGTTTCTAAAACTGTAGCTGTAGGTTTTGCAGAGGGAAATTTAGCTTTAAACTCTGGCTCTCCCATTGATATAGTGAATGATTCTCCTGGATAATCTGGATCTTCTATTTGTGCTTCATATAGTCCATTTGACATTAAATTAATGAATTTACCTGTATTAGTAACAAAAGTTTGCACTCTTCTAGGCTCTTCATCTCTGCCATAACCTGCAGGATCTAATTGTAAATCTATTAGTCTATTTTCTTGAGCAAAAGGATCATACATTAAATCTTTCGCAGTTTTGACTATTGGAACATTTTGAGACTGTATATCAATCTTTTGTTGTTGTAATTGGTCAATCTGGTCAGCAATCATCTGTGCTCTTTGAAATTCGTTGTTACGAACTACCATCTGGTATTCAGTCATAAGGTTTTTAATTGCAGTATCAATAGAAAACATTTGGTTTTCACGTGATCTATCTTCAAATCTAGGTTCATTGTCGGACATATCAAGAGGACCGCCATTGGCCATAAAGATAGATACTGGTTTTAAACCTTCTTCTTCAGGTGGTAGAACTATTGGCTCTACAGGAGAACCAAACTCTTCTATGTTTTGCATTTCTTTTTGTCTTTGCATTTCATCTTTATACCCTTTTTCTACTTCCATAAAGTAAATTTGTGGCATTTCAGCTATATCTATAGCTTTTTGACTCACTGTATCAAAACCTTGTTGCAAGGTCATATTCATTCTTGCCATTTCTCTACCTAAATCATTAGGATCTGTTGTTGATAATTTAAGAGCACCAGCTATTCCTGTGCCAGCAAGCAATGTTTTTGGACTGAGCAAATCGCTAATTATTTTGTTTTTGATCGGTACGGCTCCTATTGGAATTGCTTTACTAGCTGGATTTGTTCTTAAAACTGTTTCTGCTAAGTTTTGTGCACGATTAGGTAACATACGATTCATTCTCATTTGTTCCATCAGTTCTTTATTTCTAGCACCTCTATTAGTACCTAGAACTCTTCTAGCTAATTCAGCAGCTTTTGTAAATCGACTCATATACCAAACATTTCCCTAGCGGTCTGTAGTTCTTCCATAGTTAAGCCTACTTGTTGTAGAAAAGCTTGGATTTCTTCATCAGATGCACCTTGAGATACCATTTGTTGTAGAATTTTTACAATTTGCATGAGGGCTTGTTTAGCCTCTTCTCGATCAGAACTTGATATTTCATCTAATTCAGACTGCATTTGACCTGGCATTTCTTGGGGGGCAGGAGTCCCTTGCATCATTGGTTGTTCAGGTGTCATTACTGGATTAACCTGCATACCCATCATATCTTCGTCCATGTGGTACCTCGTAGTTAAAATCTGATTGTATCAGAAAAAATATAAAAATTACTAGCATTGTGTTAAATATATGTTTTGTTTGTGTTTGTTATTACCCCTGTGTCTCTATATATACTTGCACCCTCATTTGTGTCCCCCCCGCCCGAAGGACATCTCGACCGACTGGATTTTGTGTCCTGCTGGGACTCCGACCCATAAAAAAAGGGAGCAATACGCTCCCTTGATCCTCCGATTATTTTCTATTGCATTGTGTACTGTTCAGCACTTACTGGTATTTCATCAGATTCTAGCTGTCGCATTTCTGCATGAACTCCTCCACCTTGAATGACATGAACGCCATTGATGATAAGACTTTGGCAATCAGTCTCTATGGCTTTGCCAACGACCCTTTCACCTGTTTCATCATATAAGTTTATTTCTATCTTCATAATAACCTCCTAATGGTTTTGTTTAAAAGATAAGCTAATTATAGCAATTGGTTACATTTTGTCAACTCTTTTATGAAACTTTCTTTCTTCACCTTTTATTAGTTCATAAATAAACAAACCTTTTCTGGTTAAGTATCTTGGGTTCTCCTGGATAAAAGCTCTGGCCTCATTAGTACACTGTGTTAATGACCTTGACCAAACCCGAGCTTTTCCTAAGTGGCAGTACCCGATGTACCCGAATGACCTGGAAGCTGATCTCTCTGGCTTCTTTGTGTGTGTAGTAGTGGTGGTGGCTGTTGAGTTAGACATGAAAGCTACTTTACACCCGACCCGACATTAGGAACACCACCACCAATACAACAATTGATATTGTAAACAAATCCATTCATTGCTCCGTATAACCGTCAAACCAAACGCCTGGTTCATGAGTGTCATCTCTTTGGCAATGCTCTTGTGCTTCTGCCTCAGTCAGCCCAGTCTTAATTACTTTGTGGTTGTCTGGATGACTACTATCTTTATAAAATCTAACTATCTTATACATTATGCTCTCCTATTTTTCTGTCGCATTTTCTTTGCGAGTTTTCTTTTTTTCTTCATAGCTTTTTTTCTGTCTTCTGATTTTTTAATCTCGTTTGGATCAGAAAAACTCTTTTCGTTCAATCTCCTACGTAGTTTTTCTTGAGTTCTAATACTGTAGGGATTTAACTGTTTATACTGTTTCATTTTACTCTCCTAAATGTAAAAGCTCATTGTTTCATAGTGGATACATTTTGTCAACAACTTTTTTTTATCTGACCCTGGTAGATCTGCCAGATCTTCTAGATCTATTATACGGTTATTATGTGTTTACTGCCTTGCTCTCAACAAGCAAACAAAGCCCCCGACCCGAATGAAAAAGCCCGACTTGCATCGGGCATTGAACTTACTCGCAATTTTCAACAGCTTCAACAAATCGTTCTATTGTATCTTCCTGCTTTTGAATTATGAAACTATCAAGTGGTTCATCATTCTCTATTGCTTGCTGAACTAAACCTGCGAGTATCATTCTGTGCTTTTTTAGTTCATTTTTTAAGTAAGCTTTATTATCAAATGTCATTTTCTTCTCCTAATAAATTAAATGAATAACTATTATAGCAATTGGATACAAATTGTCAACAGTTATCTTTCTTTTATTTATATTAATTATTTCTACCAGACGACCTGGCAACGGCCTCCTGGATCTAACTGTGTTTACCTTAATGTGTGTTTATCTGTGTTTGGCAACAAACCCGAAATCCCGAACTCCCGACATAAAAAAGCCCGAATGAACGGGCTTAACTCATTAGGAGAGTTTTTATTTAAATAACCACCTCACGCATAGTGTCAAAGTGTCTATTTATATCTACCTCAACTTCATAACAAGTGTCGCAGTTTGGACAACTCCAATCTTCTATCTCTCCCGTGCAGTTATCTCCGAGATAATGTAAGTCTCCCTCATTACACTTTGGACATCTTTGAACGCACATTATGAAACCTCATTGGCAATAGCCATAATGATGTCTTTAATTCTTTCCTGTGCGTTTGGCTCTAGTAATGCGATAGCTAATTTGTCAGATACTTGTTGTTTTATCTTCCAATCATTTCTAAAAAAACCTAAAGTGCTTTTACTATAATCATTCATACCACTCAACCCAATCAGTTTATCTGTGTTAAATTCGTTATAGTTCTTAATAGCCTCATTAACACGATTTAAAGCATCAGACCTTTTTTGGTTAGCAACTTCAATTTCTTTCTGTAGCTTAACAACAACATCAGCAAGTTTCTCAACAGCTTTGTAGTCTTTAGACTTCTTCGCTTTTTCTATCTTGGTATCAAGTCTTTCATGAACACCCTCCATAATCTGATTGACTATAGAGTCTTGTTCAAATTTTCTTATTTGTTTCATATTACTTCTCCTATTTAATGTAAATGAACATCTAATATATCATAATGGATACAAATTGCAACACTTATTTTAATTTATTTTTAATAGGTGTAGGCATAGTTTGGAAGCCAGACTGAAGAAGACTACAAAATGTTCTTTCCTGCTCATGTGTCTGGTGTGTTATATTGTGTTAAGGGCATTCCCCGACCCGACCCGAAACATATTCCCGACAATCCCGACCCGACCCGATTGGATCTAAATGTGTGTATGATTTTATTTACGAGCTTGAACGAACGAGGGGGAAGATGCGATTAATCCCCAACATCTAGCCATATAAATAATCTTTATAATAATAATTGGATACAAATTGTTGACAAATAGATTAAGAAGAGTATGATTATAAATGTGAATTGGAAACCATAATAAATACTATAGGAGGTATAACAAATGGCAACGAGAAGTAATATCGCATATCAGCGATCAAATGGGCAAGTTGTGGTGGCATATTGTCATTGGGACGGATACCCAGAACATAACGGAGTAATGTTAAATCAACATTACAACAACCAAAAAAAAGCAGAAGAACTAGCCAATCAAGGTTATTTTTCTGGCATAAAAGAAACTCTAACCGAATCTTTATCAGATAGAGCAAATGAGTTCCCACCGATAACATATCATTCAGCACACACATTTTATAATGATGTGCAGTTCGACATTGAATGGATCTATCTATTTAAAAACAACCAATGGTATGTAGCAAAACATAAAGTATCTTATGATTCTGATTATAAAATCATTCATGTTGGAATTACTGAAAATGATTTACAACCTTTATGGTCTGTAGTGGCTAAACTAGAAAAGGTAAGAGCATAATGAGTAAAGTATTAAAAGCATTACAAGAGGCAGAAATATCTGTAGCTTGTTTACAAGATGATAACTTTGAAAGTAAGAAAGAGCTTGACAAAGATTTAGAACATATAAGCAATCAGATAACCATAGCAATAAATATATTAAAGGAGCAAGACTTATGACAAATATAGACCGAACTAAAATACCAAAACACTTACGCCACTTATCCGAGTGGCGTTTAAAGTGTTTATTTTATTTATTTAGAGCAAGATAGGAGGTGTCAGATGAGTAATGAAATAACTGTATGGGATGAGGCAGACAAATTTATTTATGGAACTTTTAAAAATAAATTAGAAATGCATAATCATTTTAGGGAACAATTTAAATTCATAAACACATATTCAGATAAAGAATTTGAAATTCATAATCCATTAGGAGATTTGAATGATAAAAATTATTTGAATAAAGAAATAAGTGAATATCTTTGTATGTTTGGATTAAGTATTTTAAAGGTGTCAGATGAAACATGATATACAAACTTATAATGTATATGTAGGCACAAAAAAAGATATATTGTGTGTTCAAACTTATGCATACAACCACGACCATGCATTGAAAAAAGTGCAGGGTATTATTAATAATGATGATTATACTTTTGAAGTCAAACTCAAAAGAAAATGAGTAGCCTGTTTATATTTTCTTGTGTCGTTTTAGTCTTAATGTATATATTTTCTAACCCCAATGAGCCAAACAATAAATAAATATTACATTAAAATAGTACCATTTAATGCAGTAGAGCATGACTTACAACGATACCCAAGTATTGATGAAATCGGCTTTACTGTTGGTTATTTGGTCTATCAAAACAATCGACACATCAAATCAGCTTGGTTTAGATCCAACAAGAGCTTATTTAAGGCTTTAGATATTTTCTTGAACAATTAGAAGTAATTTGTTATATTCCGATTAAGGCATAGTCTGATTTTATATTTTACTTCTCATCTCCTCCAATAATTAGTTATGCCTTTTTAACTTTCTTTGGATATGAAACTACAGAATAATGATTTATCTTTCCTTTCTTACATCTCGCTTTAAATAACTTATCTAACTTGTCGTAAGGCATAGTAATTGGATCTTCTTCCACATACATAACAGCTTTAATTATGTTCTTCTTTGGCATCTTTATCCTCATCAACTTCTACTTCTGGTAGATCCAGGTCGTCAACTTTATTTTCTATACTAGCTTCAACAACACTACCCATGAGCTGTTTTAATCTGTTTTCAACTTCTTCCCGACTCATTTGGTCAACCTTCCCGAACATTACTTCTTTACGATCAACAATTAAACCCCCGACTTTTAGCAGTGAGTTTTGGGCAGATATTGCAGCATTAAATGAACCCGATTCAATAGCCTTGTCCCGAATATCATAGAGGTCTTGCACGGCCCGATCATAATTGAGTTCATACTTCTTCTTCGCCTGGTTCATAAGATAATTATATTCCTTACGAATAATAGGCTTGTTCATGAGTTTATTGGCCATTTGACGAGGACTTGTATAACCAGCTTTGTGGGCACACTCTACTAAAGATAAACGAGGATTATTGACTGCAATCCAAATAAAGTTGCGTTGTCGTCTGTTGAGGGAGTTATCGAGATTGCAATATTCTATGGGAGCTTCTTCTTCTGAAGAAATGATAGGTTCATATTCAAGTTTATTCTTTCTATATCCCATGTTTTGCATATTAGAGCAGAGGTAAGTTTTATTAATACCTACCCCCACTTTACCCTAAAGTGTATTGAGAGCATACTTGAAGAGAGTAGATCTAGTCAAGTATTTTCTTATTTATTTAACTAAGTTTTGTTATTCTCTTATGACAAAAATGAAAAAAATACAATAATCCCGAAACCCGCATTCTTATCATGTTTTTAGCTGTCATGACAATATGACAATAATAGACAAAAATCTATTTCTTGGCAGATTTGTCAATATATTGAGCTAAAAGTTCATCAACTAACCTAGCAACCTCTTTATCTTCAAACTCTGTGCTTACTTGTGCGATACAAAAACTTAAGCTTGCCAGGATAATATTCAAACGATCTTCACCCCGATAAACCATGTTGTCGAACATAGCATCTAGTCTGGAAATAACTTCCTGTAATGTGGGTTTGCCCATCTTGTCTTTGATTTGTACAATCTTTGGCATTCCGCATCATAACACGATAATTCATAATACCGCTACTTCTCCATCTGTAATAGCCTAGCTGGTATTACCTTTGTCCAATTACAATCATCACAACAACGGCCAGAGTTTACAGGTTCAGCATTGTTTCCATGCTCCCAAACAACCTCTCCGTCATCATTCTTTAATGGTTTTATGTAACCATTACATATACTGCATTTTACTTTTTTTAATTCAGTAACGCTGTTCATATTCTATCAAACAAAACAATAAACAAGGCTGGTATGCCTATTATTGCTAAAAAAAACCAAAATAAAAACTCAATCATAATGAACATTCCTGGCTGTTATCTTCATCATAAAAATTTATAATATCTCCTTGCGGATCATAACAGGTCATGCCAACGTTCTCTTTGTAATACTTACTGTAAGCATTTACTATTGAATCTGTTTTTTTGTTGTTGTAATCATCTGTAGCTTGTTCATACGATAAACGCATCATCATATACAAATCATTTGATCTTCCCATATCTTACTCCTCATAAATAAAAATTGGTTACTTATGGTTGACATCATACATTAGTTAGTGCAATAATACAAACTCATTTATTTGGAGAAGTAAAATGGAAAAACCTAAATTAGACGTAACTGCTATTATTGACGAAGTAATCAGTTACACAAATCCCTCAAAAGAGGACTATGAATTACAACAAAAACAAGACAGGCTCAACATTGCTATTTGGCAGTGTGGTGTTGCTATCAAAGAACTACAGTCTATTGTAGATGATCTATCTAAAGTAACTGTAGACAAGGAGGCATCATGAGTAAGTTACCAGATATGTTAGAGGATCTACCACATAAAAAGGTAGGCGATGCTTATTACTTTCCTAACATGGATAATAACTTTTATCATAATGGGCCAGGCATATCTTCTTCACACATAAGAAGATTTAGTCAAAGTCAATTACACGCTTTGGAAGAAGTTATAGAGCAGACACCAGCTATGAACTTTGGATCTGCGGCACATTCATTAATTGTAGAGGGTGAGGGAGCATTTTTTAGTGATGTAGTTACTATAACTGGATCTCCATACACCAATACTAACAAAGCTCTTAAGAAAGAAAGTCTTGATAAAGGTCTTATTGTTATTAATGAAAAGGACAAAGATACCATATATAGTATGCAAAACAGCTTGGTAACGGAGGCGAGAGCTTATCTAAATCCAGATAAAGAGTATCCCAGCACTTTTGATTCACCCTACGAGGTGTCTATATTTTGGTATGAGCAAGATTTATTGTGTAAGACAAGAGCAGATGTAGTTTTGAACCCATTTGATAAACCACATGGGGAAAATGCCATAGTGCTTGTAGATTATAAAACAACGAGTGATTGTTCCGTCAGGGGTTTTACCAATTCGGTAAGGCGGTACTCGTATGATCTACAAGCTGCTTGGTATAAGCGTGGTTTTGAGCAAGCTGGTTTCCAGGTGCATGACTTTGCATTTATTGCACAAGAAAAGAAACCACCGTATGCAAGTAAAGTATTTAAGATGAACCATACCGATATGGAAATAGGTTGGAACTTCTTAAGTGATTACTTAGAAGAATACAACAAAGTAGTCTGGAATGGTGGCAAACAAGCAACTATATACAACAGCCCTAACGTTGTTGAGCTAGATACTGGTAACTTTTATAGAGAAGAAACAACAGACATAACTAAACTTAAAAACGTATGGGAAGAAAAGTCTACAAAGAAGGAGAAACAAAATGACAGATAATGTAAACCACCCGCCACACTATAAAAAAGGCCCTATTGAATGTATTGATGCAATAGAGTCAGCTTTAACTTTTGAACAGTTTATTGGCTACTGCAAAGCGGCAGCTATAAAATATATCTGGAGATCTGATTATAAAGATGCAAATATCCAAGATATAGATAAAGCTATATGGTATCTAACTAGACTTAGAAACAAAATGGAGAACAGATGATGGATCTTAGTTTTTATGCTGTGATAGGTCTTTTACTTTTAACTATATATGCGTATATGCAGGATAAAAAATGAATTTATCAGAACAAATAAAACAAACCAAAAGAGATCTAAAAAAAGCAAAAGAAAGAACACAACGATTGCAAGATGAGTTGTTTTTGTTAATTTTAGAGGCACAAAAAAAGGGGCACAAAGCCCCTTAATTTATAAACTAATATTAGAAAGGCGGTACAGCTTCTTTAGGTGGATTCATATCTGAATCAGCCTCTGGTAAATATAATCTGATTTTAGTCTTCTTAGTATTTACCACACCGTTATCACCTTCAAACTGATCATCAATTTGTTCAGTTTTAAGTATTAGTTTTTTACCCACAAAATCACCATGATTCTCTGGATACTTTTTAAAGCCAACAGCTTTAGTAAGCCTGGTAAATATTTCCGTGCTTATTCTTTTGTTGTCTTCATTAGTAGCCCAAAGGTTATACCATTCGTTATGATCACGATATTTACCGCCATCTAATTGAAATGTAACCTTTAGCGTATGGTTACCTGCTTTAGACTTATACTTGTCTGTAGCAATAACCGTTGCATTGTGTTCACCATCTGGTGCTAGAGGTAAGCCACCAGATGACATTTCCTCTAAGTTATCAAAAAATTCTACATCACCAAAATCAGACATTTTCTCCTCCCATATTGTCGTTAGTTAATGAAAACCCTAACTTTTCAATTAGAGCAGTTATATCAGGTTTTTCAAAGTTTTCTAGTTTACCACTACGATCCTTTGCTTTATAACCTTGTCCATAGACGGTTTGCAACCATCTGTTTTGGATATTCTTGCCGTCTTCATCTTGATCTTCAATGATGCGTAAAGCAAGAACCTCATCAAAAAAATATGTAATTGATTCGCCTAACTTAGTACCAACCATTTTTGGTGCGTGTCTAAGTACGCCATCATCATTTACCACATCTTCTTTACATAAGAACAAAACGTGCATATTTAGATCTCTAAAAGCACGCATTAAATTTGTTACAGATTCTTGTACATTACCATATGCCATACGTGGATCTTTGCTACGAGATTTCTCCCATGTTAATAAGATCTCGCTTATTTCAGATACTGAATCTAAGCACACTGTGTCATATTGTAATTTACCAGACTTCAAAGCATCATGAAGTTCCATAACTTCTGCTGCTTCTTTTACTTCAATAGCCTCTACATTGCTTGCATCTTTAATAGATAACAATCCAGCTTCAGCACTTATAACAAGTACCTTGCCTGGACAAGTTTTGGCTAATGTTGTTTTACCCGCTCCAGCCATTCCATACACCAAGATTTTTGCACCTTGATCCTGTACTAACTTTTGCGGAGATACTATTCTACTTGATAATTCCATTCTCTATCTCCTTTAAATAAAAATTAACTTGCATATTATATACTACTTATCTACAATATGTGAATATTTTTCAAATAAAAGTTACGAGGAGAAAAACATGGAAGATACCAACAAAGAAAATTTAGTATGGCAAGCTAACTATTATCATAGAATGAAGTCGCTATCATCGCAAAAATTAAAAGAATTTGAAACACTTGGAGTAAAACCTAATCACACTGATAGAGTAGTAAAAAGATACACTTTAAAAGAATACATTGAATTTCTAGGACAGAAAAAAGCTGCAGAGGATTTTGGTTGTTCGGAGGCTTCATGTAAGTCATGGAGATATGGTTATAGGCAGCCAACTATAAATCAAGCCAAACAAATTATAAAAGCTACTGATGGCAGATTAGATTTTGAATGCATCTTTGGATCAGTAAATGATATAGCACAAGAAGCTTAGTGTGTTTCAGCTTAACATTACTGAGGATGATACATCCTTAGAGCAAGCTCTTGCCTATTATGACGATGGTTATAATGTAGTTCCTTTACAAAGATCTAACAAAAAACCACCATCTTTTCTAGGTAGTTGGGAACAATACAAAGAGGTAAGGCCTGATAGAACCCTTGTAGAGTCATGGTTTAAGGGCAGAGATAACTTACAAGTTGCACTTGTTTGCGGTAAATTTGTTGTTGTCGATGCAGATTCTCCAGAGGCTATGGACTGGGTAGAAAAAAATATGCCTGCTTGTCCATTTAAAGTTATAACTGGTAAAGGTATGCATTACTATTATAACAATCCACAAAACTATACTACTTTTGCAACCAGAAGAACTGCTGAAACTCCCATAGAAAGATTAATAGATATTAGAGGTATGGGTGGATTAATTATTGCACCATATAACAGGCACGCCAACGGACAAGTTTATAAACCAATTACTTTTCCAGATTGGAAAATACATGACCATAATGATTTACCAGACTTTACAGAAGTTGAGTTTCAAAAAATTACGGGAGTTCCAAAAACAGATACAGGAGTACAAACTGCACCATTCTCACTTGATGGTGTTATGGAAGGATCTAGGAATGATGGAGCTGCTAGAATAGCTGGATACTTAATATCAAAGAACGTAAATATACAATTTGTAAAAATATTTTTGCAGAACTGGAATAAAAATAACAATCCACCATTGCCACAAACAGAGATAGATAGCGTTGTAGAGAGCGTCAAAAACACTCACGATAGAAAGAACAGGATAGCACCATTGTTCATTCAAGCTTCAGAAAGCATACAGAAACCAAAAGACTTATTCAACCCACCAGGACTTTTAAAAGATATGTTTAAGTTTTGTGAAGAGATAGCACAAGTGCCACAGCCAGAGTTATCACTCATAGGTGCATTAGCTTTAGCTAGTGTTACTTGTGGACGTATTTATAGAACTAATATGAATAACTTTTCTTCTATGTATTTCATGGGTATTGCTAAGTCTGGTCAGGGTAAGGAAAACATAAAAACATTTGTCGAGTCGGTACTCAATGCTAGTGATCACGAAAAGCTTGTAGTAGGAGATGGTTATACATCAAGTGGTGCCGTGCATTCTGTTCTTAAGATGAGGCCAACACAAATAACTATAATGGACGAGTTTGGTAAAAGATTAGAGGCCATAGGTGCGTCAACCAATACAAATAGAGAAGATGGAATACAAACACTTATGGAGGCATGGGGTCGTTGTCATGGTACTTTACGACCAGATAACTATTCTTTAATGAATGTACAAGAACAATATAAAGAAATGATGATGAGCCGTGTTACGCACAAGCCAGCCATAACACTCGTTGGTTTATCAGTACCAAAGAATTTTTATAAAGCATTAAATGGTGGCAGAATTGCGGACGGGTTCTTAAACCGTTTTGTGGTTGTTGAATCTACAGAACCAAGAAGAGTAGGTGAGCTTAAAAAATATAAATCGCCACCAACATCTATAGTTAATTGGGTGAACTATGTTAGAAGATCCAGGGGAGGAATGACTGATTTATCTCGTGATAATGCAGAATTAGATTTAGATCAAATAATTTTAAATTTTGATAGGGAATCAGAAGAGATACTACAAGACTTTGCACGAGAAATAGTTAAACGACAAGATATACTAGAAAAAGATAACCTAGAGCCACTTCTAAGCCGTTCTAAGGAGAAAGCTATGCGTTTGTCTTTATTATGTACTCTTGCATCAAATGCAGATGCTAGAGCCATTACAGGAGATGTAACACGTTGGGCTGTAGATTTTATTAGATACTACGACTTACTATTCATAGAAGCCTGTAGAGATAAGGTAGCTAGTAGTGCAACAGAGTCAAAGATCAAACAAGTATTATCATTCATTAGATCCAGGAATGGCGAAGGTATATCTAAACGTGAAGTTGATAGACACGAACTATTTAGGAGTATGAAGTCTTATGAAGTAAAAGAGATTATTGAAAGGCTTAAGAATGCAGGGGAGATACAAGAGGTTGAGATTAAAGTTGGTGGTAAAGGTAGACCAGCTAAAAGATTTGTAGCTGTAGATCCTACTTTTTTTGAGGATAGCTAAAAACCCATAGTTTACAAATTGTAACTTTTGTGTTATAATAGGATTCTAGCCTAGAGCTAGTTTGTTCTTAAAAATAAAAATAAGAGGAGAAACGAACATGAAGATTTTAATCGCATGTGAGTTCTCAGGGATTGTAAGAAATGCTTTCTTAGATAAAGGGCATGATGCCTGGTCTTGCGACATTCTTCCAAGTGATGATGGATCTAATAGACACATTACTGATGATATTAGAAAAGTTATGAAAATGGAAAATTGGGACATGATGATGGTAGCACACCCTCCCTGTACCAGACTTTGCAATTCGGGAGTTAGGTGGTTGAAATCACCTCCTCCTGGAAAAACAGTAAAAGAAATGGTTAGGGATTTAAGAGAGGGTACAAATTTATTTCAAGATCTTTGGAATAGTGATATACCCAAAATTGCAGTTGAAAATCCGATTATGCATAAATATGCAAAGAAAAGGATTAAAAACTACAAGCATTACGATCAGAAGATCCAACCCTGGCAATTTGGAGATGATCCAGAAGGCCAGGATAATGTTTCTAAAGCAACCTGCTTATGGTTAAAGAATTTACCAATTCTCAAGCCCACAGGTACTTTAGATGGGACTTCAGCTAGGAATGACATACATAATTGTCCTCCTGGTCCAGATCGTTGGAAAATAAGAAGCACTTTCTTCCCAGGTATTGCCAAGGCTATGGCAGACCAATGGGGATAACAACCTTGAGAACAAAGAAAGGGAGTGTAACAGCTCCCTTTTTTATTGTTTAAACGATTGGCCTACCAGCAACTTGTTCTGCAAAGTCTATACGTTCTGGTGATAATGGATCTGTAGGTGATTGCATAGGTTGAACATCTGGTAATTGTAGTTCTGAAGTTTTAAGTGGTGCAGTAACTTGTTCTCTTAGTTGTTGGAATATGTTAAGACCTTCATCTGTAATACCCTCTACATCACCGCCAGTAACTCCAGCCTCAGTCGCAGCATCTTGTACACCTGTTTCAATAACATCTGCTACAGAAGCAGCAAAGGGTTGAATTTGACCATCAACATATCGTAAACCAAATTGTCTTAATGTATTGTTAAATATTTTAAAAGCCTGTGTAATGGAACCTGGATCTGTTTTAGTCATCAATCTTACAAAAGCTCTATTACCAAATAAAGACCTAGCAACTGCAAGACCTGCTACTATCGGCAGGGTGGCTAAAGGTGTAAATATAACAGTAGCAGCTATACCTGCAGCTACTAAACCACCAGCACCACCTGCTCCTCTGCCTACCTCACCAAGAGTTAAAATATCTATTTCTTTTTGGAATGTTCGTAAATCTTTTGCAAGCTCTCTTCCAAACATAGCTTCAAGTGTTTCATCACCATATGAATCTAAAGCTGTTTTAAGATTTTGATGTTTAAATACATCGGTAACTTTACCTTTACCATTGAAGTCTATAGATTTAGCTAATAGTTTTTGCATACTAGCTTGTTGAATGCTGTTAAACACTTCATCATCAACAGTGTTTTTTAATTTAATAATATTAGCTGCACTACCAGGTCTAAAAATACTATTAACTGTTTCTTCAATACCAACTTCAGGTAGTCTTGATATAGCCCTGTTAGCTTCAAATTTTAACCTTTCGTCTGAAGCTTTGGCTAAATTTTCTAATTCGTTAATAAATTTTCTACCAGAGGCATAGGCATCTAATCCTTTGCCTTTAAAATCTTTAGTGAAGTCATTTACTAAACTTTTTAAATCTTGTGGTTTTATTCTTGGGCCTATCATATTTAACTGATCAATAGCTCGTAGAACATCTTTACCAGAACTTCTTTGGGTAACTGGATCTCTAAACAACTCATCAAACTTACCTTGATTTTCCATATCAAATTTTTTCATTTGTCTTGCAAAATCAGTAAAGTTGACACTTGTTAGATCATCTTTTGTTGCAACTCTAAAAGCATCATTAAAAAGTCTTCGTTTGATTTGTGATTTTAGTTCTACTTCCTTTAAAACCTGTTTACCATTTTTAAACGTAGCTTGTTTTGTTCTTGCAAGGTATTCATCATAACCACGTAATGCATTCACAATATCTAAAAATTCTCCAGGCTCTCCACTTAAGATTGCTCTTTTATAAACGTCATCAGCACTGATAGATCCTTTTTGTGCATTTGAAATCAAACGATCCATTTTTACTTTATCAAACGGCCTCATTCTTTCATAATGCAATTTGTTTGCAGTTCTTAAATCATCAATAGCCATTCTTATTCTATTGCTTAAAATTGGATTTACATCAATACCAGCTTTTTTTAAATCTGCTTTAATTTGTGCTTTTCCTGTATCAACTAATTCAGTCAACATACTGTCAGCATTTTGTTGTCCAGGTTTGTAATTATCAAACACTTTTACTACATCACTAAGCAAACGTCCTTCAGGTGTACGTCCAACAACCTCTGTATGAAAATCTTTTAATCTGCTTACATCATTTCTTATTTGTTGCAAATTAATACCAGCAATTAATTCTCCGCTTTCGTCTGTTGCGTTATCTAATACTGCTTGAGATCTTTTTCTCATATTTTCTAAAATAGCATCAAGCTGTGCCACTACGCTAGTTTTAATATCAGTTCCTGGAGCTTGTAAATTCCAAGTATTGCTACCATTTTTATAATCTTTTACCAAACGTTGTGCCTGTAAAACATATTTATTTACAATATTATTTATAGTTTTATTTATAATACGTGCTTCTTGTGCTGGTCCAGTAACTGCTTCTCTACCGCCAACAGTTCTTACTATTTCTTCTTTATTTCTAGGATCTGCAATGTCTAAAAACTTTTGGTCAACTTTGCCATATCTTTCACCACTTTCTCGCATAACAGCACTTCTAGATCTAAATAATACATCTTTAAGTGTTTCACCAAATTCTCTTCTACTAGGCACTTGTCCATAATTCCCTATTTCAATAACATCTGAACCAATATCTTTAAGCATTTTTTTCAAACTTTCTGTAACATCTTTTTCTTGGTTTCTTAATTTTTGTAAAGCTTGGTTTACTGATTCATCTAATCTACCTTTTGATGATTGTGATATATAAGAGTCTAAAGCTGCTCTTTCACTTTTAATACCATTAAGTATGTAGTCTAGCTCAGCAAACAAAGCATTTTTATTTGCAATATCTCTATTGTTACCTAAGACTTGTTCAGAAATTTGTTGGTACCTACCAGGTAACATTTTTTCTAATGATGCCTGTGCTGGTATTGCCCCTCTTGAATACTTCCAATCAAACTTTTTAACTCTACCATCTCGCACAGCTCTAGCTATTTCTTTAGGTGTAGCAGCTCTTCCTAAATCATTATCAAGTTTTACAACATCTTTATAACTTAAATTTTTTGACATAACGTTCATTAGTCTTTGATTGTCAATCGGTGCTCTTTTACCTAATAACAAGTTGTATAGTTTTGCTGGAACTTCACCAAAAAGACCTTGACCTATTGAACCAATACCAAACTCATATCCTATTAATTTTTTTATTTCTTCAGAATCTTGTAATTGAAAACCCTCTTGTGCATCGAGATATTCTTCACCAGCCTTACCTGCAGCAGAACCAGTACCAGCAGCTAACATTCTTGCCATAGGCTGTCTACCACCAAGCAATGCAGCTAAACCTCTGACAATTCTAGCTTGTGGTAAAAGTGATACTATAGTACCTATTACAGGACCAGCTATACCAGAAAAATCAGCTAAATCTCCAGTCTTTAAATTAAAACTATTTTCATCAATAATAGTATTAAGATTTACAATAGTGCCATCTTGAAGTTTTCTCTGTTGTATAGGTAATCCTAGTATTTCTAAGCCTTCAGGTGTTAAAGCTAATTGACCTTTGGTATTTCTAATGTAACCAGATGATCCAACCTCTCCATCAATTACATCTTCTTGTTCTAAAGGTGATTTAGTTTTAGATAGTCTAGTAAGTATGTCATTTAAAACCTTGTCCTCTTCAGCCATTGTTTCGGCTCTACCAAGCTTTCTTCTTAATTCTTTATTATTAACCCCAGTTTCATAATCAAAAAATAACTCATCAAAAAATGGTGATACGGTACCTTTGGCTATTTCTGATTTAATTATTTTTCTTGCATCATCTTCAGTTGCAGCATCAACTATTTGGGAAACACCTGGAGCTATATTGACTCTGAACCTTGGCATTACGTACCTAAATCTATGTCAATTACCGATGTATCTTGTATGTCTCTATCTTCAATATATGTGTTGGCATTAGCAATAGAAAAAGATTTTATAAGATCAATTATAGGTTGATTAATATTGTAAACATTTGATTCAACGCCTACTTTATCAAAGAAACTTTTAGCTGCAATAACTTTATTTTGTTGCTCCATCATGCCATCTACAATTCTAACTCTACTGTCTTCAAGTTTTTTAATTGATATGGAAACTGGTGTCGTAATTTTAATATCACCAAATACATCTTGAACTATTTGTCTATCTAAGTTAGAAATGGTTTTACCAGACTCTCCTAATATCTCTCTTACGTTTGCTTGTCGTAATACATTTAATAAAGCATTAGCTCTTGTACGTGGTTGTAATTCATCAAAAGGTTTACCTTCATTAGCTGATATTGTAGCTTCAATCATATCTGTTGCTTCACCAAAGAAACCTCTCAAACCAGTAGCACCACCAGTTTGTAATGTTTGTATTACGTAATTTAAGTTAGAAAGTGTATTTGCACTTTTGTTGAATCCTCTTATATTTTCAGCTAATTCTTCTTCTTTAGTAGATATTGTATCTAACTCACTTACCGTAAAATCTTTTTTGCCAGCATTTTTAGCAGCCTCTACAGCAACTGCAAGAGCTAAATCTCTTTTATATTTTTTATCTTCTTGTTGTTGTAGAAGTTCTCTTGCTGCTCTTTCCTCTGATGCTTTTGCAGCTCCAGATGCTAAACCTTCTCCCATTTGTCCTGTCCTAACTAATTCACCACCAACGTTTCTTATAAAATCTAAGAACCTATCTGATCCGAACACACCAAAAGTTTCTTTTATAACAGGAATTGTTTTTGTATCTAATTTCTCACGAATTTTATCGCCCGTAGTTAATTTGGTATCAACCTTATCTAACTCAATTTTTGGTGGATCAAATTTGCCATCAAACTTATCTTGTGTATCTAATAAAGTATCAGCCTCTGTTTTATCTATATCAACTTTAGATTCTGCTGGTTGTAGCTCTCGTATGGCTTCAGCAATACCATCATCTATCATGCTTGTTCTTTTATCAAAACCAGGTATAGGTAAACCAAACTCATCAACACCTTCTATAGACTCTTGAAATCTAGCTCGTCTTTCTGCTGCTTCTTCTGGACTTATGGTTCCTAAAGTTTCGCTTTGAATGGGGCTAGCATCAATTCTTTCTTGTTCTGAAACAAATTCATCAGGAGGTACTATATATTTTGGTTGTCTAGCTGCTATATCTTCATCTCTAAAATCAAAAGAAGATGCGTCAACTTCTGTATCAAGTCCTGTTAATTCAGGTGTAAAATCTTTTATTATATCGCCAACTTGTGCTTGTTTTAAAACATCTACTAATTGTTCTTGTGTAAAACCTCTTCTAAGCATACCTGCATCAAATCGGTCAAAATCAAACGAAGCTTGTCCACCAGGATTCTTTTCATCAAATGGAAATCTATCAGTTTTATAATAGTCGATTGGCATGACTTCTGGTAATGGGTTTCCAAACTCATCGTAACCTTTTTCTTGAAGACCTGAAAAACCTTTTCTCCCAAGATTTATCATTTGCTCTGCTGCTGTTCCCCCAAAATCTAATGCAAATCCACCAAAATCTTGCAACGCTGATTTTATAGACGTAGTATCTGGTAACATTTCACCAAATTCAAATGTAGCTGGATCAAGGGTTGTTGCATCAATTTGTCTTTGACCAACAATTTTTCTAAAAATTTGTTTTAAATCTGGACTATATTCTGTATCTGGATTTTGAATCAACGCCTCTACAGTGCCCAAATTAGCATATTTTAAAATATCTGTTATTTGATTTTCTGTTACAAAAAATTTTTCGTTATTAATTTTGTCAATAACAAAATAACGTTCGTCTATAGCAGCAGGACCACCATCTTGAAACATTTTACGTTTTAGAAAATTCACTAACTGCCCCCTTGTCTAGGAGCAACAGCACCATAAGCACTGAATGCAGCTCCTAATCCTGCAGCGGCTGGATCTGTGGGCATACCATATTGTGAGTCAATTCTTGAACTTGCAGCTTGATACCCAGGTAACATAGAACCAATCTGACCTAATACGCCTAATGGACGCATTTGTTGTCCCATCTGTTGCTCATATATTCTACCTAATCCAGTTTCGGCAATGCCTCTGCCAGTTGTACCATATCCTGATAGTTCTCCTCTTTGACCTCTTCTTAGTTCTTCTTGTGTTCTACCCAAGCCAGCCATTTGGCTACCATAACCTGCTAGCTGTCTTCCTAAGTCAGATGCAGCACTTCCTCTGCCTACACCAATACCCATAAGTCCTTGAGCTCCAGTTCTTTTAGCTGCTTGCTGTCTTGCAAACTCACTTAATCCTGTGCTTTGTGCTTGTCTAAATCCTGTTTGTCTTATACCGCTTAATGCTTTTGCTAAGCCTTCTCCAAGGTCTTGTCTACGTTCTTCTGCACCAAGTCTTGCCCTGCTGCCACCAAATGCACCAGAACTAATCTCACGAGCTCTAGCAGCTATATCTTGTTTATCTCCTGCTTTCATTACATCTTCAATAGTTTGTTGTACTACTGCATCCTCATAAGGATTGTAGAACTGTTGAGTCATACTAGGGTCATAAGCACCCATAGTATCTTTATAGATTTCTTCAGCTTGTGTGTAATAAGGATCTTGGAGTCCTTCTGCTCTTCTTGATTGTTCTATAGCTTGATTAACTAAATTTCTGTTTTGTTGTAAAAATGGTTCAAAACCACCTAATCCTGCCACAGCTTGTTGTCTAGCTAATAATTCTAGTGGAGTGAGACCTGCAGTTTGTTGTAATGGTACATCACTACCAATTAGGTTAGCACCTGCTTGTTGTAGTTGATTATAAAAACCTGGTGAATCTGCTGTACCAAAATATAAAGACCTTAACAATGGGTCTGTTTGAACTTCAGAGGCAGATTGTTGTAACAATACAGGATCTATAGGTGCAACAGGCATATTTACAGACATATTAGGATCTGTGGGAGTTGTAACAGGCTCTGTGCTTACAGTTGGATCCGTAACAGGCGGTTGTATAATCCCCTGCACTGGATTGTTGTCAAACATACCATCTCCTACAGAAGGTGGTGTAAATACAGATCCTCTTTCATTAAATGCAGGACTACCGCCTGCAAATACTCTATCATCATTAAACCCGCCACCTGGACCACCTATTGACATAAAATCATCACGCTTGAATGTTGCAGGCATTTTTTGTAGTGGTTGTGGTTGTTGTAAAATCGGGGGTCGATAGTCTGTGGTTACATTTATACCTGGTGTAGGACCTACACCACCTGAATCTTTAGTTCCACCGCTAGTTTGTGGTCCAGTTTCTAATTTTATAGGTTCTTGTGGCACAGCACTAATACCACCTATACCACCTATTGATGGAGGTCTTGGTGGGATTATACGAGGGTCAACAGGAGGTAAAGCTGGACCGCCTACTACTGGTGGTCGTGGAGTTGGAGGTAAGGGTGGACCAAAAGGACTTGGTTGTTCAAATATACTTCTTTCTCCTGGTATATCTAATCCAGGTTCTCTTAACATTGGCCTTACACCCATAGCAGGCATTGGCCTACCAATTGGAGACATAATTTGATCTCTAAATGCTTGTGATAAAAAACCCATTATACTTTTCCTATTTTATTAAATTGCTCAAAAGTTTTCATAAGCTTGTCCATGTTTTCAGCACCCTTTTGTCTATTTGGTGAACCATTTGGTATAAGTTCTATGCCTGTTTCTGTTTTTGTTACTTTAAATCCACCTAAACCATTGTTAGCTGCTGATGTCATTACAAACTCACCATCACTCAACATAGCTGGTATATCATCACTTGTGCCTGTTCCTGGCCCCACTGAAGGGCCACCCATACGCATATCTAATTCTTGTAATCCACCATCTTTAGCTCCTCTTATGCCCATATCAAAACCTTGAAATGTTTGTTGAGGCATTAGATCTGGTCGTATTGATGTTCTTATATCTTGTAAGCCACCTTGCTTCTTTTCATAATCAGACTTAACTGCTTTGCCGTAAAGACCTGCTAAAGCAAGTAATGGTAAACTAATTCCACCGCCTCCTGGTTGATTTTTAGCCCCACCAAACATTTGTGTAAATTGTGAGCCTATACCACCAGTTGCACCAGTTAAAGGATTGACAAAAGCACCGCCAGTTGTTGTAGATCTACCACTAAATATACCTCCTAAAGGGTTTTGTAATCCTGATTTTATAGCACCTTTAAAAGTGCCTAAACCACCTGTAGCTGTTGCTGTTAACCCACTTAAAAATGGTGATATGCCTGGTATATTTTGTTGTGCTACTCCCTGTAAAAAATTTGCTACTTTACCAGTACCACTGAAGCCCATTAGTGAACCTGCTTTACCTAATACTCCACCTAGTGCAGTGCCTACTCCAGGTATTAGCATAGCCACAGGTGCTACCTTTTTTACGACCTTTTTAAGTTTTTTACCTAATTTTTTAAGAAAACCAAACTCTGCCATACCCGTTATTGGATTTATGGACATACCTTCACCAACCCTATATTCATTAGGATTAAGTCCAACCGCCATCATTTCTTGTTCTATAATTTTTTGTGTTTGTGGAGTAATAACTGGTGGGACTACCATTTCTCCTGGTGCTACGTGAGCAAGCATACTGTCCTCTCCTCTTCCTAAACCTGCTATGCCTTTACCTGAGTTGTCGATTCTATTCATGCTCAAATTATTCCTGTAAACATTTTAACCAAAATACTAATAAGTATCTATCTCCTGATTCTACTGCAAGTCCCCTGTGCATATGAGTAAAACTCGGAAAAATAAGAGCGTGGCCTGTAGGTAATGGCTCAACTGTACCACGTTTTAAAAACTCAGTTCCGCCACCTTTGTACTTTCCAGTGTTCAAAGGAACTACCATACTAATATCAGCACTTGCATCGTGATGCCAAGCACCTTGTTTTTTATCCTTTAAATTATAGTTTGCTATTTGTATTCCGCCACTATCTACGTGTCGATTCCAAATATTCAAAAATATAGGATTTCCTATAGTATATATCGTTTGCATCAAAGATTGAAAGATTTGTGGACAATTATCTTGAAAAGTTATTTCTGGTATTTGCCGTAAATTATCTTCTTCTGGGTTAGGATTAAACCCAAAGTATGCCTCTAAGTTCTTCATTTCATCTAAAAGTATGTTGCAAAACTTTTCTGAAAAAAAAGGAACTGTGTAAACATCTTTTAAAGGTTCTTGAATAATTTTATCTAACTTTGTGTCTTTTCTAGGCTGCAAACCACTATCTTCATAAAAGTTTACAATAGGTTCTATAGAGTCTTTTACTGCATTAAAAGTATCTTTTTGTATGTACCAATCAGCAGGATGTTCTAGAAGAATGTTTTTTGTTTTATAGTTTAGGTCTTCTGCTGTATTGATCATAGTTCTATAGTTATATCGCCATTAGTTTTTACAGAAACTGCACCTACTGAAGTTGTCATTTCAAAACCTTTAGGTGAGGTTCTATCGCCTATATCAACCCATTTATTGCCTGTATATACTTGCAGAACACCAACTGTAGTGTTCCAAATAATACTACCATCGTTAAATTTAAGTGTATTTTTTTCTGAATCACTTATTTGTCTAACGTTATCAAGATCTATAGCACCAAGATTTATTTCTAATATTCTTACTAATCTATTAAAAATGTCTGAAGTAACTGTATCACTGGCAATAGGTAGTTGTGTTTGTAGTAACTTACTCATCTTTTACCATCTGGCTTTATATCTATACGTGTAGCTCCTAACCTCCATCCTATTGATAAATTACCATCGTTAGTAGCGTCATCGTCAGACTCAAACCTTAGTGCTATTTGCCTTGACCTACTGCGTACATATACTTGTTGAGTAGAAGATGTTATTGCACTTGTGGAGTTGGTTGCGAGAGAATCGCCTGGAAAATTTCTAGTCTTTAAAACAACATTTACATTGCCGTTATTATCGTCTTGTATAAATTTATAATCTGGTATTATTCTTTTTACAAAACTAAATTGATTGCCATCTCCTATATCAAGATCACTGCTCTCTATAAATACATTGGTCATTGGAGATCCATCTGCGTTAAAACCTGCTTCTTGTTTATATAAATAACCATTGCTTACAGCTCTTGGATAATTGACAATACCAGAATCAAGCCAAGCAGTTCTAGACAATTGTCCATAAAACCACAAACCTTCTACATAGTTATATATAACATACCTATCAACTTCTGTAGCATCGCTTGAACAATAAAACCAACCTACTTCACTTTTGTCTTTAATAGTAAAAGCATTTATTTTAAATGATTGAGTTAGATTAATGTCTCCAAATACGTAATTATGAACTGAACAAGGTAAAGTTTGTACGCTACCATTGTATGAATAAAAGTTGTTATAGCTCATCCAGTAAACACCACTTGGTGTAGTAACGGCAGCCTTTGGACCTATCAACCCTGTACCTTCGTTAATAAGATTTATACCAAAAGTAAATGGTGGGCCTATGAACTGCATACTATAAAGTGCTGTATCAGTCCAAACTAATATTTCTTGTCTTGCTTTTACACCACCAATGATAGATGAGCCACTTGACAACCTTAGTGAACCTGCAGTGTTCGTTGACAAGGGCTCAAAATCTAAAGCATTTTCTTGATCACTAAATGCTATGAGC
>VTLG01016242.1_pt1 | contig 46659 bp, 65 predicted proteins | sample 4694571 | NCBI WGS metagenome assembly VTLG01 (sample SAMN12604809, study PRJNA352737) | marine metagenome | biome: ENVO:00000447; feature: ENVO:00000209|ENVO:00000569|ENVO:01000036; material: ENVO:00002151; isolation source: viral sequences binned using virsorter ... | reverse complement strand
GGCGGGCCCGGCGGTCACTCCGGTGATGTCGCCTGCCGAAACAACATCTGAGATGAGAGCTTTCTTCGTGGAGTTGTCATCGACATCTTCGATGATTATGTAATCCGCCGTAGTAGCTGTCACGGTGCTCAGGTTGTTGGCGTCAACAGAAATACTTGCTGTTCCGCTGCTCGCGCCACCAGCCATACCGCTGTTCGCTGCGGTTGTGATTCCAGTGATGTCACCAATCGGAGACGCGGTCCAACTTGAACCGTCGTAGTAATACAATCCGTCGTCCGATTTCAGGAAGGCGTGCTGTCCTTCGCTCGGCGAAGTGATGGCTGCGTCCCTCGCTGTGGCGTCAGCGAATACTGCAATTATTTGGGCCATCACGTAGCCGTCCATATCGGCAGCCGTTAAAACGTCACCGCTTGCGAAGTCCTTCCAACCTAGAGGTGCAGCCATTTTTGGTCTCCTTAATATCCGAGCGCACTCGTATCGAGTACGCCATATTGTGAGTCGTTAAGAATAAATCCCTCTACGAGAGGTTCAGCGGTATTGAATGTTGTTAAGAATCTAGTCGGTGTGATGGTGTGTCGGATCCCTTGGACAGTCAAGTTTCGCGTAATCGTGCCTCCACCCGGCTGGGCACGAGTCACTTGGATGGGTTGAAAGAAGTCTGTGTCAAGGGCTGCGTTGACTGTCGCAGCCACGTCAGCCGTTGAGTCAATAGTGATTCCTTTAACACGCAAATCAGCGTCTTTACGGGTAGCAAGCACCGCCTCCGCGTAGTCCATAGCCACAGTATCTGTTTCCATGAGCAGATCAGTTCGTGTCAGGTTCCGCTCGAAATACGTGCTGATTGACGTTGCGTCTGAAGCTACTTGTGCACTTCCGCCAGTCCTCGTGATGCTGATTTTGTTAGCCAGCACTGTGTCATCCGTGTTGAAGTCAAGCGATACGTAGGGAATTTGAGTTCCTGTGTCATTGAACTGCGTCGGTGTTGTAGCTAGCGCTTTGATTGTATTTTCGCGGCTCACGAATTTCGTTTTGCCGTTCGTGTCCATATAGAAACCACCAATTTCAGTAGTCGCGCAAGTCCTGATCGCTGTAAGCGCTGACCGTGTCGTACCAGGATCAGCTTGACAGGCTGTGTTGCCTGTATCTATTGACCGTTCTGAGCTAGGCCACGAAACAGTGTTCAGAATTTTGTTGATGCGTGTCCCTGTGTCTTGTCCTGCTGCTTGCCCTGCAACTGTCGCAACATTGGCGAGGTTGAGTATTCGTTCCCCGTCGACAGCATTGATCGTCACGTACGAAGCGTCAATGTCTTGCTGGTAGGTGTAGTTCCATGCTTCGATGTAACCGCTGAACAAGGTGCGTTCAGTGCCGCCGTAGGTAGCTGAAATAACTACCTGAATCATCGGGAGAATCTTTCCAGCGTAGGTACCGTTGTCTGGGTCTAAGACTCCTGTCGTGTCGATACACGAGAGAGTCGCAATACCACCTTCGAATGTGTCTAAGATTCTGGATCGTCCACGTGACGTTGTTATCTGCTGAACGTACTGCGTGAGATCAAGAATCTCAACAGTGGAATCAGCTAGGACGCCAGTGTCTAAAGGCGTAGTTGCGTCATCAAGAATCAGTGGTGGTCCGAACGAAGCACTCGTTGAGAAGCGGACTTGGACCTTAACTGTTGCTGCTGTAGTCACGCTACAGGATCCATTGTTTGCCGGAGCGCTGCATTTCCAAAGCAGCTTGACGCATTGACTCTTGAAGTTCTTTTTCAGTCGATACTGATCCAGCGACGTTGACGTTGATTGTCATGCCGTCCATTTGAGCGTTTGTGGGACCTTGTCGCGCTCCGAGCGCACTAAAGCCAGCGAAGTCAGTTGCAGCGTAGGCGACGTTGCTGCTGGCCCTGTTTCGCAAATTGCTAAGGATGCCTAAGCTCGCAGCGTCAGCTTCAGCAAAACCAGGACCACCAACCATCTCTGTCACTGCTTTATTCAGAGCCTGAGCAGAATAAGGACTCGCTGCGCGTGCCTTCTCAGCGGCTTTCGTCAGTGACTTGGTGTTGTCAGTGAAGATTGGATTGTCGGCGGAGCTTCCCGGTGCTCCACCTCCTCCGGCCATGCCACCTGAAATGTAGTTAGCTAGCAGGCCTGGAATTGTTCCGGTGGCAGCGGTGCCGAGAGCGGTGATGCCTTTGGACTCTCCTGAGATGAGTGCTCCGAGATCGGCGACGAAGATGTGGAAGAGGTGAGCGAGTTCGTCTGGCAGTGGGCCGAGACTGCTGATGAAGTCTTTGATGCCGTTGCCAAAGTCGACTTGCATGGCTTTGGCAAGTGTTTCCATTTGTGGGCCGACGGCGTCGAGTTGGTCGCCGAGCATGGTGACTCTGGCTTGAGCCATAAATGATTGTTGTTGTGCCGCTGCTAGGGAGCCTTGCGCGCCGCTGATTTGTGTATCAAATATCATGCCGGCTTGAAGGTTGCCTATGGCTTGACCGATGGCGCTGATTCCGGCGAGCGACGTAAGGAATTCGGTGAAGTCAAGATCGGACATGCCGAGCAGTTGGCTCGCTATGTCGTTCCCTGCGAAAGCGCCCATGCCGATGACTTGACTGATGATGTCGACGGGGAAGCCGCGATCTCGTAGCGCTCGGAGGTTGCCTTCGAACGCTGTGTATTGTTCGAGTAGGCGTGAAGCTTGTGCCCTAGCCCCGATATCTTCACCGAATTCGAAACCGAAAGCGGACGCTGTTTTTTGCGCCATGCTTTGCCGGTCAGCCATGAGTTTGTTGACGCGAGATTGCGCGGTCTCTTGTTTCGCTAATGCACTAGCGAGGTTGTCCTCGGCTAGGGCCAGCATGCTTGTCAGGCCGATTCGTTGTTCGGCAAGCGAAATAAGGCCTTCTTGTTGTGTCAACGCCTTGTTGAGAGTGCTTCGTAGTTGCGGCATGTTGGTGAGGCCGCTGTCAAAAGCTTGATCGAATAGTTTCCCGAACGCTTTTTGGATCTGATCGGGGTCGCCCACTATTGCCCGAGCAAATTGATCTGTCATTGCGGCGTCGCCAAGACTGAGATTTGATTTGATGAAGTCTCCGAACTTCCGGGCTGCTTCTTTTTGTTTCTGTTCGTGAGCGATTCGCCGTTTTTCTTCGGCCTTTTCCCACGCTTTGACACGAATCATTTCTTGCATTTCGGCGGAGCGTTTTACGAGGTCCAGTTGGTCGGCTGCTCCTCCTAGTGACCCAGCGTCGGCGACCATCATGGCTGCGTGGTTGAGTTGGTCCATGAGTCCTTCGAGGTCGACAGCAAAGTCGATGTCTATGGAACTGCTGTTGTAGAAGGTTTGTGCTTTTTGGACTTCGTCTACGCCTTGTTTGATTTCGAGGGTGGCGAAGCCGGCAGCGTCAGCGAGGGAGTAGTATTCGTTGATCGCTGTTTGAGCGTTGACTGCTTCAAGCTCGTCGTTGAGTCTTTGTTGTTGTTCTGCCCAGTTGCCTTCTGCTTCGGCAACAGAGATGATTTCTTCGTATAGGTCTACGCCGATGATGCGCGCGTACTTCGTTGCGTTGTCGCTGTTGGTAAGGAATTCTTTCGACTGTTTATTGAGAGCTTTTCGATTGTCGTCGTATGCGTCGGCAGTTTCGTCAAGAGATTTGAGGATCTCTACGGCCTGATCCATTTGAAGTTCGCCCTTAGCGAGAGCGTCAGCGATTGCGCCAGTTACTCCTTCAGTGGCTCCTGAGACTTTGCGTAGTTGTTCCTCGAAGCGTTCTTGGGTCATCCCGGTTCGGCGAGCCTGATTGGCGAGGTCTTGATAAACGTCGGTGCCGCTGCGAACAGACGTTTCAACTTTGTCGGCTTCGATTTTTACGTTCTTAAACGCTTTTGCAACTTTTCGATCTAGCAGTTCGGCGAGGAGCACATTGCCGCCGTTGAAGTCGTCTATTTGAGGAGTCATCTCCTTGTAAACGCCGTTGAGTTTTTCGTATTCGGCGGTGAGTTCGGCGGTTCTGTCTGCAACCATCGTTAATGGATCTTCGGCAGCTTTGAGTTGGTCATTGAGTGCTTGTTGGCGTTCTTTAGCTTCCTTGTTGCCGGACATGAATTTGCCGACAATGAAGGCGGCCGCTGTGAGAGCGGCCATTGCAAGTGCGATTGGGCCGAGAATGGCTCCGATGCTGATTGTGGCGGTGGCGAACGCTGCGGACACCATGCCGATGCCTATGGCGAGTGGCCCTGCGGCGGCAACCATAAGGCCCATCACTACGATGGCTGCTTTCATCGGGCCTGAGAGATTTGAGAAGGCTTTGATTACGTTGCCAATAAATTCGGCGAGTTTTTGGATGATTGGGAGTACGACCGGAATGATTTCTTTGCCGAGTGCAATCATGGCGGTTTTGAATTCGGAGATCGCGGCGTTGAGTTTGAATTGGGTTGTTTCTGCCGCAATCCCGAACGACTTTTCGAGTGTGCCAGTGGTGTCGGCCATGCTTCCGAAAATTTGCGCGGTTGTAGCTGCGTTGGCTCCCATCAAATCCATGACACCAACGAGGGCGCGCACGTTTCCGAATACGGAAGCGGCAGCATCAGCGTTGCCGTCAAATTCTGTTGAGAGCGTTTGTAAGGTCGATAGGAGACCTTTTTCTCTCATTTGGGTACGGAGACCTTCGGATGAAAGTCCCATTGTTGCTAGAGCTTCCTCTGCTTGGACTGTTGGTTTTAGCAACGAGACCATGATTTGGCGTAGCTGCGTTGCTGCTTCGTTGGCGTTTGTGCCTGTTCTGGACATGGATGCGAACGCTGCGCCGACTTCGTTGAAGCTGACTCCCATGCCGGCTGCTACGGGAAGGACTCGACCCATTGAGCCAGCTAATTCGTCGGCTTGAAGTTTACCTTCCCTGACCGCTGCGACCATTACGTCGGTGGCTTCTGTGGCGCTGATTACGTCAGAGCCATAGGCGTTAAGGGCACTGGTGGCGAGATCGGCGATTGTCGCCGTGTCGCCCAGGCCAACGGCAGCGGCTTTCGCTGATGCGGCTAGAACTTCTGTTGCTTCTGCTCCTCGAATGCCGGCTGAGGTGACGAAGAACATGGCATCGGCTAGTTCTTTTGGCGCTCTGGCTGTCTCGCCGGCGAGAGATAAGACATCCTGCTCGAATCCTTGCACGCTTTCAGCAGACAATCCGACGAGCGATTGGATTTGAGTCATGGAGGCTTCGAAGTCGGATGCCATTTTGAAGGCCGCTGCCCCGGCTCCAGCCATTGGCAGCGTGACCTTCATTGACATTTGTCGGCCAACTCTCATGGCTGACTTGCCGAATGCGTCGAGTTTCTGTCCAGCTTTCTGGACGCGAGTCATCGCTTTTTCGGTTTCTTTACCGAATTGTTTGAATCTGCCTTCGAGCTTTCGTATGTCCTGTGACGCTTTGTCTCGGACTTCGATGGTGATTCCCAGAGAGCCAACGTTTGCCATTACCGCATGCTCGCTTTCGCACGTGCGCGGTTAGCTGCCTGTTCCCGTTCGCTGTTTTCTAGCTGATAGAGCGCAGCCCATTCTGTTAGCTCACTCGCAGTCATCCGGTCTAGGAGTTCGCTAACGGGCATACCAAGCTCTCTTGCTAACTGGAAATAGAAGCGTCGCTCAGGGGCAATTCGTCCTCGGCTATCTGGGAATCCGAGGAATCTTTTCCCGCGTCACCGTCGCTATCTGCGCCCATACCGGACACCGCTAGGCAGGCATTGGCGAGAGAGTCCACGACGTTGGCATTCTTTTCTTCCATCATCCACTCAATATCTTCGGCCTCAAAAACGGCTTCACCGTTATCAGGATCGAAACAGCATGCTTGGATGACGGTGCCCCACATCAACTCGACGCGATTGCCGTCTAACTCGACGTTGCCGTCCGCCGTGAAATCCACGTTCGATGCGAACGCGGCTCGTTGACGCGCCGACATGGACCGCAGTTCTAACGTGACATCCCATTCAGGTATCTCGTATAGCTCTGCACTCACGTCGTGAGCGGCTCTTATTTGATCTGCAAGTCTGGACACTTAGGTCACTCCTTGTTTGTTGGGATCTAGTATGTTCCGCGTGTTACCGCACCAGTGACTTGAAGGTCACAGGAGTAGGTCACTACGTCGCCGACAGGCGATGAGATCGAATAGTTCGTCAGGATGGCTTCGCCGGTGTATTTCACGTTTGACGACGTGGAACCAGCAGGACCGTAAATAAACGACCGAGAAGCTGGTTCGGTGCCGCCTTTGATGTAGCCATCAACTGTTGCGTCCCAGAGGCCACTGATTGAAATGGTGGCGCTCTCCAAACCTACGATGAAACTCCTAGAGGAGCTACCAAACGCGGTAGTATCAGCGGTCTCTGTTACCTCTGGAAAATCGACAGAGTTGAGCGTGTCGGAAATACTGCGACTCGTGCCAGACGTATCGTCAAGCTCGAAGTCAACGGACTTACCGTGTACGAATGTGGGCATATCTTGGTCCTCCTAGAACCTAGCGAACGACAACATGTAAGTAATCGCCCCGGATGAGCCAGCGGTTGAAGCCGTGGCACGGATATAACGGTTGACGGTGCCAGACACCGCCTTTAACTCAGAGGTCTTGGTCGATGCCGCAACCGTTGAGAACGTGATCAGGTCAGCCCATGTAGCGTCATCCGCTGAATGCTGAACCTTGATTGTTGTTACGCCACCACCAACTGTGTTTGCTGGGACGTGAAGAATAGCGAAACCGCCGTTGGCGCTTGACGCAGCATTGTCGACTGACGACAGGTTGCCGAGCGCGCCGTACGCTATTGATGCGCCGGTTGTTAGTTGGACGCCGGTTTGACCCGAGTACGTCAGATTGGTTGTGCCATCTGTAGTCGCTTGAAAGTCTGCGGATACTGAAACGATGTCTGCGACTGGTGACGAAATGTTGTATGTGAGTTCGTCTGACTGCATCAGTATCGCTTTGTTGCCGATTGTCCCAGCTTGAATCGCCACCGTAGATAATGGGCTTGTTGCGTTAGCGAGGAGGGCATTGAGTTCTTCGTCTGATCCGTCTGTATCGGCGGACCATAATCCAGTGAGGCCCATCGTCGCAGTCTGTAATCCCGGTAGGAACGATCTTGATGATGCACCAAACGCCGAAATGTCCGCTGTCTCTACCGCGAATGTGCTATCGGCTGCGTTGAAGTAGTCGCTCAGGTCAAATTCGTCTAGGTAGGTTTTGGTGCCTTTGCCGTGAATAAAGGTAGGCATTATTCGTCCTCAGCTTTCGATGTTTCGATCTTTGATTCCACGCCGCCTTTGCCGCTCAGTTCAAGAATGCCGATCTCAACAAGCCATTCAGCTTTCTTGGTTGGCATCTCAACGGTGGAGCCAGCCTCGTATCGCTTACCTGAAAACTCAATTCCAGATTCGCCGTCATCGCCACCGGTCACTTTGTATTTAGGCATCGCGCCTCCTGTTTGGGAATGGCACGGCCAAAGGACCGGCCACGTAGGGCACTGGACACAGAGGTCACTGTTGGTGAGTGTAGTCGCTGAGTCAAACAGGCTGAATGTAGGGCTAAGAAAGAATTTGGAGAATTCACCCGTTCCCTGTTGCTAGTGGTACCCCTTTGTGTAAAGTGGTGTGGAACAGCAACAGAGCCATAGGAGGCTTGAAATGGATAATGAAGTAGTTATGAATGAAATTGATTGGGAAGACGAAACGGAGTGGATGCAACCGGCCAATCCTGACTGTCTGAAGAATTATCGTGTCGTCATTGACCAGCAGATGGAGACATCAAGTGGCGTAGCCTACACAGGCACCGTTTATGATGCCGAAGACGAGAGTCAGGCTTTCCACTTTGAGAACGACGGTCGCGGCGGCAGCGATCTGTGGGACAAGTTTACGAACACCTCAATGTTCCGACGATTCGAAGCCGACGCAAAAGCCGCCTACGAAGGCACCCACATTACTTTTGAACAGATGGACGTGGCAGCCCTCTGGATCACTAGCCGCGACGCATAGCGGCAACCGAAACACTGTTGAAGCGACCGCCCTTCGGGGCGGTTGTTTCGCGTTTAGACAAGCACTGCTTCTGGAAGATCGGCTTCCATCCGTTGTGCTTTTCCTCCGATTGAGTAGCCGCGAAGCTCACCAGCCTTCACCATTTCCCAAGCCCACGGCTCCCAGATGACTCCCATGAACGGAGTGTTCTCTGGGAAGGCGTACTTGGTGATTCCCTCGTTAGGAACAGCCAGAGCAGTTTCAATAGGCATGGGCCACGTCAACAGTTCGACCATCTCGCCGGCAGGTTTTTCTGAGTGCTGGAGGTAGATGGTTCTATCGCCACCGCGCATCCAGTCCCACAACGCTTTCTGCAACGTGTCCTGATCAGTGAATTCGCCGTGAGCATCTTCGACGTTGGGAACGTAAACAGGTGCGAGCGTGAAGCGTTGTTCGTCGGCTTTCGCTACAGGGACGGTACCCGTCATGGCTTTCACCATTGTGAGCGCTGCTTGGCGTGCATTGAGTTCTTCTTCAATGATGTCGTGGCAGGTAACCATGCCTTCAGTCACTACTGGTTGAGCGTGTAGCGATTCATGCCAGTCGCCGAGTTCCTTGTCGGTAGCCGCTGTGACGCGTCGTTCAGCGAAAGATTCGATCTGCGATAAACGTGCATCAGCTTGTTCTCGGGTTCCGTAGCAGCCGAACGAGCGACCGGATTCCGAGTAGACGCAGTATTGCCCATCTTCTTGACGAATGACTTTGCGTGTTGATTGGCGGTACATCATTTGTTCTTGACTGTTGCTGAGTTCTACTGGGATGACGATATGTGTTTCGTCAAGGTTTTCCAGCATGATGGCTTCTTTTAGGTGGATGATTTCCATGAGGGGAGCGAGAAGCGGAGTGCATTCCGGGTGGTCAAGCATCAGGCGGTAGGCCATGAGGAGGTGTGTCATTGCGTCCTCGCCGCCCGCTGTGTTGCCGTAGTCCTTGTTGTCGTCGTTCCACCCGTAGCCCTTAGTTAGTATCGCGGGCGGTGTTTCTCCTTCGTCGTGGACGCGCCTCCAAGCTGCCAGGACTTTACGTTTCACGCCAGCTACAGCGTCCCGAGGTAGTTGTACGCGGTTGCCCATAAATCCTCGCCGGCCGAGAGCGGCTACTGCTCGTCCTATTTGGCTTGGTGTTTCTCGTTCTTCGAGACTGTCCCAGAGTCGGAGTTTCCATGTTGATGGTTTTTCTGGATCTGGGACGTAGGCGAAGGCTGCGGCTGGAAAATCTTCGCCGTCCTCGCGTTTGGTTTCGGCTTTGGCAATTTCGGCGGTCATGTTCGTATCGTAGCCGACGAAAGAAATGACAAGAAATAGGTCGAATTTGCGACGCAGGGGTATCCCTAGCTGCTATAGTTTGTTTAACAGCAACCACCGATTACCGGAGGAGCCAACAATGAAAATCGAAACCAGCGCCCTAGAAATCAACAAGCACGACGCCATCTGGCACACCAACGAGCACACAGGCGAAAGCAACATCTACTACGTCACCTCGATCTACTCAGGACGTGACCCAGAATTGCAAACACTGGTTATTGAAAACCTCACCTCAGGGGATCGCTTCGAGCTAGAAATTGAAAATCACCCAGTCGTGAAGAAGGTGGTTCATTGGACATAGGAGAAACAGAAACCCCAACGATTGAGCCGCCCTTCGGGGCGGTTCTTTCGCGTACAGGGTGGACCTCCACGTGGACAGTGAATGCGCCCAAAAGAAAGACCACGAAATAGGTCATATTGGCTACATAGTGGTACCCCTAGCTGCTATAGTTTATTTAACAGCAACAACCGGAAAGGACATTCGAATGTCTTACCAATACAAACTGATAGAACAAGACAAAGATGAGCGGGACTGCAAATGGGCCACCATCGGAACCATTGACGATCTGTTGAACATGCCCGATGAACTGGTGTTCAACCACTCACTCTGCATAGGCGAAGGTAAGTGGGTCACGGCTGAAGTCACAGAACGCCAAATCGCAGGATCGGTAAACGTGAAGCGAGAGCAACGCTTTCATGCCATCGATCACAACCACCCCCAAGCTAGGGTGCTTGAAATTCTGGGCAATGACGAATTCATGGACTTCATGGATTGCTTCAAGAACCCCGTGTTCTGCCACTTCATAGCTGACGAGGCGTAACCTAAGCCTCTCAAATACAGTTAAGGCAACCGCCCTTCGGGGCGGTTGTTTCGCGTCTACGCCGATTCGTTGATCTCTTTGCAGCGCGGGCATTGGATACGCCAAGGAGCCGTCACCATGAGCGCCAGTTTCTTAACGCAGTTAGCGCAGCGCACTTCGATTCTTGTCTCTCGCTGATGCTCAGGTGTTCGGTGGACTTCGCCGTACGCGTCGGCTACGTCAGGACTCTCAGGGTCTGGTAGTTGCATGAAAAGATTGCTCGCTCCTGACCGTCGCGGTCCAAGTAGAAAGGTGACTGGATTCCTGTAGCACGCAGGTAATAAACGCCAGACAGGCTTTCGTTATCGATTTTCTGCATCTGCTTGTAGACATCCTCGGCAAGACTGGATGCGTCCGAATAGGCCGCCGCTCGCACTATGGCTTGTGCTCTGGGACGAGTGTAGGAAGGGAGCGTAGAGCCGCCCATTGAGTCAACGGCTGCGAGGCCTGCTGTTTCAATGATCGCTACACAGGTGTCTGGTGTCTCGGGAAGCCGTCCGAGGAACAGATTGGTGCCTAGTGTCAGTGTTACCGCTGTAACGTTCGCTGCGAGGTACGTTCCGATTTCGGGTAGGAAGGCCATGTCACTCCGTTAGTAGTCGCCAGCCGGCAGCGACAAGTCGATCTTTGAAACCGAGAGGCCATGTTTCTGTTTCTCGGTCGAATGGGTATTCCAAGTATTTGGGACCACCGTTCGTCCTATCTCCGGGCGCAGTCGGTCCCATCCCTGATCGGCCACCGACTTTACGTTTTCCAGGTGGCTTAGGTGGATGCCATAGATCTTCGTTCTCATGCTGCACAAGCGCATAGGGAGCGCTTGGTCCTCCGTAAGTGATTTCCGCGATGTAGGTGTCACCTCTTTTGTGAGGGTCAACGACATCTTGGCTCGCTTTCAGATGGCCTTCATCCTCTGGCACCATTTCGTCGGCGTTTTCAGCGATGGACCGCACCGCTGTGGTTAACGCTCGCTCTATAGCTCTGTCGGTGTCCACGGCGTACATTTCGAAGCGTCGAAGAATTTCGTCCATGCCTTTTGTGTCAATAATTATTGGGCCTCTGCTCACGTCAGCCTCGCTTTGACTTCGCACCGACGTAGATGACCTGAGCAACCTGCCCAAGGGGATCTCGCTTGGTGTTCACTCTAACGATGGGTCGAGTTTCGGAGATCGGCGAGGGCAACGTTATTTGACCGTCAGGATCAACTGCTATTGACGCATCGGGAATGTAGGCGATGTAGTCAATGTCAATCAGGTTCTCGTCCGCTGTTCGTCGTGCTTCTTCTACCCTGATGATGTACGCATCGTAGGTTGTGGCCCCACCGCTGTAGGTGCGTTCGCCGTAGTTGTTGACTGTTGACGTGGTGCGGATCTGCACCGTGTCAGGGGTCATGTTGACCTTCAGGTCAGTCATGAACTGCTGCGACTGCGAAGCCATTAGTCAGCCCCAGCCCCGAAGTTCGCGACCACATCGTTCGCTCCGCCTCGCGCATTTGTGAACTGGCCTCGGGAGAAGTACGGCTGAACGATGTCGCTGTTCTCCTCATCGATTTCTTTGTCAGACACACTGATGCCACCAGCATACGGAGTTGGCGTGTTGCCTTCTCGGAGTGCTTGCTGCTTCAGCAGGGCTGCCTGTTCCCGAGCGTTAGTAGCTTTCTGGAACATGTCGACCTTCAGATCGCCCACGCTTTGATCTGCGAGACGACTGAACTTTGACGCTATGGCAACCATCACCCGATACGACACCTCATAGAGGGCCGTTGTGGCGGTGTCAGAGCCAGTGACCTGGTTGTTGGTCCACGCTATTTCCTCATCGTTGATGAGTTGATCGTTGGTATCTGTGTCGCCGGTCAGAAACCGGATCGCCGCCAGAGCACTAGCTGACGGGTCGCCACCATAAGTCCACGTCATGTCGCATAGAACACAGAACCGACGTGTGTTCCTGCGCCACTCAAAGACACATAGATACCGTTAGTGCAACCAATGCCGCCAGCGATCCTGTAGTTGGCTGACTCATCAGCCGCAAGCGTGACCTGATAAATCAAGGTGCCAGAAGCCGCTGAGGCGTTGTCATAAATCTTTATCGTTTTCGCACCGGTCGAAGTGAAACAGCCGCCAAAGAATATGGCGTCACCGTCTACGACTGATTTTGATGCATCTGCGACCGCTTCAACAGTCGCTGCGTATGGTGGAGGGATTGCGCCCATGATCGTTCCTTAATCGTTCCAGTGGGCAAGAATTGTGCCCGTTTGATTTCCAGCGCCGCTTTCAAGCACTTCGAGATATAAGCCATCGGGACAGGCCACGCCTCCATCATAGTTAATGTTCTCAGACGCATCTTCCGCTATGGCTTGCTGATAGATCAGTGTCCCAGTGTTGTCAACGCCGTTAAACGCTTTCACCACCACTGATCCAGTACCGCCAAGAGTGCTCGTATTGAGCACGCCTTCTGTCACGCTATCCAACGTGAAGCCGCCGGTACCGCACGTAAAACATCCACCCATGAATAGGGCACTGTTTCGAGTCACTACCACCTCATTAACGAAGTGTTGTCTCTTTGCTGCATACGGCGGAACAATCCTAGCCATCTGTAGTCCTTAGAAAGAGATAGAGGGCCGGGTCGGAAGTGCCGACCCGACCCTCTGATTAGGTGGCGTAGGTGGGACTACGCTGCTACTGGGTTGCTAAAGAAGTAACCCAATGCTGATGAAACAATTTTGGTATCCCAAGCTGCTTCAATTTCGATGCGGTCAGCCTTCTCGGCTTCCATGCGGAAGCGACTGATCGCAGACGAGGTGCCCATGCCAGCGCTCAAACCAGACCAGACCATTGTGTAACCAGCGGATGGTTGCATAAGGCCGGGATTGGCAGGCGTGTAGCAGAGCAAGGCATCTCTGTCACCGACTTGCGAGTAAGAAGCGGTAGCTCCTTCAGCAGCGGTGTTGTAGGTGCCGGCCATGATCAGAACACGATCCACGTTGAACAGGCGTGCGAGAAGATCCGCGCTCACCGAGTCCTGCGTGGTGTATTTGATGCGGTCCACGATGTCTGCGTTGTCCATCAAAGCGGAGAACACCTTGTAGCTCATGATTAGCGTGTTTGGCACGTAACCAGTGTTGGTGAGCACAGTGTTCTTGCCAGCTTCGACGTCGGCAATCGGTGTGGAGTTGGCGGCACTCCAGAGGGTGCCGGGTGTTGAGTCGGTGCCCCATACGCCTGTTGTGAAGGCGGCGGCTGCCCATTCCACTTCTTGACGAATCAGCATTTGCTGAGTCAGGAAGCGAGTGGCATCCATGTCTGGGTCAAGTGGTACGTCCGAGTTGGCACGTACTTGGTCACCGATGTCTTTGTGAAGTGCGTAGACCTCACAGGCGTATGTCTCAGTGGAGAGGCTATAACCAGTACCTGCGGATTGTGTTCCGTCTGCACGTAGTTGAACCTGATCACGGAAGAAGTCAGCTTGTGAATACGTGAAGTATTTGTCTGACTGCTTCTGGACGTTTACCTGTGGGAACGCACGTGAAGCTACGAATGCGTAGCTCTCTTGCATGTATGCGATCGACATATTTGTCAGGATCGCATCAACATGTACGTCACTTACTGTTGGTTGTGGCATTTAAGTCAATCCTCCTACGACGCTCTGCCGTTTGAAATGTTGATGAGCGCTGTGAAGGTTTCGCCTGCACTTGCCGCACCGATTGCTTGTCCGATGGTGTAAACCGTCGTGTCAGTTCCGGCGGCGATTGCGTCAGCCTGTCCATCAGCGGAACTTCCGAGCAGATTGCCTGCGGCGATTGTGCCGTCGGCATAGAGCTTGGAAATGCCAGCGATGCAGATTTCTGCAACTTCACCGGATTCTGGTTTATTAAGCAGGATGCCGATGGGCACGTCAGTGATAGCCGAGCAGACGTTTACTGTCGTGGCGGAAGCAAGTTTCACGATGTGATATTGCTTTCCTGACAGGTCTGCGGCAGCTTTCAGCGTGCCAATCTTCATCTGGCCTTCTGTGTACGCAGCCATATCAGCCAGCCTTTTCGTTGATGTAGTCGTTGTATAGCGAAGGGTCACGCTCGGCTACGAGAGTGATTCCTTTAGCAAGCGAGGTGACTTCGCCGGAATCGACAAGCGCTTGTGCTGCTTTCTCGATTCGACCATAAGCGTCCATCGCTCCATCTTCGTCACCCTCGGCTCCAAGCTCGGTGAATACACCGGCCTCGGAAAGAGCGACGCTGGATGCGTTGAGGATTGCTTCAATTTCTTTAGCAACCTCTTGGTCAGCGGAGCGAAGGCGTACAAGTACCTTGGCGAAATCAACTGGATTTAGGCCAGGAAGAATTGCCCACTGGTGAGAAGCGGTAGTCGCTTTTTCCAGTTCCCGTTCCTCTACGAGTTCACGGTGGGCCTCTTTAGCCATATCGAGTTGTTTCCGCAGGTCTGTAAGTTCCTTCTGCACCTCTGTCTGATCGGGGCCGTCAACCGATGCGGCGACAGGAGTTGCTTCTGTTTCCATTTCTGGAGCAGGGTCAACCTCTGTCGCTTCTTCGATTACGTCCTCGACTTCTGGAGTGGCTTCAAGTTCCACAGTGTTCTCCTGTGAGTCGGGATTAATAATCTGGTCAAAGGCCGTGTCCAAATCTTCCTCTGACTTCATTACCATCCAGCCTTCATGCAGATGCGCGGGATGATCCACGCCTGATGTTTCCTTGATGGTGAGTTCAGTCAGCTTGGTCGACTTGGCCATTGCGCCTCCTGGCAGATAGAGGGAATGGTAGCCGCGTTGGTACGGCTACCCAATGTAGGTTCCAAATTAAGAGAAATAGCCGATTCTTGAGTGCTAGGGGTATCCCTGCCTGCTATGATTGTTTTCAACAGCAATACACGGAACCAAGGAGGCTCCACATGCAACACATTTATAACGTCCAATTCTGGAAAGTCGATCCTGACGCTGGAACCGAATACGCCAAACGTGTAGGGACGATCATTTCCTTCAGCGTTCATGACGAAAAGGTGCAAGCAGCTACGGCGGCTGACGCGAAGCGCATCATGAAGCGTTTCATGGCGGCAAACCTGCCGGATGTTTCATACGACTCCGTCACCGCACGTCGGTGGTGATTGTTGTGCCTGACAAAACACAGACCCGACAGTACCTATACACCGTCACGTTCTGGAAAGTCGATCCTGACGCGGGGAGCGAATACGCCAAACGAACGGGCACGATTATTGAAACCAGTGTCCTTCAGGACGACATATTCGCGTCGAGCGCCGCAGAAGCGAAACGGCTTGCCACGGCGAAATACTCAAATCAACGTGAACTGAGCATGACTTCCTACGATTCTGTATCGGCACGACGCATAGGCCGCGTTTCAGCTAACTATTCAAGGCTGGCGTAGCTATGGAACGCCTATACACTGTCACCCGTTACAAAGGGGAGCCGTCAGGGATTCACACCGAAACGGTGGTACGGCAAGAGCCGTTCTTGGAGACCGACAACCGGATCGCCCACGCCGTTCACGCGACTAGCCCAGTCGAAGCGAAACTTTTGGCGGCGCAGGCGTTCGGGCCTGAACTGGTGGCCGCTTTTTGTCATTCCGAAACCGTGACGGGCTGGTAGATCATGGCATACTGAAGCCGTTTTTGAAAGAAAGATAGGCCACCCTTCGGGGTGGCTTTTTCTTTTTGTCTAGGTCAACCGTCGGTGGCGTTCGGCTACGACTTGCCACGCTTGTTGTGCTTGGCGTGTCCCACGATTCTGGGGAAGGTTGCGTTGTGCCTTCCGCCGCTGGTAAGAGCGGCTGAGATTGCGTGGTCGCGGGACTCTCGGAATGCTCATAGATATCCTTCAACTGTTGCCTGCTCCACAATATCTAGGTGGAGATTGATGATGCCTTCTTTGGTGCCTATGACCGAGGTGTCGTCAATCAGGTTCGGTGGCACTAGCTCGTTGAAGCGTGCGATGACGGCTTCGTCGCCAGCAGCGTATTCGGGACCGAAATCGTCTGTGACTCTGAGCGGTTGTATCGCTCGCCGTTTTTGTGAGACTTCGTAAAGCTCCGTCCAGTATTCGTTGATTTCCATTTCCCACGGGTTAGGTCCATGTTGTGATCTGCGAAGGAGGCGGCCTAGCTCGCCAACCGTGTCGTCGGTTGCGGCATTTGCCCATTTCATTACGCCAGCTATCACGTCATCGTCAATTTCGCCGGTCAAGATTTCCCAAGCGAACCCTGAATCTTCAAGTTCGGGAATCATTTTATTGTCGATGGATTCTTTAACGAGGTTGCCTCGCCCATCCTTAAGACTCGCGAGAGTGAATCGGCGTTGCGATAAATTGAGGAATAAATCTATCGCTTCGCCTTCAGTTTGGATGGCTGTTCGGTCCATGATCTTGTCGGTGAGTTCGTCGGGGCCAAGAGCTTTCTGGCCCGGTTCGGCAAACACTCCTCGCCGGCGCATTCTGACTTTCTGTTTTTCTGGGATGGTCCAGTACCAGTCCCAGTTGCCAGAAGGCGGTTGCCCTGTTCTAGCCTCAACTCTCATTCGTCCCAACACCGGATCTCGTACCCATTTCACTTTTGGTGGCCGACGTAGTACGCCACCTGCGTCCATGTTGATGTCGGTGAGTGTTTCAAGGTAACCGGTGACGTCGTCGAATTGTTGTTGAGCGCTAGTTCGGGCTTGTTCTCGGAGTTCTTTGATGAGCGCTGTTCCTTCTGCCCGAACTTCATCAGTGATTTCGATTGCGGCTTCTGTAGCTGAGGGAGTGGCAAGCCGCTGTGGCGGAGCCGTAACAGGTTTACGAGGAAACGGAATGATGTCGTCTAGTTGAGCATTCCGAGCACGACCAACAATGACTTTGCTTCGATTCAAAATAACCGTAATGTTGCTGGGGTATCGGACAGCGTCGTAGCCCAGCGCTATCAAAACATCGTGAGCATCTTCTGATCCGATTCGGTCGTGTAGCTCATCTCCAAACGGGCGATTCTTATGTTGAAGTTTTCTTGGCATCTCGTAGACCCGAGCGTCACGATCCATCGTCATTTCCATGATCTCATGAGGGCCGCGTGTTGCTTGTCGCCCAGAGAGGTACTCCACGGCATCATCAGCAGTTCCTTCAATCACATAGGTGCCACGACCATGCATTCCTTCGCCCACGAAATATTTGCCTTGACGAAATTCTTCTGCGATTTCGTTAGGTGGTATTTCTTCTAAACGATCCGTCACTGGATTCCGCCGCCTACCCGTTCCAACTTGTCGGCGCAGTTCTCCTGTTGGACTCTCGTCAACGAGTTCTGCAAGCTCGTCAAGAGCGACGACCCGAGGTCGAGCGTCATATGCGCGATGGCGAATCAGAGCATCTGTAGCTGTCTCAGTACCTTCTTCAAGAGCTTCTTTGTACGCTTTGCCTGCAAGATCTATCGCTCCTTCGCTCACCGAACTTACTGGCAGATCTGGCACTGGGTCAGGTACTCCGGTTGGCTGCGTCGCTCCCGGTTGGCCTACCAGCGGACCAGCGATGCCCACGTCACCAGGATCTGGCATTAACTCATCGAGTTTCAGTCCTGGTCTAGGTGGCCGAACGAACCGCAACGGCTGATCTGGTTGACCAGTACCAAAACTTCTTGGTATCCCATATGTCATCGGATCTGGCAGCATTCGAATAACGCAACGACAATTCGGATGCGCCGGTGGTGCTTGACCGGGTGAACCAAACGATTCCTTGATGCCGACTGCTACGCCATTGAGTGGCACGCAGATAGGGCAAACGTCAAAACGAGAAGTGACCCATTGCTTTTTTGCGAGGACGGGATTGACGAGGCCTCTATCGGCTGCATCGATCATGCCCATAAGCCGTCCTTGATTCGATGCACGCATCATTTCAGTACGGGCAATCATGCGTGCCCGCGACGCTCGTAGCTTTCGACCATAGTTATTTGCGTAGGTTTTCAGTTGTTTTGGAGTCATGGCCGGATTGGAAGCCATGATTTTTTCGCATCGATGGTAGACCGCCATTGCGTACCGATTGGTGAGTCCTCTGGTGGCATCACCAAAAATGTTGGCGGCTCCTGCTAATCCTGCTGGTGTTCCTCTTGGCGCGGGCATGTCGTTGAGGAGTTTGATAAGTCTGTTGGTTGTTTGTGGCCGAGTAAGGCCGTCCTTGTACGCCGCTGCCACGATGTTCCGTACCGCTGTGATTTGAGTGTCCACCATGTCGGTAACCATGTTGGCAGCGGACATTGAAGCGTAGGACACCGCTGCTGGTGAAGCGCGATTGAAGTTGAGTCCAGCAGCGAATTCCGACGGAGTTTCGGCTTTTTCGAGTGTGGCCCACTCTGCTGCAACGTCGCGTTTTATTGAGTTGAAGATTGCGGTACCGGATTGATCCAGTTGGAAGAGGGTGAGGTTACCGAGGTATTCCTGGTATTCTGTAATGCTTTCTGTGATCGGTGTCGCAACGTCAGCGGTAACCGGAGCGATGAATTGGTTGTCGATGGCCGCGTTGGGAATGGCCGCAAAAGCATCGAGCACCGCGTCGTAATAATCTTGTTCGTTGCGCGTAAGGCGATTGTTGCCGGCTGGTCGATGCGCCGGAAGTCCCGGTTTGCGTTGTCGTGAGATTGGGAAGCGTTCAGCTTTACGAACGCCGAGCGTGACCTTTACCGCTGTGCGTGTCACACTTCCTCAGCCATGATTCTCGGTAGTCCTGCTGCTTCTCGCAGGTAGCCTTCAAGATCTTCGTCAGGGAACAGTGGTGCTCCAGCGCCGGCAAGTTGCTGAATGAAGGAGCCGAGAGCAGTGAGGTCGATGTTGTCTGGTGCTTGGAAGTTGATTGACGGTGTTTTGGTTACGTCGAATCCGTTGATTCTCATCAGTCGGGGAATGCCGTGAGCATTAAATACTTCGCTGATGGCTCGCAGCCACGCGGAAAGTGAATCGAGGAACAACTGAATTTTTGAGACAGAGAGCGCTTGGGTTCCAGTGGCTTGATGCCCCAGAAGAATGAAATCTGCAAGAATTGACATAGCGATCCGCTGGTCGTACCGCTGAATGATGGCGTTCGTGTCGAATTGTCGTCGTCCTCCAGTGGACAGGAGTTTGAGGTCGTAGGCGAGGTTGCCTGTGTCTGGATCGTAAGCGAGTGGAAAGACAATGCCTTCTTGTTCGTCGCGTTTAATGTTGCGGACTAGTTCCTTGATGGCGCTGAGTGCGGAGCTTTCAGCGGTGGTGGCGTTGTCGCTGAGGAGTTGCGGAGGAACCATCGCTACCGGGAGGCCGGCAAGATCTCGTTCAATGCCGATGGCTTCAATTTCTTGGATTTTGGTTTTGTAGTACCACGACACGAATGCGTTGCGGAGCACTGAGCGTCCTCGCGGGTCGTTGTATTTGGTGGTTGTTCGGAACAGGAGCATCTTTTCGATTGGGATGAAGACGTTGTTTCTGCCGAATGTCTCACCGAGGACTTGTTGTTGTGTCACACCGTTGATGCCGCCATTAGCGTCGATCTCCCAGTCCCAGATTGTTGATTGACCGCGGATGGGTAGTTTTTTCCAGCCGATTCTGCCGTCATTGAATTTAGATGGCGTGTCAGCGTCTGGTCCTTCTCGCCGCTTGTACACGATTTCGTGGACGGAGAAGCCGTAGGTGAGGAATGAGAGAATCGCTGCGATTGTGTCATCCCACGAGTGGCTCATGTCTTGCATGCAGTCTGCGACGAAGGCTGCGTAGTCGAGAGCTTGTTCGTCGTTGGTGTCGGATGCGTCGACGGACCATTCGACTGTCCTCATGAGCATTTCGACTGCGTGGAGGATGGCTCCGACTACTGGGTCGTTGTCTGCCATCTCTCGGTAGTTGGCGACTCCTTGTCGGCCTTGGAGTTGGCGTAGGAAGTCCTCTTGGATTTTGCCTCCGTATTGGACGAGGCCGGAGGTGCCGACTTCCATGAAGTCTGTTGAGGTAGGTCGGGCTTTGCCGATTGTGCGTTGGTAGCCGTCGTCGTCAGCCATGCTGCCTCCATTACAGAATGATGACGAGGTTAGTCTCTTGGGCTTTGCTGGAGATGTACCTTCACGCGTTCGTAAAGAATCTCCTTCTCTACGTTGCTAGTGGTACCCCTAGCTGCTATGCTTCTTGTATCAGCAACAGACCCCAGGAGGTCGCCATGTCCCACTCACTTGACCAAACCAACACCTACGAATTCGACGACCGCCACGTCGCCCAAGGCGGACTCGAAGGTTGGACCGCAACCTGCGGAACCTGCGGCTACCAGATGGGAACCTCGCTCACTGGCAAGCACTTCATCGTTGCCGACATGAACGATCACGTTCGCTACATGATTAAGGAGGGTCGCTAATATCCAAACTCAAATTCACGAAGGGGCCGGTCCATTGCGACCGGCTTCTTTCGCGTTTTGGGCCACAGTCTCTCTTGTTAAGAAGGTGGTCTATTTGTCATCGCGGGAAAAGAATCTGGAGGAAACCCTTGATTCATGGTGCTAGCGGTACCCCTATCTGCTATATTTTGAGTAACAGCACACACCGCCTAGGAGGCGAAAATGAACAAAGCAACTCCCCACTACGATCCACAGGACGAGCGCTACGAAGAAGAAGCAGCTTATGTCTCACAGGTCGCTCGCCGTCAAGCCGCACAGGCTCGCTTCATTGAAGCTCGCACCGGACGCAAGGCCTAGGTGACCACAATGAATATGCCAGCCAACACATCCACCAACTCCACCTTCTTGGTGCGCCTCGTCCACCACGATGCGGAGACCGCTGTTCAGGCAGTCACCCAACGAATCGTGGCCGAGCAAGATCCGACTCGCTACCAGACGAGCATCCAGCGCTGCTCTTTCGACGCTCCGACCTCACGCCAGGTATGGGAAGCCCAACAATTCAGAGGCGTAGTCGTTACTGGCAATGCCTTCAGCGTGCGGCAGTCTGCGATTGACGAGCTTCTTGACGTTGAGGTCGAATTTGATTCAAGCATTGATGTTGACTTCGTTCGCACTCGGTTCGCTGCTTACGGACATGAGCCTCACAGCACTTATCCGATCCGTTGGACCATAGAGGGAGGGTGCTGACCTGACTAACATTTGTTTACTTCACAGAGCGGCCATCCTTCGGGATGGCTTCTCTGCTTTTTGGGGCAGCGTCGGAAGGGGTAGCCCTATGGTATGTTGTCGGGATGAGCGATTACGATTTACCAGGAATGGGAGATTTCCTGCCACCTGAACCTGTAGTCCGAGAGCCTTGCGCGCATTGCGGAGAGGAACGTGACCTCCCTGAGGGCGTTGACCTCTTTATCGGACCGGATCGTGTCTGCTATCTCTGTCTCCGAGACTATTTGGATGACCGTGAGACCCCATCAGGCAGGGATTACTTGACTGAAGAAATCATCACCGAGTTGCAGGCTGAGTTGCCGGCCAACAAGGACGCTGAGATCTATCGCTTACCGCCGTCGTAGACTTCTGCGTGACCTTCGTCTACCAGCACGTCGTTAAGGCATCCGTCGTCATCGCCGATGATGCGGCCTAGTACCCGACCGAACTTGCCGCGCTTATCAAGGCTTGTCTGAATCTTGATTGCTTCCTGACCTTCACACCAGTCCACCACGTAATCTTTCGCAGCGAGGCCACGTGCCTTCTCAGCTTTGTCGCGCGTCCTGCTTTCTGGTGTGTTGATCCCAAGCAACCGTATTCGTGCTTGATACTGGATTGAGAATCCGAGATCGAGCGTCACGTCGATAGTGTCGCCGTCAACTACTCGTCCAACTGTTGCTGCGTATTCGTACATCAGGAGCCGCTGCTTTCTTCTGTCTCGTCACTAATCGTTAACCGGTACCAACCAGAGTTGTTGGCGTTGTAGACCGTTCCTTCAACAGCGTAGTCGCCGGGTTCCATTAATCGGTCTATCTCACTGTCCCACGCATTTGCTACGTTCTGAATGACGGGGCGCGGTTCGCTGTATCCGACGATGGTGTCGTTCGGAAACTCGGCCTCATCTTCAGCGTCGGCTGGTGGATTGTTGCAAGCCCACGAATCACCACCAACTGAGCAGTCTCGGCCTCCGTCGTCATCTGATTCAATGAACAAACCTCTGGTGTATTCGTCGGTGTCGCCAGTGTGGTCTCCCACGTCGGAGTCGTCGTCCTCGTAGAGGTAGATGTATGGGTCGCCGTGTTGGTTGTTTGTATTGAACTGGTTGAGTTGCAGGTTTGATTCAGCTTCGATGACGATGCGCCGGCGTTCGCCTGTCACGTCAGGATCATCTGGGACCGTGAACTGCACTACTTCACGCTCGTTGCGATTATTTGGGAACCCGGTGTTCCAGTTACCGACAATGCACCAGTCACCGAAGCCGGTCCAGCCTCCTTGTGAACAGTTAGCTGGAACTGTTGTGACCACTTCTGTGGTATTGGTGCTGACCACTGTTGGATCAGCGACCGTGGTCGTCGAAACAGTGTCGCCGTATGTGCTGCCGCCACCACAGCCACCGTTACCCATTCCGTCGTCGTAGCACCACCAGTCATCTGTTCGTAACCGCTGACTGGAGATCGTGCTCACTGTCTCTGTTTCGGTAACTGTCGTAGCTGTTGTGACTTGCTGATACCAGTAGCCGTCGTTGGAGTTGAACCCGAGCGTCGACGTGACGTTCGTTGTCGTTGTGGTGTCAGTTGCCGTGGAAGTCTGATCAGCTAGATCTTCCCACGTTGAACTGCTGCCGCCATCCCACGATGGTTGTGGCGGCGGAGGCGGCGGCTCTACTTCTTCAGGTGCCTCATCTGGGGATTGTTCGTCAGGTACGTCGTCATCGGAATCCAGTTCGTCGGGTGGTTCCGTCGGCTGCTCATCTTCATCCACCGGCGTTTCTGTAAGCGGTTCATCATCTTCATCCTCATCGTTGCCGTCAGGTTCATCGTCGGGCGTAGGCGGCTCAGGGTCTGTATTGGGCCAGTCGTCATCTTCATCGTCAGGAAACCAGTCATCTTCTTCATCATCAGGGAACCAGATGTCGTCGTCCTCAGTGTCCCACTCAGGCAGTGTGATGTCTGGGATATTCAGCCATATTCCTTCGTCGATATCATCATCATCCCACGGCATTTCCCAATCTGGGATCGCTATATCTGGCAAAGGATCTAAGCTGCCGTCATGCGTAATCCCATCCGCCGGTTCATCCTCTGGTGGGGCGAACCCGTTTTCGATTGGCTCGGGCAGATCTTCTATGGGGCCAAGCCCAAGGATTAGCTCGTCGCCGGCTTCAACGATTTCGACTTCCCAACCGTCGTCACCCCATTCTCCTTCGACACGATCTGGTAGTTCTTCAATTAGTTCCTCGGTGCGTTCGATGATTTCTTCGAGTTCGGCAATGAATTCATCGTCGATTATCGCGGCGAGAAAGCTGTCCTCACCTTCTTCTTCAACCCATTCCACGAAGTCGTCTGATTCGACCCATACCCAGTCTCCTTCTTCTTCATCCCAGTCGTCGTCCCAGACTTCTTCATCCCAAAAGTCGTCGTCCAGATCGAGAATGAATGGTTCTTCTTCCCCTTCTTCTGGTTCATTGAACCACGGGTCGGCTTCTTCTGGGTCGGCTTCTAGTCGTTCTTCCACCAACTCTCGTAACTCAGCCACCACCGATGCAGGCCGCGCTTCAATTTCTTCAGCAACCAGTTCAACTTCACCCTCCGCGTCAATCTCGATTGTGATTTCTTCTGGTGTTTCTTCTTCGCTTTGCGTGATTTCGATTTCTGCTACTTCTTCACCGTCGTCGGTTGCGATGGAGAGCGTGATTTGCGGCGCTGGAGCGACTTCTGGTGGTTCTGATGCACCCTCGTCTACCTCTACTTCTGCGTCGCTTTCAGACGGTTCTGTGGGATCTGGAGGAGGGGCAGGTGCAGCGAACTGGAAGGCCAACTCTTGGTCATCTTCGATCACGACGCTGACCGCAACGTTTTGATCTGCGATGGCGACAGCGGCCTCATCTAAGTCGTTGATTTCGTAGCCGTCGTCCTCCGTCACAGCGAGAACGGGTTCGTCGTCCGCTTCGTCGGTCACGTCAGCAATCGATGTTTCCACCCTGGCAGCCGCTCCATCCTGGGCAACGAAAATTGACACCGCCCCGGTTTCCTCCGCTGAGGAACCGTCCTCATTGACAGGTTCCGGTCCTATCGTCGCTACATCCGCTGTGTAGTTCTCGACTGACGCTGGGAGCAGAATCATTACTGGGTCAGCGGTGTTTGACGTGGCGATATACCGGTAGATCGCTCCGGGGATCTCATTAACGAGTTCATCGTCGAACACACCGAGCCTGCGACCTTGATCGTCGGTTACTTGTAGTGCTAGTTGCGTATCGTTCGAGCCGGCAGCAGTTAGCAGCGTCATCGACTTCGTGCCGTCAGGTTGTGGACAGAACGCACAAGAGAACGGGGGTTGCCTTGAAGCCATTGGTGTTAGTTCGAGTGTGCCGGTGCTGCCGGTCCACGCCGACGCTGATTCTGTCGGATTCGTAGCCGCCAGTGCGTAGCTCCACACGTTATCCACAACGTCAATCCAGCGTGTCTCGTTCGGCCAGTTAGAATCGTAGATGTAGATACGGCTTCCGTCGTCTACGGCTTCGACTGCGTATGGAGTGACAGCGTGCCCACCTTCAGCGGAATAAAGACCGAGCGTGTAACCAGCGCTCGTCAATGGATTCGCAAAGTCATCGGCAAGCGTCGCAACAATCTCGGATGGGCTTTGTTCTCGATAGAACGCTGCGGCGGCTTGCGTTTCACTGGCAAACTGCGTAACAAACCAGAACGCTAACTCTGCTGCCACTCTTGGATCGCCTTGTTCAAGTGCAGCGACCAGTGCTTCTTGCCCTAGCAGGCTCGTTGTCGCACCCTCCTGATATAAGCGAAGGGATAGGACAGCGAATCCTTCGCAGAGTCCGCCGGCCATCGCTCGGTTCGCCTGTTCGATGAGTTGGAGGATGACGGGCTGCGGCGTGCATTCACCGCTGTCGCTTACCGAAGCGCAAGTTTGCTCATCGCCGTAGAGGCGGCGTGCGAGGTTGACTGTGAGCGCTGCTGGTGCGTTGCCTCCTCCGTAGTTTTGGAAACCGAAGCCATCTTGTTGTGGCTCGTAGTCCAACGTGACTACTTGCGTTACTTCGAGTCCTGATTGGACTGGTGGCGTTGTGTCAACCGTGACAGGTTGCGCCGTTACGTTGGAGCCATCCTGCGCGTCTGTCTCAGGGCGCGGGGAGCTACCTCCACTACATCCTGTTATCAGGAGAATTGCGCCTGCGAGAGCGCTTGCAAAGCGACCTAGCCGTTTAGCCTTCGTTTTTGCCACCAGACTGCTCCGACGATGAGCACGCCAAGGACTAAGAAACCCACTGCTGCGGTCATGCTGCCGCCGGGCGCATCGCCCAAATTGAGTGAAAAGTTCTTTGTGTCGCCGCCGAGCAGATTGTTCTGCGACTCCAGTTCAGCGACGCGTTCGGTTAATGTTTCGATTTGCCAGTCTGTTGCTGCTGACTCATCAGCATTGGATTTGAGGAAACCGAATCCCCCACCGAGGACCGCTGGTAGACCAGCTATCCATGCGATGTTGTCCATGATCGACTGCAACGTCGATTTGAACTTTGAGACCGTGGCTTCTGCCTTGTCCATTGCTGCTTGTGCCTTGTCGGCGACTGACGCAGTGGTTCCCTCGACTTCATCGGCGATGGCTCGAATCTTGGCGACCAATTCATCTGAGTCCGACATGGATTTCTCCTTGTTCGGACACTGAGGTCACTACTGCTGGTCCCAGAGTAGCATCGGGGTATGACTCTGCCATGCGTCTGGTGCCTTGAATCCGAATTTCATGGCGAGGGGTGTGCTTCGTTTTATGGGTCGCTTGGTTTAGATAACTCCTTGTCTGCGAGTCTGCTGCGAATCTCAGCCAGCAAATCTTCTATCGTTCGACCTAGCGCTTCGCAGTATCGAGCCGGCGTTCCGTTGACCGATGAGCTTTGAGCATCAGCGGCAGCGGAATCAGCTTGATTGGCGATTCGGCTGAGTGTTTCTGTGAGTTCAGTCATTGTTCCTCCTAGGCTGCTACGCGATCTGGTGTCTGCGGAGCCGTCGAGTTCTTTCCTGAGATCTTAGTCGTTGGCGGCCAATCCTCACGTATCTTGACCGCCGGGGGGCTAATCCATCAGCCCTTCGAACGGCGCTGCCTTCTAGTTTTCGGGCTTTGGTGCCTTTAACTTTTCCGGGCGCGGATAATCGTCGCTCGACGCGGATAAACCTCAATAAACGTACACACAGGGCGAAAAACCCGCTGGTTTTTGCTCGATGCCAGAATCTGGAGCCAATTGGAGCGCTTCGAGCGCCGTGGAGCCTATGAACTTGGGATTTGAGATCAAACCCGGTAAAACCTGGTGAAACCTGGTCAATGCTCCTCGTCGGCGGTCAAGCTTGGTCAAATCCCCGCTGGATCTCGCTCGATGCGGCTCGATGCGGCTTGATGTCGCTGGATACGCCTCGATATGCGTCAATACGCCTCGATATCCGCTGGCCCGGTGCTTTCCCCCGGCAAATCGCCTGGTGGGCTTTCCCCCGGCCCTGTTTTTGCCGGATAATCCTGCGTTCGACGCTTTCGGAGCGCTTCAAGCGCTTCAAGGGTTCTCCCGGGTTGCCGAATCCCGCTGGTTTTCGTTCCCTCGACGCTGGTTTTTTCTCTCCCGGGCCTCCGGGGCTTGTCCTCCAGGGGCTTCATCCACCAACGGTGGAGCTTTCGGAGCGTCTCGACGGTCTCGACGGGCCAATAATGCTGCTCCTTGCCGGGAAGATCGAGCCAGATTGATGAAGATCCGGGCGGAAACGGGAAGGTGCCCTGGTGGCGCTCCTCGACCCGTGGGCATTGAGCGCTCCTCGACCCGCTGGTTGTCGCTTTGAGGCGGTTGATCACGCCCGATAGAGCCGAAATGGGAAGGTGCCCTGGTGATCAATCTCGATCAAGCTGGACAATTCCGAGCAATTCTGCTCAATTCTGCTCGACTCCGGGCAATTCTGGGCAATTCTGGGCAATTCGATCACATTTGAGCAATTATTCGATCCCGGTCCTCGATCCCGGTCCTCGATCCCGGGCAACTCCGGGCAAACTCCGTCGATATCCGAACATCGACGCACATTTTGAACAATTCGCATCAAGTCTGGCCAATTCGGGCCAATTTGATCAAGAAACGCAACATCGAGAGACCTCCGCCGCTGCTGGTTGCTTCCGGGTGGCCCTAAAACGGGAAGGCGGCCTGGTGTTGAGCAATTCCGGGCACACCGCTGGATATCGACGCAAATCGAGCAGATCCGGCCTCGATCGGCGAACTTGGTGGCTAACTCCGCCTCGATGGCGCTCATCTGGCCTTGATGACGCTTACCGGGGGAGATCGGCGCAATCCGGCCTCGATACCCGAACATGCACGAACATTCAGCGATACTGGCCGCTGTTGGCTCCTAATTCGCTTCGATGAGTGATACTGGGCGCAATATCCGAACATCGACGAACATTCCGGGTCGATCCTGGTCAATCCGGGTCGATCCGGGTCGATGTCGCTCGATCCCGGTCAAAGTGTGCAGATTCGGTCAAGATGCGTGACATCGAGCAATATCGGCGTGATTTGGCTCTCGATGCGCCTCGATCAGCGATATCTGGGGCCATATCCGAATATTGACGCAGATGCCGCCGCTGCTGGTTGATGGGAAGGCCCCCTGGTGCCTCGAACCTGGTCAAACGCCGGCAATGCTGGTCAATTTCGTCGACAGCCGCTGGTATTCACGGATTCTGGTCCTCGATGGCGCTTATCCGGGGCTTACCGGGGAATACCGGGGCCTCGATTCGGATAATTCTCGACAATTCCGGGCAATTCTCGACAATTCCGGGCAAACCGCTGGGATTTGCGAACATCGAAACGCGTGATGCCCCTGGTGGCGCGCCCCGGAAGGCTTCGACGGCTTTACAGCCTCCACTGGCTTGGGGCGGTCATCGATATCGGCGTTACCGCTGGCGCTTCGCGGCTAACCAGCAGAATCTCTGTGAGTCCCCACACAAGCGCATCTAAGCGATCAGGGGACACGGCGTGGTCTGGCACCCACGAACAGAGTTGATCCTCTAGATCGCCGTGGAAGCCGAGGTGGTGGATTCGACCTTGTTCATAGAGAGCAGAAATCGGTTCTGCCCTGGTTCGCTTTCCCCGGCTGGCGTGAACCATCTTGATTGGCACGTTTTCATCGACGGTACGCAGAGTGTGGCTCACCATGTCTCCACCCTGATTGGCTTCAGCCACGAGCAGATCTGCTTTGTGGCGGTGATATGCCGCTACCGCTGCTCGACCCCAGTCATTAGGTGTTCCTCGCAGCGATACGTCGTCGATCACGTAGCCGTGGCCGTCGTCGCCGAGGCCAACGACGACGATACCTGTTTCGGCATTCTCTGATTTACTGCCGGCGGCTGGGTCGATTGCCACAACAATTCGAGTGAAATCTGGTGCTTGGGTAACCCGGTGTTCTTCGAGAAGGTTTCGATTCCAGAGTGCTCCCTGTACGTCGTCGAGTACTTCGGCGTGGAGTTCTTGCCTACCCAGCCGGGTTCCTTCATATCGACTGGTAATTTCTTGAACGAAGCTTTGAGCGAGATTGGCGGCATTGTCGTAGGTCGACCCGGTAGTCATATGCACGCTTCCGTCCTCGGTTGCGAGTAGACGTCGAATGATTGGCAGCGGTTTAGGTGTTGTTGTCACTACGGTCCGAGGCTGTTTCCCGATGCGGAGTCCGAGTTGCAGCATGTCCCACGCTTCCGGGTATCGCCACGACGCAAGCTCATCCGCCCACGCAAGGTCATGGTTCGGTCCACGTAATCGATCTGGTTCGTCGGCTGAGAACGCTGTCGCGGTCGCTCCGTTATGAAACGTGATGCGTCGCTTCGAAGGCTCGTATCGTGGCCGTTGATGCGGCGGATAGATAGCCAGTAGGCCTGATTCTCCTTCTATCATGGTGTCTCTCACATCGGCAGCCGTTGGCCCAACGAGAGCAATATGGGTAGCTGTTTCTTTATCGACTTGTTCTCGAATGAATTCGGCTCCTGTCCGTGTCTTTCCCCATCCGCGGCCGGCGAGGATGAGCCACACGCGCCAGTTACCACTCGGTGAAGCCTGCGAAGGGCGACGCTGAAGAGACCAGTCGTGAGGTACCGCTTGGGGATCGACGTGGCCGAGAACACCGCTGAGTGATTTGAGCATCTGAGCTTGATGTTGCTGCGGCCATTTCGCTAGCAGTTGTTGTGGCGATTCTTCAGTCATTGTTTGTCGTTAGGTTGATGACTTCTTGGGGTGTCATTTCCAGAAAGGTTGCTATCTTTTCGATCTGTTGCTTTGTGAGGTGTCGTGATAGTGGTTCCCTAAACGATTCCATGTGAGACTCGTCAATGCGGATCTCCTCATGGCTGTTCATAAGTCCGGGGGCTGGCCGTTGCTTTGCCCATTGCTTTGGCCGTTCTGGTATCCCTCGGACGGAGGGAGCGGCAAGTTCTCCTCGGGGTGGTCGAGTGCGTACTGGTGCATTTGTGCAAGGAGGATCTGGCCCACGTCAGTTTGGAGTGGTCCGCCATCCTGTCCTGCGAGGTGTACCACTGGTGCAGCCTCGATCCCCATGAGCCGCGCTATCTCTTTCAGGCTAGCTCTTTCTTGTGTCAAGTAGCCTTGATGGGCCGTGGCATCATTGAACTTGCGCGCCTGTTGTGCTCCTTGTCGAGCGTCAATGGCTATCCGGGTCTGCCGGTCGACCAGTTCTGCCCTAACTTCGTCGAGTGTGCTGCCAAGTTCCGCTGCTCGCGTTTTGTGGTAGCGCTTCATGCATTCTGTGACTGTGTTTGGTTGACATCCAATCTCTTGAGCCACGCTTCGCACTGGGACTCGTTCGAGCCTTAGTTCGACGATGCGTTCTTCTTCTTCTTCGGTGAGTCTGCGTCCTGATCCTTCGGGCATGTCCTAATCCTAATCTTCTGTTGGTTCTTCTGGGGCTTCTTCGTGCCACCAGCCATCTGGTTGGCTTAGTTCGACTTCGCAGATGCGTTCCACTTCGCCGGTCCCGAGACTGAGGTATCTGTCAATGATGACATCGCCGTACCGGGGGTCGAGTTCGATGGTGTAGCAGCGTCGACCTATGTTGTCCGCTGCTACCAGCGTTGTGCCTGAGCCGGCGAATGGGTCAAGCACCCAGTCTGCTGGTTCGCTGCTGTTTCGGATAGCTCGCTCGACGAGATCTACCGGCTTCATGGTTGGATGATCGGCGTTACGTGATGGCTTGTCGTAATGCCAGATTGATGATTGTCGCCGGTCACCGCACCAGTAGCGTTGATCTGCTTTGTCGTGCCAGCCGTAGAGGATTGGTTCGTGCTGCCAGTGGTAGTGGCTGCGACTCAGAGAGAAGGTGTTCTTTTCCCACAGGAGTACCCGCTGTGGTGAGCCGTCGCTGCCTTTAGCAGCTTTCTTGCTGTTTGGCTTTTCGCGTTTCACTGCTTGGATGTCGCTTGACGGGTGGCCGTTCGCCATGCGCCACGCTCCGAACACCGATTCGGACCATGCGGCGGCGTAGCAGACGTAGCTGACTCCTTTGTTTTTGGTCCACGCAGCGAGAAAGAAGTCGAGAAGGAAATCTCGGTACCCTTCGACCGTTGCGAAGTTGTCGTTGAGAATCGTGAGTTCCTCATCAGTGCCGCCTTGCACGTTCACGTTGTAGGGCGGATCGGTAAACATCATGCGGCACGGATCTGGTGAGTGTAAGTAGTTGTCGGGATCGGTGCTATCTCCTAGAACAAGGACATGGTCGCCAAGCATGTAGACCTCGCCGACTTCTGAGCGAGCAATACGAGGTGGCGGTTTAATCCGGCCTTCGGTGCCGGCTCTCGACTTGTTTGCCCACTCGTTTTCGAGAGCCTGGAATTCATCGATGTCGAACCCGGTAAGATCGAATTCTCGTTGAGGTTCGAGTTCCGTCAGCACGTCGATCAGCGCCGGATAGTCCCAGTCACCGCTGATCTTGTTCAACGCCACGTTGAGAGCTTTCTCTCGTTCTTCTGTCAAGTCGACGTACACCACAGGCACTTCCTTATGGTCCAGAGCTAACGCTGCCTGCAACCGTTGATGCCCACCTACGACGAGGCCGGTTCGTTCGTTCACCACAATCGGTTGCACGAATCCGAATTCGTCGAGGCTTTGTTCGAGCGCCAGCCGCTGTTTGTCGCCCATCTGGCGCGGGTTGTATTCAGCGCCGGTAAGCGTGGTTGGGTCTACTTGTTGGATCTGCATTGGTTCCTTTGTCGTAGGTCGTCGTAGATCTTTGGCGGCGTTTTGCTCGTTCTGTGAAGCGTTCTCGTTCTGTCATTCCTCCCCAGAGGCCGTGGTTGATTTGGTTGTCTATTGCGTAGTTGAGGCATTCTGGTTGGACGGGGCAGATGTGGCAGAGTTTTTTGCCTATTGGGGGTTTGCCTTTTGGTGGGAAGAACCAGTGGATGGGGGCGTGGTGGCATATGGAGTGTGTTTGGAAGTGTTCGGGTAGTGGTGGGATGTGTTTGAAGTCGGAGAAGTTCCAAGCTTCTTTCCTGTATGCCATGAGGAGTGAATGTTATGTCTGGTTTTGGTGGCGTTGGTGGTTTAGGACTTCTTCTTTGGTGAAACAGTCTGTGTTGTTGTCTGTGAGTCTGTTTCGGCGCATGTCTGTGACTTTGGCTTTTATGCAGGTAGTGCAACGGCATCCTGATCTGAATCTTTCGAGTCCGTGTCGCATGGTGTTCCAGTTGTAGCGCTTTTGCGGATACCTGCGGTGGCTCTTGTGAAAGATTCCCAGAGTTCTTTGGGGTTTTCGTCGCGCCAGCGTTTCATGTCTTGTTGGATTGTCATGGTGTGTAGGCCGGTTGCGGCGGCGAGTGTTTTATAGGTGATGCCTTTTTCTTTGAGGGCGGCGAAGAGTTCGCGGCGTTCTTTGCCGAGTTCGGCGACTCGTTGTCTGTGGTTGTTGATTTCGTTGGTTTGTCGTTCTACTTCTGCGAGTAGTGATTCAACGTTTTCGTTCATTGGTTAGCCTCCTGCGGCTCTTACGTTTGCGGATATTGTTCTTGCTGATTCGATTTGGGTTCGTAGAGCCATGAGTGCTTGTTGTGTTGCTTTCTCTTGTGCTTCAACGATTTTCCATTTTCTGAATGCTTTTGCTGCGTGTATATGCGCGGCGGATTCTTTTTGTGCCACTGTTCCTCCTTGGGCTTGGAGGATGGCGCGGTGGTAGTCGCGTTTGTAGTCGGCTTCGGCTTCTGCTCGTTCTACAGTGAGTTCTGCGTAGCGGTCTACTTCTGTGAGAAGTCGTTCTCCTAGAATGTCGAGTCGTTCTTCGAGGTGGACTTGGGTAAGTGGTTCAGTCAGCGACATATTCAACTTCTTCTATTTCGAGGCGTAATCCATCGATCTCGCCAACTTCTGCCGGGTGGAAGGTGAGTGACCTCACAAAGGTTGGGTTGTCGTCTGGGAGTACGCCAGCGTCGATGAGACCGTCGATGGCTGCTTTGACCGCTGGGAAGCACGCACCCACGTCCTGTCGCCAACGTCGATCTTTGGCGAGTGGTGTGGCGTGGACTTTGATAGCGCCGAGTGGTGGCACTTGGTGAGCTTTCGCCATCCATCCGAATGCTTCTCTGGTGTCTTTGATTTTTGCGGCTCGTTCCATGTGATGCCAACGACGTTCTGCGTTGCTGGTCCACGGGCGTTCGCCGTGTAGTTCTATACACCAAGTCATATAGGGGTGATCCTACTAGAATGGTTCCTCCTCGGGGACTGGTTTTGACGGAAGTTTTGGGGCTTGCCGCTGCTGAGGGCTTCCTTCTTTCGTCGCGACGCTTGTTTGAAATTTCAGGCAGTGGCCGGCAGTTTCGCAGTGGATTTCTACCTTTGAACGATTCTGGCCTGTAGCTTCGTCGGTCCATTTGTTTTGAACGAGTTTGCCGTGGACGATAACCCGCTGACCTGTTTCAAATGATTCAGCGATGTGTTCTGCTAGTTCACGCCACGCTACGCAGTCGAAGTAGTGCGGCTCTGTTTCGCCGTCAGCTTTGCGTTGATTGTCGGCGATGCTGAATTTGGTTATTGGAATGCCGCTTGATCCTATGAAACTCAACTCTGGTGGTCGAGTCATGTTTCCTGTCACGGTTACCGTGTTGTCAAATGCCATGATGGCCTCTCTGTTAGCGGCGCAGTACGCCGATTCGGTCTTTTTTGATGTAGGGCTTGTCTTTCGCTTTTCGGTGCGGTCGCACCCAGACGACTCGTTCGTCTGCGGTTCCACGACCCAAGATTCGGGGGTGGCCTCGCACATCGAACGAGTGGCTGTATTCGCGAGGGATGCTTTCGCCGTCGTGTGGGCCTATCCGATTGGTGGCGTATCGGCGAAGGTCGTAGACCAGGATGTCTGGTATTTCTTCAAGGACTCTTTTGGCTTTGCGTTTCGTGTTTCTGTCAGCGAAGTGAGGTCGGCGTTGTTGAGCGAAGCTGATTTCTTCTCCGAGCATGCGAATGAGTTCTGAGCCTTTAGCGATCATCAGCCATGACTCGGTGAGCTTGTCCGTCATGGCTTCCCACTCCTCTTTCATGCTGTTCCATTCAAGTTCTTTGAATCGATCTGTGTAGTCAGTGGCTTGTGGATGGAGGAGCGGACCGTTGCCGCCGCCACCGACGTTCATGTCGCAGAACCAGATGTGGTGGATGTCGACCGAAAATGTTGTTGCGTGTTCGATTTCATCCCAGAAGCAAACCATTACGCCTCCTGCGACGGATGTCCACGACAGGGCTGCGACTGAACCAGCCCCTCTGTACCCGTCGTCGGCTGCGGCATTGAAGTAGTCAAGTTCCCATGCTCCTTCTGGGATGACTACCAGTCCCGACTCCGCGGGAAGTTCTTGTGTTTGTAGCCATGCGTAGTCGTAGTCTCCGACTCGCGCTTCGGCTGCTTCGACCATGCGTTTCGTGGTGCCATGCAGTTCACCCTTCGCTGATTGGAGTGCGAGTCGCGGGAAGCGTTTCTCAATGTTGCGAGGCAATCCTCTGGGACCGATGGCTTGTTGTGTTTTGTATTCTGCGAGTTGAGCCACTGGTTCTTCAATGTTCATGTATGTCTCTAGATGTTTTTTGCCTTCCTGCGACCGGAGTTGCCTCACCAGCATCGCCTGCCACTCAACGATTGCGCCGACCCAGTCATCGACATCCATTGGTGTTTCCATCACCGCTGGGTCGCTGCCTATTGTCACGTCGCGTATGTCGTAGTGAAACAAGCGCTCGGCAAGACGTTCCTCGGAGCTTCGTAACCCATAAGTTGATTCGTCAGAGTCGGAGATGCCGAGGTGAGCAGCACCTTTTGGGTTCATTGATATGAGACCGCGTTTGCCGAGCCGATCTACTTCTTCAATGCTTATGCCGAGTTCTTCTGCCACTTCAGTGGCTGGCTGCGGACCTCTTGGGGAACGCTCCCCGGTTTCTGTCATCCCGAATAACGCTGCCACGACTCTCGCTTCGTCGGGATTCATTTTGTCCAGCACCTCTTTCATTTCTTCGGGCGGAGGTAGCTCGTCGTATTGTTCTTCGTACCAGTCGTGCCACGACACTGGTCTGCCGGCCGCTTGGTGGTCCTCAATCGCGTCGGCAAGACTTGCGTAGTAATCGGGATTTGATTCGTCCAGACCATCGGCTTCGACGACCCCTCGCGCTGTGCCTTCTGGGTCGTGGCCTGAGCGAAAGTGTTTGAATGTTCCAGCCGGCAGTGCGCCTTCGTGGCGCATTTGAGCTACTAGTTGTTTTTGTTCTTCGGTGAAATCGAGAGGCACCATGCCACCGTTGGCTTGCACCTTTTTTAGAACCTCGACTCGTTCTGCTATTTCGTCGCCGTCGTTCTCTTTCATCAGCCCTCCTGTGACTGGTGTGTCCGCTGTTGCGTAAAACGCTATCATCTAGGGGAGCCGCTTGCAATCGTTACCGCGTTGAGCCTTACGGGTACCCCTGCTTCCTCCTTATTTGCTAGGGGTTCCCATAGCTGCTATGCTCCGACGAACAGCAACAGAACCAACAGGAGGAACTGTCAAAATGAAAACCCTAGTAACTATCCGCCACGCTGATGGATACGACAACAACGAAGAACTACCCGAGGTAGGCGACAGAGTCGCTGTTTCCGATTTCCTCGGCTACGGACCGGACGACCGGTTCGAAGTTCTTGCTGTTGCACCACTCCGCAACGTGAAATCCAAACACCCAATACGAAGCTTTGTGACTTTCACACTGCGGCACGTAGGAACTGACCTCTATGAGCGTGGGTATTGCCAGCCAGAGCAGGTATCCGTATTCGTAGAGTTGGTCTGAAGAACAGCAACAGAACTAGGAGGTTTGGAATGTCCAAAGCCCAATCGTGGGTTGATGTTGATCTTGACGGGTTCGGCCAGTTGATGGCCGCTCGCCCGAAGGTCGCTTTGATTCACGACCTATTGCAAAACGTGTTTGACGAGGATGCGACTATGGCCGTCGTTTTTTTGGAGCCGTTGTCGCGTCGCGGCCGAGCGCAACTGACAGTCACTGACGACTGCCCTGACGGGTTTGCCGATTTGCGCGATGCCTACACCATGTACAGGCCATCGAAGAAGAAAGGTGACCCCACCAAACGTGGTCGCTTCAACGAGGGCGAGAAGTTTGTTCTCTCCCAGTGTGAGGAGGCGTCAATCATGACGACGACCGGCACCGTTCATTTTCAGAGCGATGGCGAACGCCAAACAGCGAAAACCAAAACCAAGACCGGCTCAATCTTCTCTGGTGTTGTTCGCCTCACCAATCGAGAGGTTGAGGAAATTGTCGATCAGGCCAAAAGCATTCTGGTGCCCGAAGGATTCACCGTGTACTTCAATGGCGAACTTCTGAAGAGTCGTGTTCCGACGCGGCTCGTAAAGAAAGTGATTCTCCCTACGGTTCAGTCCGACGAGGACGGTGTTCTTAAACCGACTTCTCGCACGACGACAGTTGAGATTGTGGAGCCTCTTGAAGGGGAGGTGCCCATGATCTACGAAATGGGTATCCCAGTCGTGGAGGTTGACGTGCCGTGGCATTTGAACGTCGGCCAGAAGGTTCCACTCAATCGTGACCGCGACAACGTCACTCCTGCCTACCGAAGCAAGCTGTTGGCGGCGGTCCTTGATCAGACCGTTGACCTTCTCACCGAAGAGACCGCATCGAAGTCATGGGTCAAGGATGCGTTGCCGCAGGCCGATTCCGAAACGGTTCGTACCGCTGTCACCAAGATCTACGGTGAGGGAGCGGTCATCTCAAACCCGTTTGAACGGGAGGCCGACAAGAACGCCATTGATCACGGAGTGAATGTGATTCCAGGTGGGGCTTTTGATAAGAGCCAGTGGTCAGCGATTCGGGAATCAGGAGCGGCGCTTTCTTCGTCGGCTAAGTTCTCTTTGAAGCCGCGGGGCAGCGTTGACGGCCAAGTGGCTACTGGCCCGTTGGCTGACGCTGTTCAGGCGTATTGCGAGACCGTGGGGCTTCACTTGTTGGGTCGTGACATCGCCATCAAGGTGTATGACGACGAGCGCATGGCCACGGGGCTGTTCTCGGGGGACCGTATTGACATCAACCTTTGTGGCGCTCCGTCCACTGATTTGGGGTTGTGGATTGACGACTTGATGATCCACGAATGCGCCCATGACTTCAGTGGCGACCATCTGACTATGACCTATGTCCACGCATGCACTCGGCTGGGAGCGAAGCTCCGGTTGTTGGATGCCCGATTCGATGAGGAGATTCGCTGATAGCAACATCCTGCTAGTGGGAGTCCTATCCCACTGGCAGGCTGGTGTTCTTAGCACCATTCACCTATTCACTCCGAGGAGGAGCAAATGGCAAATATGCAAGGGTCGCAAATGCGACCGATTCATGACGCTGCCGCGGCTCTCGCTGGAGTCGCCGATGATGCGACTGCCGATGAGCTAGCCGATGCAGTGTCCCGAGCGATAGAGCATCTCGCTACGGCGTTAGTCGGGTTAGAGGTCAGCGACCGAGTCGCTGCTCGTCTGATCCCGGATTGGAAACAATCCAATGCTCTGCTGCGATCTGTGATTGCGGATCGTGGAAGTGAGATAGCACTTCGACTGCTGGAGGCCAACAACGGTAAGCCGTTACCGGTTGTTGTTGTCTCTGACACTGGTGAGCAGGTTGTCTGCACGCCGAAGGTCACAGTGCGGCGCTCCGAGGTTAAGCGGCAAGAGCTAACGGAGGCCGTGGACCGAGCAGCGAGTGATCCGAAGAATCGTCTGAGTCCTGATGGGTCAGGTGAGCTTCTTGACTACGACACAGCGAAACTGCTTCTTACCCGAAAGGTTTTTCGGGCGGAGCCTCGTTGGTCCGAGTTGAAGAAGCTTGGCATTAACGATGACGAGTTCTGTCGTCGTCAGTCGTTCTATTCGTTAGATGTTCAGCAGGGAGGCTCGCTATGACCGATGTAGCGATTCCTGAGGAGCGTCAGATCGCTCGCGCTGACGACACGCGGTACTTTGACTTGGTGCTGCGTGAGGCTGAGGTCTTATCTTCTTCAACCATTGTTCCTCGGGCCTACCGAGGGAAGGCTCCCGACATCGTCGCCGCTGGTTTGGCCGGTCGCGCTTTCGGCTGGGATGTCATGGCGGCCATGCGGAACTTTCATGTCATCGAAGGACAGGCCAGCATGAAACCCGAAGCAATGTTGGGCCTCGTCCGGCAGGCTGGGCACTCAGTGGTCATTGAGAACGAAGCTGGTATGGCCGTAGCCAATGGGAAGCGTGTTGACACGGGCGATACCTATGAGGCGACGTTTACTTTGGCCGATGCTCAAGCCGCTGGCCTGGCAGGCAAGAAGAACTGGCAGCAGTATGAAGAGTCGATGCTGACGTGGCGTGCTGTATCAAAACTTTGCAGGGTGTTGTTCTCCGATGTGGTGCTTGGTGCTGGTTATGTGCCCGAGGAGATGGGGGCTGAGGTTGACGTTGATGGCGTTCCCATTGAGGCTGCCGGAGGTGCCGACCTGATGGTTCGCAGTGCCACGGCGAAGCAACGACTGATTGATGCCTGCGGCGGTGACCGCGACGTGGCTATTGCTGCTTGGGGAGATAGAGGTACGAAGTCGATTCGCACCAGCGAACTTCAAGTGTTGATTGATGCCGCCTCTGGCTCAGTGGTTGAAGCCGAAATTGTTGACGGTCAGCCCGATCCCGAGGACGTGGCACAGGACGACGCTGCGGAGGTGTAACCTGAAAGACCCACCGGTGTGCGATCCGGTGGGTCTATTCAGTACGTCTCCCCGCGGGCATGAGGAGGAATCATGGAAAACTCTAGCCGATCTCAATCTGATCTCCGTACCGACATTGGTCCATTTTCGATTGTTCCTGAATGGCTTTTGGATTCTGGGATCAGCCACGGCGCTGTTCGCCTGTATGCGTTGTTGGCGCGTTACACCAACACCGATCATGCGGCGTGGCCCAGTCGGGCTACGTTAGCTACTCGTCTACGCACTTCAAAGGACAGCGTTGACCGGTGGATCAAGGAACTTGTCTGTGTTCAAGCGTTGAACGTCGAACGTCGGCGCGACGTAACCAAGGATGGGAACCTGGTCAACCGCAGCAACCTCTATACGTTGTTGCTTACTCCACCGGGGGTAGCCGCAGCAGTGCGGCCACCTAGCCGTATGGATGCGGCCACGGGTAGCCGCACCGTTGCGGCCCAGAACGATAACCAATTAGAACGACAACCAGTGAAGGACTTGTTCGATTCTTTCTGGGATGCTTACGGAAAGAAAGTTGGACGCAAAGCCGCTCTGGGGCATTGGCTACGCCACGTGCCTGATGTTGCTACGGCGGAACGGGCCATTGCTGCTGCTTCCCAGCAGGCCGCCAGCGTTGAGCGCCGATACCGCAAAGACCCTGAACGCTGGATTCGTGATCACCGCTGGGAAGACGTGGACATTATTGAGCCTTCTGGGGCGGCAGGAACGCTCGCTCGCCTCAGATCAAAGGTGGAGAGGGGTGAGGTATGAGTCTAATCCGTCAGGTATGTAGGGTCGGAGGCGAGGCCAAAAACCTCTTAGAAGCGTTCTGGTGCGGAGGTTTTGGGGCGAATCATGGATGAAAACGAAAGGCAGGCTCGAAGGGCGGTCGTGGCCGCGTTGGCGGTGCTTTCCACCGCGTTCGGTAAAGAGATGTCTGATGAACAGATCGATATTTACATCAATGCTTTATATGATTTGCCGGCCGATCAGCTAGAGCGAGCCGTTCACGTTGTGATTGCCACGGAAAGGTTCTTTCCTGCTATCGCCACTATTCGGGAAGCGGCTCTGTCCGATGATTCTCGGTTGTCTGCGGAGGAAGGGTGGGCTTTTGTTTGCCGTCGTATTCGCACTGGTGGCCGATCCGCTGGTTCACGGGGATTGAGTCCTGAGATGCAGGCTGGGGTTGATGCTTGTGGCGGCTGGCCGGCGTTGTGCCAATCAGAGAATCCGACTGGTGACCGCATTGCCTTTGTTCGTGCTTATGGGGCTTTTACGAATCGACGGTCACGACGTATTGTCGACAGATGGAACGCACCGAAAGGTTTGCGGAACGCGATAGCGAGTATAGGAAGAGGTGAGGTATGAGCCGAGTGATGGATGAGGCGTTCGCCAGGATGGTGGACGCTTTCCCTCAAAGCTACGAGACTTCTCAGATGAGGCATCTCTGGTTATCTTCGTGGTCCGATTTTCCGATGGCTGTAATCGTGAGGACGGTTGACCATGTAATTCGGACGTACAGTTCTTGTCCCTCCTTAGACGAATTTTTGATCGAGGCAAACGCAGAAGCGGTTAAGGTCAATCGAGCCTATTTACGTGAGCGGATGGCTGAGTGCCAGAAGTGCGATATGGGAATGGTGGAAACGAAGCCCGATTTATTTCGGCCTTGTGATAGCTGTCTGCCTGAAGCATTTGAACGCTGGTCCCACGGCGAATACGAGCCGACGCAATGAGACGGTGGTTCTGGGCAGTCGCCTTGCTTGTCTTGTTCGTTTTTTCGTATGGAGGTGCTCAGACATCGGTCAAGTTGCCTGAGGTGTCAGTTCCCTCTGTTACCGTTGCTCTGGCGACTGCCCAGCCACCATCCACTACGTTAATGCATGGTCCTACGACGACCGTGGCTTTGGAGCCGTGGATTACTTCTCCGTCGACGACTTCTACTTCCACTACCGCTGCGTCGCATGTTGTTTTGGCTTCGATTGAGTCGCCGGTGGTGTCTGAGTTAGAGGCTTTGATCTGTGATCCTAAATGGGAGTGGAGTTGTAGTGAGGCTAAGGCGGTCGCTAAGTGCGAGTCGCAGATGAAACCTCACGCAGTGAGTCCTCCAAACACAAACGGCACTAGGGACAGGGGATTGTTCCAAGTGAATTCTGTTTGGCGAGAGGCGTTCGGAGAAGCTCTGTGGAGTCGAATCCTCGAGCCGGAGGTGAACGTAGCGATGGCGCACCACATCTGGCTTACCGGCAATCGCTCTTGGCTGTATTGGACGTGTCAGCCATGAGAATATTAAGTCTTTGTTCAGGTTACGGAGGACTTGACCTAGCCATCGAAGAACACTTCGGTGCTGAAACGGTGTATTGGTCCGATGTTGACCCCTCAGCTTGCGCGGTGATGACTGAACGATTCCCTCACGCAGAACCGCTCGGCGATCTGACTCAGTTCGGTGATACAAAATTTGACTGTGATGTGCTTTCGGCTGGCTATCCCTGTCAACCTTTTTCTTTAGCCGGTCCCAGAAAGGGAGAAAATGATGAACGCCACCTCTGGCCCTACATCCGAAATACCATTAGCGTTTCTCGACCCAGATGGGTCGTCCTGGAGAATGTCTCAGGGCACCTTAGCCTTGGTGCCACCCAAGTCATTGCAGATCTTGCCTCCCTTCGGTATGACTGTCGATGGCAAACTATTCGCGCTTCGAGCGCCGGAGCGCCTCACCAAAGAAAACGACTCTTCATCCTTGGACGAAACGCTGATGCCGACACCAACGAGCAGGGATCGCCAGAGTCGCGGAGTGAACGCTCAGGGTGGCCCACAGTTGGCCGAGGCGTTGATGCCGACACCGACAGCGAGGGACTGGAAGGACACGGGGCCGAACACGAACTACGAGAAATTAGCGGCGAAGAGTCGTTTGGCAGGGACCGTTCATCTGCTTCCGACCCCAGTCGCGGGTTTTCTGGAAGAAGATCCGGCAGTATGGCTGGAGCGTCGGGAGAAGTATCCCGACAACGGCCGGACGCTAGCGGTGGAGATGGCGATGCTTTCGACGCCAGAAACACCGACCGAGGGCGAGATGAAATTATTGCCAACTCCAAGGGCGCAGAATGGGGAGGCAAGAAACATGAAGATTTGGAAACGCCCACTCGATCAGCCACAGAACCTAGAGAACGCATTAGCGAGATTGGATGGGGACGATACGAGCCAGCTATCCGACGATGGGAACGAGTCTTAGGTCGTGCGGCTCCTGCGCCCATGATTGATGAGCGGCTGTCTCAGCATTTCGTTGAATGGCTAATGGGAATACCCGCTGGCCATGTCTGCGACATCGTGGAGAGCAGATCCAAGGCTCTTAGTGTTCTTGGGAACGGCGTGGTGCCGCAGCAAGCCCGGTTGGCTCTGACGCTGTTAGAGGAAGGATTCAATAGTCGCGACTCTGAGGTGTTCGGTGCCTAAAAAGAAGGTGGAGCCGAAAACGCTCCTTCGGTTGTTCTCTGAGGATTATCCCGAATTGTTAGAGCAGCAGTTTTGTGATTGCCATCAGTTGAGTATTTGTCCGACTGCTTGGATGTATCGAAAGGAAAGCGATGAAGCGTAGTGGTCCGCTGAAGCGGCGCACGCCGCTGCGGTCGATGTCAAAGAAGCGACAGGCGGTAGCTGGTCAGCGTCGCCGGATGGTACGAGAGCAGTTGGAGTTGCGTCCTCGATGCGAAGCTGGTGAGCCTATCTATATGCACCATGTCAACAACTTTGGTACCGAGTTTGCGCGGGAGCGACGGCGTACTGATCGGTGCCAGGGTGGAGCGACTGATATTCATGAGCCGCTGATGCGTTCTCGGGGTGGTTCGATTGTTGATCCAGCAAACACGATTGCTGTTTGCCGGCGTTGCCATGATTGGATTCACGCCAATCCTGATGTTTCGGTGAGTTTGGGTTTGCTTAAGAATTCGTGGGAATAGGTTGCTAGGGGTATCCCTGCGGAGCTACGCTTGTTTCAACAGCAATACGGAACCTCAGGAGGAACCGAAATGTCAGTTAGAACAAAAAACCAAAGCAACATCGAAATGCGAGATGTTGCAGATCTAAAGCGTGGGGACATAGTCATCCGCACCAATTTCAGTAGCGCAGACGGAGCGCTTATGGTCCGAGCTTTCTTGGTGAGTGAAATTGAGCATTCAGATAATGGCTGCCTTGTTTACGTTGAAGATCTTCGGACGATGAGTGGTAGGTATGATGCCCGTTTCCTGAACACCTACCGCGGTCAGGGCGTGCGTCACTGGTGGGACATGGATGCGTGGGACACCATAGCCGTGGCAGTAGGCGACTGATTCACACAGTTGCAACTGGCCCTGACCGGTCCCTGCTTGGCAGACCGGCACGAGGAGCGAGACCTCGGCAGGGTACGACAGTAACAAAGCCAAGGAGGCTTGAAATGAATAACCAACTAACCAAATGCTGCGAGGCCTATTCCACCTACTACGATGACGAACTGGTTTGTAAAGTTTGCTTCGAAAACGTAGAGGTCGGAGAGGGTGACGGCGTGGAGACCGATTCGGCTCCCGTTGAGATTGACGGCAAGTACTACAAGGAGGCGCAGCACCTCAGCGTCGGCGACCAAAAAACATTTGGCTTGACCGGTGCTGACATCTGGACCGTCGTCAGGGAGGCCGAAGTGCATGGCCAAGCAGTAGGTGTCGGCTTTCGATGCCAGTGTGGCCGCCACGACACCTACTATGCGACGTGGAGCGTCGGCCAGATGATTAACGTGATGGCTCCAGCGTCATGAGCCAGGTGCTAATAATTCTAAACGGCATCGGGGACGCGAGCCGCTCTCATACCGGACTGAAGACCCTTGACGTAAAACGTGATGTTGAGGAATTTCTAGGTGAGCCGATGCCTTCGCTGCATGAGTGGTGGCGGTACCGCGTTACCTACGACGACAGCCACTTTGGTACGGGTATCCGCAATCTCTTGTCTGTCGAAATTGTTCACGGTCCACGGCGTCGCGGATGGCAATCATGACCGGTATTCCGTTAGAGCCGTTTTTGATCTTTGCTCTGATGGCTGTTGGTGCGATCTTGGATCGGCGTGACGCGGCCTATGCAGCCGAGTGGCAGTTGATCTTGGATCGCCTCCACCACGGCACACCAATCAAACCTTACGACTGGGAACTGGAGGAGTCATGAGTCAACCAACTTTGTGGGGCTTTGACGAGAACGAACGTGGAGGCCAAGTCCGAGCTACTGATCCTGAGACATCACATCGGGCAGCCGCCAGCGTCCGCGTCGGTTCCTATCATGCGATGGTGATTCTGATGTTGGCTGATGCTCATCCGAACGGAATGACCGCACGAGCAGTGGCCGAGGCTTCAGTTCCTACAGGCCGCTGGCTGACTCCCGAGAAGGCTTCAACCCGATTGAAGGAACTTCATGATCGTGGCTTCGTTGAGTTCCTTCGTGATCGGAGCACGCAGGCTCCTGTTGAGGTTGCGACTACGCCAGGTAACACGGGTCGAGTCCATGTTTTGAATTCTCGCGGTTACGACTTGTCTGTGACGTTGAGGATTGATGAGAGGAGGCTTGGACAGGACAGCTAGTAGCCGCTTGGCGGCTGGTTCCGTTCTGGCGCTCCTTCAGGGGCGGCGGTTCGATTCCGCGACGGGACACGACAGCAACAAACACCTGAGGAGGTATCTGTCATGGGTTGCAGAGGCAACATAGAAATTATTCAACCGAAGCTAGGAGTCGATTCTGGGGAGGTAAGCATCTTTCTTTACACTCACTGGGGCGGCGAGACTGTTTGTCAGGATTTAGCGCAGGCGTTGGACGACGGCAGAAGCCGGTGGTCCGATCCTGACTATCTGACTCGCATCATTTTCAATCAGCTTCAAGGAGACAACCGAGACCTCACTGGATTCGGCATTGGCATTCATCCAGCCGGCGATGCCGAATTTCCAGTCCCTGCGTTGTATTGGACTACGCGCGAGGGTCGATTCGGTCAGGAGCCGACGGAAGAGCCACTAGTGATGTACGAGGACGACATATTGACCGCCGACGAATTCATTGACCGATTTCTGCCGCCGGCCGTACAGGTTATTGACCACGTAACTGAACCGACGCTGGAAATCAAAGAGCTACTGTGATGAGCCTTCAGCGATTCTCCGAGTTGCCGAAACGCCAGCAGCACGCCGTCGGCGAGTTGGTAAACCGGTTAGCTTCTCTCCAGTTGCCCGACGACTTTGTGGAGAGCTTGGTTCGTCGCACTGGCAACGATGCTGAAGCGATTTGGCGGTACATGATGGACGAAGGATTCAGTCGTGCAGTCGATGTCTGGATGAAAGACAATTTGCCTGCTATCTTGAAAGGCAAATAGAACGTCCGGCTAGGTGAGGTGTGTTGCTGTAAATCATTTCCTCCTTCCGCCGGACACCGAAAACCCCGATGCTGCTTTACTCCAGCATCGGGGTTTTCATTTTTCCATCACGCACGCTTTGTGTTATCAAGCTCAAAGTGGCTTTACGCCGACGTGCTTATTTTTGGGTCGACGGAAACCTATTTAGCCGCAGCCTGCTTCTTGGCTGGTGCTTTCTTCTTGGCTGGAGCTTTCGCTTCAGCTTCTTTCGGAGCGGCTGCTTTCTTCTTCGCCGCTGCTTTCTTCTTCGGCTTCTCCGCTGGAGCGCCTTGTAGCGCGGCCCACGTCGCAGGACCGACCAGCCCATCGACAGTCAATTTGTTCGTAGCTTGAAACTCCGAAACTGAAGCGACAAGGCCACGGGAATATTGCCCATCTGGATGGAGTCCTAGTGCTAATTGCACTTCCCTGATTGCTCGTTTGTTGGAATTGTTTGTTGGACTGAGCCACGCGTCACTCATTACTGTTCACTTACCCTTGCGATAGATGCAGAGTCGTCACCGACCTTGCGTGCCGATATTGCCTTCGCGACGCTGACCAAACCGGCTACTAATCCGATTTTGACACTGTCGAGAACGTCGGGACCGGGCACAGCGAAAGCCGCTGCCCAAGCCTGTAGAGCAGTTGATACCGCTCGCTCCGCTAAGTCCGTCAGAAATACTTTGTTGAACATTTGTTGCTCCTGTTTATGAGTTGTGGATGGCGGCCCACGTTAAACGGCCCACCACGCCGTCGGCCTTAAGGCGGCGACGACGCTGAAAACCTTTGACGGCACGTTCGGTGCCCCGACCGAATACGCCGTCAATCAGCTTGACTCCTATATGTTGTTGTACCCATCGTACATCAGGGCCACGGGAGCCTCGCCTGATGGTGGTGCCAGGAAACTCTCGCGCTTCAGTCGTGACTGACGGACGCTTCTGCTGAGAGCGAATCTTGCTGAGAGTTTGCGGCCCGACCACGCCGTCAATTGTGAGGCGGTGTTTGCGTTGGAATCTGACGACTCCGTAGTGCGTTGCTTTGTCGAAGTCGCCGGTCACTTCCACTCGGTAGCCAAGCTTTGAGAGAGCCTGCTGTAGTTCTTTTACTTCTTCGCCTGTGCTGCCCTGCTTTAGAACTGTGGGACGCTTAGGAGGCGTTACAGGAGGAGTGGTACCACTCTGGACTGCACTCTTAGGTACTCGCCATTGGCTGGAGGCCATCATTTTCTGCACGTACTCGCGTAGCGGTCCTGTGTAGCTCATATCGACTTTGCGGCTTGTATGCTCGCGGTGGTGGATGATTCGGTTGTGGTCCCAGCCTTGCCATTTGCACATAGCAGCGCAGAGTTTCACTAGCGCTTTGATTTGCTCTTGGGAATATTCTTCTCCACGACCGTTATTCTCAACTTCGACGCCCCAATATTTTCCATTGGCACCTGACCAGTCATTGGGTCTGTTCAGGGTGCGTGCGTTGTAGGCACCTTGCCCAGCGTCAAACTCGGCGGTGATGTCTCGGCCTGCTTCGAGATCTTTTCTGACTTCAGATGATCCTTTGCCGGCGTGGTTGCAACGATTCTGTGAAATGAGTAGCAGTTTGCCGGATCGACCCAGCAAGAACTGAACGAGCGGTCCTTTCAAATCTGAGCGTCCGTTCACACAAATATTGCGGCAAGGCATGTCAGCGGAACCGCCAGCAGCCGTGTGATGAACAATCATCCCCAACGTGCCACCCGGTCGATGG
>VTLG01013979.1_pt1 | contig 46670 bp, 62 predicted proteins | sample 4694571 | NCBI WGS metagenome assembly VTLG01 (sample SAMN12604809, study PRJNA352737) | marine metagenome | biome: ENVO:00000447; feature: ENVO:00000209|ENVO:00000569|ENVO:01000036; material: ENVO:00002151; isolation source: viral sequences binned using virsorter ... | reverse complement strand
AATGGCAAGATTTGGTTTTCAAAAGATGGTACTTATCAAGATAGCGGAGATCCTGCTGCTGGTTCTGATGCTGCCTTCACAACCCTTTCTGGAAGTTATGCCCCCTGTATTCAACAAAGTTCCGCTAGTGCAGTTTTTACCGCTAATTTTGGACAATCGTCTTTTTCTACTGCCGCACCCACTGGCTTCAGTGCATTAAGCACAGCTAATTTGGCTGATCCAACAATAAAAGACCCAAGCGCATATTTTCAGACTACGTTGTACACAGGAAATGGTTCCACGCAATCCATCGACCAAGGTGGAAACAGTACATTCGAGCCAGATTTCGTCTGGATTAAGAATAGATCTGCGGCTGATAATCATCAGCTTTTTGATTCTGCTAGAGGAGTAACAAAAGTTCTCATTTCTAATGACACAGATGCAGAAGTAACAGATGATGATACACTAACAGCCTTTGATTCGGATGGTTTTTCACTGGGAGATGATGACAAGGTAAATACAAACACGGAAAATTATGTAGCTTGGCAATGGTTGGAAAGTTCTACAGCAGGGTTTGATATTGGAACTGGAACAGGATCTGGTGGTCAAACAGCCGTATCACATAATCTGGGTGTGGTTCCCAATCTTATTATGTGGAAATCACGGGATGCTACCTCTAGCTGGTTTGTTTGGTCTGATACATTTAGTAATTTGAATGACAATACACTTTTTCTTGACACAAACGCTGCGACGGCCACATCCGGTTTTGGAAGTCTTTACGGAACACAGACTTCATCACAGACCAGTATTTTGACCAGTGGCGTAACTGGTGGAATAGCAACTGGTGACGATTTTGTAGTTTATGTGTGGGCCGAGGTCGAATCCTTCAGCAAATTTGGAGTCTATACTGGGAACGGTTCTACAGATGGTCCTTTTGTTCATACCGGATTTAAACCCAGATTTCTTATGACCAAAAGAACAAGTGCGACAGAAGAATGGACAATGAGGGATTCTGCCAGAAGTGGCGGTCACTTTGGTTCGGCTGCGGGGACTGGTGGTGTAGATCCAACTGGTGGGAATGGGCTGCAACTAAATATAGCAGCTAATTTGGCTACCGAAGAGGAAGATAATTCTACAGGATCACGACTGACAGATTTTCTGGCGAATGGCTTCAAATTGAGACACGATAATACGGCGATTAATGCTGACGGCAGTATATACTTATGGATGGCCTTTGCAGAATCTCCGTTCAAGTACGCAACAGCAAGGTGAGATAAATGGCAAGTATATTTAAACATGAACCCACAAGCCAGATAATCCGGCCCGGTAAGTCATGGAGAGACGAGAACCGTACTCAACAACCGGGTAACTGGCAGATCTGGGATGCAGACTATAAAGCTTCTATGGGTATCGTAGAAATTGTACTGGAGAGTCCCCCGGATTCACGATTCTATACATGGTCACAAAATCGTGATGGTACTATCAATAAAACTGCCAAAGATCTGGCCGACAGCGGTTCGGGTAATACTCTGCATCTTGGTGTTAAGTCCAACTTGAAGCAAGCTGTAAATGGTCAGCAAGGTTCGCTACTCGGTCAGACCGACTGGTATATTATTCGCAAGGCAGACAAGGGAACGGCAATACCGTCAAACATCCAGACATGGCGTGATGCCATTAGAAGCAAGGGCGATGCAATGAAGTCGGCTATCGAGGGTGCGATAGATATAGCTGCTATTGAGGCTTTATTTGTGGTATATGAATTTGATGGTCAGACAATAAAATCCGGTATACTATACGATTGGCCGGAATTGGAGGAATAATGATCTTTAAATTTCTTTGTGCAATTCTGGGAATCTTTCTTTTAACTGGTAGTGCTTACGCACAAGAAGAAGGTCTCCGATTAAGACAGTCTCCTGAAGTAGTCAATACTTATTGTGCAATAGCGGAAAAACTAAACGAAGCACAGAAAGATGAAACAAAGATTTTCATGGGATTTATAGATCAGTTTAATGTTTTACAGGTGTCAACAGGAGAGAATGGGTTCTGGAATATCACAGTTGAGAATGCAAGCGGTATATCGTGTGTATATTTCATGGGACAGATGGGAACTATTTTGATAGAACAAAAGCCAAAGAAAGATGTAGACTTACAAGGGATTATTAGGAGAGAAGTAAATGGCGTCAACATACACAAGTAATCTTCGTCTGACCAAGCAAGGTGATGGAGATAATCCTAATACGTGGGGGCAGGTTCTTAACGATGGGGTTATCAGTCTTGTAGATGATGCGGTAGCTGGCTATACAACTGTATCTGTTGGTTCTGCTGCAAGTGTCACTCTGACGAATAATCAAGGATCGGGAGATCAGTCTCGTTCTGCCATATTGGAACTTAAAGGTTCTGTAGGTGGATCACATTCAGCTATCTATGTTCTTATTCCTAATAATTCCAAGTCTTATGTAGTTCGGAATTCAGTATCATATGCTTCGGCTGGAGCTGATGTCATTCTGAGAGTTGCTGGTAATACCGGGGTAACTATTGCTGCTGCTTCAAATACCTTTGTGATAACAAACGGAACTTCCGTATATAATGTTGCTCCTACTAATTTTCCATCGGCTATAACTATGGAAGGTGCTGCAACTTTTGAGTCAACTGTGACTGTATCTGGTGCAGCAACTTTTCTAACAACTGTAACTATCAAGGGTGATGTACATGTAAGCAGCAAGGTATGTGCCTCTGCATTCTATGGAGATGGTCTAAATATTTCTGGTCTGCTACCTCCCGGTGTTATAGTTCCTTACGGTGTGAGTGCTGCACCAACTGGATTTCTTCTTTGTAATGGACAAGCAGTAAGTCGCACGACATACTCAGCATTGTTTGCTGTTGTGTCTGCTCTGTACGGTGAGGGAAATGGATCAAGCACATTTAATGTTCCTGACTTACGAGGACGCTTCATAGCTGGTTGGGATGCTGGGGCAGGTGATAATATACTAACTTCTGTATCTGGAGCAGCAGGTACTATGATTGTGGGAGCATCTATAGCAAATACAGGTGGTATACAAATTGTTACATTAAGTGTATCAAATATTCCTGCCCATTCTCATACATATACCGTTGGTCCTCGTACACAGGGAGGTAACGAAGGTAGTGGTAATCTTTGGTTTAATACTGCAACATCCAATACAGGTGATACTGGTGGAGGTGGTGGACATACTAACATACCTCCTTCAATGATTCTGAACTTTATTATTAAGACTTAACATGACCACTAAGCTAGCAAAATTTGATTTCAAGCAAGGTTTCAATAGAGAAACCACGCAGTATGCCGAGGGGCAGAGCTGGTACGATGGTAATCGTGTTCGCTTCAGGGCTAGGCGTCCTGAGAATATGCGAGGATACGAGACCAGAACCAGTACTACCTTTGATGGCTCCGGGAGAGATCTAATTTTGTGGTCCGATTCAAGGAACAAAGCTCGTGCAATCTTTGGTACACCGGATAAACTTTACGAACATGATGGAGATCAGATACACGATATAACACCAATAACAAGTGCTGTAGAATTAACGAATTGTTTCGGTACTTCTTCCGGGAGTACTAGAGTATGTTGTTCTGATGCTGCCCACGACCGGGCTGTGGGAGATTATGTCTATTTCACCTCAACCTCAGCTATTGGAAGTAGTAATGTTAGTCTGAGTGGGAATGTTTATCCTATTACTTCTGTTGTGAGTGGAGCTGTATTTACAATCAGTGTAACTGGAAATGCAGATAGTACGGAAGCAGCTAAAGGAAAAGCAACCTTTAATTATTATATTCCCACAGGAAGCTCTGTGGCTGCTGCTGGAACGGGATATGCTGCTGCTGCATTCAATGCAACCGATCCAACATCAGTGGGAATTAGCAAAATATCTACAAACGCAGGTAATACACTGGTAACTGTCTCTTGTGCTGCTGCTCATAATGGAGCTGCCAGTGATACTGTAATATTTATACCCTCAAGTGCGGCTGCTCATCCTGTTACAGTAGGTGGTAATCTTATTCTTAGTCAATCTTCCGTGGGATCTGTTAATGTGGGAGGACCAGAATTTACTATCGTATCTATTAATAGTACTCAGATTATCGTGAGTGTTAATACGGCTGCATCAGCCCAAGAAGATGCTACATCCAATCTGGCAATGACTGCCCGGATCTATCCTCAAGTAGCAGGAAGTATAGGCACTCCGTACAGAGCATGGGATGAACCTGCCTCTGCAAGTGCATCAGGTCTGGTAATTCAAATAGCACAGTGGAGTCTGGATAACTGGGGAGAGGATGTCATAGCCAATCGGAGAGGAAGTAACATATTTTATTTTGATACGGATGCTTCTACCACACCAATCCGGGCTGTCTCAATTGCCACATCTCCTATTAGTGTGAACTCCATTATCGTATCTCCTAATGATCGACACCTGATTGCTCTGGGTGCTAATGAATATGCAGCAGATGCCACGGTGAGTGGAACATTTAATCCTATGCTGGTTCGCTGGTCCGATCAGGACAATCGTACTAACTGGGTTCCTTCTGTGACGACCACAGCAGGAGAAGTTGTCCTGACAGATGGCACCAAGATTGTGGGAGCCGTTCGAGCAAAGAATGCTATTAATGTATGGACGGATAATTCACTCTGGACAATGGAGTTTGTTGGACCTCCCTTTACATTCCGCTTTCAACAAGCTGGAACTAACTGTGGATTAATTGGACCTCACGCTGGGATAGATTACAACGGTGTTACTTACTGGATGGGATACGATAACTTTTACAGGAATACCGGACAGGTAGAAACTATCCCGTGTACAGTACGCAGATATATTTTCAATGACATTAATAATTCGTATTACGATAAGGTCTTTGCAGGAATTAATTCGGAGTTCAAGGAAATTATCTGGCTGTACTGTTCAGGAGACTCTACAGAGTGTGACAAATATGTTATCTTTAGCCCGGAGGAAGATTACTGGGTATACGGGGAAACAATCTTCACCACCTTTGGAGATAAAGAAATCTTTGGTAACTCGATTACCACAGGTGTAACAGCTTCAGGAAATAATATCTATAATAACGAACCAGTCTCTGTATTCACCGGAAGTGGGGAAACTCTTGTATCATATATCGAGTCCGGTGATTTCGATGTGGCTGATGGTAATGCCGTAATGTTTATGAATAGAGTTATACCTGATTATGATCTATCAGGTGGTAAGATTAAAATGAAAATCATTACTAAGGAATATCCTGAGAGTACATCCACTGTAACAAAAGAGTTTGATATCTTTAATAATACAGAGAAGGTAAACTTTAGATCAAGAGGAAGGCAAGCAAAGGTGAGGGTATCTTGTGCGTCAAATAATGCAAGCTGGAGGTGGGGATCTATTCGGCTTGGACTTCAGGGGGATGGGGGAAGATAATGGCAAGATACCCTACACTACCTTTTACAATAAATGCAGAAACCGTTGAGCAGATGTATCGGGAAATACAACGGTGGGGTTCTGTATTAGTTAATGATTTAGATAGCCGTGACATGGAAATTGATTCCACGCCATCAACAAATATTTACCGGGTTGTCACAGTAACGAGTATAGGCAGACCTCGTAAGGGAGACATAGCATACTCTGCAAGTACAGGAAAGTTTAAGGGATATGTTAGTAATGGTTCGACAACAGAATGGCAGGATTTAAATTAATGAAAACATTCGGTGAACATTTCAATCTGGTGAATAGTAGTACTCTTCTGGGTAACTATAATACCGGGCAAGCTATTGATCCTTTTCATCGGCGTCTCGATGAGAAACGGGAGCAGTTTGGGAAAGCGAAGAAGATAGGGTATAATAGTAGTAACTTTATCGCAGAGCAAACGTCTCCTCAATCTAATTATGGAAGAATAAAATAATGGCCTTAACCGAAGTATTACAAGCAAGAGAGACTATTACTGGTGAGCCGAGTGTTCCTCCAAGTATGGATAAGTTAGCTGCTGTACGGGGTGCTCCTCCTGCACCTCCTCAGGGTGGAAACATGCCTGTGTTTGTTCCTGAAGCACAGCCACCAGCACCAATAAGAAAACCTACTCCATCCTTAAATGAGAATTTAAAAAAGATTGGAGCACTTATAGCTGCTTCTCTGGCAGAGAATGCAATTAATTCTGAGGTTTTACACGAGGCCGAGAGAGAACAAGAAGAAGCAATGGAGCTTCAACAGATGGCTCTTCAGAATATAAATCCATACGCAGGTGGACCACCAATGAGTTCTGAGATAGCTATGGAAGCTGGAGGTATAATTGGTCTGGCAGCAGGAGGAGAGTTCTCCGGGAGAGTTCCGGGTAAGGGACACGGGATGGAGGATAATGTACGGATGCCAATTAAGGAAGAAGGTAAACAGGTAGCCACACTTGCCGTTAGTCCTTCAGAGTATGTGGTGGATAGTCATACAATGGCAGCTCTGGGAAATGGCAATGCAGATCGGGGAGCTGATGTTATGGATGCAACAGTTAAACAGATCAGACAAAAAGCATACGGTACAGAGAAGCAGCCCAGAGAAATTAGTGGTCTGGCTGCATTGAAGCCGTTAATAGAAAGGGTTTAAATAATGAGTGTTTTTGGATCATTCTTTGGGGGTGGGCCTAGACAACCCAGAACACAGCAGGTAGTTCAGCAAACAAAACTACCGGAGGAGATAGCTCCTTATGCTAAGGAAGTTCTGGAGGATGCCAAGAAGCAATATCTGGAAAGTATAGAAAAAGGATACGATCCTTATACAGGACAGACTATTGCTCCCCAGACACAAGAACAGCTTGATGCTCAGACAGGTCTTAAGGCTCTTGTTGGTACACAAAGGCCGATGCAGGAAGAAGCTCTTGCACAATTCAGGACTGGTTTAACTGAGAGTTTTACCCCGGAAGTTGCTCAGGAATACATGTCCCCGTATCAACGAGCTGTTACAGACATTGAGAAGCGGGAATCTCAGAGAGTTTTTGAAAGTGAGATTATGCCTCAGTTTGAGAAACAGGCTGTACAGGCAGGAGGGATGTCTGGTCTGGGAACCAGAGCTGGTGTTCAGGCAAGTGAGCTTGGCAGAGCACAGATGCAACGTCTGGGAGATCTTGAAGCAAAGGGATTACAGGCTGCATATAAAGATGCACAGAATTTATTCCAACAGCAGCAAGCAAGAGAAAGAACAGCGGCGGCTGATATAGCAGGGTTAGCTCCAGCGATGGTTGCAGGAGGTGTAACTGAGCAAGGATTACTACAATCTATTGGAGAAGAGAAACAGCAATTAGGTCAGCAAGCTTTAAATGAAGCTTATTATAAATACCTTGAAGCACAAGCCTTCCCGCAAGAACAACTTGCAGGTTACTCAGGTTTTGTTTACGGTAATCCATTAATGTCACAACGTACCATGACAACCACAAGCCCTGCTGCGATGGGTCCAAGTAAGGGATCTCAACTGATGGGTCTGGGAATGACTGCTGCCAAGATGTACGGTATGGGTGGTGGTTTTGGAAGTCAGCCCGGAGGTTTTACTATGGGCAACTTGGGTAAGTCGATGTTTACTAAAACTGGTGGAAGACTTTCAAGAAAAACTGGGGGTGGTCTATCTTCTCTTCCGGTTGTGTATAGACAGAATGAGGGTAAGGTAGGGCATAGTGAGTTTGATGCATATGCAGCTTTTAAGAAGGAGGATGCAGCAAGGGCAGAAGCAAAAGCAAAAGAAAAAGCAGCAGCAGCATCTGTATCACCTTTCGCTGAAGCAGGGAAGTTAATTGAACAACAACAAGCAGCAGCTCTATCTCAACAATCGATGTCTCCTAAACAATACGGAGCTAAAGTTAAAGAAGATGTTGCTAAATTGCAAGCACTCATAGATCAGCGAGGAAGGGAGAGAAAAACAGCCAGTCAAGCTTATCAAGATAGAATGGAAGAAGCAAGGAAGCGGACCTTTGAAGCACAACGAGGTCTGGTTCCCACAGGACATGCTGGTTACGAGAGAGCTATGAGATCCCTTCTTCGAGGAACTGCTGCCGGAGCACCTCAGAGAGGTTTACTTGAATCCTTTCTTGGTGGGGCAACTGAAATGATTGGCGGAATAAGAGAAGGTGAAACAGCCAAGCAGAAGGCACTCGCTGAGATCGAGCAACGTCGTGGCACGGCAGAGATGGGAGATATAAAAGATTACCACACAATGGAATCTGCTGATGAAGAAGCAGCTTTTAAGCATGATTTAACTATGATTAAGGATGTTTATCCGAATCTATGGAAAGTGGAACAAAAGAAGATTGATGAAATCAGGGAGTCTGGTGCAGATAGAGCTACCCAATTAGCAAATATAACAGAGATTCTTTTAGATGCAGAATCCAAACGTATTGCGGCTCAAGGTAAGGGGCTAAAAATTAAGGCGGCTGACTATAATGCAGGTAGGAATATGTTTCAGACGATGTTAAAACTAGGAAAATTTAGAGGAGAGACTGATGACAAAGGAAATCTTACACAGATAACAATGATTGGTGATCAATCTATCACACCCGGACAAACAGCAAAACTAGGACAAATTTTAGATGAGTCCATGAAAATAATTGAGACTGGAGGTATTTCTGCGGCGACTACGCATATGAGAAAAGAGTTTGATAGAATGACATTTCCAAATATTTCAGGACCGAATGATCCTAGACTTAAAGAACTTGCATCTGGTGCACAATTCTTTGATGTACCTTCAGGTAGACTTGTATATAAAAGATAAACTAGGTTGGAATAACAAATGGCTTCTTACTATATAACTGAAGAAGAATATCAGAGAGGGCAACAAGCAGCGCCCTCCACTCTTGATGTGTCTGGGGAAGAACCCCGGAAAGAACAACCGGAATCATCTTCTTCTTACTATGTATCTGAGGAAGAGTATCAGGCTGGCCGTCCCGGAGAACCTGTCCGAGAGGTAGCAGAGAAAGATGTAGAACTAACTATGGACGATCTCAATACCAATAAGGCTTGGATTGGGGCGGCTAATAAAATCTACGAACACGAGGCAGGAAAGAAGTTTGAGGCCGGGGACGATGGCTACGATAATGTTTCTGATTGGTTCAAGAAACGTCACGCTAATCTGGGATGGCAAATTGATAATATGTTACTAACGGCGGCTGATGTTGAGACTGATCTCTTCGGAGATATGAGCGATGACGTAAAAGAAGCTTGGGGTGACTCACTGGATATATGGGAAAGGACGGACGATGACTGGGGATCTACTTGGAGGGCGCTTGGTAGTGCAGCAACAGATTCTGCAAATCTCCTAAGTTTAGCTTATGCGCTGGGTGGTGGTGTATTAGGTTCGGCCCTGCCGGGTGCTGGGACGGTGGCAGGAGCAACGGCTGGGTTCACGGCAGGTCAGGTAGGAAAGAAAGCTGCTATGGCTGCATTTAAAAAAGCATTAAGAAAGCATCTTACCAAACAAAATTATTCAAAAGAAGCTATTGAAGAAGCTACTAAGCACGGTGGAATAAAGGCCACGGGGGCAATATCAAAAGAGGTTGTAGAAAAAGTATCTAAGCAAGCTGCAAAAACTGTAGCTCGAAAGAAATATGCAAAATTAGGTGCTCTTGGTGGTACATACGGTGCTGCTGGATCTCTTCCTCGACAGCATTTTGAGAAAGAAGTCGGTAGAGAAGGTGCCGAGGGTATTACTCCTGTAGAAACGGCAATTGATGTACTCTTAGGTGCGGGAGTTCTTACTGGTTTACCATTTGTAGGAAAGGGTCTTAAGACGGGATATAAAGCACTCCGGGGTCGGGGCGATGATGTTGTTGAGGAAGGCGTCGAGGAGGTAACTGAGGACGTAGTAGGTGAAGTTATCGATGAGGCACAGAAAGGAAAAGGATTTACAAAATTACCCGGCACTGTTCATGCTCCTGCATCTTATCCCGGAGCAACTCCCATAGCCGGAAAACGTATTGTAGGAGAAGCTGATGAGGTACTAGATAGAGTTGGAGCAGAGGTAATAGATGGCCCCAATCAAAAAGTAGTTAAGATATCTGCCGATGAAATTGTTGAGGGTGCTCCTGTCCAGAGAAGTCGTATTGTAGAGACGCTGGCTAAACTCAATACAAAGGCTGGTCGTTTGTTGTCTTCCAGTGCAGCTCTTCCCAAGACTCTGATGAATGCTGCTATTCGCAGAGAGAGACACGACAAGGCAATGGTTCTGGATATTAAGAAATCTCTGAAAGATATTACAATAGCAGCCAAGCAAGAAAAAGTACCGGATGAAGTTATTAATAAGTTTCTCGATGGAGCAGATGTGGAAGCCTCACAAGAGATCTTATCTCGAATTGGCCCTGAAACATTAAAGGCTCTTCGGGCAGCACAAGGTAAGATCACAACCAATGAAACAAAACTTAATAATTTATTAGGACTTAAGGGAACCGAAAAATTAGGGGTTAATAGAAAAGACGGGGAGATGTATCTTACCCGAACCTTTGATGCCCATCATAATCCTGCCTATCTAAAACGTATACAAAAAGCTTTAAAGGGAGAAAAGGTAGATGGTGCGTTCCTGACAAAAGTGCAGGATGCCCGGACTCATCTAAAAAGTGATGAGGCTACCAAGCATTTGTCTAACAATGAAATAGATGGAATGATAGAACATCTTGTTACGAATCTCGCAAAGCCTCAAGAAGGAGACTTTGTTCTCTCACTAGGTAAGCAATTAGATGCTCTTGTAGGAAAACAGGTATTAGGTACACATGCTGCTACTATTTTAAGAAAACGGGGGGAATTTGATAAACCTATTCTTAGACTTCTGGGAGAAAAAGAAAGTGGTGTCCAGAAAATATCTGAAACGCTTACTAAACAAAGCCAACTTATTAGCCACCTTGAGTACGTTGCACAGGTAGACAATTTTGCCAAGGCAGCTCTTCGTCAATCTGGGGATGTTGCCACGGTAAAGTTAGGAGGATTCCTTAGCTTTCTTCCTAAACAAGAAGTGAAGATGGTCAAGGGAAAACTTCAGATTGATGCAGGGGAGAATCTATTCGAGCTAACAGAGAAAGCTGCTGGAAGCTTTGCTAAAAGTAATACCATGTTAAAAGATATTTATACCTCCCCACAGTTTGCAAGGTATATAGATAGGGGTATAGATTACTGGACGCCTCAAAGTGCAGGAGGGCAGCTTTTTGGTAATGTGTTTGGTAATGCAGCAGCCCTTGGTCAGGCTACCCAAACTATCTTGGATATTCCAGCGTATGCAATCAATACCTACGGTGCTTTCCAGTCTCTGGTATCCAACGGCTACGTACTTAATCTGGGAGCTGGGAGAGCAGCCCGGAGAAATTTAAGAGAGATGTTCAGACGAGTTCAGAACAAAGATCCTGAAGCTATACGAATGCTTACAAAATTAAAGGAAGATGGTGTTATAGATAGTGATCTCTCCTCAGAGATGATTGTAAAAAATATTAATCTGTACGGGAAAGATCCGAACAGACCATTTTCCAGAGCGTACCGGGGAAGCATGAACTTCCTGAGTCGGGCTTACGGAACGCCTGATACCTACGCAAAGCTTATCGCACACGAGGTTGAATTCAATAACCTCAAGAAGATGTTTCCAAAGAGAGCAAAGGAGAATGTAGAGGAACTATTTGATATGGCTTCCGAGAGGGTGCGTGATGTAATCCCCTCGTACAGTGTTGCTTCTCCTGCTGCTCGACAATTATCTCAATTGCCGATTGGAACTTACGCTCTGTTTCCCGCAGAGATGGTCCGAACAACAAAGAATACTCTCAAGATAGCTCTTAAAGATATTAAAGAAGGACTAATGAAAGACGCTGATGGGAAACGTAACGCACGGCAAATTGTTCACGGTATGAAAAGACTGACAGGACTGGGAACTACACTTACTGGCGTTGGAATGTACACTCAGAATAACAATGAGCAGCTTGGAGTAACGAATGATGATGTACGTTTGCTTGATGTTGTTACCCACGGATGGGGTAAAGGAAGTAATAGGATTCATCTAACAGGGATGGAAGAAGGACCGGACGGGAAGATCTATACCAGATTTATTAACTCAACCACTTTTGATGCTCAAGATTATCTGAAGGTTCCTGTCCGACTCTTCACTGGTAGGATCTTAGCCGGGGAGGATGTGTCTGACTTCGAGGTAGAGGAAGCGGTCAAGGCTATGCAACAAGCAGCCATAGGTCCGTATACAAATCCAAAGTTCCTTACCGAAGCCCTGATAAATGTTTTTGCTAATAAACATCCAACCAGAGATACGGCCCTGTTTCAAGACTACCGGGGTGGTGCACTTGGTTTCATGGAAAATGTTGGGATAGGTATAGCTGAGATTGCCTCAGCTTTTGAGCCGGGAACTTCCCAAGCTGTGATAGCGTACCTTAATTCTCTGGATGCGGAAGAGGTTCAAGATCTGGCAACGAGTGCTTCAGGATGGCCTCTCCGGGAAGCTGATGTATTTAATTGGCTATTCACTGGTATCCGTACAACCACGATGGATATGGATAAGTCTCTGGGATATACGATGTCTAGTCAGATAAAAAATATCGAGGCAACTAATAGAGAATTTATGAACTATATGAAGGGCATTCGACCTCAACAGTTTACCCCTGAAATGGCTCAGGAAATTGTTGCTAAGTATAGGGAACTGCAAGGCATCAAGAGGGATAACTTTACCAAGTTGGCCCAGACAATTGACCTTGCCTCGAACATGAACTACTACGCTCCTAACAGAAAGGGTAAGGAACAATCACAACGGTACGGATACGGAAGAGTTCTTCGGGCCGCTACAGATGGTTTCTTCTACAAGGAGAGTCCAGAGTTACTCCGGGGTATAGCTGCCTCTACAATGAATAAGGCTTCCACCGGAGCGTTCGAGCCGGATAACCCAGCCGGGGATAACAGGCTTATTAAAATACTTCAAGATAAATTCCAGAGTCTACAACCGAGTAAGATAGATATCTTGAGTATGTTGGCTCAGGCTTTCTCAGAAGAGATGAATGTCCCGGTCCTTGGTAAAGCACCAAGATCAACACCGGGTCTTAGCTACAGACCATAGAAGGAGTACACAATGCCAGCGGATACAACAATGATTTGGAATGCCATACTAAGTTTGGCTTGTGGTTCTTTCATTTGGTGGATGCGAACTATAAGTATGCAGGTATCGGATCTACGAAGAAGGATAGGTGATACCAGAGAAGAGATTGCCAAGACCTATGCTACCAAGTCTGATGTGGAGAAGGATCTCAGAAAAATTATGGATAGGTTTGATAAACTGGAAGAGAAACTGGATACACTATTAATGAGGAAATAAGTTAGATGTCTGACTGGAAGTACTTTACTGAAAATGAATTGCGTTGTCGTGGCACTGGAGATTGCCACATGGATAAGAGTTTTATGAAGAAGCTAAACAGGCTTCGGGAAGACTACGGTAAGCCTATGATAATCTCTTCTGGGTATAGAGATGTATCTTATAATACAGTTACAGGTGGATCTCCTGATTCTGCACATACCTACGGCAAGGCTGTGGATGTAGTAATAGGAGGAGTGGAAGCTTATCTGTTACTACGTCTGGCTATGATACACGGCTTTCGGGGAATTGGAGTATCTCAGAGAGGGAACTTCGATAGGCGTTTCATACATTTGGATATGATGGAAGATAGTGACAAGCATCCCCGTCCTTGGATATGGAGTTATAAATAATGGTTGATAGAGGTGGTTTAAGTACTTTAGTTGCTAATCCAGAAGAACGGCCACTGCCTCGCCTTGGTGCGGCTGAAAGAGATAGAGCACGGCGTGAACAAGGGACGAAAATGATCCGATCTCCTGCCGAGTACAAGGCAGAACTAGCCACACTTAAAGATGCAGATGCTCCAAGATCAGATGAAAATTCATTCGGAGAAACTCTCTCAGGTATTTGGGAGGATATGCCTGTGTATGACAAGTGGGCTGTAGGTACGGCACCTGTTCCGATTCTTGGAGACGTTGTTGGAGCAGTAGCGGACCTTATTACGTTAGCTAAAGATCCTAGCTTGGCTAATTTAGGTTGGCTTGGTGCAGGTCTACTACCTTGGGTTCCTTCAGGTGGGGTCACAAGAGGTCTAAGGCAAGCTCTTGTACAGGCACCTAATTATCTTGCACCTTTTTATAGTAAGAAACCCGGTGCCAAAGTCCTTGGGGCTGCTGAAGGTGGAGGGAAGGGATTGGTAAATCTCGCAGAGGCTCGTTTCTCTCCGAAAGCAAGGGGCATATTTAAAGAACAGGGTGTTTCTGTGGCTGATACAAAGGCCGCTAAGAAGGCTATGGAAGATTTTAAAAATCCAAAAATACCAGTTGAAAAAAGAACTATGATTGGTAAAAAAGCTATAGGTCAATTCAGACAGTCCGCTTTAATGGGACAGCAATATAAAGACCCCTCTAAATTTCACAAGATTTCTCAAGGTTTGGATGAAGTAGCCTTTGGTACGTTCGGTGCAGCAGAATACAATAAAATTATGGGTGGAGCTACAGGCTTAACTAAAAAAGATTTAAATTCTATTTTCAAACATATAAGTGCAGAAGATATTCAAAATATTAACCCAAAGAAAATCTATCAGATGACTGTGCGTAGGACAAATACTCAGGCTGCTGGTAATCTTGATAGGTTTGCTTATGGAAGACCTATCTTTGGAGGTAGTACTTTAACTGATCTGAGGAAGAACGTATTTAAAGGAAAGAAATTTGAAAGTAACAAGGAGTTTCTGGAGGCGTTGCAAGCAAATAAAGTAGGCGTAAGAAATCCTGAAGAAGTTCTAAAGGGTAGTCCCGCTATTGTTACTGGTCATGTTAACTCAGATGCTGTGGAACTTGGTGGTGTAAACTATATGACTGCTATTAAAAAAGATGGAACTCTTGTTAGTTTTATGAATGATGAGCATGACCTATTTAAGCTAAAGCTTCCCAAGGGAGATAGAATGATGAATGTTTCTACTCCTATAACAATAGATATTTTAAAGAAAAAAGATAAGGTTAGCCGCATTTCTCCTACGGTCAAAAGTTCTCAAAAAACTTTACTAGAAGCTAAAAGAACCAAAGCAAAAGAAGTGATAGCAGAGCTTTCTAAATATCCCGGTGTAGATACATCTCTCAAGACTCCACCGGGAATGACTAAAGCTCAGTTCTACGCTGTACAAGCTGTAGCAAACATGCGTCCAGACAATCCTGATTACTCAAGAATCCTTAAAGAAGTTGGAATGTTTACCCCCCTACGAGCAGCGAAGCCTCTTAGAGAAGAGGAAGATGAAAAGGCAGGAGGTTCTGTGATGGAACGTAATCCCTATAACTACCAACCAAGGGCTATCTAATGGATCATAAATTTCTTATTAGTCTGGGTGTTGGTCTGTTCATTCAAGCTGCTGGGGTAGTCTGGTGGTTGGCAGGACTGAGTGCCAGTGTACAGCATAATGATTTTCAAATTCAGATGATAGCAAAAGATGTGGAGAAGAACTCCAAGTTTGTGGAGCTATGGCCAGCAGGAAAATGGGGGAGTGGTTCCCTACCTAGTGACGTTAGACAGGATCTGAAGATAGGTCAGCTTGAAATGCAGATGCAGAAAATCAATGACAAGATATATAATGGAGATAAGAAATGAAAGGTGTAACATTAAACTATGCTTTAATATTTACTGTACTTCTACAGGCTATAGGATTAATATGGTATGTATCCAAACTTGATAGCAAGGTTGAAACGGTATATCAATTCTATCAGGAAGAGTCTCAGAAATCTGTTGTGGAAACTCAGGTTAAAATGAAGTTTGATTTAGCTCTCTTAATGAAAGAACTGAAATCCATCAAGGAAGATATAAAAGAAGGCAAGGATAAATCAAAAGAGATTATGGCGCAGCATGGTCAGATCTTTAAACTTCTTCAGGGTAAGGTTGAAGTTCCTTCAGGATACAATTATCAGTAAGTACAATAGGAATTGTTATTTATTTTGGTAACTACCAGTGAAGATATAGAGGGTGTTCTGACTGAACATATTGGACCCATGATTGCAATGCACGGTGGGTCTATTGAGCTGTTGAACTATGATGGGGAGACAGGCAACGTACATGTCAAGCTCAGTGGATCGTGTGCTGGGTGTTCAGCTAGTGTCTTCACCCTCAAGATCGGTGTAGAAAACACACTAATGAACTTCTTTCCGGGGGATGTTACCAGTGTGAGCCACGAAGAAGGGGAAATAGTACACCCATATTACTAAATGCTCTGTACGGCGTTTTAAGAGCCATACAGAAGAATAAGGATTTCCGTGTGTCATCGGACATTTTATTCATGGAAGGCTCTCTTAGCCCCATCCCCGTGCTTCTTTTTCTTCAACAAAGGGGTCATATGGAAGATCTATAAGCATATTGAGACTAACCAGTCTATTTTGTATATTTTTCTTCAGGCGAAGGTCATTTTCTACTGTTGAACGCAAACTCCTTCCAAGATCTTCCAGATCTTCTACATCCCAGTCAGGTGACTTCAAAAGTTTATCATATTTTATTAAATATTTTTCTTTTAAATATGCTGCCCTTCCTCTCACATCCATAATCAATTTGTTATGGAGAGTACCATTACATTCTCCACAAGAAGCTACAACAGGAACAGGATCTATATAGCTGGACCTCTTTTTTCTGACTGCCTCAGAAGAATAATAAGAGACAGGTATAGTATGATCAAGAGTACTTGGATTTGACGATCCACAATAATAACAGATTGTCATTCTATATCTACCACGGTTCCATTCTCCTGACTGTCTCCAACCGTCCCTTCTGCATCTTCTTCACCATCCTCCTCAAGAATTCCCTCAGAGAAATCACACTTTGATAAAAGCTGAACAACTTTTTCTTCTCCCAGTACATTGAGACAACCCACGATGGCTGTCTCCAGTGTCTCCTTATCCATAGATCCGGTTACATCTGAGTTCGCACCCCGGACTCTGGATAATAGTTCCAAAGCTTTGATTGCGCTATTCGTATGCCCACTCGATTTGGCAAAGGCATACTGACCTTCAAGCTCCTCAATAACATTGACGTTGGTTTCAAGCTGCTGCTCCAGTTCGTGTATCCGATCTATCACTACCTGCATCTGAAGTAAACGGTAACCCTGATTGGCAGATGATCGGGAAGAATAGCCAGCAGCCTTTGCCGCTTCCGTTGCGTTGCGGTGAAGCACATAAGCTTGAGCAAACTTTTCCTGTTTATCATTCATTGCTTAGTATCTTACTGAGTATAGCCATTCTAACATATAATCCATTTTCAATTTGTCGGAAGTAGTAAGCTCTGGGATCTGTATCGAACCATACAGGTATCTCTTTATTACGAGGGAAGGGGTGAAGGACAATCATATCATCCTTCAGGTTAGCTACGTCCCCCTCACTTAATTCGTACTCACCCACCGAACCTCTTTCTTCCTGAACTCTGGTCATATACAGAACATCCGATTGTCCTGCTACAAACTTTGTTAGATATCCTGAGGAATATACATTTATCCCGTGAGCATACTGGAAGGGTGCTATCAGATTGTCAGGACTTACCAGTTGGATCTTAACATTGAAGAGTCGAAGAATATTCAGCAAGCTGTGTACGGTTCGACCGTTCTTCAGATCACCCATCGTAGTTATGGTAAGATTATCTATCTTGCCAAACTTCTGCCAGATCGTATATAGATCCGTAAGAGTTTGGGTAGGGTGCTCTCCTATCCCATCTCCTGCATTAATAATCGGAACGGTGGAAACAGAGGCAGCTTTCCGGGCCGATCCTACTTCAGGATGTCGAAGAGCTATGACATCAACATAACATCCCAGAGTTCGCACGGTATCCTCCAGAGTCTCTCCCTTCGTCACACTGGAATACTGTACCCCGTTAATAGGCAGAACATCGTAGCCTAATCTTTTCATGGCCGCAAAGAAGCTTGAGCTTGTTCTGGTTGATGGCTCGTAGAAAAGATTGGCTAGTAGCTTAGGAGGTTTATCTCGATCAAAGAATAGCTGCCTATTAGGACCACCATTCTGGTAATGTTGAGCAAGATTAAAGAGAGCAGCAAGGCTGTCCTTATTATATTCTTCTATGGATAGAAGATGTTTCATTTAATTCATTACCGTTTCATATTATTCCGGGCAACTCCCTTCCACTTCTCAGCAGTACGCATAGTACCCAGACCAAGCAGAGCAAGTACCAATCCAGTAAGCTCTCTGGTTTCCAGAACAGGTAGTACAACGGTGGGATACCACATCACCACAACCCAAGCTGCAATAGGAGCACCAATGAATTGCCAAGCCAGAGCAAAAGCGCATATCCACATGATGCTCGGTCTAGCTCCGGCGACGAATATGGATGGATGTTTCGCACTTTCAAGATTTGTTTGTGCTTGAGCCAAATCCAAAGAAATTAGCTGTGTTTTAAACTCAGCCTCAAGCTTGGCCTTCAGATCCTTGTCTGCCACAAACTTGTCAAGAACTTTCCCTGCTACTCCTACGACTGATTCTACGATTCCAAACATTATTTAGGTTCTCCTTGTAATTCTGTTACATGTGGTCTATTTTCTATTTTGAAACCTCGAACGGTGAACGCCCCATCTTCTGGATCTATGTTGTCCGCAAATAAATATATCGTTAGATCCTTGAAGGGAACACTCTCTGAAGCCACAAACTGTATCCAGTCTTCCGTAGAAAAGATAGAGACATGAGCATTAGATCCATCCTTTAGTTTCTTGAGGGCCGGGAAGCAAGCGACGTTAAGAAACACCATCTTCTCTGCCTTTGAAAACATCTCTCGAAGTACCCATCCCAGATCGGCTTCTGGTATGTGTTCCAGAACATCTGTGGAAATCACTGCATCAAACTTCCTGTCCGGTAAGGTTGAGTGTTCCTCGTAAGCAGGATCATACATAGCACATAAATCAAGATCCCAGTACTCAGGAAGAGGTTTGTTTATTTCCTTTGTGATAGTATGAAAGTCTTCCGTATATAAGGCTCCTTTTCCTGAACCGTAATCCAAGACAGACTGACATTTATTCTTCTCCAGATAAGCCTTGATAATATCTACAAATTTTAACAAGCTTCTCCCATTGAACATCCGGTCTGAGTAGTTGTGCATGATCTTATATTCTTCCAGTAAGGAAGTATACTTGGGAGAGGGATTGTCCCGATTGAAGTGAGCGCCCGGAGAGATGTCCCTACTTGTCATAGTAATCTCTGAAGACTGGTCTGGTTTCTAGTTCTTCTTTTATCTTCCACAGATCTGCTACCATTGTATCCTCCCCGTGAAATGAAAGAATACCATCCAGAGTTGGATCTCCAAATACCTTCTCGCAATCTTGTGCCATTGCCAGTAACTCTCCTGTTGTCCAGTACGTCTTATCTTTTACATTGACTTGGATATACTTTGGTTTGGGTGTCTCACCTCCTTCAATATCTCCCACGGTCTCTGTCATCTCTTCTTTGGTTGGTTCCTCTCGACAGCAATCAAAACCAAATAGATGCATGTCTCGAAAGCCCATCGTATGTAGCATTCCAATAGATCTCATGGCAGCACATGTTCCTCCGGTAATCAGTGTAGCTCCCTTCGGTATACCCAGATCTTCATTAAGCTTGACCTGTTGATTTTGTATGACATGTCCTTGTTCATCCTCATCTCGCAGAGAATCTGTATAGGCATGCCATCCCCAGATGCGAGCACCATTATCTATCAGGTGATTGGTCACTGAAGGATCAGTCATCGATGCAACAAAGAAGTTTGTCTGGGGATCAATGGTTGCAAACAAATCCTTCCTGACAATGTTATGAGTGCTCTTGCCTGTGATAGCTCTGGGATCAAGAACAATGCAGCCCCACGGTTTGATGTTATTCTTTAACAAATTCGGATAGGCATGTTTAACTGTTAGAACTCTGGCGGTGGGGTTCTTCTTGATAAAGTCTTTCAACTTCTTGTAATCAAGATAAGGACCAGCCGATACAATGATACCCTTTCGTTTGTGTGGGGGATGCTTCGATACCCACTTCTTTGGATCAATCAAGTTAATATTAGTTTGAATATTATTCTTAATATAATCCTTCGGGACACAATCTCTGGGATGGACAACAATAGGTACTCGCTTTAGTTCTTCCGGTAGCTCCTCCAGATTCGCATCGTGAAGAAAGACCACCAGATGTGTATGTCCTCCTCCTGCTACTCTGTCACTGGAAGGTAGAACATGTTTTCTGGTGGTAGCTTCCTCATCGAAGTTAGTCCAGCCATCCTCTGTTGTCTCTTGTGCATCTACTTTCTTGGTAGCAACCTTGTCGAATATCTTTTTAATTCCCTGATATTCTTCCGGGGGCATTTTCTTATCATCGTCCTTTGTGAAGTAGTGATCTCCCACTACAATCGGAACATGTTTTAATATATTATACTCATGTTGGACCGTCTGTTCACTGTTACCGCTACCTATCAAGGCAAAGTCTACCTCATCAGTATACATCCCATCCAGAGTATCTCGTACATTCCCCTTGTAAAGTTCATACGAAAATTCTTTTTGTCTTTCCTCTTTCATATGTTCTTTAAATTCATCCAGACGTTTCACCACTGCCAGCTTGGTATTGTGAGGCTTGGCATTGAACTCTTCCTTGTCTGTCCCGGTTGTGGCATCCTCAAACAAATCGTAGCCTATGTAATGGACTTCATCATTGTTGTCAAAGGATGCCAGAGCCATCTCGATAGCTCTCCCACCATTCCACGTTCCGGTTTCCAGAATAGTCTTGGGTTTATAAAACCTGATCAGATCTGCAAGTTGTTTATATCTATTAGGAAGGATATCCGGGGATGTTTCGGAGTCGGAGAGAGGCATGATTCGCTGACCAGAACTATCTCTGGCAGCTTGCATATCCCTGTTCTTTAGATTCATAACCAGCTCTCCAAGCTCTTCCACCTCTCGGAGGAACATACCGTGAGCATTATAGATAGTAACAAATCGGCTAAGAATAAAAGAGCTTCCCCACTCCCGGAAGTTTTTGTACTCTCCTGACATGTAAGAGCCACGCCAATCTCCCAGTAAATCAACACTGGTCTGTCTGCCAATATTAAATCCCATCAGATGATCGTTCTCCGGGATAGATATAAAATCATCTTCCAAGGTGAAGTATCGATCCAGTGTTGAGGTACGAATATCTTTCAGGTTCATGGAGAGAGGATCTATCCAGAGAAGCCAGCTTTCCTTATTCTCAAAGGCACACTCACTTATGGCAAAGACTTTCGGAGCTGCTCCCAGACCATCGATAAGATCTGTGTATACAACAGCACCTCCTTCAGTACCATCGTGAGATTTGTTGTCAGTTACAAACGTGGCATACTCCTCCACCAAAGACAAGTCGTGATACGTAATGTTCTTGGCTTGAGGTAGAGAATAATTTGAGATGTCCATATTATAATAATAACAATGGAACTCAATAGTAGGTTGCCAGTTGTTCTTGAACTGCTCCAGAAGTCTTGAGCCATTCTGCTTTAATGTATTTTCATCAAAGCAGGTTACTACTTTATATTGCATAAGGTTTTATCTTCCCGTGTCCTGCCAGATAAGTGTAGTCTCCATTCCACTCTGCCGCATACTGCCCATCTATGTCTCGACCGCATTTCCAATCCCTGAACCACGGTCCACCAGTTGTGAAGTGTACGTTCTTGGCCTCAATATCCGGGGAGGAATGATTGTCCAGCCAGTTCCACTCCTCGTGAATAGTTCCAATGTCTCCTTCCTTGTCTGGTAGCCATCCAAAGCCGTGCAACCATCTACCTGTTCTCTTATTAACGTCAGCGACTGTAAGCTTTTGGTTAAGTTCGTGACCACAGTTCCACAACATAAGACTTGACCAGTTCTTTCTGCGATAATTCTCCTGTATCTGACCATCCATCTTCAGACCCTCACCCGGAGCGTACTTATGCTTGACGCAGTAGAGTGGAAAGTAGTCCATCTTATATTCCTCAAACAGATCGTTGATGTCTGTACGGAGATACATATCGCAGTCCATGTATAAGGCCCAGCCTTGATACATATTCAAAGCCGGAACAAGAAATCTGGTAAAGCTAAACTCACTGGAGAACGGATGACCATCAATCTTATCTATATGTTGACCGTCGATTATATCATATTTACGGTTATATATACCCATCCGCTCAACAACATTACGCTTAATAGGAACAATTCGTACATTGTCAACGGCTATCCTCTCGATAGTAAACTTTAAAACTTCGTAAGCCACATCCTCCTTTGGATCGTAGCCAATGTAAACTGTATTAGGTTGCTTCTTCATAGATACTGTGCCTTTCCATTTTTGCTGCTCTGGAGTTCGTAACATCGAGACAAGGTTTACATAAGTAAATTCCCTCTCGATTATAAAGGGGAGGTGTAGGTTCAGTCGGCAACCACCCCAACTTGCAAATGTAACAACATGTCTGCTTCATCTGGTCGTCTCTCCTTGTTAAAAGGGAGGGGGATAAACGCTACACATCCCCCTAGTTGCCGCCGTTTATTTCATCCACCCATCTATTATACTACAAAAAGTTCCGTTTGTCAAGAACTTTCTTACTTAACTAAGCTCCGCAAATACCACTACTGCCACTGATATCACAGATATCGTGAGCTTGTATGTTATCCTCAAACTCTTCTCCTAATTTTTCCGTAGCTTCCTCGTAAGAAACCGAAGTAAGTGGCTGTCCTCCTCGACATCCATCAGGAAAGCAAGTGAAGCCACGAAGACGGTGAGCATACTTGGCTAGGGTCTTGGTAAACTTCTCCACCCCATCCTCATTATTATTTTCCGTATCCCACGAAGGAAGATTGATGGTGGAGGATATAGCCATGTCCACATACTCTTGTACATTAGCTTGGAAGTTAAGTCTCCGTTCGTAGTCTCCTGCCAGATCCAGAGCTGACTCAATCTTGTCTGGTTTGATATCGTAAATCTCAATCATTTCTTGAGCGGCACTATCTACTACATACTGGTAATGCCAACGCTTATTCTTGAGATACCTTCTCTTGTATGCCACAGCAAAGATAGGTTCTATTCCTGTAGAGGTTCCACCTAGAATTCCTATCGTTCCGGTTGGTGCCACGGCCCTAACAGCCACAGGTCTGGAGATAGAAAGGTGGTCAGCAAAGTCTCTGGCTATCTTATCAGACTCAGCCTCGTAAACCTTTAACCATCTGTGTAACTCAGGAGTTGTTTCGTACCTACCACCTCGCTGGATAAGCCATTCGTGCAGACCCATCAGACCTAGCCCTAGGCGTCTATTCTTTTCCCGTACTTTGTATACCTTGTCGTAGGGGAGCTGTGCTCGAAGCGTACCACACAGTAAGAACTTGGTAGCTAAGGCAACAACTTCTTGCAACTGGTTAAGGTCATCGATTCTAGCAAAATTAAGACTACCGAGATTACACACATCAGAATCGTCTTCAGAAGTAACTTCGGTACATGCATTACGAAGCGTTTCATTTTCCTTCTCAAAGAAGTTAAACGAGAAGCCGGGTTCAGCCGTTCGTAAAGCCTGATACACATTAGTTTTAAATACATCACCCACCTCCCCTGTCTCCCAGTAATTTAGTAGCCATTCAGTATCGTAGTTAACAGAGATGTTGGTCATGTCAAGAGGGGCGGGAAAGTTAAAGTCATCCTGCTTTATATCAAAGATTGTCTGTCCTGTAGTTCCCACAGACATGTCGTGCCAGTTCTTTGATATTAGAAATTGATCTATGTCTGGATGTTTCCAATTCAGGCTAGCATAGATTGCTGATCTACGAGAGCCGCCTTGCATTACATGTCTTCCTATCTCGTTTATCATTTGCATCTTGGGAATAGGTCCACTACTCACACCGCCTGTTCCCTTCAGGATCTGTCCCTCTTGTCGATAGATAGAATAATCAGCTCCAATACCTCCTCCTGTCATCAGACAAGACTCTGCTTCCCAACTGAGCTTCGCCCAGTCTTCCCGATTATCTTCCTCTGCCTTGAGAAGATAGCAATTATTAAAGAACTTCTTATCACGCCCAGCATAGTAGAGATATCTACCTCCGGGAATGAAGCGAAGATTGGAGATATGATCTATCAGTTGTTCCTTCTCATCAGCGGTAAGCTGACCCTGACAGACATCATTAACTAATGTACACGATAGCTCGTGGAATGTTTCTGCTCCCTCGTGAGAATACTTTGTGTTAAAGATATCCTCACTGAACTTGGATCGAAACTGTGGATTGCGGTTTGATTTGAACATGTGACGGCCTATTCGTTATAGTAAAGTTCAAGGATTAATTGTGCGTAGTGGATAGCTTTCTCTACATCTTTCTTTCCTTCTCCCTTTTTCCTGTGTCGAGTTATATATTTTACCACATTACCCTCAAAATAATCAAGCTTATTCTGGAAGATATACTCAACAGGTTGGATACCACATTCCTTGTAGTGGTCTCCTCCAACTTGTTTCTTCAGGGCATTCTCTTCTTTCATACGGCGAAGATAATAGTCGTAGGTTCCTTCTCTATTCCAACTATCCTTCTCTACCACAGCTCCACAGTGCTGACACTTGAGTGCGGTCCAATTAAAGTGATATACATATACATCTTTTTCACACTCTGGACAAGTGATGGAGGACGGCCCTTCTTGATCACTAGGTTTCTCCATGTGACTGAAGTAAGAAAAGTCTCCCTCGTAGTGAGATCCTGTCTCACAAGAGGTTGTTGATTTTTCGGCGGATGTCATCGGTATCTCCTGATTTGATTGCATTGAAGGTGAAGGTACGAACCATTGTTGGTTGAAGTCCAGCAAGTAAGCAGGTGTCCTCAAAGTTATCACAAGTCACCCCAACATAAGAAAAGATCCAGCCTTGGGCTTGATCTCTCTGTATCCTTATACTACTTCTCTCGTGAAGATCCTCAGGCTTTGTAAGGTCTAGGATAGCCTGAAAGATTACAGCCAGATGCAGACTCTTGATAGGATCTTTCTGAGCTGTATCGTAGAGAGACTCAAAGTCTACATCATAATTCAACTGGCTCTTGAACAGGTCTGGAAAACTTACCTCCTATATAATTGTTATAGTAAGCAGCTTCATCTGTTCCCTCTAGCTTTGCAGTTAAGACATGATTGATCATTTGATAGTAACACTCATAGTATCGTAAGCTCCTTTTATTTTTATACTCTCCAATGATCTGAAACCGGAAGTGTTTCTTTCCCAGCCTTTCGATCTCCTCATTAAGAGTCTTGTTTGATCCGGTATAGATTCTCCAGTTTGACTCAACCTTCTTTTTATTTTTCTTAACAAAGTATTGCTTGCATCCTATGTAAGCTTTCCTAGTTTCCTTTCTGGTTATCAGATATACAAAACCAAAGTTAGCTTTGGGATCACATCTCTTGGGATACTCCCAGTGCATTACCAGTTTACTACCTCTTTGACATCAGGCTCTTTCCCAACCTGAGTAAGAAACCTTTTACCTTTCGCATATTGAAACACACGAAGCCCAGTACCTTGGTTAGCCTCCTGCCAACACTCTCTTTTATGCCCACAATAAACACAACCAACAGCAAGCTTATGATTGCCAGACTTCCCATCAGGCACATCAGCATAGCACCGATCAGGTACCACGCTGTCTGTAACCATTCCTTTAAGGTATTCCACCCTCTTTTTAGCATTGATCATATCCATATGATGTACCGGATCTAAACATATCTCTCCTGTTGATTTATTAATAGCAAGGAAGGCAGCTCGATCTACTCCATTAGCATGAGCATAGGCTGATATCTGAGCTATGTATCCGAAGGGATCATCTTCAGTAAGCTTGTGATACCGAAATTTATCAAAGCCCGGACCACTTGCAGATTTACAATCAACCAAAACACCATCGATCATGGCATCTTGGTGACCTCGTACTCCCTCAACTTCTACTTCTCTTTGTTGATCTGTCACAGTATGGCCTGAGATAGAGGCACAAAGAAGCAACAGCTCTTCCAAGATATATCCATATAAAAACTTTATACGAGTTGAGGGTTGAAGTTGTACATCTCTTAGAGGTTTATTAAGATCGTACCAAAGCTGTCTGTTTGGTTTGCCAATAGCAGATAGTCGTAGATTAGTACGATCTCTGGGCTTCTCGTAGAGAAACTCCTTGATGTGTGTCTTGAGCATGTTACCAAAGTTATCTATATGTTTATCCACTTCCTCTTCATCCATCTTAATAGGATCAAGAGTAAATAGATTATAGATATCTTCAACTAATGTTTCTACCTGTTTCATGTGAGATAGAAAGGGTGCCACCTTGCACAAAGGAAAACAAAGTAACACCCTCTCTCCTTTCTAGTTGTTAAAAGGGTATGTTGTCTTCTTGAACATAGCCTCCTTCTACTGGTTCAAAGTCTTGGTCGTCTCTGGTGTACTCGATGAAGTCCACCACCTGCACCGCTGCCAAGTCAGCAGATACTCCTGATTTACCAGCATAGTTCCACTCGTAAGGAGTGGCCTTAACATTTACCGTACTACCATTAGCAATAAGCTTACCATTCCAAGGATTGTTCTGCGAATCTTTCACAAAAGGTGCGGATCGTTGACTACCATCAGCCCGAAGAACCTTACGTTTGATGGTAACAAAGTCACCCCTGTCGTCATCCTTGTTATTAATAGGAAGACCAGCTCCCTCGATAACGGATCGGTTGTCATCATTAACCTCAACCTGTATAGACCAAACCGGATCGAACTTGGTGTTCGGTTCGATGATTGAGGCATAGTGGCACTTGCCGGAAATGTAAATCGGATCGTTCATTCTGTTCTCCTTTTAGATACTGCACCATTGCAGCCATGAGTGGGGATCATTCCCCTAGTCTAATCTACGCTCTGTAGTACTACTTACGTACTACTACAGAGCTTGATTAGGTACTACCAACTACGCAACGAGTGAATTATACCATACTGTGGGGTTGTATGTCAATCATTATTTTCTAAATATTTTATAGCTCTTTTTAAATAATTTATATCATCCTCGAACCAGCCAAGAGCAGAGTTACACTTTTTACAAAGCCAACCTCTAAATTCTCCTGTCTTATGGTTGTGGTCTAGGCACCAGCTATTGCTCCAATATTGACATGTTGAATCATATATCTTGTCAGAGTAAGAACCGCTATTAGACAAGCAAATAGGACACTTATAATTTTCATCTGGTTTAGGATTTGTTCTATGTAAGGAGCTTCTTTGTTTACTTTCTTCATTGTAGCAAGAGATACATTTATTTCTGAGACTTGATGTTCCATCAACTCTTCTTGAACCTCCAACATCCTTAAAGCAACTCAAGGGTAGATTGTTAGAACATTTAATACAAACTTTTAGATCTTGATTTGTATCAAAAAGAGGTTGTTCTTCAAACATTTCAAATTGATCTGTCATTAGTGCGTCTCCGACCAGTTAGAACCAACCTTGTGACTGGAGTCCAGATTACATTTAAAGTTTAGGATCTCCTGTGTAGAACTGATAGCTTCCTTTGTTATCTTACCGAAGCGTTCAACGTCAGGCTTGGCTACCTCGAACTGATATTCATCATGTACTGAGGCTACTAGCTTGGCATCCAGCCCTGACCTTCGTATTCTCTTATCCATTTCCACTAGCCATTGTTTACAGACAACTGCCCCGGCTCCTTGGATAAGAGTATTCAAAGCAGCATGGTCAGACCTGATGTGTAACCTTCGACCATCCAGACCCTTGATCATACCACTCTGAGCTGCTTCCTGTATGTTAGTTCTGAGTTCCTTCAAGGGTGGAATATTCTTTAGAAACTTTTCTATGAGTTCACGCCCAATTCGAGAAGACCCTCCTACTATCTTACCTATCTTGGTTGCTCCTGCTCCGTAGAGAAAGGCATAGATAAAAGTCTTTGCCTGATCTCTTGTCTTTAGACCAGCCGCTTTCTGATTAGCTGTGTGTATATCTCCTGTAAGAACCGCCTCTGTAAAGAGCTTACTGTCCAGATAGTGGGCCAGACATCGAAGCTCCAGACCACTAGCATCTGTTCCTACAAGTTGATGTGTCTCTGGATTCGATACTGTCCAGAGGGAACGACACTCTTTACCGTAGGGACTATACACCGCCGGAACTTGAGCCATGTTAGGCTTATGGTGAGCCATCCTACCTGTAATAGTACGAAGAGTAAGAACCCTACCGTGAACTCGATCATCTTCCTGACACTCTTGTATCCAAGACTTGAGTAATCCGGTGCGCTTCTGAAGCAGGAAGTATCTGCTAAACATCTGAGCTTCAGGCATGTCTTTGATCTTAGACAGAACCTCCTCATTAATAATAATGTTACCCTTGTCTGTATGCTTCTTGGGTTCCCATCCCCTCTCCATCAGACGTTCAGCAATCTGTTTTCTACTGGAGATGTTGAAGGGAATATATTTAACCTTAGTTTTTAACTGCACCTCAGTAGGCGCAAACATATCATTAGCCTGAGCTTCAAGCTGATGTTGTTCATCTTCCAGTTGAGCTAGAAGGATTTGTCCTTCCATAAGATTAAAGGCAAAGCCATTGTCTTGTTGTTTATCTATTATAGATCTTATCTGACGTTCTAATTCGTAGGCTTGTGGGCTGAAGATCCTTCCTTCCTTTTCCAGACTAACCCCTAGCTTTCGGGTTAACTCAGCGTCACGTATACAGTACTCCAACATCTCTGGACTGTACTCACTAAACTCGTGGAATTCTCCCTTGGTATAATTTAATCTCTCACCCCACGATTGGAGGGAATGTCCTCCATCTCGAACAGGATTATATAACTGAGATTCAATTAACGTATCTCGTATTTGATCTGGTCTTATCTTGGCATTAGCTAGACGATTAAGGATAGGACCGTCGAAGCTAATACCATTGTGCATGATGTATTGATCTATCTTGCCTGACCAACCACCGAACTGAGCACACTCATCGCCAACCCACTGTCTTGTCTCTCCTGTCTGATAGTGCTGGGCTACTATACAATGTATCTTTGTTGCATTAAGAGAGTCTGTCTCTATATCAACGACTGCTTTCATCATAGGTCATATCCATCAGGTAAGCATCATTGGTTGAGATGTGGAAGAACTTTTCTCCCTTCCGAATATTACGGTTGGAAGCCTCTCTCACATCACATTCAAGAAGGGTGTGACCATCTATATGCCAAGCCTTCTTACAATCATTCCGAAACACAACGAATGTTAGTATGTCATCAGGACATTCCTCTTGCCATTTATTCAGAAGCCTTCTCTTTCTTTCAGGGATACGTATCTCATCCCAAGAGTCAGGCCATTCTCCTTTCCAAGAATATTTTATCTCTACCTCGTAGAGTACTCTGGGAAGATCACCATCTACCGTGCAGACAATATCAAAGTAGTATGTCTCATCGGTAGATATGTTAGAGTGATCGTGATCCTTTAGCCAACCTACCATCTGCTTCTTAGCTTTGGTGTCGGCTATATCGTATAGTGCTTTATCAAATGGTTTTCTCATTCCTCATCCTCCAAGAAGGGGTTATCTATCTGTGTCATTCTACCAGTTTCCTTGTTGTAATGTAGGTGACAAGCAACACCAGTATCCCCGGTGTATCTATTCTTAAGGATACGAACCGTTGTAGTGTTAGCTTCCACCGCATCCTCTGCCTGTTGATTACGTTCCAGAGCTATGACACTATCACTCAGGTGAGCTATGCTGGCAGAGCCACGTAGATGGGAGAGGGATACCTCCCTACCTTCCTCGTGACCTCGATCACCACCCGGTCTGCGGAGGTGACTGACAAGTAGCAAAGCTATACCAGTTTCCTCTACCAGAGATCGGAGCTTGGTCATTAAGATATCGATAGACTTCCGCTCATCACCGAAGTCTTCCTGACCAGATACTAGTATCGACAGGTGATCCAGAAAGACCCACTTACAATCAAGAGCCTTTGCCATGTATCGGACTCGATCAAGTATCTCATCGTTGCTGATTGAACCGAAGTGATCGAAGGCAAAGAACCTTCCGCTTCCTACGGTCTTGGATTGCCAATCTCTTAGTTGTTCAGGAGTATACTGATCACGTACCTCCTTGATATACAGTCGAGCATCAGCCTCAACAGACATGATATTGAATGCAGTGGAGCGAGTGCTTTCCTCCAGAGCAAGCAAGCCTATGTTATCAAGAGTGCTTCCCATAATATGATACATTAGCTCACGCATCACACTACTTTTTCCCATACCAGCACCGGAGGTGAAGGTCACCAGCTCTCCTGTACGTATACCATAGGTCTTTTCATTTAGCTTTGACCAAGGATACATGCAAATCTCGTGGTGAGTTTCATCGTAGAGACTCTCCCCAAGATCAGCTAGGTTAACAATACCGGCAGGAGTATATGTCTTAGCATCCCACCAAGCCCGGATAAACTTCTCAGCCTGTCCAGTCTTGAGATACTCCGAGGCATCCTTCATTTCAAGACAAACAATCTTGCATTTATTAGGCTCGAACAATCGGGCTACTTCAGTAGCTGCTGCTTTACCTTGAGTATCATTATCGAAGCACAGCACCACTGTCTCAAACTTATTAAGATAGTCAAGCCACTGCTTGCAGTTCTTCAGGGCAGAGGCAGCACCATTTTTTATAGAGACAGCGGGATACTTAGATCCTGTAAGTTGGAAGACACTCATGGCATCCAGCTCACCTTCACATACAGTAATATATTTTCCAGATTGATTGAAGACATTCTGCCCGAATAGACCACACTCATCCAACGGTCCTTCAGACCAGAAGTCTTTCATCTTTGTATTACGAAACTTACTTGCTGTGTGGTTGCCATCCTTATCGTAGTAATTATATTTATGTTGGGTAACAACCAGACCATCAAGAGCTACCGTGACGCCATACTTTTTACAGGTATCAGCACTAAGCTTCCGGTCAGGAATGTCTGCTGTTTTAAATGTATGTTTAATTCTGGTGTTCATGGGAATTACCTTAGTTTCTGTTTGAGTTTCCTGTTCCAGAACAGTGAAGGTTTCACAACCGAAACACCAAGTATGATCAGGGTAAGTAGCAAGATTATCTTTGGATTTGCACTTGGGACATGGACCCATTACTGCTTTCTGTTGTGCCATTATAATCTACCTTTGTTGTGAGTGAATAGTTCGTTACAGATGTCTCGTCTGTATCCAGCTATTTCCTTTTCCAGAGAGACAAGTGTTTCAACCTTGTCAACTTTCTCCATCTTCATCCATTCGTCTCGAAACGATAGTTGAAAACTTCTCCTATCTTTTGACTTATAAACTTCGATAAGAATGTCTTTTCCTTCCTGCTCTTTCGACATGATAAACTTCCTCAGGGTTGGTTCCAAGATGTACGGTGAGTGATCTCCTGTTTTCGATTTCTTCTTCCGCTTCTCTCCTCGTTTGAAAATTTTGGATAACCACATCACCACTCTCCTTCCTTAATAGTAACTGCCATTTAGCAATCATCGAATTGCTCTGCCCATATTTCATTTACGAAGTCATCCTTGTCCTCCATAATTTCATCGACCTCTTGTCGAGCTAATCTTTTAGCTTCCTTGTTATTATAACCCTCCTCACTATATTGACGTACCAAGTCACGAAAGATAGCACCCCGTTCTTTCTGCCATAAATTCTTAGGCATCTTCTTCTTCCTCTTTTGTATTTTTATAAGACTCTCTAACATAGTAGTGTTCCATCTCTGCCCACTCTGTAAGCATATTACTTCTATCTTGTTTTACATCAGTTAACTCTGATCTAAGTTTAGTAATTGTAACATTCTTATTTTCAATAATCTTTTTAAGTTGGTTAACTTGTTTTCTTAAAACATTTAATTCAGTAGTAGTCTGATTCATGTAGGCATTCTCTTCTAACATTATTCTTCTCCGTAATTTCAATTAACTTAGCTAGACGATCTCGTAGAACTTCTAACTCTTGGAAAACTCTATTGAGTTGGTTCATAACATGAGTTGGAAATTCCTCTTCAAGCTCCTTTCCTATCCGACGTATCTCCTGTAATTCTTCAGGTGATGTCATTATACACTTTTCCTTCTCCCGTGTCAAGTAAAAACGTGACGTTAGTGTAGGCGAGAAACCCTTATTTGATAAGGGAAACCATCCTCGAAACCCTCAAGACCGTGACGGTGAAGGAAGAGACGAGCGTCCTCCTCTGTCTTGAAAGTTTTTAACTTCTCTCCTGCATCATCAATCATGGCATCTATCTCCTCGAATCGGCAGAGATAATCGTGTTGTATAATTATAAAAGACATCTGTTCCCTCCTGTTTAGTTTACAAATCTAGTCGAGGATAACTTCCAAACTCTGCAAGTTCTTTGTAAACTTTACTGACGTAATGTTTATCTACTTCATTCATTTTACTCTCAACATATATAGAAACTTCCTCAACATTACTCGCTCCGTTTTCAATAGCATCGTAAATATGTTCCTCCATTTCCATTATCCAGTTCTTTATCTTGCTCATGTCTACCTCTTAAAGTTAAGGGGGTGAGCGAACCCACCCCCCAGTTAATTTATGCTGCAAGTTGTTTCCAAGTATCAGAGGCTAACATCTTCCGTACTCTATCTTCCCGGATAACCTTTGTACTTGGTTTATCTACATGAGTAGACCAAGAAGTAGCAGCCTGATAGGCTGTCCAGAGTGTACCCTCATCTCTCTTACCGTAGCCCTCGTAAGATCCCCGACCAAGGATATGTCGGTTCTCCTCATCAAAGGTTTTCATTAGACTAGACAACATAACTTTGTTAGCAACCTTCTCACGTTTAACATTATCCATTCGAGATGCAAGTGTTTTGGTAAACAGATTGATAGCTTGCTCTCTCTGTACCGGAGTATGATACCATGTTCTCATCTCAGCCATACCATCAGAAGCAATATACTCTGCTGCTCTCTTAATCTTTGCAGCAAAAGCTGGAACATTAAAGTTCTTTGTGTGTCGTCCATACACATAGGCCAGCTTGTCACCGCTCACCAGAGTATTATAACACATCGATCTCCACAGCCCCATCATTCCATTGTTCGCCCATGTCCTATTTTGACTGGTACGAAAACAAAACTCAGGCTCTACGTCATCTTGTCTCCCATCTAAATACTGTTTATGAGCGGGAAACCTAGCCCGAAGCTCAAGCTGTGCTCCATTGTTGTATACATTAGTATCGAAGCGAGCATCAGTCATATCTATACCAGAGATAACTAAGGCTTCCTCGATCTGTTCAACGATGTCTGGATACTGCACAACTTCGTAAGCATCAGAGACAATACCAAGCATAGTACCATCGTCTTTCTGTATTCCTACACCTATACTATCAGGAACCTGACCATACTCATCGCTCATGTAAGGATTTCCCGGTCCTTGGTTAGTGTAGAGTGGAACCTTCTGAACTTGGAAGTTAATTGCATCGTGATCAAACATCTTTAGTCTCCTTTGGAGTGGGACCGTAGCCACACAATTTAATGATGTACTCCTCAGCCTTCCCTCCGGCTTCTTCCCCGAAGGAGGCTGTGATTTTACTTACTATATCACGCATAGTCCAACCGTGAAGTCGGGATTTCTTGCCCTCCTCCATGATCCGGTGGATTTCCTGAGTTAATTTATCCATTGCCATTGTTCCACTCCTTGTAGCCTTCGTGAAGACTGGAAAGTTCGTGTTCGATCCAGCCATTTAATTCTTCAACGTCTAACTCATCACCGTACTCTAACTCTCCAGCTCGGATAAGCATCATATATTCCTCAACCATAGGAGTAAACCACGCATCACCCGGACCATCGAGAAACTTTTCAACGTCCTCTTTGCTTTTAAAGTCTGGTGTAAGCAGCATCCTATACCACCTCTCTCCATGCTACGCATGGTTTAAATTTAATTACCTCACCTGTTGATCTTTCACTTACCATCGTGTCGAAGTTATCCACAAAGTCAAAGAGTATATTCTTATCTTTGGTGTGGAATAGTTTCAACTCAACGTCACCTTGGTCTTGGGTACTGATTGTTATTTTTATCACATCAAAGGTGTCGAAGCTCTTCTGATCCATCTGGATCTGGGTGCAATCGTGAAGACTAATTTCCATGAAGGTTCTCCAATGTTGAAAAGGTTTGCTCTGATATGGTGGAACTTAACACACTAGTGATTAAGTTTACCGCCAATATATCCAGAGGTGCTTTCTGAAAGGCAAATTTAAAGACAGCCTGAAGCGCACCGGCTACTGCCTCAAGCTCATCGCCTTCCTTCGTCTCCTCAGAGAGGAGCTGAAGCTCGTTGAGGATCATCTCCTCGGCATGTTTTACTTTCGCATCGGTATCAGGCATCGAAACCTCCATTCTAATCTACGCTCTCTAGTACTACTTCGTACTACTAGAGAGCTTGATTAGGTTAAGTTAAGATATCAAAGTTGAAACGCCCAGACCTTCAACCATCTCGACCTCTTTAATTAGAAGGTCTTCCCACTCGTTTTCCTCCAGATCAAAAGTCTTTTCGTGAACTAAGTCTGTGAACTCTTCTTCTCCGGGCTGATAATCAGTGTAGACTTGGACAACAGCCATCTGTTTGACAGTTCTATAAACTAGAATTTCGTGGATCTTAGGCTCCATAATCAATCTCCGGTTTGATGTTTCGTTTTTTATTAGGCACAATCTTTTTCTTATACTGCGTCTTGTTTAATGACGTAGCGTAGGGATTACGAGTCGTCGCTTTTTGCTTGGTCTTTTTCTTTTGCATGACGTATCTCCTTATAAGAATCGTAACGTCTCTTTCTTTCTCCGGCATCCCAGTACCAGACAGGCATGACGTCGTAGAAACGAGACAAATCCTGTTGCCATTCGTAGTAGCTCATCACCATTGCATTCTCCCGATGTAAGTATAACATACTTGAGCTACGCAATCAATCCCTCTCAGCCCAGTCGTCCTCCATTCTTATCTGAGCTTGCCGGGCAGTTCGCCAATCATTCTTCGGCCAGCCTTGCTCTACCAGCAAAGAATAATAATGCTCGAATAGATTTTCTCTTAGCTCGTCATTACCTGCGTGGCTCATCTTTAACCTCCATCCACATAGTTGTTAAACAATCAGGCTCATCGATCTCAAACTTGACAAGCCGCCCACCCCGGCGAACTATCTCAGCCTCAAAGAGACGTCCCTCATCCATCAGGTCTTGAAAGGACATATCAGCATCGATAACACGGTAAGTTGAGGTCATCACATTCTCCATTCTAATCTTCGCTCTCTAGTATCGTAGATACTCTACTAGAGAGCTAGATTAGGTTAAGTTTACCTGCCGTTCCGAATGATTGACAGAGCACCGTAAGCAAAACCAGCTAGGGATATAGTATAAGTTCCCAGAGCTATCAGGCGTGATTCATAGACCAACGCAAGTCCTTCAAGACTTACGAATAGACCAATCATGCCAAGGATAACATAGATTAGATACAGAGTAGTTTTTGATCGCATGATATTTCCTTTATCTGGATTAAGTTATGCGAGCAGTTTTATGTCATGCTCAGGACATCCTGTACACCAGCTTTATCCAGTGCGATCAGCCTCAGGAAAGACCTGCTATCGACACCAAGCAGCGTCATAGCCAGCCCTGTATACCACATTAGTGGTACGCTCAGTCTCAGGAAGACCTGCTTTGTTGTATGAATAATCGCTCAGGATATCCCCCTAGCCCAAAGCAAAGACTAGGTGAGCGATTACAAATAACAGTTTAAATTAAGTCATGTTAAGGACCGTTCATTACAAAGTCTGTCCAGTTGTTACATTCTGTAACAGTTGGCGGTGAGGTGCTTTTCTTGTCATTAGCTTAACTAGCATTGCTAATCGGCCAGATAACACCAGTCAGTGCCACATAATAGGACTATCTTTGTAAATTCTAATTTGCTTAACAGAGGGTATCCACCAACCTCCGGCTACCCTCACTTAAACAAATCCATCTTTACTAATTAGTCCCCCTAGTATCGCAAGATACTCTACTAGGGGGACTAATTAGGTTAGCTCGATGCTACTCGACTGGCCTTCTTCTTTGCTGTGCCGTGAGCCGGGAAGCCCACGATAACCTTTCGATCCCGCTTCTCACAAAGCATACAGTCTTTGCAAGATAGATCATCTTTGTATGTAGCAGGACAGACAACAACCTTTCTGCCTTTGGCAGTCCGGGTATTAGTAGTCTGGTCGATAGGCAACACCGAACATACCGGACCAATACCAAGATCGGACAGCTCATCTGCATGATCAAGATTATTAGCCGAGAGATTTACCGTGAAGCCCAGATTATTCATCATGTAAACGGTAACCCGGTTGTCCCAATTATTCAGGACATCGTAGTGTGTATAAGTAAACCCACGTTTATTCTCATTAGCTCTGGCTAACTCTACACACTTATCAGTGTCAAGGTTGACCTTGTCACCGGGTAGGTCACCGGCTTGATTGTGTCTCCACTTTTGCAAGGGAGGTAGGTCTTTGATCTTACCGATAAAGGTAGACCAATCGTCCCCACGTTCACCTCTGGTGATCTTGTCCCAGTGCAATTTCAAAGGACCACTTTCTGCGTAGCAGCCCCCCTCATTATCATTATTAAAGGGACAGACTGTGGGACAAGTTGTCCCGGTAGAGGTGGTCACCGGCATGGGACCAGTTTTCGGATTCTTACTTTTGACAGTCATATGGTACATAGTTAATCCCCTCGATATGTTGGCTGCTTCTTCAAAGATAGAGTTCGTTGGGTGTTTCTTCAAAGACATAGCCAAGCCGTTTGGCATACTTAATTGTGTTGCGAGTTAAAGTCTTTGTTCCTGCTATCTTAGCAAGCAACCGAGAATTTACACAATCAGGATGGACAACTTCGTTGCCATACTGATCTTTGATTATTACAAAACACCTAGTCATTTAACCAACCTCCATTTCTTATCGTGGATGATTTTGATTGTGAACTTCAATTCATCCATTACTTTGGAAAATTGTGGATGATTTTGATTGCGAACGGGAAGATTACGAAGCAGCCATCTAACATTAGATGGATCACTTATGTCCCGTCGTACTTCTGGAACATTCATGTCGAGTGGTATCATTAGATAATTCCTCCTTGAGTTAAGTTGTTAACTTCGTATTTTCTGGATAACAGGACTTTGGTCCTGCTACCCAGACTACACCAAGTCTAGCTGGAAGCTACGATTGCACCAAAGTAAGCGCCAAGTTCTTTGTCCTTCCTAGCGCCAAGCCAAGTTACCACACTTTCCCGCTGGTCTTCCGGAGCATTCTCAGCATTCCGAATAACCTTGATAGATCCATTAGGATGGACGATCCTAATTGGCAATCCAGCTTGTTCACAAGCTCCAAAGAACTCTTTGCCTTTGTCCATCTTGACCCAGTTCGAGCCGTCGTACACTTCAAAAGTCTTTGTAGTTTTCTTCGCTTTTGCCATGATTTCCTCCATCTGGCGTTCGGCCAAAATCGGCCAGTCTAATTACGCTCTCTAGTATCGCAAGATACTCTACTAGAGAGCTTAATTAGGTTAGTTAAGAAGCTCAGACTCAACTTCGTGAAGATCGTCGAAGCTGCTTACCCAGTTCCCTTCACTATCGTGAAGGTCTATTCCGAAACCACCGGGAGCTACGCTAACTTGAAACTCGCCGTTGAACTTAAGGCTAAGTTCGTGGTTGGTTTTCATTAGATCGGTCATCGAAACCTCCAGTTTAAGTTTCCAATTTACGCTCTCTAGTATCGCAAGATACTCTACTAGAGAGCTTAATTGGGGTTTACTGGCTATCGCCAGTGTTTAGAGCGGTGAGCATCGTCCATATCCTCAAGCCACTGGCGAACCGTAGCGAAAGCTACGTCAGGATTTACCACTTCGTGGTATCCTCTTGTGCAAGTTTCATAAGCGGCTTTGCCGTTATCAAACTTGTAAACCGTGGCGACATCGACTCGAAGGCCGTTAACCTTACGGTTAAAAGTATATTCTTTCATCGAAACCTCCAGTTTGAATTTCCAATTCACGCTCTCTGGTATCGTAGATACTCTACCAGAGAGCTTAATTGGGTTAGTAAGGTCGGGTAGTCTGCCAAATCCGAACTCCACAAAAGTAATGGGATCGGACAATGTAGCGCCGAGCATGAATTCTCTTGAGCCGTTCGATAAAGCTGTACGACATTGGTTTTCCTATCTCCAATTTACGCTCTCTAGTATCGTAGATACTCTACTAGAGAGCTTAATTGGGGTTCATCATCCCGATTGTCAAGGCTCCTCGCTATTCATCATTTGCATAGTAGCTATGCAAATTCTGAATTGAACGAAAAGAACTTTCTTTTCAAGACTTTGCCAGATGCTTCGTACTTCGAAGAAGTTACGAAATACCAACAAATTCCCTCAACTGGGATGAAAATTTGTATTACTAATCTACGCCCTGTAGTACTACTTCGTACTACTACAGGGCTTGATTAGGATTCCTGCCGTTCGGATGGCGCAGTGCCTTGCGATGTTATGCGGGGGGTGGGCGCAAAAGCGGCCCTGCGCATATATATATAAAACAACACCCTCAAATATTTTCAAAAAAACAAGGGTCGGTCATCAAAGTGGAAAAACGATCTTTACAGAACTCTTATAAGTTACTATTATATCACATATATTATATTTTTTTAATATACCTATTGTAACTATGATATTTATAGTGTATAATAGTACTATGCAGAATATACATAGTAACTACATAGAGTCTTATATAACGCTTCAGGGCTTGTTGTCTGAACAGGTCAACTCCCAGTGTAATGAGGACTTCTTATCCTTTGTCCGTTTGATGGCTCCTACTCTTGTATCTGGTTTCAAGATGGGTCGTCACATAGAAGTCATAGCTGATAAGCTCCAACAGGTAGAAGCAGGAGAGATAAAAAGACTGATGGTCTTTCTTCCTCCCCGTTCTTCCAAGTCTGTTATCTGTTCAAAGCTCTTCCCGGCTTGGTATATAGGAAGAAATCCTGAAGATGAAATTCTAACCATATCTCACTCAGATCAGCTTGCCAGTGACTTCGGTCGGTCTGTTCGTGATCTGGTAAACATGGAGGAGTTCCAGAAGGTATTCCGGGGTGTGTCTCTCCGCACGGATGTGCGAGCTGCTGGTAAGTGGAAGACAAACCAGAATGGTACTTACTACGCTGCCGGTGTTAGATCTCAGATTGCCGGACGAGGTGCTCACGTAGCTATTCTGGACGATGCGATGTCAGAGGAAGATGCTATCTCCTCAGCCGGTCGAAGGTTCATCAAGGAGTGGTATCCTGCCGGACTCCGAACTCGTATCATGCCCGGAGGTTCCATCGTCATAATCAATACCCGGTATCACTACGATGATCTATGTGGCTGGCTTCTCAAACAACAAGAGGATATGTCGGACTATGAAACTATCCCGTGGGATGTTGTTCGTATACCAGCATGGATAGATGAGGAGTCTTCCGACTTACTCGACCTTCCTGTGGGAACAAGCTACTTTCCTGAATGGAAACCTGATGAAGTACTCCGGGTAGATGAGAATGAAATCAAGGCCAGCAACGGGGCCAGATACTGGAATGCTCTGTACATGCAAGATCCAACCCCAGAGGAGGGTGGTCTTATAAAGAAAAAGTGGCTCCAGAACTGGGATGAAGCAGAACCACCCTCGTGCGACTTTATTATTCAAACATTCGACACAGCCTTCTCCACCAGAACTACCGCTGACTTTAGTGTTATACAAACGTGGGGTATCTTTTATCAGTACAATCAGGATGGAAAGGGTTACGAGGACTTTGCCTCGCATCTAATTTTACTAGGAAATATCAAGGGCCGGTTTGAATATCCTGAACTAAGAAGAATGGCTCAGAAGCTCTACGAGCAACATCGTCCTGATGTATGTATAATAGAGAAGAAAGCTAGTGGTCAGTCTCTTATACAGGACATGAGGCGAGCAGGACTTCCAGTGATGGAGTATCTCCCAGACCGAGATAAGGTATCCAGAGTTTACGCTTCCACTCCTATAATGGAATCCGGTCGGCTCTGGATACCCAAAGGTAAGAAATGGGCGGATGATCTCATAGAGGAGTTAATCCGGTTTCCAAATGCAGCCCATGATGATCAGGTAGATGCTCTGACAATGGCGGTTAACTACATGAAAGAGTCTTGGTATCTCACACATCCTGATGATCCTGAGTACGACGATAGACCCAGAGAAAAATCTCCCACATACTGGAACGTATAAAAATTTGGGAAACCGAAAAAGATGTGGTATAATAGTAGTACGACCAAGAAGGGGAATTATTAAGATATGGCTGGATTATTCAACTTGGCGGCTGATCGGGCATTGCATATGTCTCAACCTCCGCCCCCAAAGATATCAATCGCAATAGGAATAGGACAACCTCTCATGGGTATGGCCGGAGGAGGAGGTCTATCTTCCGTTCAGAAGAAAATGAATATAGGTGGACAACCACACAAGTTAGCCTATATCAATTCTGATGAAGCTTCTCTCCTGAAACAAATGGGTGGATTAGGAGAACCTGTGGAAGGAACCAGAGGTGTTCCTGCCTATATTGGTGTGGGTGATGAAGCAGGTATTAGTGAAGATTATGATATAGGTGGTCATATGGGTGGTGGTGTAGATATGGGAGACATGGGAACAAGTGACGAATACACAACAGATTTTGCCGCAGGAGAACGTACTGGTGCCGGAACTGCTTATGATTATGGAAAAGGACAAGTAAGCACTTTAGATCATGTGGGAGATTGGCTTTACGACAACTTAGATATAGATACGAGTGCTAGAGGTATAAGTGATTTTATGATACGGGATATAGGTGCGTTAACAATGGGAAGTTTATTTGGTGGATTGGGTAGTCTTGTAGGATATTATGGCCCAGATATTATGTCTGCACTAGGAATAAAATCATACGAAGAGGAAATAGATGAAGCAAGAGCAAAACATGACTATGCAAAAGCATATGCTCTTTCAAAAGAAAGAGATGCTCATACAGCAAAACAAGCAAAAGAAGAAGAAGAAATGGCACAACTTGATACTGGATTACCAGAAGAGACAAAAATTAAAAAGATTCTCGATGTAGGAGAAGAAGAAGAAGGTCGCTGGGATAAGTATTACGAAGATAGAGAAGATAGAGATCCGTACGAAGGTTACGAATATATTCTGGAAGATGTGTACGGCCCGGATTGGCGAGATAGATTAAAAGAAGGTATTATTTAATGGCAACAGAACGTAATCCATTCGAGTCTATGCCTCAAGAAGTAAGTAATGTTATACCTATGACTGAGATGGAGGAGACTGAGAATGCTACCTTTGAGGTTGATCCGGTAGATGGAGGAGTCACGGTAGACTTCTCAGAGTCGGTAGAGATGGAAGCCTCTGAAGATATTTCAGAATGGTACGGGGATATATCTGAGTCTCTGGACGATGAGGATCTGGTAAGTATAGCCAGTGATGTTATAGATAATTTTGAGGCTGATAAAGAATCCCGTGCAGAATGGGAGTCCATGTTCGAGCGAGGCTTCGATTTGTTAGGTCTGAAGCTTGAACAGGGATCAGAACCCTTCGTTGGTGCTTGCACGGCTGTACATCCTCTTCTGATCGAGTCGGCAGTCAAGTTCCAATCAAAAGCTTCCGGAGAACTCTTTCCCTCCAGAGGTCCAGTCAAGGCACAGATCTTCGGTAAGTCTTCCCCTGATAAAGAGATGCAAGCTAATCGAGTTCAGAACTTTATGAACTATCAGCTCACAGAGCAGATGCCGGAATACTTCGATGAATTTGAAAGGATGTTATTCCACCTGCCTCTGATAGGATCTTCTTTCAAGAAGATGTATTACGATGCAACAATCAAACGTCCCAAGTCAGAATTTATTCCTATAGATCAGTTCTATGTATCTTACTATGCAACTGATCTTTACAATGCAGATCGTTATACACATGTTATTTACCGGAGTCCGGTCGAACTAGCCAGAGATATTCGGGTTGGTGTTTACCAAGATGTAGATCTTCCTACTCCATCTGTGGGTACCATGACAGCTTTCTCTGAGAAGATGGATACCATTATTGGTTTGTCTCCCTCCTCAGATAATGATCCTCAATATGTTTTACTTGAACAACACTGTTATCTTAACCTTGACGAAGATGATGAAGCACTTCCGTACATTGTAACTGTTGAACAACAGTCCCGGCAAGTGCTTAGTATTCGTAGAAACTATAAGCAAGATGATCCGAACAAAGAGAAAATAAGCCACTTTGTGCATTATAGATTTGTTCCGGGCTTTGGTTTCTACGGTCTGGGCCTTATTCATTTTCTGGGTAACCTGACCATGAGTGCCACGGCAGCTATGCGTTCCTTAATAGATGCCGGTCAGTTTGCTAATTTACCCGGAGGGTTTAAGGCCAAGGGAGTACGGATGGTTGGTGACAACGATCCTATCTCTCCCGGCGAGTTCAAGGAGGTTGAGGCAACTGGTATAGATTTATCAAAGGCTATTGTTCCCCTTCCCTACAAAGAGCCTTCCTCGACTCTATTCCAGATGCTGAATTTCGTGGCTGCTGCTGGTCAGAAGTTTGCGGACAGCACAGAGCAGGTTATTTCTGATGCTGCCTCCTATGGACCTGTTGGAACGACTATGGCTTTACTTGAAGCTAGTAGCAAGTTCTTCACGGCAATTCATAAAAGATTACATAAATCTCAAAAAGATGAATTCAGGATTCTTGCCCGGATTGATTATGATTATCTTCCCGAAGAATATCCTTACGATGTTCCCTACGAAGACCGAAGTATTTTCAAGAATGACTTTGATGGTCGGATAGATATTGTCCCGGTTTCCGATCCTAATATTCCCAGTAACGCACACCGTATGATGATGGCTAACATGGCTCTTCAGATGGCCCAGCAATCGCCTCCCGGTATGTTTAATCTGGAAGCTCTTAACAGAACAATTCTTAATGCGGCTAATATGCCAAACGTGGAGGAGATACTTCCTCCCAAGATTCAACCTAAACCTATGGACCCTGTCTCGGATATCATGGCTGCAACCAAGGGCGTTCCTATTGCAGCCTTTCCGGGACAGAATCACGATGCTCACATTCAGGTAAAGATGGCCTATCTTCAAGATCCCATGAATGGAGCTAATCCAATTATGGAACGTATCCGGCCAATACTTGAGGCTAATATTCAAGAACATTCAATTATGAAGTATCAAGAACAGATGAGTGGAATAACTGAACAGTCTCTCCAGAAAGTTCCCCAGCAAGCTAATAATCCTGCTGTTGTGGAAATGGCAATGGCAGAGGCAGCACAACAGATAATGAATGCTAACCAAGCTATGGGTCAGGCTCAATCTCCTGAACAGCAGCTTGTTGCTCTGGAACAAGCCAAGGTTGAACTGGAGAAACAGAAACTTCAATCTGATACAGCCACCAATGCTGCTGAACTTGAGCTTAAAAACAAGAAGCTTGAGCTTGAGGAAAATGAGCAGATTATTGGAATGTTGAAATCAGGAGCCACGGATAATTTCAAACGTGAGAAGGCAGAAGCAGATCGGGATAGTAAGGAAAGAATAAAAGGTCTGGAATTACTAACCAAGTCAGCAATGGAAAGCATGAAAGTCAAGAAAGAAGATGAACGGGAAGTTACCCGAATAATGAAAGATATGCTGGTGGCAAATATGAAAGAGAATCAGGAACTTGACACGAAGGGTCTGGATGCCCTTGTCAAGATGGCTATATCGCAACAAAAGGAGATAAGCAATGATGAAGAAAATTAAGGATCATTATCTGAGTAAAAATAAAACATTCGGAAATCCATTCGAGAAAGAAGTTATGGGAATTCGTAGTGAACGTGGTGTTCTTAATGAATGGCCCGACTATGCATGGAAAATGCCGGAACCAGTTAAAAAATCACGTAAGAGTACTATATACGATTGATGGATATCTGGGATGAAATTGTTATCGAGTTTAATGAAGAATTAAATAAACTCAAGACTACTCTGGGTAATGGTTCAGCAGAAGATTACTCACATTATCGACAGATTGTCGGGTCCATATCTGGGATAGAATGGGCCAGAGATAATCTGACAACCATTGTTAAAAAACGTATCTATCAGGAGGATGATTAAAAGATGCAACAAGTTAGTATGGGGGCGGCTTTGAAGAACGATCTCTGGGTTACAGATCTGGAGGAGGTTCCTGATCCTAGTCCGCTACCTGAGTTACCGGGATTTCATGTTCTGGTACGTCCTGTATCAGTAAAGAGTGTAACCAAGGGTGGTATATTTATACCGGATTCAACAAAGGATGATATGTCTTATCTGACAACTGTAGCTCAGGTACTTCAGTTGGGAGACTTGGCATATATGGATAAGGACAAATTTCCCGGAGGCGCTTGGTGTGCTGTGGGCGATTATGTGTGTTACGGCAAACATGCCGGAACCAAGCTTTTCTATAAGGGTGTTCGACTTATCCTTTTGTTTGATGACCAGATTATAATGAGGGTGGAAGATCCCAAAGATCTTGATCCTACCTTTAATCTTGGAAAAGGCTCTGCCTGATTTGGGAAATCCAATATAATATGGTATAATAGTATAGGACAAAGTTTTGTCTAACGTAAATCGTTTGTCTCGTTAACAACGGAGAATAGCATGAGTGATGAAAAAGACGGATGGGGTGATGTTGAAATTTCTGGTTCGGAAGAGAATCCAGTTGAGTATGAATTAGAGGAAGTTCAGGCAACTCCAGAAGTAGAGAGTCCTCCCCCGGTTCAGGAGGAAGTTCCTGAGGAACTAGAAGGTATTGAAACAAAGGGTGCTCAGAAAAGGATACGACAGCTTATCAAGCAACGAAAAGACAGAGATGAGCAGATCCAGTCCTTACTAGTCCAGAATGAACAATTAACAAGTAACTTGCAAAATAAGGATAAGGAATTATTTGACTCGAACAAATTAAGTCTTGATACCTCAGAGAAGCAGCTTACAGATAAAGTCGAGTTAGCTCGGAAGGTTTATCTGGATGCCTTCGATGAGGGTGATAAGGAAATGCTCCTTAATGCTCAGGAAGCTCTGAATGATGCACAGGCGGATTTAAAAACAATTAGTTCTGCCAAGGTAGATTATCAGAACGAACCGGAGATAGCGCAGCCAGTACCACAACAGCCGGGACCAAAACAAACTTACGATCCCAAGGCTGCTGAGTGGGCCGCACAAAATGAGTGGTTTGGTCAAGATACAATACGAACGGCTGCGGCTCTGGCAATAGATGCAGAGCTAAAGGGAGAAGGATATGATCCTAATGATAACGAATTTTACGAGGAAGTTAACAACAGGCTTCAAGAAGCTTTTCCTCAAAAGTATGATCGTGTGCAGGAAAATACGTCACAACCTGCTCAGGTGGTTTCGGGGGCTTCACGCTCGTCTCCGAACTCAAATCGGAAAGTCAAGCTCTCAAAAGAAGATGTGAGATTGGCACAGAAATGGGGAATACCACTTGAACAGTATGCCGCCGAGAAGCTTAAAGTTAGTGAAGCTGATGGCGAATATACTAATATTAATTAGGCGTGGAGGAAAGAAACATGACAATACGAAATGAATCACGTAGTAATACATTACGGGAAGAGAATACAAGAGAAGACGAATGGACCTTTGAAGAGCCTAATGCTCTGACTATTCCAGACTCTGTGCAAGCAAGGTTTGCGAATGATGGCATGTCGCTCCGTTGGATACGTATCTCTATTAGAGGTCAAGAAGACATCCAGAATGTAGGTAAGAAACTACAACTAGGATGGACATTTGTAACTCCTGATGAAGTTCCTGAGATGGCTCTTACATCCTTCGTGAGGGAAGAAGGCAGGTATCAAGGTGCAGTCTGTCGTGGAGACGTAGCCTTGGTTAAGATGCCAGCCGGAAAGGTGGCGGCTCGGAGAAAACATTACGAGAAAAAGTCTAACGATCAGATGGATGCGGTAAATGCACAATTGATGAAGAGTTCTGATTCTCGTATGCCAATTTCTAACACGAGTCGCTCTGTAACAACAAGAGGAAGAGTTCCTACTTTTCAGGACTAATTCTCGTAACTAAGGAGATGAAATATGTCTGCTACTAAAGCATTTCGTGGTTTCGTTCCTGCTCGTATGAAAGGTGGCGCTTATAATAACGAAGCCGTCACTGACATGATCACGCTTACCTCTACAGGTATGACGGGATCGCCGACTAATAACATTTTCACAGGTGATCCGGTAGTGATGCCGGGGGCAAGCTTTACTACTATTACCCCTTACATTCTTGGCGGTGCTACTGGTTTAAAGCCTTCGGGTATTTTTATGGGCTGTCAATATGTGGAAAATGGAGAGCAAAAGTTTGCTCGATATTGGAATGGCGGAACGAGTGCCACGGATATCAAGTTCTTCGTGATCACTAATCCTGATCAAACTTACCACATTCAAGCTTCTTTGTCTTTATCAGCGGCAGAGCTGTTAGTTACAAAGAACTATAATGTAACTGTAAGTTCAACTGCAAGTTCGGGAAACACTGTTACAGGTCAGTCAAGTTTTTATCTGGATGGTGCTTCTGGTGCTGAAACTGCATTGCCTGTTCGTGTTATTGGTAAAGCTAAGTTTCCTGATGAAAAGGATTCGGACGCTTATCCAATAGTTGAGGTTTGGCTTAATACCCACCGTGACGGGTAC
>VTLG01013938.1_pt1 | contig 46693 bp, 54 predicted proteins | sample 4694571 | NCBI WGS metagenome assembly VTLG01 (sample SAMN12604809, study PRJNA352737) | marine metagenome | biome: ENVO:00000447; feature: ENVO:00000209|ENVO:00000569|ENVO:01000036; material: ENVO:00002151; isolation source: viral sequences binned using virsorter ... | reverse complement strand
GCTACCTGTGTAGATGAACTGAAGACTCTTACCGTTCTTCAAAGTTCTCTTCATTACCATGTCACGTGCAATTGCTTCGTGTTGGAAGCCTTTGAACATTTCTCCACTGAACAATTTAAGGTAAAGTGCTCTAGCGTCACCTGTTGAGTTTGACTGACCTTGGCGTGTTAGCGAGGTAGTCAAATCTGAACTCTGATGAGCCATGATTTACTTAAAATGTAAGGGTATATATTGTCGTCTACGCGCGTAAAAAGTTGCGAGTCTTAGTTAGACTCATTGAGATTTGTGGTCTATCCCACCGTATATACGGCTGATGGTATCCTCCGTAGAGGGCAAAAGCCAAATTGAGTAGGGAGGAATTGAACCTCCCCTAGATCACCTAATTGATTACTCTTGTGTAAGCAACGCCACGATATACGTAAGTAACTTTCATAGCTATCTCCATATACCTAAGCCCCGTTCCATGCTTAGGAGTCATGCGTCCCCGAAGGGATGAACGGACGAAGCGTTAATAGGAGGGTTCCCCCTCTGGTTCTTTATATTCTTGTTCCTGTTTAAAGTCTTCAGGTTGTTTCTTTTCTGGTTCTGGGTCAAAGATTACTCGATGTGCTTTCATCTTTGTACTTTGATGTGGCATGTTATTCCAATGGCGTATAACGCCTGAGATAATAAAACAATTAGTTATGAGGTAACTAATAAAAATAAAAGTACGAGTGATAGCTATAACGTTGTCATAAGATTTAGTCTTATCATCGCTAAAGCTACCAAGAGCGTACTTCCATATAATCCAAATTTTTTTAGCCAATTTGTGGGGCTGATAATGCAACTTGTGTTGACTCAGCAGAAGCTAAATCAAGAGGGAAGTTGTGTGCATTCCTTTCGTGCATAACTTCAAAGCCAAGGTTCTGTCTGTTAACAATGTCAGCCCATGTAGGGATAACTTTTCCATTAACATCAACAACTGATTGGTTAAAGTTGAAACCATTTAGGTTAAATGCCATAGTGCATATACCCATAGATGTCAGCCATATGCCAACCACCGGCCAAGTAGCAAGAAAGAAATGAAGAGAACGGCTGTTATTGAAAGACGCATATTGAAAAATTAATCTCCCAAAGTACCCGTGTGCAGCGACAATATTATATGTCTCTTCATCTTGCCCAAATTTATAGCCATAATTCTGCGAGACTTCCTCTGTCGTTTCGGCAATAAGTGAGGAAGTAACAAGACTTCCGTGCATAGCAGAGAAAAGAGATCCACCGAATACCCCAGCAACACCAGCCATATGGAATGGGTGCATGAGTATATTATGTTCTGCTTGGAATACGAACATAAAGTTAAAAGTACCAGAGATACCAAGAGGCATACCATCACTAAAACTCCCTTGCCCAAATGGGTACACAAGAAAAACAGCAAGAGCTGCTGATAGTGGTGCTGTATATGCTACGAATATCCATGGTCGCATTCCTAGTCTGTATGAAAGTTCCCACTGTCTCCCTGCATATGCTGCTACTCCTATTAAGAAGTGGAAGATAATGAGTTGATATGGTCCGCCATTGTATAGCCACTCGTCCAAAGTGCCGGCTTCCCAGATCGGGTAAAAGTGCAATCCAATTGCGTTGGAGCTAGGGACTACTGCTCCTGAAATAATATTGTTCCCGTACATTAACGAGCCGGAAACTGGCTCACGTATGCCATCAATATCTACAGGCGGTGCTGCGATGAAGGCGAGAATAAAACATGTAGTAGCTGCTAGTAAGCAAGGGATCATTAGCACTCCAAACCAACCTACATAAAGGCGGTTCTCTGTGCTAGTAACCCACTCGCAAAACCTTTCCCAATTACTACTCTGGCTTTCTCTTGTTAATGAGATTGCTGCCATTAAAATATACCGGGGATAATTTGACCGGTTGTTACGTATGCGCCAACGGCTGCTACGAAGCCAAGCATTGCTGCCCAGCCATTAAATCTTTCTGCTTCTGGTGTCATAATTGGTTTTTTAGGAAGAACCTCAATAGGAGGTTCGTAAGGGTATTCGTTATAAAGTAAATTATCTAAGTTTTTTGTTTTCATCTTAAAAGCTAACGTCTGATCTATCTAATTTTGCTATGATATCTGCTCTATATGCAGGGTCATTATCGTACTTAGGATCATTCATAGCTTGAACTAATTCAGCTTGACTTCTAAATACATCGCCTTTGGAATCAGCACCTTTGCCTGTTAGCATTCTGCCTTCGTATCCATTAGCATCTCTATATTTAGATTGGAGAGCTGAGACTCCTAGCTTGATAGCATCGACATTCCCAGATGCTACCAAGTTATCGAACGCCTTTATTTCATTTTGTCCGAGGTTACTAGAAGCCCAAGAAATGATCTTGTCGTATTCCTTCTGACCACCTACTGAGTTCTGGATTGTATTAATCTGAGCTTCTGATACATCAGGTCCTTCCTCTTGTGGAGGAGCATTCTTCTGCATCTCTAGGTATGCACTAACTAAATCTTGACTACTCATCTCAGAAAACTTTTCAATAGTTTCCTTAGATAAAGTGTTGTTGTTATCGTAGTACTCCTTACTAGCTTCAGTTATTAGAGCAACAGCTGGAGTTTCCTCAGCCTTTGGTTCCTCTTCCTTTACTTCTTCGGTGGTTTTTTGGTCTTCTTGTACGGCATCTTCTTTAGATCCTAATTTTTTTTGTAGTTCAAGGTAAGCATTTTCTAATTCTTTTTCATTCTTATACTTACCAGCCAGTAGCCCTTCTTGTTCAGCTACTAATTCTTCACCAACCTTCAGAGAATCTTGTTCTTCTGGAGTTAGGACCTCTGATTCTGGTTCAGTATTAACGGTTAAAGTTTCTGACATTATAATTGCATTGGTGGTTCTTCTCCTTCAGGAGCATTTAGTTCAGGGTTCTTACTAGGATCAGCCATAGGAGCTGAAGCTAATTGCCCTGCTTGATCTACCATTGATTGTTGCATTTGTGCTTGCATTGCTTGCTGCTGTTCTTGTGCCATCTGTTCCTCAGTCTTAACTAGATTGAGAACGTCGATACCTTGAGAAGCAGCGAGTCGTTTGATTGCTTCAAGAGGATTGAGGTACTGCATCAATGCTTCTGGTCCTAAAGTCTGAGCGATAGTACCAACGAATTGAGTAAGTGACTCTCTGTCTTGTCCTCTTCCTAAAGCATTAACGCCAGCTACAATAGTAGGTCTGACCATATCCTTTGGAAGTTTTGGTAATTGATTAGATCTTGTTAGAACTAATAATGTTCTATCGAGATACGGTATTAAGAACTCAACTGTTAGTAGTGAAAATATTCCACCTAGCTGTTGTTCAAGTTCTAGCTGTGTAAGGCGTACCTCCTCAGCTGTAACTCTTTCCGCTTGCCTTATATTCATTACAAGGAAAGCTTCAAGTAATCTTTTCTCTATAGCAGTTGCCATATTTGCAGCTGTTGAGAAATCAGCAGTTTTTCCTACTTGAATTACTGCGACATCTTCTGGTCTGCCTTGAACGATGGCTCCGTTCCCAGCCTTTGCAATGGTGGCTGGTTTGGTAGTTGAACTAGGTGAAACAAGAAAAACAACTTTGCTTGCAGCAGCTGCTCCCTCTATAAGACTTTGACTCAAACCGTCAAGTGATTTTAAATCTCCTAAAAATTCTTCTACTCTTCCACGACCGTAGTCTTCTCCGTCCACGGTATTGAACCTTAGTGGCAGCCAAGGGCTGGCATTTTTAGGTGCAGTACTTTTAGTGTCTGGAATAATTTTATCAAATGCTTCTTGATGCCATTCCCATCTACCATTCTTGGTAAGTTTGACGTGGGTATATACTGTGACATCATCGTGAGTACCATCGTTCTCATCAATACCTGTATTAGGATTGGGAGTTGGTAACTCTACGTCTAAAACTTCACGAGCTATAAGTTCCTTAGTGACTATCTCTAAGACATTTCCATTTCCGTCTCGGTTGATAACATATCTAGTTAAAGGATAAGTTTTAATCCCATCTTTACCCATAAAGACAAGAGCATTACCACCAACAATTAAATGTTTTAATGCTTGGTGTATTGCTACTCGATCATTACTGGCAGCTATATAATCCATGACCATTCTCTCCATCTTAGAGAAAGAGAGATCTATATCACTTCTTATTTCTGGGTCAAAGTCCTTACCTAGTTTGTCGTCCCTTACTTGCAATTTAAAAAAGCTAGTCTGTGGTGGTAAAACTGCAAGCATAAGCTTGGCAGCTAAAGTTACCACACACTTAGCTCCTACTGATTGCCAAGGAACCGAGAGAGATTTGTGATGTTGCTTAGTCGATGTATCGTCATCAATTAAATAAGGCAACGTGAGCTTCGAGCAATCAACTGCTTTGTCAAGGAACTGTTGACGAGAAGTTGTTAGCTTGTTATATCTCTCGCGTGCTGTCATTACGGATTAATCCCTTTAGTTGTATTACCAGTGTTTAAAGATTTATTTAATCCTTGTTGAGCTGGGTTTTTATCTATTCTTAAATCTCCAGTGCTTCCCTTTTGACCTTTCTTAGTACCTAACTTTGTCATAGCTGGCTTAACAGTTGGGTTAACTGGTTTAGCTTTAACTTCTGGCAAAGGCTCAGGCATTGGAGGTGGTGGGGGAGGTAAAGGAGCTGGTGGTAATGGTGGTGGCGGTGCAGGGGCTCGTCCCCCTCCAAATAAACACATTAGATTTCTTCCTCCATGATGGATCGTATATATTCAATGACGCTGGATTGTCCAGCGCGGTACATAATAGTATTTATGTCTTCCTTTGGATGGATTGGTTTCCAACCAAAATTTTCCTCAAGTCTATCTATCAGCTTGTCGAGTCTCTCGTTGTGAAGCTTAAGCGTATTGAGGGAGATTTCTGTTGTCATGTTCAAAGAACGCAGGCATTCTGGCTGCCTTGGTGCCATTTAATTGTGGGGCTTTACCTTCATACATAAGGCGATCACTAGCATCTAGCCAAAATTTTTTGCTTAAATATTTATCGGAGTTCTCCATTTTTAATGGTTGCATAATCCAATTAATTGTTGCCTTTCTTAGTTTGTCTAATGATTGACTAGGATTTAATCCCAGCTCTGCACAGACTAAGGAGTTAGTTGCTACGTGGACTTGTTCGTCCCGGGAGATGTCTGCCGAAACAGTCATCAACCCAGCATCTCCATTAAATCTGAAGAAAGGTAAGAGAACAAAAAAGATTGCTCTCTCAATAACTAATGCTTTAGTGATAGTGTGATCTGGATGTTCAAGCCATGCGTCTCGTAGGCGTAAAGCTTCAGCTTCGGCTTTGTCATCTACGCCATGAGCGTTAGTGATGTATCCGAGAGCGAGGTCATGTTTAATCTCATCTTTTACGTTTGATTCCAGAAGTTCTCTACTCTTTTCAGGAATTTCAGAGAGTGCTCCAGATATAAAGTCGCCAACCGGCAATTCCATGTGGCGTATTGCAAGAGCACGGTAGATGGTTTCTTCTGCGCCATGTTTAAAGGTACCTTTAGTAGGTTGGACCGGAGTCCAAGTTCTTTTTCTTGTTAATAGTTTTTCGTAGGGGTTCATTGTTGACAGTCACAAGCTTTTTCATCGGGTTTATTGCTCATTATGTCTGCCAAGTAAGCGTCAACTTCAGACTCATCAAGTGCAGCGTAAGCATCTGACTTGTCCTGAACGTCTCCCATTACTTGCAGAGAATAATAGAGAGAAGTCTGTGGACTTTTCAGCCACTCTTCTACAAATGCTTCATCGTAAGTCACCATATCACTCCAAGAGTTGAAGCTATAGCCATGAAGCAAACCAGTTCTAGATAGCATTATCATTATTTCGTCAGCTACCTTTTTATAATTCTCCCATCCAACTTCGGATGCGATTTCTACGTTGCCATAATTTACTTGTTCTACCCCAAATGTACCTGAATCTCTATCAACTGTTCGTGATATAGGAGGTGCGATCTCAGGAGTTGCTGTGTAGCCATTGAGATCATTACTTCTATATGAACAACTAGCTGTTGGAGCTATGGCAAATGCTCTAACCATGTTGTTCTCTCTTGCGATGTTAGCTGCTTCTTGTATGCCGAGAAAAAGTTCACGCGCAGCTAACCCTGCGTATCCTTCATAAGGTTCAGCATTGTTACATGCTTCAAGAGCCTTACCGAACTCGGCATATGTGATTTTGTTATTTGCTAAAAAGTTAGCTAGACCTAAGAGTCCGAATCCAACTTGCCTGTCGATATCTGGTGCAAGATATTCTCCAGATTCTCCAACCCCTGTGACACCATGGAGCTTACACAGGCTGGACATGCCTTCACGGAAACCTTTTCGTAGGTCGCCGATACGACAGGCAGACATATTAAGGTGCTGTAAGAGGCACGTTCCGCGTGAGGGCAAGTAAACCTCAAGACAGACGTTCCCAAAAATTCTGTTTCCATTTTTATCTTCTTTTATTTTGTTGAGCCAAATGTCTCCTCTTGCAATTCCTCTAATAATTGCTTCCTTAACTGCAACTGAGGAATTATCCCAGCCTCCCCTTGTAATATCAACTGTTCGTTTAACCCATGGGAGTTCTTCTCTGGTTGCTTGCACGAAGTTAAGAATATCGGCGTGGTCAATATCAAGATGCAGAACGCACGCGCCATTGCGGTACGTCCCACCGCGTCTAAGTATTTCATTTAATGTTGAGTAGATTTTTGCGAATGAAACTGGTCCGCTTGCAACAAGCGTGTCAGTTCCTTTATTTGTTTTGGTTCCAGCTGGTCTAAGTTTCGACAGGTGGACTGCAACGCCTGCTCCGTATCGGAGAGCATGCGATACAAATCTCCAGCTCGCTTCGATTCCATTAGCTCCTTCCATTGCGTCTTCAACAACGAAGACTGTACATGATACGGGCAGACGTGATTCTGGATTATCAATCCATGACTGGACTCGACCAGTCCTAGCGATTATGTTTGACATTTATATGAGTGAATGTAAATTTGGTTTTTTATAGTTAGGTCCCTTTAATATTTTTCCGTCGTCTCTTCTAATTGGATTCCCATCTTCATCTAGTTTCGATAGGTTACTTTTATGTACCAGCTTTAAAGCTCTGTCCAAATCCCATCCCATATTCACTGCATATTGGTAACAGACATAAACAAGATCAGCCAATTCTTTAAGAGCTTCTTCTTTATACTTATCAGTATTTCTGAATAACATCATTTCAGCTTCAATAAATTCCATGTACTCCTCAGTAATTAAACTGACTTGATAAGCTCTGGTATCTTTATTGTCTGAATTTTTGATGAGGTATTTCTTTCTGAACTCCTTGGCTTGTTCTAAATTCGATCTCATTTTGTAGGTAGTGGATAGCTTTTTGTAAATCTTGTATGTCGTTGTCTTTATGACCAGCTCTGCAAATGTATTTAATTACGTTTCCGAGGTGGAAGTTGAGTTCTTGATCACGAATAAAATCCCAGACTTGGATTGACCCTCGCTTGTAGTAGCTGGGTCCGTGGCTGTTGGTGGTTTCGGCCATTTATCTAGTAGTGTTTTGATAGTATTTCCTAAAACAAACGCTTGTCTTTGTAGAGCAAGGAGGACAATGATGATGTCCTCTTTTCTTGTCTCAGGTTTCTGCATTAGTAGCTCCATCCGTCGGAGCTTTAACTTTTGTTCCAGAGTCAACTCGATAGTTGGCTTCGGGGGTCCAGAGAATTGGTTCTTTTTTGTCATGGTCGTAGTCGTCAGTTGTTAATATTCGTGCAAGTCTCGCGTTGCATAACGCATCCTCTTCAGTCATATCCTTCTCTTTAAAAGTCTCAACGACTGCCTTCCATGTATAACCTTTTTCTTCAAAGATCTTTTCTGCTTTTTTAATACCTATCCCGGGAACGCCTGCGTAACCGTCGGTATTATCTCCAGCCATAGTTTGAATGAGATGCCACTTAGCTCCTTGTTCTGGTGAGATAGTGGTGTGTTCTTTAAAGTCATATAAATCTCCGGGGATCTGTCTCATATCTTTATCAGGAGAAACAATAACATTCCCGGGATACTTAGTTGCATAGATACCCATGGTATCGTCAGCTTCGAGTGTATCTTTTTCAATCACTCTGTACTCAAGTTTTAGTGCATTTATGACCCTTTTAAATCCACAGGGCTTTTTTCGTTGTCGATGTCCTTTATAATCCGGTAAAATTTTTTTCCTAAAATTATTAGGACTTGTAAAAAACAATATAATATCGTCAAAGTTACCAAATTCGTCTTGAACTTTCTTTATTTCGCGTTTCACCGCTTTATAAGCGTCCTCAAAATTTGAGGTCACAATAATAAGGTTTTCGCCAAAATCAATTTCTGTTTCTGTTGCTGCACAACATTTATAGACAATGTAGTCGCAATCAATTAATAATTTCATAAATTAGTGTACGTCTGCCCATGTATTGCCAGTTTTTGCTTCGGCTGCAATTGGACATCTTAAGTTGTAGTATTCCCCTGCCAATTTTGCTGATATTTCTAGTACGCTCATTATTTCGTCGGCATACTCAGGTTTCGTTTCGTATTGAAGTTCATCATGTACGAAAGCTAATTGATGAGTGTGTTCGTCGTATTTGAGGTTGTCATCAGCTATTACCATCCATCGTTTTGCAACAATGCCAGCACTACATTGGAGGAGATAGTTTAATCCTTTGTGGGTAGAATCGACCAGCACCCTTCTTCCGTCACATGCCATGAGCCAACCATTAGCAGCCTTATTTGAAACCGCTGCCAATAAGTCGGAGAGTCCATCGATTGCAGATACGTAAGCTTCTCTAATCTCTTGTCCCTTTTTACGGGCTTTCGTGGGTTGTAAAGAGTTATCATAACTCAGTCCTAGTTTTTCATTTCCGGCACCATATAAGAATGCGTATGTCACAGTCTTAACTTGCCTTCTTGTGATTCCTATTTTGTCAGCATTAACTTGATGTATATCATCATTAAGTAAAATATCGGCGTATCGACCTCCGTCATATCGTCCTAAGTAATGAGCTAACATTCGCAGTTCTATACCGCTTAAATCAGCACCTACCATTACCTTGTCAGGACTAGCTGTAAATAGTTCTCTAAATTCTTTTGAAGATGGAACTTGTGCCAAATTCGGTTTACGATGAGCACATCTAAATGTGTTCGTACTAACCGAGCAATGGTGATGTATCCGACCCTTAGTCGTAACAAGCTTGTTCCAAGCGTTCACGCCTTCGGATATCATCCCAAGCTTCTTCTTTATCGTCAAACATTTCGCACATAGTAGCGAGAAGGCTATATTTATCTCCGTCAATATAATCTCGTCGATAATTGGTTTCCCAGTCGTAGTGGTCTTGCTCAATTTGACATTCAAACGATTCGTCAGAATCCATGCTATGTGATCTCTAGATGTTGGGTTAAACTCCTTTATTCGTTGTATTTCACATCCTTCTCTGTATCCTTGTGTTGCGTTATCTCGTTTAGGAGTGAACAACGATCCTGCAACGAAAGGGAATTGTCCTCGAAGTATTGCTTCAGTTTCTTCCATCTCTCGTCGGAGAGATGACTCAAGTTCGAGAGCTTTTTGTTGGTTAAATGTCCATCCATTTATTTCTTGGGTAGTCAGTATTTCAGCGACTCGGTGCTCTAATCTACACGAGTCATTAAGGGGCGGAAGTGCTCGCATAATTTTGTTGTAACTTGTACGTCTTGTACGCAATAATCTTGCATCTCTTGGCTCCAATCAGACCAATCTGTGGTCTTGCCAAATTCACCTTTATATTCACCTAATCTGTAGCCATAAGCTTCTAAGCTATGTCGACCATATAACTGTAAGGGCATTCTCTGCCATGCTCGTTTCTTATCTATCTCCATCAAGTTTGGATGATACAGCCTAGATAAGCTAAGAGTATCGATAACATTATTACAAGGCTCAAACCAAGAATAAGTTTTCCGAAGAACAGGTAAATCGTAGCCAATAATATTATGACCAACGATGATATCAGCACCGGATAGCCAATGCAAACCCTCCGTGATCGGTGAGCAGTCACCACCCTCATCATTAAATACGAACGTCTCCTCCTTTTGGGAGTCGTAGATGGCAATGCAATGTATTGTAGAAACGTCATGTAATAGTCCGTTAGTTTCGCAGTCAAATACGAGCATTTGTTTTTCCGACATAGGTTTTATCTTTAAACTTTGCTTTCTTTTTCTGCTCTTTTGTAGGTGGGTTAGGTTTTATAGGTTCAGAAATCGGTGTTGGTACCGAAAATTGGGATCTCAGTTTCATTAAATTTACAGGTAGATTTGTCGTATTTCAGTTCAGCAGCCACTCCAGTCTCTCCAGAGTATCTGTTCTTCAGAACTCTCAATGTTGACACGTCATCCATCGATTGCTGGTCGCGTTCCAAGGCAAGTACGGTGTCCGAAAGTTGAGATATAGCCTGACTTCCGCGCAGTTGCCCTAATGAAACCTTTGCTCCATCGGTATGATCTTTATCAGTTTGAGTTCTTCTTAAATGGGATACAAGAAATAGTGATATACCAGTACGTTCTACTAATGACCTTAATTTAGTCATAGTCGTATCAATCATTCTTCTTTCATCACCGTCTAATCCACTTAATAAGATAGATAAGTGGTCCAAGAAGATGATGCGGATGTCCAATCCCAGAGCCATATACTCGATTCTGTTGTAAATGATGTCAGGTGATAGGCTGCCGAAATGATCGTATAAATAAAGACTCCAGTTAGCAATTGTTGAATCATATGCTTCTTGTAATACCTCGTGTTCGTGTTCTCCTAGATGCAGGGCTTTACCCACAGCTACAGACATAAGTCCAAGAGCTGTTCGCCTGTTAGATTCCTCTAATGCAATGTATCCGACACGTTCTCCTGTACTTAATAAGTCAGTAGCCAACTGGCGACAAAAGGTAGATTTACCTTGACCAGTTCCAGCTGTTATGGTTGTTAGTTCTCCATAACGTATACCGTGTGTTTTTTCTTGTAATCCTTGTAAGTTATATGTGTGATCGCATGGTGGTGAAGGTGTGGTAACTAATTCAAGAAGTGATTTTCCATCCACGATGCCGTCCGGTTGATAAGGTTTAGCATCCCAGATCGCACGCCTGATAGCATCCGCGTCATTGTTTTGTAGAGCGTCGCTCGCATCCTTGTAAGGGTCGGCGAGGTGAGCAATCTTGACGGTACCTTGAGGGAGTAAAGAAGCAACTTGCTCCGTAGCTTTCCTACCGGCATCGTCTTTATCAAAGAAGAGGATGATTTCGTCATATCCTTGTAGTAGTGGTATTTGTTTTTGTACATCTTTTTTCGCGCCAGCTGCACCATGCGGTAACGATACCATCGGCCAGTTCTCCATAGCTTCATAGCAGCTCGCAGCATCTAATTCACCCTCGGTGATAACAATTCGTTTACCGCTATTAGGGAATAAATGCTGACCAAAAAGAGTGTCTGTAGTTTCTCCTTCATATTTAAAATCTTTAGATTTTGTTTTTATCTTGAAGCCCTTAAGTCTTCCATCGCTGTCGAAATAAGGGAAGCGTAAGTGTGCATCGTCTCTGAATATTTTGTAAAACTGGCATACTTTCTCGCTAATTCTTCGTTTTTGCAGCCTTTGGGCTGATCCTTTGAATTGAACATTGGTGGGCATGTGATGAGTGTGTTGGTTATTATCTCCGGCAACATATGTATTGCAGGCAAAGCAGTACTGATGACCGTCCGTGTAAATACTATTTGCATCGGACGATCCACAGTTACTACATGGTTCGTGTCTTATAAATTCGCTTTCTGTCATGTAAGCCAATCAATTGGGATAGTATGAAAAGCACACCATCTAATTCCATAACGCTTACACCATTGGGCGTAAGTCGTTTTAGATTTTTTTGATATCTTTTTATAGGGGTCTTGAAAGACCATGCGTAAGTCTATATCTGGATTCTCAGCTATTACCTGACGTACCTTACGTCGGTCTTCAGCTCTCCAGTATCCTTTTGTCTCTAGAATAACGCCGTTTGGGAGGATGAAATCTGGTGTATAAAGGTGTTGAATTGTATAAGGAAAGCTTGTACTTTCATATTCATAATCAACACCTAGTTCACATAAGAGATCAGAGACTTTTTCCTCTAATCCTGATTTGAACATTAGAAGTCATCATCTTCTACTGAGCTTGGAGCTGTATCCACTATGACGTTAGGGTCATCAGCTTTAAAGCCAGAAGTCTTACCAAACAATTCTGCAACTCCATCTTCATCTAGATCTCCGCTATCAATGCCGGCTCCCGTCTGGATAGAAACGATCTGCACTCCGGACAATTTCAATGATGTGCCATATGTCACGCCATCTCTCAGAATGTAGGGTTTTTGATGAAAGCCGAGCTTAACTTTAGATCCTTCATATACTGGTACATCTATATTTGTGATAGGTGTTCCTTCTGTATCAACTACTGGTGGTCTTTTATCTTCAGCCCATGAGAATTTAATTATAAACTTACCTTCTTCAACTTCCTCCCATGGCTCGGGTCTTAAGGTAGATCTCTTAGGGTTCTTAAGTTTTGATTCAGCCCACTTAAGACAATCAGCTCTTTCAGTCTCGAGCTTGTCAACCATATCTTGGTCTACTACTGCTTTAAGTGAATATCCAAATTTACTTGGTTTTAATATCGCCTGATAACCTTCTAGTGTTACAGGATTTGGTGTTATGTGGATGTTTTTTGACATTAACAGAAAAAATATAATGATTCAATTACTGATGACGGTTGAAGGTCGCCAATAATCGGTGGTTCAGACTCAGCTCCAATAGCTTGAGCAAAGTCGGTAAGGAAGTCATGCTCTGCGAACAGGTGCATGTATGTATCTCTAACTAGGTGGGATAACAAATTCATATCAGTCGCTCTACATAAGACTGAATCATGTATCAGACTTATTGGTGCGTGAAACTGTGTCGCGCATATGTGTAGCAATGAAGCATCAAGTGAATGTATGAGGTTAGGAGCTGTAGCGTTCTTGTGATGCTGGAGATCAACTCCTTTCTCACCATCAGCTATGCGTACCTGTACTCGTCCTAGTAATTTCAATTCGAGTATCTTAGTTTTCATCTTCATAAGACGTTGAGTAACTCTGAATCCGGAGGGTGTGACCCATATCAATTGGTCCGTTCCTCGCTTGATTGCATTAGCTACTTCTGTCTCAATCCATCTCATTACCTTCATCGGTCCCGGGACAACTTCTTCCATTGCTGTCCGGACTGCGTGAACTATTTGAGTTAGTTCTTCATTCTCTACGTCAATATCAATATCATGGAACGCGTCCCTGATGTACTGACGATTACTGAAAGGCTTTGCGTTGTAAGGGATTGTCATCACGCAACGCTTGGTTTTTTTTCTATCCCAATAGGGACGTAATCTTTCAGGTATATTATTTAGACTCTTATCTGCTATTACTTGATAAGCATCTTGAGGTTTCTCACTTGGTATAACATTAACCAAGCTTGCTGTGGACTTATCTCGAGCAAGTCCGGCTAGTATCTGTAGCCCAGAGCATGTTGCATCGGTTGCCACTGGTAGACCAGTAGTCGTCCTTGTTTCAGCTATTACTACTGCATAGTATTCTTCACATGCAGCAAGAAATTGCCAAGGTTCGTCAGCTGTCTCCCAATCTCCAATATTATTTATTGGGTCTGTTGCTACTCTTATAATCCTTGCTTTATTTTCAATAAGCTTCGGCCAGATTAATCTTTCATCTAGCGTTGCTTTATCAAGACCAACAGTTGTAGCTACTTGGAAAGCTAACCACTTCTTACCTTCTTCAGTAATAGGTGCTTCATCAGAAAACCTAATGAGACTCTTACCAAAGTCAGTATCTTGTGGTGTCAGGAAGCTAGGTATAGGATATGCTCTACCCCTGTAATCGAAAGACCAAGGGATATAGTAATCCTTACCTTTAAACTCACGTACACAATTCATTGTCATACGTGTGCGACAGCTGGTACGCCATTCATTAGCGTTCTTGTTCTTAGCTATCGCTGCTGTCTTCTTCCACTCCTTACGAGCTTCCTTGTTTGTATCTATATCAAAGGGCTTCGGAGGTTCAGGATGATGTAGTACTGGTCTAAACTTTCCTACTGTAATCTCCCTCTCTTCTAACTCCTCAGCTACCTCAACAGTAAAATCATTTAAACAGTATTTTACCTTCTGTATCAGGTTTAGAAACTGGTAGGTTTTTTCTCCCTGTATAGGTAAGGGTACCCCCCGTCTCACCATTTCATGGCATTTAGTTATGTCATTTAGGTAGTAACCACCATCATGTAGGTGACTCCAATCTCTAGGCTCGATAAGCATCGGCCAGCTAATAGGAGAGAATAATTCGGTAATCCTTATAATTTCCGATTTATGTTTATCAAACTCAGGTGTGGTTTTTAAATATAATTCTGTTTTTTTACCTATTCTTATGTTTAATTTTTCAAACCAACCAGATGATTCACAAAAGCAGTCAAGAAACCACGTCCCTGCCTTAACTTTGAGCTGTGTATTCCATGGGGTCCATGGTTCTACATCTGATTTGTTGAAGAGTACTTGCATACTCTTACGTTTGTATTCAGTTCCCTTAGCTTGATGCCAGTAGTTATCCTTTAAGACCTTGAATAAACCCGGGGCTGTGCCTTCGTAGTAACGCATCTGACTCTCAGCTTCGAGAGCTTGTCCAATAGCTTGAGCTATCTTGACTATCTTTGAGTTTTCTTTCTTGTAGCTGAATACCTTATCGAAGGTAATCTTGCATGTGATAGCTGCTTGTGATTCGCTATCTATATCGTCAAGGTATGGCAGTATCTCCATGAGATGCCCTGCGCCCTTAACTGCTATCTTTTTTCTCTTCTCCTTTTTAAATTTTATTTGGTCAATTATCAATGGTAGGAGAGTATCAATACTCGCCGAGCCGAAGACAGTAGCTGAAGCATAATCTTGTTCAAGTAATTTCTTGGTATTAGATCTGATCTTTTCTAAGCCACCACTTATTTGTCTGCGCTCGAATCTCTCCTGTTCTTCTAGATCAGAAGGAAGCATATAATTCTATGGATTTTTAAATTGGACGAATACTAAGGTGTATAATATCTACAACCTTGCAAATAAAAGGACCTCAGCGATTATGCTGAAGTCCGATACCATTCTGAAAATTAACTTATGCGGTTTTTAAGTCCGGCGCGTCTACCAATTCCGCCACACTCCCAAGGCTTTTCAGCGAAATTAGTCTAACAGACGTGCTTAACATATCATTAAAATCCTAGTAAATGGAAATAATTTAGAGGTAACGGATTCGACGGAACTAGAATTGTAGATCGTCTTGTGCCTTCCTCTGACCAGCTGCTGTAGCTTTCGCATATAGCAGTGTTGTTGTGAGATTTGAATGTCCCAACATAGACATTAATTCAATCGGGGGTGTCCCATTAGCAAGATGCCAAGTAGCAAAACTATGCCGTAAACAGTGAAACACATATTGCCCATTATCTGGGAAATTCATGTGTCTATGGAGTAGGTTTTTAAACTGCCAACGAACTTGGTCAGCATTGTTCCAGTCAATACCAAAAACTTTGTCTTTAGGGTTACCTTCGCACCGCTTAATGAGTGTGTTCATTAGCTGTGGGTGTATAGGTATGCACCTTGCTTCATCGTTTTTAGTTATCTCAACATTAATAACATTAAGGTTAAGGTCAACTCTCCATACTGGTAACTTAAGTAATTCATCTAGTCGCATACCAGTTAAGGCAGCTGCTTGAATGAGATCAGCTAAGTTGTCGTTACACATTACATCCTTGGATATGCGAAGCATGTCCTTGACTTGTTCTTTTGTGTAATACTTACGGTTAGTTCTGTCTCTCTCCTTTCTACGTTTAAAAGGAGTGGGAAGATCAAAGGTAATAACATCATTCTCTTTACAGTATTTAAGTACCATTGAGACGGATGATATAAACCTATTGATAGTAGCGTTCTTTTTACCTTCCTCTTCAAGTGATGTACATATATCAGTCATTAAACCTTTCGAGATTCGATGGGCTGGGAATGTACGTCCCTGATATCGGGTAAAGTAGCCGGAGTATAGGATTGCTGATTCGCGTCCTCCTCCATTACGCCACGTTTCGAGATTGCGGAGCGTGTAGTCTAAACACTCTCCCCAAGTTATAGCTTTAGCCATTGAGTTTTTCCTTGAGAGTATCTACCAGTTGCTTACCTTGACGAGTAAGAACGAGTTGATACCTTCTTAGATTAGAAGGATCTCGTTCCTTACTAATCAGTTTCAGCCCCGGCTTGTTTTTGTAACGATGTATCTCTGCTAAGTAGTCAGTGTTTCTACTACCAGCAGCATTGGAATATCCAAGTGCAGCTTCCATCGCCTGCTTATGACACCCGTCATGTGATGCGATGTATAAGAAGGTCAGTTGTAATTGCAATGGCATTTCAGGGTCAAAGAGCATAAACGTCTTCAAACATTTGAAGAGTCTATCCATCTCGCTGTCAGTCAGCTGGTCCTTCCATGGGTCGGTTCCGCGTTCCATCGTCCTTGGGTGGTGGTTGTTGTCCGGCTGGACAAGTGTACTGTAACACAAATCTACCAACATGTATATCAAAGTCGCAGAACTTTTCGTTATCCATGCCTAAATAGAAGTTGCCTTTAGAGAAAAGTTCCATAAGAATTGGGTTGATAGGAAATAAAGTAACATAGGTAATAAGTCTTAGCTACGTATATTATGTTACGCAGCCTTAATAGGTATAAATTCTACGTTTATGACTGAGGTGTCATCCTCTAGTTGTTGTGACATTATGTTAAGCAGTTCGTCCCTGTTAGGGTGTGCTGCTATGTCTTTGCTTAATTTTGTGTAATGTTTTGAGAATGTTTTAAAGTTCATCATTGAAATCGAGGGGTTTAATATCATCAGGCTTTAGGTGCCACATTCCTTCCATAGTGCATAAAACAATTTCCTTGTTTTCTTGCATACATTTACGGACTTTGTTCTGTCCATGTCTGACTGATTGGTATATAAATTCTTTTACCTTGCCATCTTTGTCTGTTTCTCTAATGATGCAACAAACAGAATCTGGTATTAGGTATCCGTTAATTTTCCAGTCCATGAACTTACCTACTGGCATTGCAGGGAACCATTCGTCTGGTGATTCCTTGATAGCTCGCCAGTTATTCGGAAAGTACTCTTTCTTGTTCATTTCATTCTCCTTACGTCTACGAGGTTGTACTTATGTGTTTGTGCAAAATCGAGGGCATTATATGCTGCGTCCTCGTCAGTGTTAGCTTTTATAAAGTGCCACCCGTCTTCTGGGTAGTTCTTTATCTTGTAAATAACTATGTAATGGTTCATGGCGAGCCCGATGAGTGTGTACTACCTGTCCGATTTCGGGGGTTTACTGACTGTCAGGCGTAGTCTTGTGTGCTTTGCTCGCTTCCTTGCGGAGCGTAAAGCTTGAGGTTTTAATGTTCTTTTTTGTTCCTTATTTGAGTGGTGTATATAGTTAGGTACTAAGGTCATAATTTATGTCTTGGTCATACGTTATTTCATCATTCACGACCTTGATAGCGTAGTCAGCTACTGGCTTTCTTATTATTGAGTCAACCTTGCCGATCTTGCCGAAGGTTAGAGCCATCTTCTTAGCGTGCTCTTCATCCTTAGCTTCAAACCTGTAGTAGTCCAACTTAGTCCTACTAACTCTTACTTCATAGGTAGTCATAACAACTCCTGAAGTTCTTCAATCTCTTTAGCTTCTAATGGATGGCTAAGGATATTGTCATTAGCTCTCATTAAGGCATCTTGTAATACAATCTCAAGATTGGTTGATTGAGTTGGATTAAGTAGTGCATTTATATGTCGCATGTTGGTATCTCCGGTAGTTGTGGTTCAGGTCTAAATGCAGATTCAAGTATTTCAAACTTGAGTGCTTTATCCTTCATTAATTCAAGGAGTTGAACAATATCTTGAAATGATGTTGTGTCGTCTACGTCTGGGTCATAGCATTGAGCTATGTCATAGACCTTGTTAATTAAGGTGGTTTCAGTCATACTTCTCGTACCTCTAGTTCTTTGGTGATCATGTCATGTACTTCTGGGGACATATCTTCCTTAAGGAAGTTACGTAAACAAGTTGAACTACGTGGACGTATAAGGTTCAACCATGCTTGTTCTTCTTTTTCAGTCATGCTTTGCACCTGTTTTTAATTGCTTTCCTAATTACAGGAAGTGGGAAGTTTTCAAGAGAGATTTCTCCATCATCAGTAATGATGTGTAAGCATTTATGTCCCTCGTGGTAGTACGCATGCGCGTCCTTGAGGAAATATGAATGCGTGATATCTGGTTGTAACATTTGTCAGTAAACCCTTCTCTCAGTGAGAAGGAAGTGAACTGGACGGAATCGAACCGTCCTTGCTGTTCGGAGTCAGCAACGTCCTTGAGTTCTAATAGATAGGAGGTACTCGGTGTAGTTCTTATCCCTCTTCATCTGCAACCTTAAATATCTGGGTAAGATAAGGCTTTTACAACAGCTCGGGCTATCTATAATCGTGGGCTTACCTTGATGTCAAGAGGTGCTTCACTCGGCTTTGACCACGTGGGTGCGAGTACTAACAATCAAGTGCCACGTCCTTGCGTCCTTATATACGCGTGTGTATACGTCCTTGCGTCCTTGTGATAGTGAGTTCGTTCGTTCGCTGGTCACACGATGAGTGTGCACAAAATGAGTGTGCAGCATGAGTGTGGCATATGAGTGTGCGACCATGAGTGTGCTAAATATAAAATAAGGTTACTAATTGCAACCTTATTGTTATACTTAGGTGCATAAGTTACGCATGTAATTTATTATTCACTTTCTTTTCCCTCGCACCATGTGCAAGGAATGCAACAACCTGAGATCGGTTGCTATAACTGCAAAGTTTACATGTTGAACATGATACTTTGTCATGTAATTGCGCTGGGCAAACTGTCACCTTGTGACCGTCGGGCGTGTGTGTTGGTGTGTCTTCGTCCGAAGGAACCACACATACAGCCGGCAACCCAAGGGCTCGCGCCTTATCCGCCTGCTCGAGTGACTCACATGAAGCATTGATAGTAAATCCATTGGCATTACTATATTTTAGAGCTTCGAGATTGTGAGTATTAAGCTTGTGATGCGAGTATGTATAACCCTTAGCACCACTAGCTTTATTAGCATCTATTAATTGTTTTAATAGTGCTAAGTTAATTAACTCTTGCCCATCAGGTGCGGTTACATATGGGAGATCGCCAGATACATTGTGACGCCAGAGCTGTCCGGCGTTTAATTGTGAAACAAATGTAGCTAAATCATCCCATGTACCGCCACGCTCGCCAGCTGTGACCTTGCGCCAGTGCCAAGACTGGGGTCCAGTCTTTGCGTAGCACCCGTCCCACATTGGGCACGTAGTCGGGCATGTACCAGCTTCGCTGGTTGTGACTGGAATCTTACCAACTTTAGAGTTGGAAGATTTCTTACTGATGTGTACCTTAATCATAGATTAAGCACCAGTTGCTACTTGTTGAACACTGAGATACTGAGGTATCTCATTGAAGTAGCTATAACCAATACGGTTATAGGTCATAGCACCAGTCGCTGGACGGTATCTATTCTCCTGAATAGCATTCCTTGAAAGGTACTGAATCCAAAAGCCTAAGCTTTTGTTGTTATCTAGCAATAGACTTAAAAGTCTACGTCTTGATACATTTTTGTAGAGGTATTCAGCACCAGATTCTTTGAATCTGATGATGGCTGTGCCCTTAACTACGTTAACAGCTGCGAACTCAATGGCGTCGCTAAACCTACGGTTTACAATTGTGTAACCAAACATAATAATTCTCCGAATTAAATTAACAATTTGGATATAAATATCCAAGTGATAGCAACGGATTTGAACCGTCCATCCTGTAGGGGCACCGGATGCTACCAGAGACTATCATGGTACTAAAGTACCAAAGTGTATAAGTTGTAAGTAACACTTCGTGTTATGAACGCCGGTGGAGATCTTGTTCGCTGTGGCTTTAGCCATGTCCCTGCCTCTCGGTTGGTTAGCCACTCCTTAGAGTGGTTACAGGTCTGCAACTTATCAAGGTTGCGCTGCTCTTGGACTGTAGGGTCACTGTCCTCAACGGCTTTGCCGTATGGAGCCATGGTTTGTTGTGGTGATATGAAATTTCGCTTTCGTTCTCTTGAGAGGAGTTGTAGTTAATTTTATTTATCTCTCTCACCCTAAAGGGAGAGATAAATTAAATAAACTTAAACAACTCTCTCTCTTCTCAGTATACCGAGGTGTATCGATTGGTGCTGTATCATTTTATACCAACCTATGTTCAGCCCTGTTGGTCACTGGATAAATTGATGTTGGGACAGATCGCTTGAGCTTTAGGTGTACAACTAATCCGCGCGCGTGTGTGCCTGCCTGCGTTAATTGATCACATATGCGCCTGCGTTGATGGTTTTGCGCGCGCCTGCGTTAATTGATCGCGCGTGTAACACATCAAATCCCTGTCATAGCAGGGGACTTCACCGGATCATAGATCCGACGAATTGCGACCCCCCTAGGGGGTAAGTCCTTCCCGGGACGACATAGTTATATCGCTTCAGACATTTCTGTCAAAATCTTGCCGGAATTGGAATAACCCCTTATCGGTTAAAACATGTTTAAACATATCGTCAAATACTTTCGGAGGAACTGTACATATATGAGCACCAGCTGCGAAACATTGGGCAGCAGAGCGAGCATCGCGAAGCGAAGCTGCTAAGATCTGTGTATCTGACCGATTATGACAGAACACTTTAGCAATATCAGCAATTAATTGGACACCATCTTGTCCATTATCATTTAATCTCCCAACAAAAGGTGAAACATAAGTAGCACCAGCTATTGAACAGAGTATTGCTTGACTCACACTGAATACCAAGGTCATATTTACCCGGATATGTCTAGATGTAAGGTATTTACAGGCTGTCAGCCCGTCAACAGTACAAGGTAACTTAATAGTCGCATTATTACCGTAGATTTGGTTAGTCATTAGAGCATTAGCGATTAATTCATCGAAATACTCTCCTCTCACTTCAATACTAAGGTCTTTAATACCTTGATCAAAGATTTCCTCGTAAACTTCGTCAGGATCTCGTCCAGATTTAGCAATAAGGGTGGGATTAGTAGTAACACCGCTTATTAGACCGTCATTACGGGTAGCTATGTCATCTACTATCGCTGTATCCAGAAATATTTTCATTTAAAAAGTCCTATTCGGGTGAATATGTATAGGGTTAAAACAGTCCAGAATATGATCTCTAGACCTAAGTTAGTCATCTTTCATGTCTCCAATAGACATCTCCCAACCGTCTTTAGTCTTTTTCATCTTGACTTCGGGTTTGGTAGTTGCATGCTCGTATTCCGCTTTAAACTTGCGGACAGCTACATCGACAGCATGAGCTGCCTTTAGTTCTATATATCTTTGTTCCCATCCAATTAAGAACCCAAGAATTAGCCAATTGAGTGGTTTCCAAGGAGTTTTCAGACTCTTGTATAGCTTTCTAAATACGGTTAGTTTAAGCTTTGGCATATATATTGTTATTACTGTTTAAGTAGGTAGGGGGAGTTGTTTTATTAATATCTTTCACGGATATTAGTTAAAAGGGAGCCTAAGCTCCCCTACAAGGGTCCACCCTTCCCCTGTATAGGTAAGGGTACCCCCTAAGTCCAGTTAGGGACTGAGTTTCCATTTCCCCCTCTACACTTCTCTCTTTGGTCTTTATCTAACCCGAGAACCAAGTGGTTAGCGGAAGACTGTGGGTCTTCTATAAAAGCTTTCAGTTGGTCTTCCCACTCTTCTTGTTTGCGTAGGTTGATCTGTGCCTGAGCTGATATTGATAATGAATCTGTAAAGTATTGAACGCCTTGAGCGAGACAGTCTAATCTGTCGTCATGTTTAACAGCATACTTCATACGACACATCCGACTCATCTGGTAAAAGAGCATATAGAGGAGCCTACTTTCAGGTGGACTGTCTTTGTTCGAGCTGTAATCCCACTCAATAACCCCACGGTCAACAATAAGACGATGCTGGTTAAGAACAGGTTCAAGCGAGTCAATGATTCTGTCTTCTTTCCGAACATTTGCACGGACTTCATCAATATAGATTGCTTGTTTGGTGTTTTGAATATGTTTTTTAAATAGTTCACTTACGATTCCATCTCCAAAGTTTGTCTCGACAACCAACGTTGTAACACCATATTTTTGGCATCCCTTGAGGATATCGAGCAAGGTATTATCGCTGTACCCGTCCCTATATGCACGCATTTCATGCAGATAGAGGAACCCGTTTTTTTGGGATATATACGCAGCAGCGGTTTCGTCTGACCCTCGTCCAGAGGGGTCAACGCTGCAAATTGTCTCGGTATATTCAGTCCATTCTCCTTGCAGTTGCATAGGTGAATAGAAATAGTCCCCGGGGAGTCCCACTGTTGGTAGGTCTTTGATGATGTTTCGGGGATCTGAGCACCATACGACATTATCGGGTGCTTTAGTAGGATTGACGCTAGTAATAACAAGGTCAGCAGCCTTAAGAGGAAACTTTTCAGCATCACTAAGCGTGGTATCAAGCTGGAACTGAAGCATAAAGTTACTTCGTCCCATAGCTGACTCCCTTTCCAATAAGTCTTCATTTGCAAATCGTTCTGGGTCAGTTGGCGTGCCTGCTTCGGCACCATTATCTATGTCTTCTTGTAGCTGAGGAGCTATTAATCCTTCGTATGGTGTAACGTCTTTGGGGTATCTACTCGGCCAGACAAATGGTCGATAAGCCCGCTCTGCCAACTTACGATAAACAGTAAAAGTAGTCTGAGGAGTCCCGAGATACATAATACGGCTATCGTCTTTTGGCGTAAGGATCGACTCGGCTTCTGTACAGAGTTGGAGTAATTTCTCACGCATTAACTCCGTCATGCTGTTTCCCGGGACCTCTATGTCGTCGAGAATCATTAAATCGGCGCGACTTCCGGTGAGCTGACCAGTGATACCCACCGACTTTACGCTTGGGGCTTGGTGAGGTGAGCAGTTCACATCGAAGCTTATTCTGGACCACCTTGCATCGTCGGACTTCGGACGTAAATGAGAAAGCCATGGTGTTTCAATAATTAATTTTTGTAAGAAGATACTCATGTTGTCGGCTCTTTCTTTAGAAGCCGAAATTATCATTATTTTCTTTTCTGGGTCTTTAAATAGAGTCCAAAGGACGAAAGCACCAGTAATCCAAGACTTACCAACCCCACGAAACGCTTGGATCTGTAATCGTTTCGGACCGTTTTGTAAATAGTCTGATATCGCATATTGTGCACGAGTGGGTGAAGGTAGATCAAGCTGGTTCCACATAGCTTGCAGAAACAGCTTGAAATCGCCCTGTAAGGCGGTTAAATTATCATTCATATACGAATGTGTATAAGTTATACTTTGAAGCGTCTGGTAGGCGTATTAAGCTGATTCTTCTTCTTCTTAGGATCATTGCCTTGGTAATTCATACGGGCTATATCTAATCCTGTATTGCTTAGGTCTAAAGCTGCGGATATACCATCTCCTATGACAGGAATCCAACCTAATGCTCCACTAACAAATGCTATTCCAGCTTGGTCTAATTTTCCTCTGGAGAGGTAATCCCAAGTTTCTTTTCCTGATATAAGTACGTCTAACCCGGGAATAAGTTTAGCTGCGGATTTAGTTCCACGTTCAGCTATTAATTTACTGATCTGTGTCGCCATTCTTCTTTGAAACTTCGCGTCTTTCAGTAATTCACTTCCAGCTAGTAGTCCAGTTCCAACAGCAGCTCCACCGTAGTTTCCAACAGCTGTATTAACACCAATGTTTGCAATTTGGTCCGCTCTTCTAAGACCACCAAATTTTTGTGATATACCACTTAAAACATTACTTCCATTCTTTTTAGATGCTAAGAACTCTTCGTAACTCATTGTTCCACCAGCAGGCTGTACTTTATTAACAGCATTAGTTACTGGAGGAGTAGTAGTATTCGGAGTAGCAACCTGAGATGTAACGTAGTTATTTGTCTTACCCATTACATGAGCTTGAGCAAACGCATGAATACCGTTAAGTTTCTGAGTGTCAGCACGAACCTCGTTTAATCGTTGCATACCGGCGTGATAGCGAGCATCCTTTACTGCATAGGCATCAGCTAAAGCTTCCTCTTTCAAGTTAGCTCTAGTTATATTCTCTTTTTGTAGGTTCTCAGATTGAGGTTTAAGTTCTAGGTTTCTATCAATATCCCCGGGAAATCTTGCTACATGTGCATCAAGACGAGTTTTAAACTCTTCCTCAGTAATACTTCCAGAAGCAAACTCTTCTATAAGCTTTTCGTATTTAGACCCAAAGTCTTGTACTTCCCACTTATGGTCCCAAGCCATCCCTTCTACAGTTCCGCTATCAAACTTAGCTTTACCGATATTGACTTCATCTTCTAATCCAGCAGCAATCATCAGATCGTTTGCTTTTCTTAAACGATCTTGTCTAGAATCATTGCTTTTTTTTTGAGTTGGTTTTCTTACGCTAAAAGGTCTAGCTTCTCCTCCACTCATTTGGTGAAATTCACCTTCTCCAAATGGAACAGGACCCGGATTACCTCTTCCTCGTTTCCAATAGGGATACTCTCCCATCTCATTTAAGATAGCTGGATTTAATCCTTTATCAGTACTTTTAAATTTACCTTCAGCGATTAGTCTTTTTCGGATCTGATTATATAACTTCTTAAATTCTGATTTTGTCTTCTCAGTCTTTTTTAAACTGCGATACAGTTCAGGAATTTGTTCTGTCATTTAACGTCCTCATAAGAGAACGCTTCTTTTGTGTTTCCATAAAAAAAAACCCCTGTCGAAAGGGGCGGTATGTGTTAGTTGTACGTAGGTGTATACGTTATGCAGCTAGGTGGTCACTGATCATTTTTTCTCTTTTTGGTCTAGGACCCCAACGATGTCTCATCCATTGGAGCCAATTTCTACTACCTTTGTCTTGGTTGCACTTTCGACAGGCACATACGATATTTTTCGTAAGAGTTTCTCCACCTCGGCTAAGAGGTTGTACGTGGTCGAGTGTAAGTTCATGTTCTTCATAAGTTTCTCCGCAATAAACACATTGACAATTGAAATGCTGTTTCACAGCTCTTCTCCAGAGCCGTTTTGAATCTGAACTTGTCATGGTTATTAAATTGTGTAAGTAATGATTTGGACTAGGTAGTAGAGGGGTCATGCGCGTCTAATTTTGAGTCTGCTTTTTCGGTTGATTGATGGGTCTTGGGTTCTTCCTTTGGTCGTACTCCCCTTATAGTGAGCAGCGTCTTTCCCATCTCCATTTCCATAGGTACCAAGTTTCCGATTAAGTTTATTTGCATTGACACGTAGTTTTAATCCCTTGTTTGTTTTGTTATACGCTTTTTGTTGAGACTTATAGTTGCCATTGGCATACTTAGCTCCCGATCTTGCCATAGAGTTTTGCCTTTACTAATTCTGGATCTACTTCTGGCAATACTTGCGCCAGCTTTGATAATGGGCTGCCATCGTAGGCAACACCGGATATATCGTTTGACTTCAGCCAATCACAGGCTGCTTTTAGATCTTGAGTTGTAGCTTCACCGCTTTTAACTCTCGCTAAAAATTCTTTTGTGACTAACTGGTGGAGTTCGTTAAATTGCTCTTCAGTTGCCTTTTTCATTGATTTTCATAAAAAATGCCCCTCCAGAATCGCCTGTAAGGGGCTTGTAATTTTGTCTGGGTATGTTTGTACCCTCGATTTTTCGATATATTTACAAGTAATTCAGATTCATTACATATCTTAGTTTTGCATCTGTGCAATGAACTCCAGCATGTGGAGTATCAGTTGGAAACTTAACTAATGTATTTGCTTTTGACTGTACAAATGGTCCATCTTTAAATTGAGTACCACCATTATTAGTATTTAGATACAAAATTGCAGTTTTCATATTTTTATTTAAGTAAGTATTACTAGAGTCAGTATGAAAAGCTCCAACATAAGATTTATCTTGACCAACTGTACAATTTATTCTTATCAGCCACCATTTTTTTACATCTAACAAATCAGCCATTAAGTTTATAAAATCCCATTGTTTTACATAAAAATCAGTTGCTAAAGACGATAGTTGGTTACGGCTAAAGATCATAGCTTGAAACATAGTGTCCTGTTTGTATACATCTACTGTTTTTAGATTTTCTCCTAACGTATCTATACTTCCGTCTGATTCCCATCTGGATGTTGTGAAATCACAGGGTCCATAGTGTGGAAACTCCATAGCTTCCCTTGCAAAAAAGCCAAACTCTTCATAAGGTAAAAAGTCTTTAATAGTTTCTATCATTGAGTCATTGGTTTATAAAAAGTATTAAAAGAGATAACCACACGTTCTCCACATTCAGCATCTGTTTCATGCTCAAGCCAGCTAGGAAATAAAACTAATTGACCAATAGTAGGTTTAAGCTCAAAAAACGGACAAGCATATTGAGTAGGTGTTATAAACATATCAATCATTTTGTTGGGAAGTACAGGACTTTTAAATTTCAAAGGGACACTATTATCATCAACCTTGAGATAAAAAACACCACTTATTATGCTTCCCTCATGTCTATGAAGTTTAATACTTTTGCCAGTTGACATAGTATTGTACCAACTTCTAACAATCAGTACATTGTCCAACCCAACTGACTGAGTATATTCTTGAAGACAGTTGTCTAACTCCTCTTTTAAAAATTTTAGTTTTTCATCATACAAGACAGTAAATTCTGTACCATAACTAGAATCAGAATTATCTAATAGACCATGAGGTTCAACCTTAACTTGTTTTATTGCTTCAGATATTTTATCTAAATCTAAAAATGATAGATCATATTTTCTTACTGGTGTCGGAAATATATCTAGGTGTTCGGGTGGTTGTCTATCCATTGTTATAGACCTAAGCCTTTCTTAACAATGGCTAGTGCTTTATCGTCCAGTTCGTTATCACTCTGCTCTACTAACTTTTCTAGTAATTCTACGACGAAAGTCTTGAATTTAGGTGACCTTAGAGCACTGAGCACAAATGGTTTTACGATTGCTAACATTATTTTTTAGGGGGTAAAAGTGATTGAATAGGTACTACATCCGAACAGAGGTGATAGACACGTGACCCGGGTAGTAGCGTAAAGCCCTTCTGTTGTAGCTCTGCACATTTAAGTGCACGAACTAATTCAAAGTCGAGCTTATTTTTATTGATCTGACTTTCTGCCATGCGTTCGCATTGCTTAGTCAAATCTCTGTTTAAAGGAACTGAAAAGTTTAATTGAAACCCCCAGTTCTCTGAAATTACGTAACCATCTTCTGTCTGTGGTTCCGTATCGTTGCCCATATAAAAGGGAGAGAAAGTCATCGTACTTCCATTACACGAAATGTTATTACCGAAAGATTGACGACTTGGTGCTCCATTATTTTGAAATTGGACAGCTTGATTCGTAACATTTCCAGTCGCTGCTGCTACTGGGTTACTTGAATTATTGGTATCTCCTTCAGCCAGAACTGGACTTATTGAGAGAAGACAGACAGCGAAGTAGTAGTAGAGTTTATTGTGTAATTTCTGGTGAAATCTAACTGCTCTACTAAGCCTGCTGATCTTGTTGTGGTTTCTAAGTTCCACGGTAGTGAATTGTTAGTTACTGAAAATGTTGTAGCTGTGTCTGATAAATTTCCAGATGCAGTTACATTATTTCCTGACCAAGTTTTTACTTCAGCTCCGAAGACCTGACGTTGCTCCGTCTCAACAATAGTTTGAGTGGTAGTGGTCGTTGAGTTCATTGACCCTGAAGTAAATTGTGGGGTCACTGTGTTGGCTCTAGCTATGCTGGGTGATAACAGAGCTAAAAGCAGAATTAATTTTTTCATGCTTTTGTTGTTGGTTTCTTTGCCATAGGGCAATCTATTTTTTTACCATTACCATTTTTTCCAGTCGTCAAGCCGAATGTGGCTAGTGCGCCCGTAAAGACGCTGGCGACGAACGTGATATCGCTATTCCCAGACTTCTTAACCATTGGTATATCAACGTAGTTCATAGTAATAATGAACCCAGACCAGACAACTACGCCCAGTCTTACAAAGGTACCAAGTATTTCTATTTGATGTTCTTTATCTTCGGCTGCGTCTTTTAATTTTCCAATCAGCCCTTTTTTTTCTTCTGGCTTAGTTTCTTCCATGTAGTTTTTAGTATTGGTTTTAGTGCAGTAACCGCCCATTTAAAAGCTGCTGTAGCCGTAAGGGTGGCTGCTACAGAAACAACCGCAGTTGTTCCAGCCGTTACTAATATTTCATTTTCCGGAACAGGTATTTTAAAATCTGTAAACGGTATGTCTACTTTTTTTAAACCTGTCTCTGGTTCTTCTGAAGCTTCCGCTTCTACTCCTTCAGGAGCTTCCAAATCACTAGGAGGAACAACTAAAGGAGCATAAAAAGGAATGTCAGCTGTTGGTAAAGGTATAGATATTGTTTCTATATTTTCTACTGGTGGTATTGCAATCGTTTGAATATTTATTCGTTGCATCCTCCGCACCCAGTTGTACGAAAAGGGCTATGACCCTGTTTATGGTGTACTTTTAAACCTTCAAAGTGTTTAGGTGTAATAATAAAAAACCCAGCTCCTTTTCTACCTTCAATATCTCTCATTTTGTAAAATCTATGAGTTCCATCAAAAATACAATATTCTAAAGGAGATCTGTCTTTATCATACGTAGCATCTAATTCTGCTTTGTATATAATTCCGGGGTATCTAGTATCCGCACCTATAACCCTTGTTTGTTTAACAGTATGTAGTCGTCTATTTATTTTTGAAAGAGGAACTACAGCATAGTCTGCATAAGTAATCTTTTTAAATATGTCAATACTTAAATATAAATCTTTTACTGACTCTATAAAAGGATTCTTAAAAAAGGTGGGAAAGCTACTCATTAATCTAGTAGTCCTTCTACTTCAGACTGTTTGTAGCTTGTACCTTTTGGTATTTTCTCTTTAACAAGTTTAATAGTCGCATCTACTGCTTTTTGATCTGTATCATCACCTTCTCGTGCCCAATATAAAGCATCGAATTGTTTTCCATAATTAGGATAATGATATTGCCTTGCTCCTCGATAATCTGTTACTGGTTCTTCCCATTCTAGCCATGTATCGCTAACTTCAATAGGTACATCAGCAACCTTACTAAAAGCTTGTTGATCTACTGCATTAGCTTTATGATATGTATGTGCTATTGCTATAATGTCTTCTTTTGATAGATGTTTATCAATAGGGACAACAGCATGGCTGCCATCCTCAAATTCAACACTAAGTGTGTTGACTGTTTTTGCTGTTACTTTAAATTTCATAGTTATTGTCCAGCGACTGTACCGCCACTTGCATGATTAAATGTGATTGATGCACGATTATAAATGTAATAACCGGCTGAACCTCCAGAACTACCACCAGATCCACCAGATCCTGACGATCCACCAGATCCACCAGATCCATTACCGTAGTTTCCGTTTGCTCCACTGTTTCCTGTAGCACCACCACTTCCGGTTGAACCAGTTCCACCAGTTCCACCAGAGTTACCAAATGTACCTCCAGTTCCTCCAGTACCACCTTGTCCACCTTGACCTCGTGATCCTCCAGTTCCTCCAGTACCAGCATTGTTAGTTCCAGCAGTACCAGCACTTCCTGATCCGCCAGCTGCTCCACTAGAACCACTAGAACCACTAGCATTAGACTGGTTATAACCTTGTCCTACACCACCAGCTCCGCCAGATCCACCGGCTCCACCTGAGTTTCCACCGGCTCCACCGGCTCCACCATTTTGGTATGCCCAAGATAGGCAAGATACACTGTAGGTATGACCCCAATAACCTTCACCATAGTCAACTGCGTTGTTCCACATATTTGCCCAGTTAGATGGTGGTGCTGCTCCACCCCACATACTAAAGCTTCCAGCAAAACAGTTCTGTCCATATTGATTACGGCATGCGGCCAGAGCGTTACAGTTAATATCACTTGAATTGGGAGAAGTTTTAAAATATCTGGTCGATCCGTGTGCGCCATATCTACCTTGTCCGCCAGTACCGCCAGTACCACCGTTTCCGCCAGTACCGCCAGAACCACCTTGACCGCCACCGCCACCGCCGGCTTTAATCGAACCACTAGAGTTTAGGTTAATCGTAACTCCAGAAGTTTGGATGCAGTGAATAGCGTTACCGCCTGTTCCACCGTTTGAAGCACCACCATGTCCATGTACGTTTCCGCTAATATCAAAGACTAAAGTGCCACCCATACCACTAGGTACAGTCATAGCGTGTGTCGATGTACCACCAACTGTTACGCCAGAAGGTACAATTACACGTTTTGGAACTGCTGTTGACCAGTTGGAACCAAAGATAGTTGCATAGTTTGCATGAGTATCATTATTACTATGTGTATGCTGTATCTCGTTAACAGCAGAATAAAAGTTAGTAAGAGAAATCTGTCCAGAAGTAGGAACGTTAGTATTGTTCCCGGGAACCTCTCCACCATTACGGTAATACTCTGTCAAAGCATGAGGAGCACTACCACCAAATTCAGAAACTAAATCTGAAATTTTAATTGGACCACTATCTGGGCAAGCCATTACTTACCTCCTTTTAGTTCGTCAATTTCTGCTTTTAATTCTTTAATTGCTTCAATCAAAATAGAAGTCAAAGCATGATAGTTAACTGATAAGTGACTATCTCCACCTTTTACTGGAGTTACTTCTTTTACAGCTTCTGGTAGTACGCCTTGTACTTCTTGAGCTATAACACCAGCACTTGGTGTACCGTCACGTTTCCAATCAAAAGTGACACCACGTAATGATTCCACTTTGTCTAATGAGTTAGGTACTACTTTTATATTTTCTTTTAGTTTTATATCAGATGAAATAGTTGTTGACTGAGCTATAACGTCACCATCTGCATGAAAGTCACCGTCAGCTTCCATTCTAAACTCGACGCTGCCGTTAACTACAAAATCTAAATAACTATTATTATTCCAAGCTATATAGTCATTAGAGTCTCTACCTATTTTGCTTGTACCATATAAATTTGTACCATTTACAGTAGTAGGAGCGATAGTCTGAGAAGCGACTAATGCCACGATTTCACTAGCAGACTGGTCAGCAGTTGCTGAACTCTCTATTCCATTTAATTTTGAATGGTCTGCATCAGTAAACACGTTACTGTCAGATGCTGATTCTACAAGTGTTCTAATCTCAGCAGCAGTCTGGTCGGCAGTCGCTGACGTTTCAATGCCATTTAATTTTGTATGATCTGCGTCAGTAAATGTATTACTGTCAGTCGCAGCATTATTTTTATCTCTTACAGTATTTGCTGCAACATTATTTAAGTCTTCTCTCGCGAGTGGTCTACCACCAGCTTGTGAGCCATCATGTATGACAGCAGTGTCTTTTGACGTATCTACAGTTACTTCACCTTCAGCACCAGTAAATGACCCGTGCTGAGTTGTAGTACCACGTCTTAATTTTAATAATTTAGCCATTTAAAGTGTACCGAAATCTATTTGTAAGTTGTTTCCACTGACTGTCCCTACCTCAGTAAGGTTCTTATCGTTACAGTCAAGATGATTTGCTAATTGAGGGTTTGAATCATTAACTACTCCAGAAATACCGGGAGAAATACCTACCCATGAAGAACCGTTGTAATAGTTAAGTGTATTTCCTGAAGTGCTATACCAAAGATCGCCTGAGCTAGGTGACCCGGGTGCACTACTTTGAATAACGTATTCGTCTGCATATCTGTTTACATTAGCTATTGAACCACCAACATTATTCACGTTGCTGATTGAACCAGCTACAGTTGTGACATTAGATGCTACACCAGCCACAGTTGTTACGTTGCTAGATATTCCAGCTACAGTATTGACGTTTGTTATGTTTGAACCAACTGTATTGATTGAGTTATTACCTGAACCTGTATTAACAGCAGCAGTTATAAGTCCGCAATCTTCTACAAAGGTTACATAACCAGTAACATTAGCAATAGCATCTAGGGTTGACTGTGGTGGCTGGATGGCAGTATATCCGTCTCCGGAACTACCGTCATAAGCCATCATTCCATTATTTGTTGAGTCAAACCAAAGGTCACCATTTTGTAATGAGGTTCCGTCAGTTCTCTGTGTTGGAGCCGAAGTACCTATTTGGTATCTATCTGCGAAAGCGTTTACATCAGTGATGTTATCTGCAACAGTTGTTATATCAGTTGCACCAGATGCTGCGCTTAGTGTAGTAGCTATAGAACCTAAGTCAGTTCCATGAGCAACTTGACCAGCAACAACATTTATATCGTTAAGCTGAGATGCAGTTAATGCAGAATCAGAGCCAATCTCTTTAATTGTTCCAGAGTCATTAACGTATAACTTTTTGGCAGATGTATCTAAGGCAACTTCTCCATTAACCAGATTGCTAGTAGTCGGTGTTGACGTACCACGCTTTAGTTTTATTACCGTAGACATATATCAAAATGTGCCCCCGTCCACAGTTCCAATACGAGCTGAAGGAACTGTTCCAGAACTTAAGTTACTTGCATTAAGTGAGTTAATAATGGAGCTAGTTACAAAGCCTGATCCGTTTGTAAGTTGGTTAGTATTAGTAACGTTAGTTGCACCAGTAGCAATTCCGTCTAACTTATTTTTTAAAGCTGTTGTAAAATCATTAGTAGATTGAGTTGCAACAACCAAATCTATAGTCCCGTCAGAGTCCTGATATGTAGCTGTAATACCTGTTTCAGTATTTCCAGATAACATAGCTCCAACTATGTCTTGAACTTGTTCGTTAGATAGCTGTGTGTTTGAAGTTACATATCCAGCACCGTTAGTGATGTTGGCATTATTTAAAGCAATATTTGAAGTTCCATCAAATGAAACACCAGCTATGGTACGAGCATTTTGTAAAGCGGTTGCAGTTGCAGCGTTACCTGTTGTAGATGCTGATGAACCAGTTACGTTTCCGGTTACGGTACCAGTTACGTCTCCTACTAAATTAGCTGCTAGTGTACCTTTAGTTACTGTTAAGTTTCCTGTGCTTGCACCAGTAAAGCTACCAGTACCCATAAGGAATTGATCTGCTGATTCATCCCAACCCATAAAGGCATTTGATGAACTACCTCTTTCAATAACTATTCCAGCATCACCACTTGGTGAACCAGATGTACCGTTACCAAGTTCAAATATCTTGTCTGTAACAACTGTGTTAGCTGAACTAAGTGTTGAGGTTGTACCTTGAACTGTTAAGTTACCACCAACAGTAAGGTTTCCTGAAAAAGTCTTATTTCCAGCTGCTGTTTGGTTTATGTTTCCAAGGTGCATAACAGCACCTTCACCGGCTATGGAAAGAATAGAGGAAGATTCTCCACTACCATTGTCTCCAAATCCGTAATATAGTTTTTTATCTGCTTCGTTAAATGCTACTTCTGAAGGTGCTAGTGAACTAGGAGCTCCGGCAGCACCACTTGCAGATCTTTTTTTAAGTCTTATTGTTGCCATTTAAAAGTTACCTCCAGTAACTAATGTTGATTTAGTGGTGGTGGTGTCCGCTTTGAATTTTGATCCGTCGTAGTAAACGACAGAACCTGTTGTTTTATTTGCAGAGTCAATTGTAAAAAGAGTTCCATCTTCTATTGACGTTGCTACATCTTTTACATCGTTAATATTGTCTGCGACTGTATTAATGTCGTTCCCGGGAGTACCAGTCGAAAGTGAGTTGGTGATGAAACCAAGGTCAGTTGCTAATGGAGCTAATTCTCCAGATACAAGATTGATATTGCTTTCATTGTCAGCTACCTTATCAATCTTTGTTTGGTTAGCTACAACTGAATTAATATTCGATTGATTTGCATTAACAGCATTTATATTTGTGATGTTTGAAGCAACGGTATGTACCTCTGTTGCTTTCGCTATCAATCTATGAAATGTGTATGTATGAGTTGTACTTGTAGTTTCAAGTAGCATCCCAAAACCATTAGGTATAGTTGCAGTTACGCCTGTAATGATGACAGGTTTACCAGTTCCTCTACCATTTGCAATTGTGACTGTTCCGGAGGAGGGGACAAGATCTGTTGATACAGCTTGCACAGACACAATAGTGCCATTCCCATTATTGATATCCGGATTAGCGTCGGGAAAAGATGTTTCATTTGTAACAGGTACAAATCCTCCAACCTCTTCAATGAGGTCGATTATTCTTGCATTGATAGCAGCAGTGGTAGCTATATGTGTGTCTGCACTAGACCATGTAGTTCCACTAGATATTGTTTCACTAGAATCTTGTTGAAAATATCTTGCGTCAGATTCTGTTTCTGTAAAGTATCTACTATCAAGAGTTCCACTCTGGAGATCCCCTATTTGTAGCTTTCCAGTTAGATTAAGCTTGGTATAGTCAATCGCTGCACTACTACTTATATCTCCATCAACAATAGTTCCGTCTTTAATTTTTGCTGAGGTAACAGCCTGATCTTTTATATCAGAAGTGGTTTGTTTTTGTTGTTGCTCTTGGCTTGCAAGCCTGACCATATCGTGGCAGGCATTTAAGTCAACAGCTCTGATAGATGACCCAGCAGCAAATACGGCTGCTGCTGTATCTAAATCAGTTTCTCTATATATATGTACATTTCCAGAACCGGCACTAGCTGCTGCTCCAAGAGTAACAGTAGTACTTACTACTTTGTATTGACCAGATGTTGTTGGGTTTGTGTTGTATGTAAGCGGAGTGTCATCAACTTTAACTTTGATGTCAGTCGCTTTTATGTATTCAATTGAGAACGGATAGGAAGTACTCCCACCGTTATAAAATTCTTCGGTTGTCGCCATCGTGATCCTTTAGGATTGATGGGTGGATTAATAATAAGGGAGTAGAAAATTATTGCTTATTACATCAGAGCCAACGTCACTTTGCGAAGTCGAATATAACGTTGTAGCACTCTGTGAATTTATTCTTTTATCTTCTTGATATAACTTTAGTGCTTCAGGATGAGTTCTTACTTGTGACCAAGCTATCTTTCTAGCATTCGAGAATAAAGCATGTATAACTTTATTGTGGTAATAGGATTGCATAGGGTCATTAGCTCTTTTTCCATTATTTCTGTCATAAATCATTTGATTTACTGAAGCAATAATTTTAGGATCTTTCGCTAACTTTATTAATTCTTTTTCAAGGTTTTGCGAACCTATAGCTTGTTCAAATAGAGATCTAAGTTGAGGAGTTGTACTAAGGTCTAATCCATCAGGAGATGAATATACAGACATTCTCATGTCATAACCACTATCAAATAATAATGTTCTACCGTCATTCTGTATAAAATTAAAACTAACTGGACTTACCATATTGAACATACGAGTTGGAAAATTCCAATTTTTAATAGGCTGTCCATTTAATAAGTCATATTTAGTTGGTAGTTCATCAATAGCTAAACCTTCAAACATTAGGTTTCTATTTCTAATAGATTGCCATACACCAGAATTTAATTCCTTCATATAAGGATTAATAACTTTACCTAATTCATTTCTTAAAGAAGAAAGAGGAATTTGGTTGTTTAATAATCCACCAACAATTCTTTCCCAAGATCCCGGTTGACCAGCAAACAAGTCAACAAAGTCTTGCATACTAGCTAGGTATGATTTACTTGTAACAGCTTGAGCTAATACAACAGCTAACTTTTGGAAGTTATCTTTTGTCCACTCTTCACCCATTAATTCACTGTGATCTCCAATATCAGCAACAGTTGAAAGTAATAAGTTAAAAGGTTCAAACGCATCATATCCAACTTGAATACCACCTATAGTTATTGTTCTTGGTCTAAATCCAGCATCTATCCACGTTTTACGCTTTCGTCTATCTGTTGGTCCATTACCTGTAAGGTTTCCACTCATAAAATGTTGAGCAGCCATAAAGATAACTGACGAACCCATAGCAACTCTTCCTTTATAAAGAGCTTTAGCACTCTTTAAATCAGTCATACTTTCAATACCATACTTTTTAAGTTTTGGTAAATCAGCAGCTGTAGCAAATACAATATCATTAAATTCCTTAACTAGGAAATTAAATATAGGTGTGTGTTTAGCTGTAAGTTTTAGACCATTAACTCCAGTTCTTGCAAATAAGAAAAAGGGTTTAGCCCAAGGTGTTTCATTAAAAACTGTTTCTAATCCTTTTGAAAATCCTTTAAGGTCTTCAGTTAGTGTTACTTCTTTCTTTGCAAAAATAACTGCATCATCAGTTATGTTTCCATCTGGATCAAGAATATTTTTTAAGAATTTCTCTTCAAAAGCACTTACTGTTTGTGGGTCTACGTTTGATACTCTGCCTTTCCCTTGTAACTCAAAGGCTTCACGCATAGCTTTACTTTTAGCTCTAGCTCTAGCAAGAATATATCCAAATGTATCGTCAGTAGCTGCCATTATCTTTGTGGAATATGTAAACCACTTATTGTCATTCGCATTCCTAGCCATGTTTGCTAAGTAATAAGCTGCCTTATCAGCTTCAGTTACACCTTCAGCAGTCTCTATCCAGTGACCAAACATTTCCCACTGTTCGTCACCCTTACTATATTCTTGGAATCTGTTCTTAATGGTTGAGATATCTCCAGACCAATAAGCATTTAACTTAGATCTAAATAATGACCAAGCTTCAGGTATCGCCTGAACGATTGAGTTGATTTCAGCTAAAGAAGTTCTTAAAGTCTGACCATCTAAAGTGATAGCTGCTCCTAATGCTTGAGATATAGGACGCAAGAAAGTTGCAGAACCTGTACCCATAATTGCTCGCACTGGTGTTTTAGGTCCACTGAGAACACTATTAACCATTACGCCTTGAAGCTCTTTAGTTAAAGCTCCTACTTTCTTCTTACCATTAAACTCTCCACCTACTATCTTTTTCCTCATCCAAGCATCTAGATCAGTCAAGTTATGGATCTCATTACTCATTGAGATGGTTTCCCATATAGCTTTGAATAGACTGTCATCTTTGTTATTACCAGCAAAATCTAAAGCTAACTGGAAGGCTTCCATAGACTTTCCAACTTGCTCATCAACAGCCATATGTATCTGCTTAAGATTTGTCTTACCAGCTGCAAACGCTCTTAACTGTCCAGATGTCTTCATCTTGGATAGTTTGATTTGAGTTAGACCGGCAATGATCTTGTCATACATAGCTTTGGTTGGACCTTCAGCTGCTTTAAGATCACCAATTCCATATAATTCTCTTCCAACTAAACCAATATCTCTGATCTCTTTCATCAAAGAACCAATTACTAAGTCAGCAGCTGCAATCTTTTCAGGGTCCCAGATTCTAATTTCATCAGGTAGACCTTCTTTAAGAACAGTTCTACCTTCAAACATTTCCTTCCAGAACTCATCAGTAGTTAACTCTGTAGTGTTTCTACCTTCAAATATTCTCTTAGCAGTATCAGCAGCATCACCCCATATCTCAGCGAGTGTTGTGCCTTTTTTTTTAGCATTAGCAATTTCTTGTTTGATTTTGGCATCAGACATAAAGTCTTCTAGTACTCTTGCTACTTGATCTTCTGCCATTTCAGCACTTATTGAAGTACGTTCTAATTGGACAGGTGTATGTAGTGAATCAGTTGACCCATGTTCAGCACCCCATTCTTTTCTAGTACGTTTTAGTTGGCTATATACGTCTGTAGCACTTCCATTTGAAGTAGGAGAAGCTTGATAAGAACTAGATATATCTTTATTTTTATAGGCACCGTATTCCGGTTTAGTTATGATTTCTTCTTGTGCTTTTTCAACTACTTGAGTACGAACATTCTGTTCTCTAGCAAGAGCTTTTTGTAATTCCTCAGTAGTACCATCACCTATAACTTTGTTTCCTTTTATTACCTTTCTACCTTTACCAATTGCCATTGCTGCACCATCAAACACAATTCCAATACCCAAACCTTCTACAACATTTTTCAATGTTTTCATGGCAGGGTGATCTGTATCTTTAGTTGATATAGGTGTATCAATGAAATTAAAACGATCTCTTAAAATTGCTAGACCGTTATCATCTTGTGAGTATTTAGATGCAAGGTCACTTGTAGCACCAATAATGGCACCTTTAACTAAAGGTTTTGCTGCTAAAGCTAATAATCCAGCTGGTACAGTAACAACACCAGTTTTTACTGCAACTGCGCCTGCACCAGCAATAGCAACTGCCATAGTACCAAAGTGTACAAGTGATCTAATTGCACCTCCCCACCAAGTTTTTGTTTCTATAGGGTTTTGATTATCAACAAACCAATTATCTGATTCAGCATCATAACCTTCTTTAGTTTTATTTTCTTCTACCATCTCACCACTGAACATATCAATTGCACGTTCAGGGAGAGTGATGATAGATGATGCGGTATCTTGAACACCACCAGTAAAGGCAGATTTAAGTTCTTTTAAAAAACCTTTACCTCCACCTCCACCTTCTTCATTTCGTGGATCAGCATACTCAGCTTGACGTTGATCTACTTGTCGTTGAATCTCGTATTGATTTTGCTGACGATTTTCGTGATATTGCTGAGTTTCTTCAAATTGTTTTTGCGACTCAATGTCGCTATTCATTACTTCTTCAGCATCTAATGAGATGTTTAAATCGCTTTCTAGTTCCATAGTTTAAAATAAGGGTTCTGGCGCAACATACCCTTCATACCCAGTGATGGTATTTCTGTAGTCATACGTTAAACCTGTATATTCTGTTAGTTCGTAATTATCCTTTGAGAAACCTTTTTCAGGATCATTAATGTATTTCTTAGAAACAAACCCTTCGATAGTACCTACCCATTCGGCTCCACTAGGACGATAAGGAGTTATAACCCAATGCTCTCCATCGAATTTAACGAATTGTTCTTTAGCTAAATAGAAGTGAGGACGTGGTAATTTTTTCCATTGACCTATTTGAGGTTGTGCTTGTTCTAACCAAGTTGTACTTATTTTAACAACTCCATTATCCATTACCCATGCTTTACCTTCCTTCTCATCACTGGCGTTCCATTCGTCAACTATTTCAGGAATAATATTAAGATATTCATTAAATCCAATCTTTTCACCGTTTTCGGATTCAGGACCAAACGCTTTGATAGTTGCTTGTACAACTCTAGGTTGATCTTTATAGCTGGTTATTAGTTCGTAAGCTTCAGGATTTTTTTCTTTAAGTTCTTCTAACTCAATTAAAACTTTTGATTTAATTGGTTCATCCAACTTCATTTTCTTAGCATAAACACTTAACTGTGCTTGCTGTAATTCAGAACCACTTATGCCGGGGATGTTACGAGCTATCTGTTCATAAATAAAAGCAGTAGTACCAGTTTTTTTATATAGCTCATATGCTTCTTCTACATACTCTTCAGTTCCATATATGATTTCAGTATTAATAATTGAACCATCTGGACTAAGTTCTTTAATATGTCTTTCAGCTTTTTGTATTTGTAGACTATGTTGACCAATAGTTTCTATAGTAGGTAAACTCACTCCAATTGTAAAATCTACATCTGATAGTTCTCCTTCTCTATAACCTTTATTACTGATCATTGCAGTCTTAACATCTGCCATTGCTAAGTTATAAGCGTCTAATCTATTTTCAGCAGTTTTACTATGAAACGCAAATCTATCTTTAAAATAAGCTGTTCCATTATTTTTTAAATTAATCCACGCTTCATTCTTACCGTCAATACCAGCTAAATTAGTTCTTGTATTAGCATGAGCTTCAATCATTATGTTAGCAGAACTAAGCTCACTAGCATTAGGAGTAAATGGATCTTGAGCTACAATTTGTCCATTTTCTTCTTTAAAGTTAAGTCTCTTTTTCCACTCTTCTCTAAGTCTTAAATCGCTAATTTGATTTATATCTTGAGGAAATATCTTTTCCCCTGTCTTGTAACGTTGTTCAAGTATTGCGATAATATCAAAATCATCAACATCTTCTTTAGTTAATCTTCCCAATATAGATTGAGGTAGTGCTCCTCCTACAAAGAAATCCCATTCGTCTTTAACAAGTTTGCTTAACTCTAGTTTAGTTAGAGGTCCATCTTTTTCTAAGGTTTTAATCTTCTCATTAAATTCAGTTGCATATACTTTTTGTTGATCAGTTTTACGAGTTGCCCAAAGTTTTTTACCTTCTTCTAATTTAAGAAGAATATCTTTCATTACCTCCATACCTTCTTCACTACCACCAAGCTTGTTGATTAGTAGTTGGTTATATTTCTTAGTTCCATCAACAGACGTAAAAAGTATTTCCTCGAGATTGTCCCAACCAGCAGTTCCTTTACTTACACTATCAACTGATGTAATTAAAAAAAACTCCCAAGCTCTAGCTTTATTACCATTAAACTTACCTAAGTTATTAGTAACCCAACCTTCAGCAGATGCAAAAACATCCTTGTTGACATTAAGTGCAGTATTGACATGTGCTCTTAGTAACCTGTCGTTCTTAAGACTGTAATTAGCAGTAACATCTGAGACTGCTTTTTGTAGGAAATTAGTTTTTATTCTTTCAAACTCGTCTTCTGTTCTAGCTTTTATATAACCACCGTTATATCCCAATTGGGACATGTTGTAGGTAAATCCTCTTCGGAATTGATTAAAAGCTTCTAAAGCATCCCTTTCATTATCAAATCCATCAGGATAATTTTTTTCAACAAAGGAGTTAAATTGACTGCCTAACATGTTTCGGTTATCAAGCATGAACAAATCTCTGTTCTTAGCTAATCTGACTCCATCTTGACTTAACCATTTTAAGGTCGGATTATCTTTATTCTTAATAGCTTCAGCTTCTATATAGTTATAACCAGCATCTATTTCATAGACCTTTTTAATATTCTCATTAATAGTCTGAGTCAGATCGTCAGGAGTATCATCCCAGCCATCTGCTGTATTCCTATCGAAGGCATTATCTTGAAGACCTTCGTACATCTTTTTAGCTTTAGGGGAGAAATCTATTAACTCCTTAATAACTTTTACAGGCATCTCAGCATTAGCAAGTCGAGTCTTATCGTTTTCTTGCTCTAGCTCTTCACGTCTGTCATAGCTTCTATTAACAGGATCGTAGGTCAACCCTAAAGCAGCTGCAAAGTCAGCTGACTCTGTAAATTCAAATCTTGGTTGTACCATTATTTAGTTCCCCAGATTCCGAATCCACCAGACCCACCAGCTGTAGCGATAGATGAAGCTATTGATAGTCCATCCATTAGTGCTGCTGCTCCAACGTTTTGCATAACTGGGACAGGTGGTGCAACATCAGGAATAGGTTGGAATGCAACTTTGGCAAATGCCTGATCTTTAAATTGTTTATATTGTGCTTGTTGTTTTCCTGTCTTCTTAGCTAATTCTCTATCGTTTAAAACAAGCTGTCTTGATATTTCAGATACATCTCTTCCATACTTAGCAAATTCCAATGCTCCCATTCTTCTTGTAGATTTACCTGTTTGACCAGATGCTACAAGTTTTGAATAGTCACTATTTTGGAATACTTTTCTAAATAGTTCTTGATATTTAACCTGAGCTTGACCTCTTGCATTGTCCATCGCTTCTTGCTGATCGACAACAGCTTGCGCCATCGCTAAGTTAACATTCTCACTATCTTCTTGGTACTTAACGAGTTGAGCATTGTACATGGAAGTGGTTTGATTCCAGTTACGTTCTCTTCTCTCTATTTCGTACTTATATCTTCTGCGAGCGTTAGCATTAGCTGTTCTCGCTGCTGCTCCTAGGCACACGGCAAAACTCCATAAAAGGTAATTGATTAGGTCCGTGATTTAATTCCCTTAAAAATTTGAACCCAAGGAATCTGAGTAGTTTTATATGAACTTTGTTTCGTTTATCAACGATGTTCCAAAGCAACTTCTCTTGTCTACTTTCCACATATCTTTTAGCTTCTCTAGCAAAAGTAGTGGGATATTTTTTTATAGCTGGGGTACATACCATCCAGATTCTGCCATCAGGCTGTACGCCTGCGACCCCTGCTAAATCACCGTTTGGAACAGTAAAGTATACTGTCTGTCCCAATCGAGCACATTGAGGAATTATTTCAACAGGATCATGTCCATGACCCTCTTCAACTTCTCTACGATCATCTGGTAAAAGATTGGAAGCCACAGCTAGTGCAGCTTCCTCAGTTATTTCATGTATAAATTCAGACACGCCTATAAAATTTATTGGTGTAGTCTCCTTCCCATGCGTATGAAAATATTGTGGCTGGGGATGGATGATTTGATTTAATATTTATCTTTAAGTTTGTATTTCTCTCGTAACAAGGTATTGTCTGCTGCACTTCATCAACGACTGGTACTCTATTAGCTGCTAATCCACTAGCTACAGCTAATTCTTTAAGATCTGTAAAGTCTGCTTTACCTATTCTAGTTAGTTTAGTTTCATATACTCCTACCGGTCCAAAGTTAACTTTCAGTCGATGGATAATTAAAGAAGCTTTTGTATCAGCTCTAGTCTTTTCTCCTTGTGCTGAGGTTATATAGATAGTAGGTAGTTGTATATCCATCTCATATAGATATCCAATAATAAATGTCTCTCCAGACCAGTCACCATCAAGCTCCATATTAGAACCATTGATAGTTATCTTTCCATATCTACCAATATTATTTCCAGCATCAGTATCGTAAGCAACTAATTGAGCTGAACTTTCTAACCCTACAGGTTTAGCTTTAGTAGATTTACCATTGGCGAATGTCCAGCCAGTACTACTTGTGGAATGATCTACATGTACTCTGTAATCATCATTATCAAAGGTTACAAAATGCCCATTATCATCAAGTTTTAAAGCGATTTTTAACATCTGATCTTTATTGTTATTACGCACAATAAGGTAAATAGAATCATCCATCATGCAATGGTACTGAAGGGCTCCTGTAACGTCCCAAGTAAACCAAGCTTGCATCATTCTCCCGTCACTCGTTCCAAAATATCTAAATCCAAAAAGTGTTGAAGAATTTTTTTGACTAAAAAACACGACTGAGTTTTCTCTAGATTCAGAAATAAGACTTAAATCTTTTGGTAGTGAAGTTGATATAGGTTTACTTTGATCAACAACATCAGGTTCCCCTTGTCTAAGCACGTTAGACATCTCAAAGAATCGAGAATATTTATTCGCGTTATCTAAGAAGGCAACAGTTGTACCTAATGAAATTGGATTAGTTTTGTTATTAAAGTTATATGTAGAAACTGCATTGATCTTGGCAGTTTGAGGACTCAAGATATCAGAGTCTGTAGTCAACATGAACTGCTGATTTTTAGTAAATAATAATAATCCTGTATTTACTTGAATACCATCATAGACAATAGCTGGATAATTAGAACTACAAGATAAATCAATAACGTCAGTAGGTGTGAATGTTGTAGCCGTCTTAGACCAAAAATTAAAGAAGTCTCCCGGGCGTGACATAATTACATTCTCATCACTCAGCATTACCATACGGTTTCTGAAGAACACCATTTTGTTAATTGTGTTTCCAACGAATGATGGTTCTGGGTTAGTAATGTCAGGATCTCCTACTGGAGAGTTATCCCATGTAACTTGAGATACTTTAAATTGACCGTTAGCTTCTCTTACTAATTGAATAGGCATAGTGCCTTTATCAAACTCTATCTTTCTCCCGGGTTTGTTACACTCTTGCCAAACTCCGTCACCATCTTGATTGTTGTTACCATAGAATTTCACATAGTAATCATCTTCATCAGCTTCACTATTAGCTACTTTTACAACATATCCATGCTTACATTGATCTGGTAAATCAGTTACGTTTTTTACTTCACTAGACATTACTCTAAGTAAATCTCCAGCTACAGCAGTTATATTAAAAGCTCCTGATGATCTAGTTATATATAAACCATTACCTATCTGTTGGATATTAGCAGAGGTAAAATTACCAGCACTTATAATTGCTGATCTTATATCTCCAAGAATACTTTCAGCAGTAATAGCAGTCTCTGTATCAAAGGGAGTTGGGTTAGGTCTAATTAAACCTAAGTTAGCTTGTACTTGTGTAGTACTTATAGATTCGATAGTAACTTTATAGTATCCATCATCCATCCATACATAGAAATAATCTCCAGCTACCCAACCTGTACCTCCATACAACATATCGTATGTTGTGGTATATCTTGCTTGGTATGTAGTTGATTGGCTTTCTCCAGAACCAGTTGTAAATGGTACTGATTGTCCGACAGTTCTAATCCTAAAATATAGCTGCGCTCCTCTATTAACTGACGAACCGTTTGCAGCTTTTACATCTATTGTGTATGTGTGACTTCCAGAAACAGCTTCATCTGTAAGACTATCTCCATCAGATACGTTAAATATACGTGTACCAACATTAGGTGCATAAGCATCTCTACCATCACCAGCTGAGTCATCACATCTTGTATTATCAGTTGTTCTCTGTGATCTAGTGCGAAGTGAACCATCAGTATGACAATAATTATTACTAGACTTAATTAGATCTACACTTATTCTCGTAGCTGTAGAAACTGAAGTCATATTTGTGTTGTCATATAGATTAACCGCGTACTGCCTAGCGTAGGAAATAGCTTTTAAATCTATAAAGACTTCAGGCGGTCTAACTGTTTCAACAGTGCTAGACATAGCTACTGTCTTTGTTCTGTTAGTAATAAAGGTGTAGTCATTAAGAGTTAAAGTCTGTAGATCTTCATCATCTGTATGAGTTAGATAGTTTGTGAGAGCAGTGGTAGTAGCACTGTCATAGTTCACTACCATCTCAGCACCATCACTACATCTCCATACATTGATGTCACCAGCTCTACTGATCTGTCCTATATATTGTTCGCTTTCATCTCTGTAATAAGAAAACCATCTACCATTAGTGCTGGAGTTATTAGTACCATCACTTAGAGAAGCCACTAACCTTGCTCCGGGACGCTTCATTAATCCGTGAGTAACATCAGGTATTACATTTTTTGCAACACTAACTTGTCCCGGAATTTTAAGTTCATCTGGCTGTTCTGATAGTCCTCCATTTAGCGTTGGTATATTTTGTGTAATACTTGCCATTATCTATGAAGTGAGTTGTAAGGTTGATAAGATTTATATCCTGAGTTATGTGGAAATCCAAAGAAAGAATGATCTCCCTGATTGCATTCATACTCGAGTAAAGATGCTCTATTAGTTGCTTCTTGTATTTGTAATAAGGCAGTCAGTTCTTTATTAGATACAAGCTGAGTAGCTGCTCTAGTTGCTGCGCGTGAAATAATATATCTTTGGAATACTGAAGGTACATCTGTGAAGTCATAGAGATAAACAATATCTAATTCCATGTCGTGATCAAACACATTTGTATGATCTACTAAGTCATAAAGAAAACCATCTCTCTTAACTAGATCTACATGCTTATCAAATTGTCCCTGAGAATAGTCATACCTGAGATAGTTAGTTGGTATTGGTATTTTTCCAGATGAGTTAGGAGTAACCTTTACGTGATCTTCTGTATTAAAATGCCAACCTTCGTTAAGTACATCTTTAGTTACTTCATTAAGAAGATTTTGTATAAATGCTATCTCTGGATTAGCAGTATTAATTGCTGTTATTGGTGATTGTCCTATGCTACCCAAGATAGAATTAATTGCGGATAGTTCGGTATCGGTTGCTATTGGTGTAGTCATAGATAAAAAAAAAGGGACCCGAAGGTCCCGTATAAAATGTATAAATTAGAATGCAGATGGTGCAGTTGCGCCAACATATAATTCTACAGCAGCAGCTGGGTTTAGATAATCTGCGCCCATAGCTAGTCTGCCAAGGATAACATCACCTTGGTAAACAACTGAAATATCTCCAGATGTTACTTGTACTTGAGGACCGATTGCTTCTACTACACCAGCAGCTTCCTTCTGGAAGATTAATCCACAAGACTTAGCTCCTACTTCAGCAGCAGTACCGTAGTCGTTGTTGATTCCTGTTGATGCGCCTGATGCGTTCTCAAGTGCGCCACCAATTCTGTCACCCATGTTAGATGGTGAAGTCTTACCTGTAGTTCCAGCGAAAGCAGTACCATACTTACCAAGGAACGGAATGTTCATTGACTTGTAGATCTTGATTCCAGCGATTTCTACAACGCCTTTACCAGACTGTAGTCCAGTACCTTGTACGTCACGATTAATTAAACCGCTATCACCTGTTTGAGTTATAAGTGCATAGTACTGACGTGGGTTAAGAACAGCACATCTACCTTGTGAACTTACGCCTTTTTCATCTAAGGCAGCAGCAGCGTCATAGAATGCTGTTACTAAGTTGCCTGCGTTGAATGCGTCAGAATCATTAGTTGTTGAACCAACTCTGATCTGTGTTCCACCGGGTTCTTTGAAGTTGTTCTTAGTGATTGGAGAAGCACTTCTAGCTCCTCTTGTGACTGCTCTAAAGATTAGGCGGTCATACTTTTCTGCAAGAGCGTAACCGATCTTACGAGAAATTTCACCACGTAATTCGTAGTGAGCAAGTGTTTCGTCAAGTTCATAAACGAATGCACTTGAGATTAGAAGATCATCAACTGTGATTGTCTTCTCTGCAACTGGAGGTGCGCCGTCACTGTTACCTAAGATGCTGTTTCCGGGAGTATGGAACTCGGCAGTTGT
>VTLG01012232.1_pt1 | contig 46705 bp, 75 predicted proteins | sample 4694571 | NCBI WGS metagenome assembly VTLG01 (sample SAMN12604809, study PRJNA352737) | marine metagenome | biome: ENVO:00000447; feature: ENVO:00000209|ENVO:00000569|ENVO:01000036; material: ENVO:00002151; isolation source: viral sequences binned using virsorter ... | reverse complement strand
AACTGCACTTTCTCCTGTACCATCACTTGTATTAGTAAACTTCATTACAAGTTTTGAAGGTGTATCCATTATTGTCTGACTTGTTACAGTATCAGCCATTTATTTCTCCCTATTATATCTTTGATATGTTTATATGAGGATGGAATTTAATCCACCCTCACATATTAAGTTGTTAAGCTAGTTGATCTCTATCAACTGTATCAGCTTTTCCTGATGCACCAACATCGTTACAGTCGATTACACAAGCATACACTCGTAATCTTCCTGTAGCTGGAGCTGCACCTGCAATTTTACAATCAATTGTATCTGTTGTAGATACAAATTGTGTAAATGTAGACGCTGCACCTGTGGTCACATCGTTTGACTGTCCATTTGAACCTTCGGCACAGAACCCTGTTGAAGTAATGTCAGCACCATCAATGATGTCATCACCTGCGGCAAAGTCCATGTCTAGAGTACAACTGGATGTAAACGCTTTTTCTACTTCAGCACCTGCAAACAGAACAAGTGTTCCTGCTGGAATTTCAAGAAGTTGGAAAATATCTCCATCTGATCCTGAATATCCTGCAGTTACCAATGCATCAATGTCCAAGTAAGCCTGAACCATACGCATTGCACCCATACCTGATTGAGAAGGTAAAGCTGCGATAGAATTAGAGGATACCCCTGTGGTATCTGATGATGTCATATCATAAGTAGCCATTAGTTATCCTCCCTTATATCTTAGATACATAGTAAGCACGAGTTAGTGCTTCAGGTCTAAGTATCTTTCGACCATACAAATGCATACCACGAACAATATCTGCGAAACTATCAGGATCTCTGTAAGTTTCTGTCTTATTGATTTGCTCAGCAGTAGCCACAGCAGAACTGTGTCCTGCACAAATAACACCATAGTGTGATGAACCAGTAGAAGTTGCTCCTGTTGGTCCATTTCCTACAGATGGTAAGTTATTAGACGAATAGACTTTAAAGCCATGTATATTATTAATAATCAGTCCGTTTTTGATGTTATTTGAATCAGTTACCCAATCCCCTTGCATTAGTCGAGAATCTTCATCCTGAAGCAATTCAGCAAAAACAGGGTCAATTACTAACCAACGATTGTCTTTATCAACAAACTGTTGGTCTAATTTACGTGACATACGAGCAATCACAGACATAGGTGATGCTGTTGCAGTTGTAGAATCAACAGCTTGTCCGTGTCCTCTTGGTACTACAACAATAGAATTACTGGCTGTACCACCATTAAAGTCGTTAGCATCTACTAACATTGAATCAAGCAATTCGTTTGAACCAGCAGTAGAAACAGCTTTTGTACCTGAAACTGTGGTATTTGCTGTACCTGCAACTGAACTCAAGCTAGATTGCTTAAAACCAGATAGATAACCTAGAACTTCTTGGTCATACTGATCTGCCAACCTGTAAGCAGCACGATCTGATGCTAACTGTTGGAAATTAACATGGCTGTGAGCTTCTTCTATATCGTCAACTTTAAATGCAAAATAATTTGCTTTGTCAACAACTAGAGAAAAGTCCTCATCGTCAAGGTCTTGTGGTGTAATTTGAGTACCACGAGCGTATTCCTTGACTGTGATTTCTGGCTCTTTAATAATTTTGACAGTATCGCCCATGTTAGCAATTTCGCCAAAATAGTCAGAATTAGTTATGCCTTCAACGACAGAACCTTTTCTAAAGGCTAGTTGAACCTGCTTCGAATAGATAACTGGTGAAAAGTTACCATTAGGCAGATTACCATAGCCAGCAGCAGTTTGGAATGCCATAATAAAACTCCTTTTCCTTTACTACTAACAAATGCAAAATATTAAATTATATTGAGGGTCTATTGTTCAAAGGTGCAATTTTATTTGTACGGATAAAACTGGGCTTTTATTATATAGAGTAATTCGATAGTCTTCCATATTTGCTAATTTGATTAATGTAAGTTGCTATATATAGGGTTACATTAATCCTATTGTATAGTTATATACAATAATTCTTGTTTGTCAACACTTTATCTTGCATTTCCTGATACATCATAGATAAATTTACCACTTCGTATGGCTTCCATGATTTCATCGGAACGCTTTTCATATTCTTGTCCTGACATTTTTTGTACTTCCGATTCCTTTAAGTAGGCTTTACTTTCATCGGTAGGTCCAGAACGACTAGACTTTGCATTTACAGCTTGGGCTGCATCTTTGCTTGGTCTTTTCGTTGTAATACTTTTATCAGCTTTATATAAATCTATTGCTCTTGCTGCTGATCTTGCGTCATTGTCATTTTCATAAAGGGCATCTTGTACCCATTTAGGCTGTTCTTCAGCCCATGTATGAAAGTCATCACTTTCTCTTATATCTGCAAAATCAGGATGTATTGCTAATAATTGTGCTTCAGCTTTTTCTTTTGTAGCTACAGATCGTAACTCTTCAAATTCTTTCATACGATCTTCAAGATTTTTAGACTGCTCTTTTGCTTTCTTTATTGCTATTGATTCAACTATTGCCGCTACATCAGGATATTCTTTTGCCCATGACTCTAACTCTTCTTCTGTCTTAGGTAATTTTATTTCCTTCTTAGTAGTTTCATCAAGCTGTCTTTTAAGGTCGCTAATTTGTTGCTCAAAATCCTTCTGCTGCTGTTGCTGATGCTTACGTAAATCACCATAACGCTTTTTGAAACTGCGTTCTTCAGCAGATTCAGGCTCTTTACTATCAGCTTTATCGGTAGTGTTATCGGCATCAGTAGAATCCTTAGAATCTTCTTTAGCATCCTTTTCTCCTTTTTGCTCCTTTATTAGCTTTTTTAATTCTTCTTCGTCTTTCTTTAGTCTTTCTTCCTGTGAATAAGGTTTACTCACAAATGCAACTTTCTTAGGTGTTGCTACCTTTGTCATTACGGCTTCTGCCATTTTCTTTCTCCTTGTTGGGGTTATAGTAGCCACTAGGGGGTATAAGTAGCCAACAATGTGGATTATTTTTTAGAAGCTAATCCACCTCGCTTCATAGTCTTTTTCTTTGATTTAGATGCTATGCCACCTTCTTTAAAACCTCTTCTTATACTTCCTCTATTTCTATCTTTTAACACATTTTCGATACGTGTTTTTTCCTGTTGAGTCTTTGCTCTATTTGCTTCATTTTCTAGTCGTTCTCTGTCTTTAGCTTCTTCTGCTGCTTTTGCTTTAGCTGCATTTTCTGCTCGAACTTGCGACACAAGTTTCAAGGTAGAAGCCTGTGCTGCGGCTCTTTTAGCTTCTTCTGCTTGTTTTTTTTCAAATTCTTTTCTAGCGTCTGCTTCTCCTGCATCGCCTTCATTTAAATCCATTATTCTAGTCTTAGGTTTACTTGCTTCTGCAACTACCTTTTCAGCAGAATCAAATGGAGATTTATGTGATAACTCATCAGGGAGTATTGTACCATCATCACTTGTTTTTAATGTACCATCTTCTGTCCTTATTAGTGTAGGCATAGCTGTATCCTCAAAAGGACCTACTCCTGCATCATACCTATTTAGAGCTTCGTTTATTTTATCTTCCGTAAAAAGCATTCCGGGAGCTTTAAATTCTTTACCAAAGACATTGACAGTACCTTCTCCAGCTTTAATCTTTTTTAATATTTCTTCATTACTTATATCTGGATATTTTTGTCGCATCTGTTCAACTATCATATCATAGCTACGATTCATATTTTTTTCATCTTCAGCTTTTATTCTTTGTTCTTTTGTCATCCATTTACCATCAACAAACATTCTATCTGTATCTTCTTTTGGCTTTGTTACAGTCGCTGTTGGTACAGATGTTTCAGTTTCACCTACGTCATCTTTAGGTGTTTCATCTACAGGTGTATCTCCTTTTTTGTCTTCTCTACTATATCCTTCAGGAATTGGAAAGACAGGCTTACCATCAACATGAGGAATAATCATTACTTCACCTGCAGCATTAACAAATCTTATATTATTATATTGTTGAGTAGGCATAGGAATTAATTGATTAAATCCTGTATATGGTTGTTGCATTGGCTGTTGTCCAACAAAACTAGGAACATACCCTGTTTGTGGCTGTGGCTGTGGCTGTGGCTGTGGCATGACCATAGGATATGCTACTGGTGGTTGAAACTGATAGTTAGGATTAATATTAAATTGAGAACCCATTTGAGATGGTTGACTATAAACTCCACTACCTTGATGGGGCTGTGTTCCGTATGGAGTTGGTACAAAACCACCTGTTTGCATTTCTAAATCGCCTTCATTACCAGCATCATCTGTTGCAGTTATATCTTCAGGGCTAAAAGGAATATCATCAGGTATAGTCGCTTCGTCTGAGTTACCCATCTGCCCCATTTCTTCCATACGTGCAAGACCTGCTTTAGCTTCTTGTCTTAACTGCATTAATTTTTCTAGTCCAATATAGCGTACAACATCAGCAGGAAATACAAATTCTCCCTCTGACAACCTAGCATCTATATCATCTCTCACTTCTTCTTGGGCTGAACCGACAGGAACTTCATTACCTGATACAGGGTCAACTGTACCACCATCCTGTTCTAATCCACCTTCTTGAAATAATTTCATTTGTTTTTCCATTGCTACTCCACCTTTATTAAATATAGTTTCTGTTTTTCCTTCGGTTCTTATTTTTAAACCACCTTGAGTGCCTAGTTTTTTTGCTTCTGATACTTTAAATTTTTGGGTATTTTTAGCTAATACTAAAGCACCCACCTGCAAAACTTCATCAGCAGATTTTATAGGCATACCTGTATCTTTATCATAAAAATAACCATGCTTAAAAGGATTAAACCCTACTTGAGTCCATTCAGGGTCGTTTAAAACTTGTTCTGCCCTAACTTTTGTTGTAGCAGGATTTTCATTATAATAATCCCCAAATATACGTGCTATAGTTCCTTTGTCTGCTCTACCTGCAGCTATTCTCGATGCACCTTGGGGTAATGTTTTAAACTCTACATTTTTTAAAACAGCAGTTTTTCCATAGCCTAATATATCGCCTTGTAAAGAATCTGCCCTGCCTTTTTTATCAAAGGCATTATGTAATGACACAACCCAAACATCGTGTTTTTCATATGCAGGTATATCTAACCTAGAAGATACTCTAGTTCCATCTTCTATATTTTTTGTAAGACCTAGTATTCCTTTGCTAGACTTATCCTTATTTAAAGAGCCTACTATTTCTTTAAATGTCGGTATAGCAGGAACTTCTTCTATTTTTTTTATAGGTGTGTTTTCTTTTACAATAGAACGATATTGTTTACCTGTTATTTTACCATCTAATAAATCATTGGCTGCTTTTTCGACATCAGGATTTCTTTTTTGTGGGTTTGGGTTTTGATTTTGCTTTTTCCAATCATCTATTTTTTTAGGATTGCCAAGTAAATTTTTTGCTTCTTCAACATTTTCTACAGTTTCATCAACTGCATCTTTACCTGCTTTGGCTGCAACTTTTAATAATTTAGATAATCCTGCCATTTACTTATCTTCTCCTAATACCTCTTGTCGTAACATCTTTAATCTACGCAATGTAGCCACAGCACCTTGTGATCGGTACATCATAATATTATTATCTGCCTGTTCAATAACTTGATGTTGTCTGTCAATAAGAAAATCTATATAGTTATTGAAGCTGTCCAGAAGTTTCTTGTTCTCCACCAACCCCTTGAGTTGGGAGAGGATTTGCTTGTGGTTGTCCTTGTGGTTGTGCATTTCCTGTAAATCCTTGTTCGCCCGGAACTGGTGCTTGACCTGTTCCTATTGTTCCACCACCTGATCCTGTTGTATCGGCAGGATTAGCTCCTGCTGGTAGTTGCTGTGGTGGTTGTTGTTGCTGTTGCATATCCTGTAACATTTTTGCTTGCAACGCAGCTTCTTCCATATTATTTGTAACTTTATCAGGGTCTAAATCCATAGACTTTGCAATCTCACGAATAATATATTGAAACTTAGCAAATGGGGCAAGGGCAGGGTTGCTTGCGACACCTAAAAATTGCATAAGTCTTTGACTGCGAACCTCGTTAGCCATAAGACTTTCTGTTCCTCTAGCTTTGACTTCTAAATCCCCTCGAATTTTAGGGTCAAAATCAAATTGCATATTAAAACTAAATAAACTTTCTCCTAGAGGTCTTAATAAATAATCATCAACATTTTTAATAACCGATTTAATGCCACTACTTGCGGCATTCATTAACATGGATATACCACTAGCTGTTCTTCCTACACCTGTAACACCTGTCTGTCCGTGTGCAAAAGATGGAAAGCCTGTTGACTCATCAGCTAATTGTCTAGCTTTATCAAATAACTGTATATTTTCTCCTGCTACATTAGGAAACTTTGTACCAAAGATAGCTTGACCCGGAGCACCCCCTTGTCGTCTAAATATTTTTCCCGGATATACAGATAAATCTTGACCCGGAACTAAGTTTGTTTCGTCTACTTCTATAAGAAGGTTGCCTGACAATACAGCATTATCAACTGCCATTCTCATAAACCCATTCATTAATGTCTGCGTATCATCCATGTTTTCAGCTATACCGACACCAAAGAATGAATAAGGATTTAATTCATAAGGAGAAGCCATATAGGGTATCTTTGCAGGTTTAAATGGGTTTAATACGACTCTTATAAGTTTTCTATTGCATATCCATATATTCGCTTGTAACTCATCAAAATCCTGCAACTCTTTTGGTATATCAACATCGTTATCTATCAACATTTGTATATCGACCATACCCCAATATTCAATAACCTCAAACCTATCTATTCCGTGTTCAGGAGCATAATCAGATAAATCATCTTCCCAATCTTTTTTAGTATACCTTTCACCCATTTCAATACAAGAGTCTATAACATTGGATCGAAAGTAAGGTCTTTTCTTTAATTGTCTTAATTGGGAACGTGATAATTTATGTCTTTCAATAACATACTGAGCTTCATCCATATTGTTAGCATCAGGATCAGGATAAAAATTCCATACTGATACGTGGCTTACTTCAGGAACTGTCTTGAAAGAAGGATCATAATCACCCCCTTCATCCCAATTAGGATATTCTTTACTTATAGCAAAAGGTCCTTTCATTACCCCTGTACCAAACAAAGCCATTTCAAAAGCTGTACTTCTTAAATGTTTCGTTGCACTGGACTCTTCAAGCTGATCCATTATTTTCTTTTCCATGTTTTTTGCGGCAACCATAGAAGGGCTAAAAGTAATTGTAGCTGGAGTAGTTCCTTCTCCTTCTTCTATACCCTCAATTCCAGAAAGTTTCTCTTCTAAAGGACCAAGCTGTACACCATTTGCTGTAAAGCCTTTAGGTATTTCTTTTCCATCCCCTTCAAAACCATAAGGGCTTTCTATTTCTTCTGTATCTTGTTGAGGGGATGGTTGTAAATCTTTATGCACACTTTCTGAAACACCCTCTGGTAATTCAGTAGGCTCTACACTTATAGGAAATTTATTACCTGCGAATAATACATCTACTATCTGGCTATATGCAGCAAGTGTTTTTGTTTTAGTAGTCTTTACAAAGACACGAGATTTTTCAGCTTCGGTAAATTGAACATCAGGTCCATATATACCTCTATAGTTTCTATAGGCTCTTAGCCATCTATCTTCATCATTCTCTCTGTAGTCTTCTGCTTTACTATATCTTTCATACACATGGTCAACAATGCCCCCTATGTTAAACTCATCTTCTGGTGTTTTAACATCTTCTAAAGATATTGCATCATCTTCTATATGTATTTCATCATTTTCTTCTGCCATATTTTATCCTTTAATAGCCAAATGTTGCATCAGCAACAGGCATTGTGTTTAATGGTTTATTATTAGGATCATAATCAAAAATACTAAACCTTGGTCTTGACATTATACCATATCTTAACGCATCATACAAGTGATCTTCTGCGTTTGTGTCTACATCCTCTGGATTTCTTTTATCCAATGGTATAGCAGGTAATTGTGCTATCATATTATTACAGGTATTAAAGAACACCAATCGTGGCTCTTCTGTAAATTCATCTACCTGTAATCTTCTATGTATCTCATTTTTACCTGATACACGAGAACCTTTACTTCTATCGGATGGTCTAAAACGACATCCCTTCATTATCATCTGTTCAGCAAGAGAAGGTCCAGTATCTCCACGCTTATGCCATAAACTCGAATCTAAAACACCATATTTAAGATTGCCATCTCCTGCTTCTAAGTCTAATATCATGTCTGCCAAATCCGTTGCAAGAACTTTTGATACATAGAGTTCCCTATAAACAACAAGCTGTTCAGAAGGCGATACAGCAAACCAAAGAACCCCTGAATAAGAGCCATAACCATAGTCACAAGCCCTGAACTTAACCCAATTATTAGGGATAGGAAAAGGGTCAATAACATGTACATTCCTGTTAAATTCAGTAAATGCCGCACCTTCTTTAATATCCCAATCCCCCTCAAGTAATTGCTTACGTTGCTGTTCTGGTAAGGAGAGAAGCATGGCTTCGTAATCTCCTGATTCAGCGAGGTATGGATTGTCAGATAATCTTGCAGGAATAAATCTCCGTTTGAATAAAGATTTTCCAGCTTTTGGATGTCCTGCTGGATAGTTAAGGACTTCTCCTGTTTCAATGTCTGTCGCATCAAATGCCTTTCCGTATGGGGCAGGGTCTATAAACATTTTTTTAACCCACATATGCCCCACACCACCCGGATTGGTTGTAGCCCTCATAAAAATAGGCAAATCCGATGCTGTAGAACGTAAACGTGAACGCATATAATTCCATGCAAAAGGAGAAGACCATTGTGTCAATTCATCAAAGCCTATCCAACTAAATGCCAAACCTTGATAACGCATAACGTCTTCATCTCTATCAAGATATGACATCCACAATCTAGCACCGGATGGTGCTACCCATTGCATCTTTCGTTCATACCATTTTATACCCTTCCAAACTTTAGGGTACAGTTCTTGGGATTTAAAAATAAGTTCTCTTAATTCTTCTGTTGTATGTCGTAACAATAATCCACTAAATTGAGGATGCCCCATATAACGCAAGGGGTCTGCTAACATAGCAAAAGATTTACCACCACCTGCTGAACCCCCATAAAGAACTTCTCTCTCCCCTGCCGCTAAAAACTCCGTTTGAGGTCCTTCATTTGGTTTAAAAACAACATTCTGTTCTTGTTCAGGCAGTCTTTCTATTTCTAAGTCATCTACTTCTTGTACAACAGGTTTGCTAGGCTCTGCTACCACTTCTTTCTTTTTCAAGTTTCTGTGCCGCTTGGATCGCCTTTTCTGCATATTTTGCCCAGACACGGAGAGTTCTAGCTTTGTTCTTACGTCTTTGCTCACGCTTTACTCTTTTCATTAATCCTATATGCGATATTTCTCTACCTGTAAAAGTAGTCAACCAATTGGCTACTTGTCTATAGGAATACTGTTTTAAATGTTGTTTTGCCTTTTCTAAGGCATCTAATTCAATTGGTATAGGTCGTAGTATGTGTTCGTTTTCAGGATCAGAACTATAGCCAAAAGGAATAGTACGAGCAATTCTCGGTATTGCTATCCATTCATCTTCTTCTTTTATATCTAAGGGTTGAGGTAATTCCCAAGTTCCTGTCGATCTAGTCATCTTCCTGTGTTTGTTTTCTTGGCATTAACATGACACCACCTGATGCTTCTACTTGTACCTTTTCTGTTTTTATTAAACCAGTTCTATCAAGCAGTTCTTTTGCAGCGGCCATTTTGTCACGCACACCAAGTTCTGTAGGATTATCCAATCCACCAACCATAGCAACGGCTGCTTTAGGGGCATTACTTGCCATAAACATTTGTGTTGCTTCTAATATTTCTTCTTTTAGCCCTTTAATAATTTCTTGATTTGTTGTTTTAGGGGAATACCCTGCAATTATTTTTGCATCTTTAAAATTGCCTTTTGCTTCTGCAAATAGAGCTTCAAGAAATCTCTGTTGTCTTTCTGAAAGTTTTCTAGTCATATTTTTTCTTATCTGTGCTATACACTCTTCCCTCAAAGGTAAAAGTTTTTCGTTTATTCTTTACTGCTTTTCTAAATGCTTCTTGAAACGCTATAGCAGACTTTGTTCCTTTTCTATATGTTGGATAATCTTTTGGATTTATTCTACCATTACCATTTATTTTAGTTTCGCCCTTTTTTGTAGTCAATGCAGTTCCTATTAAACTAGCTGCAAGACCTATACCCAAGCCACTTGCACCTGAATATAACATTAGTTTTTTACCGGGCAAACTTTTTTTAATTAGGTTATACGCTTTTTTCTGCCCTTCCGTCATTCTACTCAATAAACTTTTTGGATTAGCTGGTTTGTTAGGGTCAACTTCTTTTACTCTTTTTACTCTTAAATTATTGTTTTTAACTATTTGTTCTATTTCGTCTGCTTTTTTCTTACCCATAGTAGTTGCTTTTTTAAGCACAGAACTTAATAATCCCATTTATTTTCTCCTTATATTTTTTTAAACTGCATTGCCGTAGGTTTAAAATACTCATGCAATGCTTTCTTATGAGCTTCTCTACGTCTTTGTTTTTTTAACTCAAGCCTATAGCTCTCATTCTTGATATGAGTCTGTCGGCTCTGTTTGTTACTTGTTTGTACCATCTTGAATCCTGCATTTGTTCTGCTGCTTCTAGCCAATCTTTATCTTTAATAGCCTGTATCATTTTTTTAAATTTAGATAGTCTTGGTCTGCCCATATTAAACATCATATTAGCTGTAATCAATCTTGCTGTTTCTGGAAGCTCATCCCAATCGTCAAATAGTTTTTGGCACTCACCTATCGTAACATGTACATCTTGTTCAAAGGCTTCGTTGACTCGTATTTCGTCAACAGGTGTGCCGATCCCCATTTGGTGTTCAGGGTCTTTTTCAGTAATGAGATGTCCGATACCAAACGTAGGTAATCCAAGGTGGTCCAAGTATACTTCGTATTTACATCCTTCATCTATTTTAAGTTCCTCTCTTAATCTATCTGTGAATGTTTCCATTAATTTAATTTCCTTTTCTTTTCTTTATTTTCTAAAACAGTATAGTAGGCTTCTGTCATTTGTTTTAAATCTTCTCTTAATAAGAGTATTATCTGTTGAGCAGCTACTAATTCTCTACGTAAGGTTTCTTCAAATGTATCTTCGTGATTATCCCATCCGTTAGGTTTGGTCATTTCTTACCACTTAAAGCACTAAAACCAAAGTATGCACCCACTAAACCACACATACTTATATATTGAGTCATAAGAATACTCTCAGCTTCTGCCAATCTATCTGGAAAAGCTAGAGTTAATATCGTTGTTATAGCCATAAGATAAATTAATACCCATGCCATTCTACGCTTATTAACTTGATAGGCATGTTTATCAGGTATTAAATCATCTGTACTGCATTTGCAGTTTTCATTTCCACACGCACAAGTCATATTATTGTCCTTTTTTATTCATCAGTTGAAGACCTGTCTTACCAAATCTATATCCAAAACTACTCCCAATACAAATGTATAGGCAAGTAGAAAACCAATCAGGTGTATTATTTTCCAGAAAGACAAAACCGACTTTAACGTACTCTTGAGAAAAGGGTAAAAAACATGCTACTAATATACCTCCGAAAATTATAGTCCAAAATTCGTCTTTCCATGATCCTGCCATTTGTTGTGTCAGGTTCTGCTCCATCAACATACTTGATGTTGCTTCTGTTTCAAATACTTTGGCTTCTGCTTTAGCTCTTGCTACTTTAACTTCTGTTTCGGCTTTTGCCTTATCCACTCTTCCTTGTAACCATGTACCTGCAAGATCGCTTACAGGTCCTAATATTGTACTTAATCCAAACATTAACTAACTCTCCTAAATCTTTTTGTTTTTTGAGCAATTGACTTGGGCTGTTTTACAAACTGTTTACCCTGTGCCTTGCCCTTTCTCTTTGCTTTGGTTGTCGCTGCGTACTGTGCAGGTGTTAATGCTTTTATTGCTTTCTCTGGTAAGTATCTTTCTCCAGTTTTCGATGAGGGCTTTCCAGATTTCGTTCTCCATTTTTGCTTGCTCCATGATTTTAATGACCTCTGTGATTTTGCTAATGCCACTATCGGTATCCTCCACCTTTAGCTTTATATTGATTGGCTAACATTTGTGCTTTTCTAGCAGACCATTGACCCGGATTGCCACCTTTGCCACCTGCCTTAATACTATTAAATAAATTTTTACGCATACTCGGCTTTGTATAGTTTCCTGCTTTATTAACTGTACTTCCACCCTTATTTAATTTTATGCGTGCTAAAGTTTTAGCTTGTCCTGCATGTGACTTACTTGCTTTCTTTAGTCCAGTAATTACTTTTTTAAGTGTTGCTTTTGCTTTGGTTATTTTAGTCATTTCTTTTTCTTATGCCTTTTACAAAAATTAGATGCTGCTTCTACACTACCAAATCCCCATGCTTTCAATGCCAGTGCTTTACGTGTAGGTCTACCTTTAGAATCTTTCATAGCCCCTTTCATACCTGCAAAACGACAAGCAAAAGAAACTCGTCTTGGGCTTGTACCTGTTTTTAAAGGTGCTTTTAAATTACCACCATCCTTTTTTTCAAAGTGTTTTCTTCCTGCTTCATTCAAACCACCTTTAGGATTTTGATGTCTTTTTAAAACCATTAGCTTTCTTTCCCAGTTAAATATTTAATTTCTTTAACTTTAAAATACTTTTCACACCATTTAAATAGCTTATGTAGCATCTAATCTCCTAATAGGTATCTTACACTTCTTTTCAGATGCAGTTAAGTTCTGACCTTTTTTATATATCCAGATATAACTCCAAGTCTGTCCATTACACTTCTTGCCTACTGTTGACACTTCTGGGTCATTTAAAGGTTCAGGCATATAGGAACATGCCGCTGCCAATAAAGGAAGAATGAAAAGTAATTTTCTCATTAGCCTTGAAAGAATATATGATATACAAGTAAGCCAATTATTAATAACTTACCATAGTCTAAGTCAAAGGCTGTTCCTTCACCAAACCTCTGCTGAAACATATCTAAATTTATTTTATTCCAATCTTTTAAACTCATGTCGGTAATCCTTGTCTGTCTGGTACTTCTATACAAACACTATATCCTGATACGTATTTATCACTTTTAGTTACTTGCTCTCTGACTGTCTTTACATAGTCTTGGCAAGACTCTAATGCACTAAACGGAAAATTAACCATTGGAAAATTAACCCATATAGGTGAACCTGTTAAGTTCCACGCTATAATTATTACAGGAATCCACATTTAAAATGATAAACTAAAACCTGCTACAATATCTTCTCTTGCCCAGTCTTTAGTCATCCCTGATTTAATATACACGTCTACACCTGATAGTACGTCTACATTATAGTTTGCTTTAAAATCCATTCCTTTGTACTCCATTTCAAGTACATCAAAATCAGCATCAGATGATAAAGATAAGCCACTTAACATAATAGTCTTTCCTATTTCTGATGTTAAGGTAGATGTACTATTATCCATATTATACTCTCCTTCAACACTAAAGTCAAGTCCTAAAACGTCAGAGTAGGCATTTTGTGCAGTTAAACCTGTCAACATAAATAGTCCAGTTAATGTTCCAATTAAAAATTTATTCATTTGTTGTTTCCTTTTCTTTTATTTGTTTTGGCACACAGACTGCCTTTATCCAATAATTATCACCCACCATTGTGTGAAAGTTCTGTGATTTAACCTTTTGTTGTGCTACAAGACAATCATCCAGACTTCTAAAATAAACTGGGTCTTGTATTGTACCCTTTAAAATGACCAGCAATAACCATACTGTTTCCATTAAAGCGTACCATTTTTTTGTAATCCTGTTACAACAATATAAATTAAAGCAACTACAGCAGCGATAAGTAATATAGAAGCAAAAATAAGTCCAATAACATTGATAATCTTCCTTCTTAATTCTTGTTGTGCATATACCTGCTCTTGCCTATCTTTCCGAATCTTTGCTTGCATTTTTAATAACTCATTCCATGCATTAGGTCCATGAGTCATATTAATCCAAGTACGCAGTTCGTCTTCCATCTTCTCTGCTTTTTTCTTTGTGGCAAAGGCATTCATAGCTTCCTGCTCTACTGACGATCCTGCAAATATCTTCTTAAAAATGGGTGGGTTTTTTGACTGTACCTCGGCTTGTTTAATATCACTAATAGCTCCCATCCATCTGGATAAGTCGCCTGTCATAGATTCTATTTCTCGCCCTGCAGCCAAACCCTTCTTCAAGAGTCCGTAGGCAGACGTTGCCGCAGTCATGGCTGTAATGGGGTCTATCATGTGGGGTTCTTTCTTTTACAGCCTGTTACGGCTTCGTATTAATTTTATTTAGTGTTTAGCCAATCATAAAACCCCATTCCTTTTTCTTCTGGTAAAATATTATCGAGCCAATTAAAAAAGGGTTGAGGTGACTGTTCTGCTTTAGATGAAGCAACATTTATCTTTTGTAGGTCTTCTTCTCCTATTGAACCTGCAAAAGAACTATCGCCACCATCTTCAAAATTCTCTGGCATAAGTTTTCCTATCTCTTTCTGGCTATACCACCACGCTTGTACTTAACCTTTTGTCCAGTACGTGATGCCATTTTTTTAGCTGCAGCATAGCCTTTTTTGTTATATGCAAAATGTTTTTGCCCAACTTTAGGCATATCAATCTCCTTTATGAATGTGGATTCGCTTTCCGGGAAAAGCGTGTGCGTGGATATGACCTGTTTTTAGATGCTGGTACAACACTTAGTTTACTGTTTCTTTTTAAAGCGTTACCACCAACATGATGAACATCCATTCCATCGCCTTTGCGTACAAGACCTGCCTTCATCATTTTTCTACGTGCTGCATTTCGATTAGCACGTTTTCTTTTTACATGTGGTTGTGAATCATACCATCTCTCTTTGGCATAATCTCGTACATAAGCCATTATTTTCTTCTGTTATCCTTAACTGAACCACCAGCAAAGTAATTATGTTTCTTGCCATAAGCCATGCCACCTTTTTTCATACTTGCTTTAGGTGTTCCTACTGCAATCATTACAGCAACTTTTTTGTCCTTCTTCTTTTTTGGGTTCTTTACGTCACCACCTCCATGATATTTAGTAGGTGCAATACTACCTGTAAATCTCTCTACTTCTGTGCCGTACTTTTCAATCAAACCAGATTCGTAATCAACAAAAGCATCGTAGGCTCTCATTGCCCCATCATCATCACCCTTTTCTGCTAGTGCATCTACTTTATCTGCCATTCTTTTCATTTTTTTAGTTTCAGTAGCAGTTAAAGGTGAACCAGCTTTTGTTGTTCTCTTACTTGTTCCGGGAATACTTACACCCTTTTTTCGTAAAGCATCTTCTAATGCTCTTTCTTTTGAAGAAGGTACATCTTCTATAACTGTAGACATTGTACTATCTTTTTTACGTTGTTTACGCAATTTTACAAGTTCATCTATCTGCTTTTGTGTTGTTTTATTTACTGTTTGTATTAATTTGCCTAATCCTGCCATTGTTTTATCCTTTTAATCTATCCACCCCTCTGCTTTCATTGCCTGTTCTACATGAGCAAGGGTATAACGCACTCCTGTATCCTGCTCAATTAAAGCACGGATATAATACACAGAAGAATGGGGTATATGTACATTACGAATGCACCCATATCTGTACAGAGATTTGTATACATCATCGAGTACAGTTTCCGATGGTGTTAGTTTTACTGATTTTTTCGCCATTGTCAATTAAAATATGCACAGAAAGGGCATTTATATGTATAATTAAGTTTTTTTGTCCATTTAAATGTAATAATTAAGTGTTTTTATATTTTTAAGTGTAACATTTAACTGTTATACATATTATACTCGCTTTTTAAATTTCTGTCAACCCCTAATTTTTCATTTTACCTGTATTTTTATTCAATAGTGTTGTAAAAATGCAACACTTATGTTTATTTAGATGCTTGTTTTATATGTGGTTAACACCTTAAAATCCTAATCTGTTGCATTATACATACATAATAACGCACCGGGGTAGGGTGGCTGTCGCAGGACCAGGTTTTTGCCGTTCATATGTTAATATTTACGATCATAAACGTATTATTTAAACTATGTTTGATGTATTAAGTTATTAAATAAACCATATTATATGAATACAGCTAAAAAGAATTAATAATTAACTGTTATATTCACAGTAATTATTTTTATTTTATTAAATATTGTTTAATTTCTTATTAAATTTCTTTAAATATGGGTTTGATGCATAAAAACTTTTTAAATAGTCTTTTAAATGCCCTTTAAAATAACCATACCCCATAAAATAAAATATATAATAAAAACAATAAGTTAATACCCCTGGTCCTGGTTTTTCATTAACATAAACCTTTTAAGTATTTGTTTTTATTACTTAAAAAAAACTTAACTTAATGCTTGTCATGTGGCATTTAATATGCATAATGGATATTAAATATTAATTAAAACATTTAAAAAGGGGTTATATCATGGAATACATAACAGAAGAACAAGCAAATATTATTATTGATTTTGTTAATAATGAAATTAAAAAAGCTAAAAATTCAAAAATCAGGGGTTTTAGTTTAAAAGAAATTTCTAATATTGTTTATGAACATTTTAATAATAATACATTATTTAGATTATTTTCTATTGAATATATGAAGTCTAAAATGGGTTATAAAAATAACTTTAATGATCTAGTTGCATATAATAGGCAGTCTTTTAATGCCGTCATTAATCATACCTTAACATATAACAAGCGATATAATATAAATGCATATGATATTAACCTATTAAAAACATATGCAAGATTAACAAAAAATCATATTTCATTAGTTGATATTAATTATAAAGCTAATGAAACGATCAAAAAATTAGAAAATCTTTTTAAAAATAAAATTTTAGAAAATGGGGTTTAAAATGACAAAATTACAATTTGGAACATATACAATTTATTTAATTAGTTTAATAATTTGTACTTATAAAACTGTTTACTTAATTAATGGCAATTATGACAACCCACAAACACAAATAATATTAATTATATTATCTTTAATTTGTGTGTCTATTTTTGGGTTTTTATTTTTACATTTTATGAAAGAGGATATATAAAAATGAAATATGATATTTACGATACTAATTACAAAATTAATAAAAGTAATAAAGATCAATTTATTATGGTAATAGATGATGATTTTAAATTTGGTAAAATGCTTATACATAAAAAAGATTTAGATATTTTATTGGATAATGCATATAAAAATTTAATGAAAAGTAAATTAAAATTAGTTAAAAAATAAAAGGGGTTAATTATGAAATTACTAAAAAATAATAAAGCTATTAAATTAAATACAATTGATAAAAGTTTGATATTTGATTTAATCCAAATTGAAATTAGAAATTTAAAAGATTATGAAATTGATTATAAAAATAGTTTAATTAAATTAAGTAATAAATTTAAATTATCAAAATATCAAAATGCAATATGTAAAAAAATATATAGTTAAAAGGGGTTTAAAAATGTATAAAGAATATTTAAACAATCAAAAAATAGCTAACAATTATTTAAAAAATCATTTTAATAAGGATAGTTTTATTTTATTTCATAGGCAATTAGCATATGAACAAATTAAAAAAGCCACTAATAAACAAGGGGTTTTAATATGGGGTAAATTACCAAAGCTAATCACTCAGAATAGTAAATTAGATAAGGGCAATATATATGATTTTTTAAATTTAGGTGTTCAATTAGCACCATCTTATATTTCTAATTACAATGTTTGTTCTAATGCTAGTATAGAATGTGGAATTAAATGCATAAACTTTACAGGCTTAGGTAGTAAACATATGCTCAATAAAAACAATATTCATATGGTTTTAAAAGCACGTTTAATAAGAACAATCTTATATTTTGAATATAAAGAACAGTTTAAAAAACGTGTAATTCAAGAAATTAATTTATATAAAAACAAAGTTAAAAAATTAAATGATAATAATATAAATGATAAAGAAATAAAAATTTGTATTAGATTAAATGTTTTTTCTGATATTAAATGGGAAAAAACTTTTAAAGAAATATTTAATATTTTTAAAGATATTCAATTTTATGATTATACAAAAGTATTAAATAGAAATATAAAACATTTAGATAATTACCATTTAACAATTTCAAGAAATGAAATAAATAAAGATGTTATAAAAGATATTCCCAATAACAAAGCATATGTTTTCAATGTTAAAAGAAATGATAAATTGCCATTAACATATGAAAATAAAAAAGTAATAGATGGTGACTTACACGATTTAAGATTTTTAGATGAAAAAAATATTATCGTTGGTTTACGTTATAAGGGCAATGTAAAGGCATTAAATAAAAATAACTTTGTTATTAACCTATAAAATAAAACAACCCCTTTAATGGGGTTTAAAACACGATTAAAGAAAGGTTTAAATAAAATGAATGAATATAATTTAAAATTATCACCATATAAAGTAAAACTTTTAATATTTATATTAAATAAAGAATTAGAAAATTTAGATAATATAAATAGAAAATCAGAATTAACAGAATTAAGAAATTATTTAATTGCATTAATTCAAAATTAATAACCCCTGAAAATGCTATTGATTATTGATTTAATTGATAGCATTTTTTTTATCCATTAAAAGAACAAACCATGAACATTAAGACGAGCTACCATTAGAACAAAACAAGAACGTGACCGAAGATGACGATGACGGATACTGACAGATAGTGACCGAAGATGACGGATACTGACGAAGACGAAGACTGTTGCATTTTTGCAACACCTATAGTTTAGACGAAGGTTAACCCATTGATTTTATTAAAGAAAAAAAAGTTATTGACAAATACTTTTGAATGTGATCTATTATAGACATAAACAAAAACAAGCCAATAGGAGATATAACATGGCATACCAATATAAATATAAAATTAATCTTGCTAACCTACGATATATCAGACAAACTAATAGATATACTGAAAGAAACCCTAACAATAAAGTTGGTACTACATCAAATAATAAAGGGTTACTTGCAATTTTACTAGGCATAGAAAAAGGTACTCACTATAGAGATGAGAAAGGAAGATGGGCAAAAGTATAGCCTATTAAAACAAACAAGGTGGGTTGCAATTCAGCAATCCACTAAAGATAGAAAGAGAATAGAAAATGAAAGCAATAGAAAAACTACTCAAAGTTAAAGAAGATAAAAATGTTTATTTGAATAGTGCAGATAAAATGGAAATTCTAACATTACTACAACAGAACATGAGGAATAGATTTTATTTAAATCCTAGCTTGACTGCTTATGAAAATAAAGAAAGTTTGGCTTTATACAACAAAATAAAAGTATTACCTACAGAAGATATTGAACACAGGGAAGAGCTATGACAATACAATTATATTTAATTAAAAAGAATGTTTATGGCAATGATTTGATTTATCCTAATTGCCGTTTAAGTAAAGCAATAACCAAATTACTAAATACAAAAACATTAAATAATAAACATATTGATATATTAAAAAATGATTTAAATTATCAAATACTATTTAGTGGTATTGACTATCTACAAAAGGACATAAAAAATGACAATACAATTTAAAAAAATAAAACCTAAAATATATCTTGACATGGATGGAGTAATAGCTGATTTTTTTGGAGCATTAGAAAAACATTACAATGTTGACCATTGGAAAGATTTATCTGATATAGAGCAAACACTCAAAGACTTAAAAGGAACTGATTTTTTTGGTAAGATACCTAAATTTAAAACTTCTGACGAATTAATAAAATATGTTGACGATTTAACACAAGGACAATGGAATATACTATCTTCACCATTAAGAGATGACCATAAAAACTCATCATTTTGGAAAAGACATTGGTTAAAGAAACACAAATATGAACCCATTGAGAGTATCTTTACAAGTCGCAAAGAAAAATATGCTATTGATAAAGAAACACAGATACCCAACATTCTCATTGATGATAAACCTGAGAACATTCAAAGATGGAGTAATAAAGGTGGAATAGGTATACTGTATCAAGCGAATGAAAATAGTATTGACAAAGTTAAATTACTTACTAAGTGGTACTTTAAGTATTATGGAGATAACAGAGAAGATATATTATCATTATGAAAGTAAAACCCATTAATCCAATAGCAAGGATTGTAGCTTATGCGAGAGAGAAATACGTTACAAAAACAATACCATCAAAAAAGGGAAAGGGAAGTTATGACAAAAGGGCAAGAAATAAGGGTAAGCAAGAAATTAAGAATGAGGTTAAAAAAGACTTGCAAAACTAAAAATTTTAGAGTACAAAGAAGGAATGATAGAAAAACTAAACAATTAATACAACAATTTAATTGGAGTTAAAAAATGAGATTTTCAGAGAAAGTAAAGAAAGCAGAAAGAAAATGGGTAGAAGGTGGAATATATATTTGCCCTAACTGTGATGGTGATAACCCATTATGTGATGACGATTACCAATCGCAAGAATGTGAGATTCATCAAGCTGAAAGACTAGAACATGAAGAGGAGAATAGACAATGAAAGTAAAACAGATAATAAAATTGATAGAAACAATAGAGGAGAATCGTTTGCCCTCAGATATGCAAGAGTTAGGAGCAGATTTATATGAGAAAAGTGATGGTAAGTATATGTCTATAAGCGATATGGATTTTATCCATCTAATCAGAGCATTTAAAAAAACACTCTATGAAATAGATAATGATGGGAATGTTGCATACTTTACATCTAATACAATCTTTAAACTAGAAAAAAGAGTATCTGAATTATTAGAAGAAAATCAGAGGTTAGAGAAGGATTCCATAGACTATGTTCGTAGAGATGTTTATGAAATGCTTTTTGATAAATGTGAACGATTAGGGGAAAGAATTAAATCGCTAATACCAAAGAAAGCAATACCTAAATATGATTTCTGTGAAGTGCCTAACGATAGTGAGGGGCAAGAGTTCATAGACAATGTAAAAAAGTATCTCAACACTAAAAAATATAAGATATGTGTTAGGGGTCAACACGTTAAGGAAGAATACAAAGGTACAGGTGCTACGGCTTATGGTCAGAGCATAGAACAATCAACACACTTACGAGTGTACATAGAGGAGAAGTAAATGACTACATATAGTGATAAATATAAAATTAATCCTACCATAGATTTAGAGAAAAAGGACAGAGAGCATATAGCTGAAATTGTATATGACTATTTGCAGGAAACTTATGGAGATATTGCAAGTTTTAATTTCACCATAGAGGGAGATTATGAAGTTGCATCTTTTGAATACAAAGGAAAAAGAAAATGATAGCTGAATCCATACTCTGTCTAGCATTGAATGTTTACTTTGAGAGTAAGAACCAAAGTTTCATAGGGCAAGTGGCAGTAGCACAAGTTGTGATGAATAGGGTGCGAGATGATAGATATCCTAACACAGTTTGTGAAGTCGTTAAACAAGGCTTGACATATAAATGGAACTCTGATATACCAATCCGAAATAAATGTCAATTTAGTTGGTATTGTGATGGAAAGAGTGACAAACCTACTGAAAAAAATGCATGGGAAACTGCCTTGTTTGTAGCTAATGGAGTCTATCGAGATAAACTTGATGATTTTGTAGATGGTGCAACACACTACCATGCTCACTATGTCAATCCAAGTTGGGCAGAATCTAAAACATATATCACAAGGATTGACGACCACATATTTTACAGATGGGATATTAATTATGATTGATGACATAAATGAATTAAAATTATCAGATTTTATACAAAGAGTAACTGAAATGTACTTGTATAATTTAGAGCATTACTCTGAAGAAAATCCAACAATAGATGGTGCATTTAGAGAAGTATTATTACAAACAGCACAGGAGTTGACAGACAATGAATAAATATACAGTAGTCTACGTTGCTCATGGTAGATATGATTCAGTTCTAGATGAACCAAGAACTAGAGTTGAATATGTGCAAGGTAATACATTAGAAGAAGCTATAGATGCACATATAGAACACATGAAAGGTTGGGCAATACATGATATCATAGGAGAGGTAGTTTATCTAGATGGTCATGTAAAACAACATGATATAGGACATGGTATAGGTCATGCTATGGGTCATACACACACAGACGTTATTATAACAGGTATAAATAATAGTAAAATTAAATTTGATAAAAATAGAGAAGAAATACTTACTAAACACCTAGAAGAAACACAAGAAGATGACCCACATATAGCTTGTTTTAGTTATCCAAATTGTGACGAAGCACCTCTTGGATGTATTGCTGTTATGGGTAGTGACGTTGAACCTTATGGAAATAAAGATTAGGAGATTTAAGATATGAATAGATTTATTATAGAAGAGTCACCACAAAAGATTGCAAAGTCTTTATGCGACCAACACATAGTCAAGATGCCATTAGAAGAAGCACAGATGTTATGTACTGCCTTATGGCATCATGCACCACAGTATGCAGAGCAAGAGGGTTTGTACAAACCTGTGCATCAGAAACACCCTTGTACACTATGGGCAATAGAAAATAGAACTAATTATATGTTTGCTTATAGATTGTATAGTGCTATGTTAGATGAGTACACTAACAGATATGGTAAGTTTCATGGTGCAAATAAACACCAACTGCCTTTATTTTATGGTAGATTAAAAATACCTGAGGGTCAGATAACACAACACCCTCAATGTTTTAGTGGGCATGATGACTTGAAAACAGATGAATTTTATCCTATCAATGCTTATCGTCAATTTTATAGGGTTGACAAATTAAGATTTGCTAGGTATAAGTATACAGATAAACCAACATGGCTAAAGGAGATAGCATGATTAAATATGACAATTACTTTGCATCAGAATTAGAGAAACATGCAATAGCAATCACTCAATATAATCACCCAAAGACTACTCAATTAGGTAATGTCAATGATGTAGACTTTTCAAATGAGAAGTTTAAGAATGTCGATTTATTACTAGCAGGTTCACCTTGTACATCATTCTCTGTCGCAGGAAAACGAGATGGGTTCAAGGCAGAGAGTGGACAGTTATTCTTTAGATTTATTGATGCACTCAAGACAATCAAACCTAAATATTTCTTACTTGAAAATGTTAAAATGTCTAAAGACAATGAAAGTATTATGCTCAATGCTATAAGGGAGCATTACCCATCAGCTAGAATACACATTGTTAATAGTGCATTAAAATCAGCACAAAATAGAGTGAGAATGTATATCACCAACATACCATTTGATCCATCTAAACTCGTAGATGAGGGTATCATACTAGCTGACATATTAGAAGAAGATGGAGTGTCTAACCCTATGATGACTAACAAAGATGGTAAGTCACATTGCCTTACTGCTCGATACAATGGAGCAGTTTGGTGGAACAGTATAGAACGTAAGCAACGTACTATGGTGCAAGTAGGTGAAACGGCTGAAATAAAAGGATTTGACATACTCAAAAGAGTCTACTCACCTAGTGGGAAATCTCCCACACTCACGACTATGCAAGGTGGACATAGAGAACCAAAGGTAGCAACGTATGATGTTAGAGGTGGTAGGATAGTCAATCGTAGGCTAGATGCAAATGGTGTACGAAAAGATTATCAATTAGATTTACCATTTACTAAAAAGATTGAGGTACGAAATGATCGCAAGACTAATTGTTTAACAACAATAGAAAAAGATAATATAGTTGTTGATGATGATGGGTTAAGATGGAGAAAACTACTGCCTACTGAATGCGAATCATTACAAACATTACCTACAGGTTATACTGCTATGGGAACTTACCCAATAGATAAGGATAAAAATGGGTACAACTTTACAAAACATACGAAACCTGTAGCCAAATCCAATCGTTATAAGGCAATAGGCAATGGTTGGACAGTATCCATTATCAACGAGATATTTAAGGGTATTGATGGGGATTTAAGAGATGTTATGTCACTCTTTGATGGCATCTCTTGTGGACAACAAGCATTAAAAACAACTGAAAGGAGTTAGTATGAGTAAGAAAAATCAATTTTATTCTAGGAAAGCTAGAAAAAAAGGCAATAAAGGTGGCATTAAAGTAGTTAGAACTATCAATGGCATAGAAATACATGACAAAATAGTTAATGATTTGAATCTAAGTACAGAATGGGCAAAAAAACATCTTGTTGTAATAACAGAATAAAGGAGTTAATATGAGTTATGAAAATCATAGAAAAAATGAAGGGTATTAAAGATATTATAGGTTCATTTAAGAGTGATTGGGCAAGAGATAAATATGTTCGTAAATTAAAATACCAAATTGCCCTAGCTAAAAGACGAAATAGAATTAAAAAAGAGGAGAAAATGAATGGGAAAGAGAAGAAGTAAATCTGAAAACTATATATCTAAAGGAGAACATTCAAATGTGGCTCGTAGATGGATAAAAACTTGTCGTATGGGTCGTGCAGAGGGAGAAAGGATAGATGCCCAATGGAAAGCCTTTAAACAAGGAAAGAGAGTTATATTAACTGTTAAAAACCCAAACAAAAACCAAACCAACAAACCTTTTATTAAAATTAATGCGAAGGAATATTGGAAATCGTCAAGAAAGGAGAATGATTAATGACTAAATCAATAACACTTAACATTGAACAAAGAGAGAATTTTTTACAATTACACAATAAATTGCAACGAGCAGTAAGATATATGGAAGAATGTAAAGAAGTAAACTTATCAGATGTAGGGGTAATGGAACAGCTTGTTTGTGCATTGCATACAGACTTGAAGTTTTCACCAAAAAAGGAAAAGGAGAGTGATGGTGCTATGTGGTGGGAAGATTACGTTCTTGGCGAGGACTCTCGTGCTTATAAAAATGCGTGACCGAAGATGACGAGTAAACTTCCACGATATGTAGTTAAAAGACTACAAGCAGATGGGTTGGAGCATTATCGTTTCAACCCACCCCAAAAATACATAGATGAAAACCTGGTCCTGCGACAATCATTAGGCACTAACCTGAATAAAGCAATTAAAATAGCACATGAATACAATACAATAATTGACGAATACTTACGAAAAAGTTCACAATTTGTGAATGGTAAATCGACAGTAAAAGAGTTGTATGAAGAATATATTTTATCTAATGATTACAATATGTTACGACCTAAAACTCAGAAAGACTATAAGTATTTTCTTGACATAATGTTGGACACTAACAATTTTTCAGGTAAGCGATTTAAAAACATCACAACACCAATGTGTAAACAAGCCTATGAAATATGGGTAGAAAGAGGGGTATCTTTTGCCAACCATATCATAGCAGTTTCCTGCACTCTTTATTCTTATGCAGTACAGATGGGTCACATTGAAACAAATCCATTTAAAAATGTCAAGAGAAAAACGACAGAAACGAAAAGAATTATATGGTCTGATACAGAAATTAAATTGTTTCTTGATACTGCCTACAAAAAATTTGAGTATAGAAGTGTGGGATTAATAGCACATATGGCATATGAATGGGGTCAAAGACTAGGAGATATGCGACTATTGGAGTGGGAAAACATCTTATTTGAACAGAAAAAACTGTATCTCAAGCAATCTAAAAAGAGAAAAGAAGTTTTTTTGCCGATAGATGAAAAACTGCTTGACATGTTGCAAAAACAACACAATGACTTTGGTTTTCAGAAATATGTAGCACCTAGACCAAAGCCTATTAAAGACGAATACCGACCATATAACCTACAAAGCATATCCAAGATAGGTAATTGTGTTATAAAAGAGTCAGGAATAAGGCAAGAATTACAGTTGATGCATTTGAGGGCAACAGCTATAACAGAAATGAATGATGCAGGTGTCGGAATTAGTCAAATTATGTCGGTTTCAGGACATTCTAATCCTCAAAGTGTAAAACCATATATAAAACATACTTTTACAAGTGCTAATTTTGCATTGACACAAAGAAATAAAAATAAAACACTTGACAGGTTGTAAAATATATGTTAAAAGCATTTAACTGCCACAAAGAAAGGAGTACATTATAATGGATATATATACATTTATATGTAATATGGATATAGCATTAGATGAAACAAAAAGAATGGATTGTCCTATCTGTAATGGTAGAAATACATTTACAATTACAAACAATATGGGTAGACGTTTGTGGAATTGTTATAAAGCAAGTTGTACTGTTAGTGGTAATGCAAAGGTGAATTTATCTGTAGACGAAATAAAACAAAAGCATAACAATGGAGATACTACAAAAGATAAATTTGTATTTCCTGAATATATTGTAGCTTTTAAAAAAGAAATCATAGATTTTATAGTGCCAAAAAAATATAAGCAGATATATGAAGACTATTGTATGCATGATATTCGTGAGGATAGGGCAGTATTTAAAATTTTTGATGATGAGGGATTTGTTGTAGATGCAGTAGGAAGAAGCATTTTTAACAGACTTCCTAAATGGAAAAGATATGGTAAAAGTAAAGTACCATTTATAAGAGGACTTTATAATGCTTTAACATCTGAACGCAATACTACTTGTGTTCTTGTAGAAGATTGTATTAGTGCTTGTGTTGTATCTGAATATGGCATTGCAGGAGTAGCATTGTTAGGCACGAGTTTGTTAGACGAACACAAACATATTTTAACTAAACATTTTAATAAGGTAATTGTTGCGTTAGACCCTGATGCTCTACCAAAAACACTACAAATAGGTAAAGAATTAAAAGGTTGGGTAAAAGAAGTTAAAGTTTTAAGGTTGACAGATGATTTAAAATATCGTAAACAAATAGACATTAACAATTTAAAGGAGTTAGTATGGAATTAGCATTGATAAGAAGTTTAATGGACAAGGAGTTCTATGATGACCATCGTGGAGCAAGATGTCCTAATAGATTGTTTAGCAAGGATGTTCGTAAAATAAAGGAAGCACTTGACGTAGCCATTGATAAGTATAGTCGTAGTGTTACACCTGATGAAATCGAAGCCTTGTTTATTTCTAGTAATCCTTCAATGACAACAGCACAGAAGACAGCTTACCATTCTCTGTTTGCTCAAATTAAAAAGGAGCAATCAATGGGTAGTGACGTAGCACAAGAAGTGTTGGCGAAGCTATTTCAGCAGGTGATTGGAGAAGACATAGCAAATCTTGGGTTTGATTATGTAAATGGTTCAAAGGCAAGTCTTGAACCTTTACGCAATCTTCTTGAACAGTATGGAGATGACTTTACACCTAATCTGAACATTGAATGGGATGATATAGAGATCAAGACTTTGCTTGAAAAGAATGACCTAGAAGCTAGATGGACATTTAATATTCCTACATTAGCACGAAAGGTAGGTGGCATTAATGCAGGACATCTAGTAGAGATAGGTGCTAGACCTAATACAGGCAAAACATCTTTCCATTCAAGTTTAATTGCATCACCGAATGGGTTTGCCCATCAAGGTGCTAAATGCATTATTCTATGTAATGAAGAGGGTAGTCATAGAGTAGGAGCAAGATACCTTACATCAGCTACAGGTATGACATTACACGAGGTCAAGAATAACCCAAAGAAAGCACATGATTTATATGCAAAAGTAAAGAATAATATTAAAATTAAGGATAGTACAATGAGGGATATGAATTGGGTAGAGTCTGTTGTAAAGTCTACAAAGCCTGATATAGTGGTTCTTGACATGGGCGATAAGTTTGCCACACATGAAGGTTTTGCTAGGACAGATGAAGCCTTAAAGTCTTGTGCTGTACATGCAAGACAGATAGCGAAGCAGTATGATTGTGCTATGCTTTATATGTCACAGCTATCGGCTGAAGCTGAAGGAAAGATTATACTTAACCAAAGTATGATGGAAGGAAGTCGTACAGGCAAGGCGGCAGAAGCCGATTTAATGATTCTCATAGCCAAAAACCCTCAAGTAGAAGGACAAGAAGAAGAGGATATACAAAGACATTTGAATATAGTCAAAAATAAGTTGACAGGGTGGCATGGAAATGTTATAAGTGAATTAAATTACAAAACAGCGAGGTATACAGCATGATTAAAATAAAACCAAATAAAGGCGATATTAGAGAAGACGGAAAAAGGTATGATGGTTATACATGGAGAGAAGTGGGTGTCAATCATCACATGAATAATAGAGGTCTAATTTATTTCAAAAGAGAATATAGAACTATTGATGGGTATTTAAAACAAGGTGGTAATCTGAAAAAAATAAAGTATAATGCCCCTGATGTTTCAGATATAGGTAAAGTAGTTACTTTACTCTATGACCAACAAACAGAAGGATTTTTATATGTTATTGCAAACCCTGCTTGGGAAGAATGGGTTAAAATAGGTATGGCAGTTAATGCAGAGGATAGATTAAAAAGCTATCAAACATCTAGTCCTTTTAGAGATTATGAATTAATTATAGCTATGCCTGTTAAAGATAGACGATTAGCAGAAGCAGAAGCCCATAAAAAAGCCGAAGAAATAGCAAGAGAAAGAAATGGTGAATGGTTTCATATGCCAATCATTGAAGCTATTTCATTAGTAGAAAATTTTAAAGAGGAGTAAAAAATGAGTGGATATAAATATGCTAAAAGAACAAAAAAAGGAGAAGCTGTATTCAGAAGAGATACAAATGAAAGCCTTGAGTTTATAATAGATTATTTAAAAACCAACAATATAGACCATACATATAAAAAGTTTGATCCAATGGTAGTAGTTACAAACAAAAAAAATAAAGATTATATGTATTATTGGACTACAGGAAGATGGTCGCCTAGACATAGAAGCAATAGAATACATTATAGGAGTAATGGCATTAAAAATTTTGTTGACAAGTATTTAAATAGATGTTATGGTGATAGAGAGGAGTTAAAAGATGAAGCTAGTAGTTGATGTAGAGCATACTGTAACAAAAAGGGATGGTAAAACACATTTTGATCCTTTTGAAACCGATAATAAGTTAGTTATGATAGGTTGTTTAACAGAAGATGGAGAAGAACATTTATTTAGATTTGATGAATATGTTTTTAAAACAGCTTGCGTTGGTACAAGACAAAAGATACAGGATTTGCTCGATAAAACAACAGTTTTAATAGGTCATAATATTGTTCACGATTTATTGTGGCTTTGGGAATGCGATTATAAATACAATGGTAAAGTATTCGACACTATGTTGGCAGAATATGTACTCCAAAGAGGACAAAAGAAACCATTGAGTCTTGAAGCCTGTGCTGAACGATACAATCTTGATACAAAGAAACAAGATACACTTAAAGAGTATCTAAAGAAGGGTATAAGTGTAGCTGATATTCCACCTGAAGAACTAAAAGAATATCTTTCTGCTGATTTACATGCAACACAGGAGTTGAGCAATGAAATATATAAAAAACTTAGTACCAAAGAATATAGTGGACTTGTTGATACAATCAACCTTACTAATTGTGTTTCCACCACTTTGGCAAATATATATCGTAATGGCTTTTCTGTTGACTTAAATACGTTACAGAAGGTTAGAGAAGATTTTTCCAGAGAAAAGATGGAGATTGAAGAGTATTTAAAGCAAGAAGTATTAGAGTTAATGGGTCATACACCTATAAATTTAAATAGTCCTGAACAATTATCTTCAGTTATATATAGCAGAAAACCTGTGAATAAGACTGAATGGGCAGTTATATTTTCACCTTATATGCCTATTGATGAATACAAACAGAAGGTGAAAGAACATTCTAATATTGTATACAAAACTGAAGCAAAAAAGTGTGTGGACTGTAAAGGAAAAGGAACAATAAGAAAGGTAAAAAAAGATGGAAATCCCTACTCACGAGATTCAAAGTGCCATACTTGCAATTCTCTTGGCTATTTATTTGTACCTAGAAATGAGATAGCAGGTCTTAAATTTGCTACACCTAATGCAAAATGGGTATCAGCACATGGTTGGAGTACAAGTAAAACTAATTTAGATTTTTTGTTAAAGGTTGCCATACAGAAAAAGATGGAACAAGCAGAAAGATTTATAAGAAATGTTATTAGGCTGTCTGCATTAGATACATATCTATCTTCCTTTGTCGATGGTATAGAAACACATGTAAAGCCTGATGGGATGCTTCATGCTAAATTAACACAGCATATGACAGCTACAGGTAGGTTTAGTGGTCGTGACCCTAATATGCAGAATATGCCTAGAGGTGGTACATTTCCTGTAAAGAGAGTCTTTGTATCACGATGGGAAGGTGGCAAGATATTAGAAGCAGACTTTGCTCAATTAGAGTTTAGAACTGCTGCATATTTGTCACAGGATAAAATAGCAATGAAGGAGATAAAAAATGGTTTCGATGTTCACTCGTATACTGCGAAGGTTATTACCGATGCAGGTCAGAAGATTAGTAGGCAGGAAGGAAAAACGCATACATTCGCACCTCTTTACGGAGCAACAGGATTTGGGCGAACAACTGCTGAAGCAACATATTATGAACAGTTCACGAAAAAGTACGAAGGAATCGCACTTTGGCATTCCAGATTGGCTAAAGAAGCTATAACAACAGGTAAAATTAAGACACCATCAGGTAGAGAGTTTTCTTTTCCTGACGTACAGAGAAAACGTAATGGTAGTGTGACTTACTTTACACAAATAAAGAATTTCCCTGTACAGTCTTTTGCCACAGCCGATATTGTACCTTTGGCTTTAATTAATATAGAAAAAGAATTACAAACAAAAGAATCTTGTATTGTTAATACAGTACATGATAGCATTGTAATAGATGTACATCCTAAAGAAACACAAGATGTACTCAATATAATTAAAAAAATTAATGAAAATTTGAAGTTTTTAGTTGACAAACAGTTTAAAATAGACTTTAATGTACCATTATTACTTGAAGCGAAAATAGGTGATAATTGGCTTGACACGAAGGACATTGCCTGATATAACTAAAAGAATTACAGAAAGGAGTATAATATGAATACTGAAATAACTAAATTGGATAAAAATAATTTTGAACTTATGTCGAAGGTTATGGGCATGGGTTCAGATATGGGTGATAATAAACAAGCATCTACATTAAGTAGGCTTAAAATACAGCATACACCTATTATGGGAGAGATAGAAGTCAAAGGAAAAAAGACACAGGCAGCTATTGTCAATGGTGGTGTTTTTAAGTTTGACGATCTTAAAAATGATAGAGTTTATTATGCCGAAAATGCTACTATTCGCCCTTTTATACAGCGTTTTATGTATAAAAAATACGTTAAACCTGATAATGAAAAAGGTTATTACATTAAAACTGTTATGTCTGAAGGTTTAAATATAGACTTGAAAGACAATATGGGTGGTTTTAATTGTGGAAAGCCAACAGGTTATATTAAAGATTACAATTCATTACCTGAAAAGACAAAGCAAATTATTAAAGGAATAAAGAGAGTAAGAGCTTTACTTGGAACTGTTTCTTTATCAGGAGTTGTTGATGATTCAGGAAGTGAAGTAACTTTAGATGACGAAAACCTTCCTTTTATTTGGGAAATAGACAATCGTGATGCTTTTAAAATCATGGGAGAACCTATTTCTAAGATAGGAAGTTGGAAGCATTTACCTATACAGCATAGAATTTCATTAGGTACTGAAGAAAGAAAGTTACCTAATGGTAGTTCTTTTTATTTACCAAAGCCAAATGTAATTAAGGATGTTGTCGATATTACAGAAGAGGATGAAGACACATTTGAGGGCTTTGTGCAATGGATAAAGAATTATAATGCTTATATTTTTAATGCTTGGGCAGAGAAATCTTCACCTGAAAATCTATCAGAAGAGGATAGTAATATTGTAGATAATTTTGTAGATATTGAAGTGGAAGAAAATGCTTAATTCAAAAACAGAATTAAAAGTCCATAAATATCTTGACAAAGTTAGCAATGGTCTGTCAACAATGAGTGATGACACAATCGAAATGGTTGTGTCACACATTAGAGATGCACTTAAAAAACAGTTTGCATCTATTAGAAAAAATAGTGACTTTAGATTGCGAATGTCAAATATAGGAAGACCCTATTGTCAATTATGGTTTATGAAAAATAAACCTGAAACAAGAGTTAAACCACCTGCAAAATTTATAATGAATATGATGTTAGGAGATATAGTAGAAGCTGTCTTTAAAGGAGTATTGAAAGAAGCAAGTGTAGATTATGATGATAGTGATAGTGTTAAATTAAAATTAGATAAAGCTACTATAGAGGGAACATATGACCTCGCAATAGATGGTAGTGTAGATGACATAAAATCAGCATCAAATTGGTCATACACAAATAAGTTTCAATCTTTTGAAACAGTACAAGAAAGTGATCCCTTTGGTTATGTAGGTCAATTGGCAGGATATGCCAAAGCATCAGGAAAGAAAGTAGGTGGTTGGTGGGTTATTAACAAGAACAATGCAGACTTTAAATATATTCCTGCTGAAGGACTTGACATTGAAAAAGAAGTTACTAAATTAAATAATACAGCAAAACGTCTTGAAGAGAATAAGTTTGAAAGGTGTTTTGAAGCTGTAGAAGAAACATTTAGAGGAAAGCCTACAGGAAATAAAGTATTAAATAAAAATTGTACGTTCTGTGATTTTCGTTATGAATGTTGGTCTTCATTAGAAGAGAAACCTGCTGTTATGTCACAGGCAAGAGAGCCTAAGATAACAGCATATGTTGAATTAAAGAAAGGAGCATAAAATGAGTAAAGAAATATCTATGGATGAAATGGCAGATATTATTAAGGAAAAGGAAAGAGAACTCTATGAACTCAAAAAAGAATATAGAGAACGCAAAACAGAAGGATTGCGTAATGCTATAGAGCAACGTAGAGAAGCTGAAAAACTTGTACAAGAGGAGATGAAATCTCTTGGGTATAGGGAATTTCCTACCTTTCGTTGGACTAACTTCTAGTATGCTTAAAAAGGGGTATAGGAGCAGTTTAGAGGAAGGTGTTGCCCTCTATCTAACTGAAAATAAAATAAAGTTTAAATATGAAAAAGTTAAGATTGAGTGGGAAGACATACAATATAGAACTTATACCCCTGATTTTATATTGCCAAATGGAATAATAATAGAAACAAAAGGTGAATTTAAAAGGGAACAAAGAAAAAAACACGTATGTATAAAAAAACAACACCCTGAATTAGATATTCGATTTGTGTTCTCAAATAGTAGAACAAGAATATATAAAAATGCTAAATCTAATTACGGAGATTGGTGTGTAAAACAGGGCTTTATGTATAGTGACCGAAGTATACCTGAGTCGTGGCTTAAAGAAAAGAAAAAAGATTATAAACTTGAGCCTATCATACTGTTTAAGGGAGAGAAACATGACCATTAAAAAGGGAGTAATAAAACCAGAGGACTATATTATTCAAGTTAAACCTTTAATAAGTAGAGGTAATAGATGGACAGGACAAGTTCTTATTAATATTATTTGTTCAGAAAATAGCACCTTACCAAAAGAAGAAAGAGAAGAGGTTTACCATCTATGTAAAATGATGTGCAGTCTTATTCCTTTAATGCAATATGATCCTGAATTAATGGATAGGGTTGATGATTTTACAAGAAGTTATGACGAAAAAGAACAAATAAAAGAAAAAAAGAGGTTGACAGTCGTAGAAAAAGAGGGTAATGTAATCAAGATTGACTTTTTAACTAAAACAGAAGGGAGTGCATAAAATGAGTTATCTTAAAGCTATTGCTAAAACAAAAAAAGAAAAAGAAGAGAATAATAAAGAAAAAAATAAAGTAGATTGGAATAAAACTGCTATGGATTATGAAACAGTCGATCAGTTTTTATATAAAGATATTCGTGAAAACAAACCTAAAGTAGATGGCTTATTTATGCAAACCAAAGGAGTAGAAAAAATGTACCAAACAAACACAACACCAAAAGGTGATATGGTAAATCATCCACCCCATTATAACCAACATGGTATTGAATGTATAGATGCTATACAAGCCTGTACCTCTGATGGTTTTGAGTTTTATTTACAAGGGAATATATTAAAATATTTATGGAGATATAAATACAAAAATGGAATAGAGGATTTACAAAAAGCCGATTGGTACTTACAAAAATTAATAGGTACAGTAGAAGAGAACACTAAAAATGGCAGTACAAGTTAAATTAATGGTTGTAGTTAAGATAGACCCTGAAGATTATATGATGCCATCAGATGGGGATGTAAGAGAAGAATTTTCTGAAGCTGTGAGAGAGTATTTTCACGATATTTCAGGAACAGAAATTAAATATATAAGAGTTATACAGGAGGGAAACAATGGATAGTTATCAAAATTTTATAGCATTATCTCGCTATGCACGTTGGCTAGATAGCGAGAATAGAAGAGAAACATGGGAAGAAACTGTGGATAGATATTGTAATTATATGGAAAATAAACATCCTAATGTATTTATAGATGGTACAGAAGGAATAGGTCAGTACATCAAAGATTTAAAAGTAATGCCTAGTATGAGAGCATTAATGACTTCAGGTAAAGCATTAGACAGATGTAATGTAGCAGGATATAATTGTTCTTATCTTCCTGTCGATAGCCCACGTTCATTTGATGAAACAATGTACATATTAATGTGTGGCACAGGTGTAGGTTTTTCTGTAGAACGTAGTAATGTAGATAAACTACCTACAATTAATGAACATTTTGAAGATAGCGACACTATAGTAAAAGTAGCAGATTCTAGGGCAGGTTGGTCTAGGGCATTAAGAGAACTTATTGCAATGCTTTATGCAGGTCAGATACCTAAATGGGATATAACAGAAATAAGAGGAGCAGGTGCTAGATTAAAAACATTTGGTGGTAGAGCATCAGGTCCTGAACCATTAGTTGAATTGTTTAAGTTTTGTATCGAGAAATTCAAAAAGGCAAAAGGCAGAAGACTTTATCCTATTGAATGTCACGATATAATGTGTAAGATTGGTGAGGTAGTTGTCGTAGGTGGGGTAAGACGATCAGCCCTCATCAGTCTTTCAAATCTAAGTGATGACCAAATGCGACATGCTAAGAGTGGTCAATGGTGGGATGAACCTGATAAAAACATAAAAAGGAATGGGCAAAGATCATTAGCTAATAACTCTGTTGCTTACACCGAAAAACCTGAAATGGAAACATTTATGCGTGAATGGTTAGCACTTGTCGAAAGTAAGTCAGGGGAACGTGGAATTTTTAATCGTGAGTCTTCAAGAAAACAGGCAAGTATAAATGGTAGAAGAGATGTAAATTATGCGTTTGGGTGCAATCCTTGTAGTGAAATAATATTAAGACCTTATCAATTCTGTAATCTTACAGAAGTTGTTATTCGTAGCGAGGACACATTAGAAGACTTAAAGGCTAAAGTACAAGTTGCTACTATTTTAGGTACTTATCAAGCAACTTTAACTGATTTTAAATACTTACGCAAAGTATGGAAAGATAACACAGAGGAAGAAAGATTACTTGGTGTTTCTCTTACAGGCATTATGGACAATAAATTAACAAATGGTTCTCTTGGCGATTTGGATTACCTTTTAACGGAACTTAAAAATACAGCAGTAGAAACCAATAAAGTATGGGCAGAAAAATTTGACATTCCACAATCGACAGCCATTACATGTGTTAAACCTAGTGGCACAGTATCACAGTTAGTAGATAGTGCTAGTGGTATTCATGCTAGACATAGTGACTATTACATTCGTACTGTTCGTGGAGATAATAAAGACCCTCTTACACAACTAATGAAAGATGAAGGTGTTCCAAATGAACCTGAAGTCAGCAAGGTTGATAGTACGACTGTATTCAGTTTTCCAATGAAGTCACCTAAAGGTGCAGTTACTCGCAATCAAATGTCTGCTATAGAGCAACTAGAACTATGGTTGACATATCAAAGATTGTGGTGTGAGCATAAACCCTCTGTTACTATTTCTGTTCGTAAAAAAGAATGGTTAGAGGTTGGGGCATGGGTATATAAAAACTTTAATGAAATATCAGGAATTAGTTTTTTACCTTATGAAGACCATAGTTATGTTCAAGCACCTTATCAGGAAGTTGATAAAAAGACATATACTGAACTTTTAAAGCGAATGCCCAATGTAAATTGGGATAATCTCGTAAATTACGAGAAAGAGGACACTACAATAGGCAATAAAGAGTTAGCCTGTGGTGCTGGAGTTTGTGAGGTCGTAGACTTACAAGCCACATAATCAGGTATAATACCCCTCGGAAGGTGTGTTTCACCCCTCTGAAGGGCTTTATATGAAGAAAATATTTTTAGAAAGGAGAAAATTATGAGAGAATTACTATTAAGTGCAGCAAGAAGCCATTATATGGGCTTGGTAAATAAACATATATCAAATGTTGAAGTTTTATTGAATAATCCAATGGGAATTAGTGGAGTAGCTGATAAACACCAAGACATTCAAGAAGCAATTGAAGTGGAATTAGGTATCATTGCTGATTATAATGATAAGCTAGAAGTTCTACAAAGATTTTTTATTAAACCTCAAACCGAAACTAAAGAGGAGAAAAAGGGAAATGCTAAATAGGTATGACTATAATGGTAATGCATTATCTAAATATGATGCACCTTTAAAGATACAATTTGAAAAAGGCATTAATGCATTCAAAAAAGGTAATATGAAAAATCCATATCACTTTAGAACAATGCAATATAGAGAATGGCAAAGAGGGTTTAACTTTGCCTACTCTATTAATTTAAAAAAGGTTAAGAAACATGAAATTAGAAGAAGAGGTAAAACAATACATGGAAAATAAAAATAAAAGTATTATAACTGCAACAGCTTATCAAGAACAGGCAAAAGAAACTGCTATTTTTCCACCTGACAGAGCCTTAGAGTATTTAACTCTAGGGTTGGTTGGGGAAGCAGGAGAAGTTGCTAATAAAGTAAAGAAAGTAATACGAGATAATAAGATATATAAATCTGATGTGGACATAGGAAGTGAAATAGGAGATGTACTTTGGTATTGTGCTATGTTGTGTGATTGCCTTGATCTTAATCTTGGAAAATTAATGGAAGACAATTTAGATAAGTTACGTTCAAGAAAAGAACGAGGAGTGTTAGGGGGAAGTGGAGATAATAGATAGGTTAATTTTAGAATTTAAGTCTGCTTCTATGTCCAATTGCTAATTTATGTAACATTAATAAATGTTTATAATTTGTAATGTCAGGAAATATCCCATATTCTTGCTCAAACTTTTTTATACCTGCGTTTTGTAAATCTTTATGGACACTTCTAAATTTAAATAGTGCGTTTATATATGTTGGGTCTTCACTTCTTCCAAGACTTAATCTAGTTATTTGTGTTTTTATTTTTGTTAAGTCTGAATATATTCTTGCTTTTAAATCAGTAGCAATATAGGATTCACTATACCCTTTTGCTCTTAGCCTTTCTTCTCTTTTCATGTATTTTCTTGCTATAGTAGGTATATAATCGTTTATTGTTTCGTTTATAGCGTTATCTATACTACCTACTTTTGTTTTTCCTCTAAAATCATACTCACTAAGACCTAACTTCTTTATAAATTTTGCTTCTGGAGTATCCCCTGTTGTTATATTAAACCCACCTAATAATCTAGCTACAGGGTAGATTCTTTCAAGTCCACCTTCTTGTAGGGATAGTTCCCTTTCTCTATACTCTCTTTCCATGCTAGGCAAAACAAAACCTCTCTGTTTAAAAGGTCTAGTAAAAGCCTTTCCAAAGCTACCCAAAAATGTTAAATCAGGTTCAGTATCTACATCTCTATACTTTAAACTGTGAAATCCAGAGAAACCAAAACTATCTAAAGTTCGTGAAGCATCTATAATCATAGAAAATGGTTGTAATAAAGAAACAGCATAATTTCCAACAAGTCTTCCTAGAGCCTTACCACTTTTTTCTCTGCCCCTAATATTACTAGAACTAGCTAGTTCCGACAAATCTCTTAAAAAAATCTCACCTGTCATTCCTGCCCTAAAATTAGTACCTGTAAATACTTTAGTAAATTCCTTTACATCAAACCAAGAATCAAATGTTTTATTTTTCATTCTTCTAGCGGCTTCTCCTAAATATAACACCTGCCCTAGTGGAAATATAGGCATTGTATCTAACAAAGCGTTTTGTCCGGGGATTTTCATTTTGTTGTATTCGGCAGGTGCATCTTCATCGTTTCTATACATTGCCGCTGCCCCAATCAAACCCCAGCCTACAATATTTCTAGCAACCATTGTTGCATCATATTTTGAGGATTTTCCTACCATATATTTAGCCATAGCTATAGGCATTCCTGCCGTATACTCCCCCATTAATTCCATTGCTTTAAACATAAAACGTGGAAAAGGTATAGCAACAGTTAAGCCATTCCTAGTTATAAAATTTGCTGTATCAGCTAATACCTGTATTTTAGGAGCAGAACCATACGTTAAATCTAAAGCCTTTTCTGTTGCATCATTAACTATTTCTAAAAATTTTGGACCTTTTTTATTTTTAATTAAGTCAGGGGCATTATTAATTAAATCTCTTATTCTTCCGTTATTGATTATTTCGGCTACATCAATTCCCATATCCCTTCTACCTAATCGTTGTATTTCTGCTAAAAAAATGGCTCTTCTCATTACGTAGTCTTGCCATCTATTAGGTGTATTTACAACATCAACAACATCTTCCAACCCCCCTAATATGAGATCGAGTTTACCACCAGTACCTTTTCCCTGAGATTGGCGAATCTCACTTACCATATCATAAAATCTAGTTATCTGTTTCGCAAACTCTGGATTTTCTAGTATGAAATTCGTATAATCTTCAGCATTAGTTCTATCACTAAAAATATATTGTAAATGCCTGAAACTATCTTTCCATTCTTGAGGATCAGACCAATTCTTTAACCAATCAAATCTTCTAGCTGATGCAGCATCGCCTTGGGCAAATCTTAAAACAGAGGTTTCAAACATATTTACAAGACCCTCTGTAGGGGAACGAATTAAGGCAGATTCAAAGTTTCTTGCAGCAGTAGCTAGTGTACCCACAAGACCACCTCTTCTAATGTTTTCTATTCTTTGAATAGCTTTCCTAAAACCATTATCAGCTTTAGCTTGTTTTTTTATACTTATTTCTTTTAATTCCTGTAATGATCTAACTCTTTTCATTTGTGAGAGTTTGTTTAGAATTTGACCTGCTTTACTTCCAGAACCAACCACCATAAGAATATAATCTTCAAAAGAAACACCATATTTAGACAAGGTTTCAGCAAGTTCATCTGATGCTAATAAATCTTTTTTAACAGTAAGTTCAAACAGTTGATCTATTAATGTCTTTTTCTTTTGTTTTTTCTTGCCCTTTTTAATATTAGCTACTTCCTGTAAAATTTTACCTTCTTCACTCTCGAATAGTTTCTTTTTTTTCTTTGGGATAGGTCCAAATATTTTAGGGTTTTTAGCTTTTAAGTCTGCTACTACAGAAATTAATTTATTAAATTTATCAGGATTTAATATAGGGCTTGTTAAATCTCCATCTTGATCTTTTAATAAAAATGTATCATCAAGTCTACTATCTTTAGGTTCACCATGTTTGTCTAATTCTATTTCATCATTTTTATGATAATATTTTTTGCTAAGTTTTTTTGTTCCTTCGCCCCTCGTCTTCTCAAAATCAATAGCCTTTTTTCCAAATACAGTTTTACTTATTATAGTTCCTGTTTTTTCTTCAAACTCTGTTATTAGTTGTTCTGCAATATCTTGATTTTTTCCTGCTACAATCGCCGCCAAGTTCTCTCTTGCTTTTTCGTATTCATGTGTTTTTAGTCTTACCTTATTTATGTTTAACTTCTTACCAGAAAGAAATTCCTGCATTTCAATTTCTGTTAGTTTTCTACCTCCCCTTTTAGCATCGGACTCAAGGGCATCTACTTTTTCCTTTGCCATTTTATAGTCATCTAATGCTTGAAGTGTTTTTTGACCTTCTTTCCCACCTAATAAAATTCTTGGAGTAGTGGCAAAAGGTCTTAGCATTGCACCTGCTTCAGCACCTTCTATAAGCATTCCTATATCTCCCACTAAACTTCTTCCCCCTACATTTTCATCTAAGGCAGAATAATAAGTTAAACTAGGAAGTGTTCCATTAGACCATTTATATAAACTTTTATCTATTTTATCTAGTGTGCTACCTTCAATAACATTATCTCTTACGGCACGGACAAAGGCTGTTCCTGCATCTTGGATAGTAGATTGCCCAAACTGTATTCCTTCCATCAATAAACCCAAGGCAGGTTTAACGACAAAACCATCAACAGTTTTGGCTGTAACTTGAACAAAGGGTTTAAGATAAGAAGGTACGTGTTTAAGTATAATCTCATCTTCCGTAGCCAACATATTAAAATCAGGGTTCATAATAGCATTCCAAGATTCCCCAGTTTCCTCGTACTGAAACAACTCTTTTCTTTTATTTTTTATTTCGCCCCTATCTGATATATCCCTCTCAAAAACCTCATTACTTTCTGTGTTAATTGTGTAATGAACATTTGGCTTATCTTGATGATACACTACATGCTCATATTTATTATCAGGTGTCGGTACTTTTGGTACACTTGACCATCCATCTGGTAAACTTTTTCTATCTTCGTACTTTCCTGTCCATGTCTGGATAGCATTGTACACAGGAGCTAAATCACTTACTCCCATATTTCCTTCTTCTACATTCTTCTGTTCTAACCTACTCTCTAACGAATTTGTATTTTCTATTCCTCTACTCAAATCATTAGATAATGTACCTACATTTAAATTTTGCAGGTTTATAGAACCTGAAGAACCTGTCATTCTTTCTTCTAAACTTGCCACTTTCTATCCTTTATAGCATTTGATATATAAATTTACCACCATCCCAAATGGCAATCTTTTGTACTGGTTTTAGCAACTGTTGCCCCTTGTCATCTCCTGATGCTATTCCCTTACCTTTTTCGTGTTTTTTTGGATCAAATTCTGCATTATCATCCCAATAATCATTTATTATCACCCATTGACCTGTTTCTTGTCCCTCATAATACAATTCGTTTATAGTCGCACCTCTTGTTGCTTGCATTCCAGTAAGACCTGTTTCTGGCTTTTTTTGAAGTTGCTCTGTTAATGACCCCATCAAAATTATTCCTTTATCATTGCGTGGATCACCATTAGAATACATATCTATAGATAACTCTTGAGAGGTTGCTTCACCAGTTGCTAATGAAGATTTTATATTAGCACCGATTACTTTACCAGTTGTAGTAGAGGTCTTCCACGTATCTTTATCTGGGTCTAAGGGTTTAATTACTATTCTTTTATTAGGGTTTTGGGATGCAAAATTTTGTAGGGCATTATTATATGTATCTTGCATTTGGTATGTAAATTCTTGTCCTCGTTTTCCTGTATATATAGAGGAGAATTGTATTATAGCAGCCCTAAAAGAATCGAAATATTCGGCATTTCTACCTTCTGCAAATTTTTCAATCTGACCATCAAAATCGGAAAGTTCTAAAGCGATATCATTTATATTTAAATTTTGTACCAAGAGGTTATTAAAACGACTTTGTTCAGATACTTTTGAAAATAAATCAGTTTCATTAGAAGCTCCTTCAATTCCTTGTATGGTATTAGCTAATGAAGCAGCTTCATGTTCATAGAATAATATCTGATTATCAAGTTCTTGATTCCTAAATCCACTTTCCTGTACTTGTGCCTGTAGTTTCATTTTTTTGTTTAAAACAGTAGCATACAAACTCTCTAAGTCTGGCATTGTTCCCTTTTCTTCAATTTGGGCTTTTATTAAAGCCATTGCTGCTTCTTTTTCTTTTCCACCATATTTATTTAATAATTCTACATTTTTCTTTATAAGATCGGTATTAATTTTAACTTCGTCTTCTTTTACTTCCGTGTAACTTATTTCAGATTTTATTTTAGCTATTGCTGCTTGTTCTTTAGCCCCCACAAACTTATTCGTAATAAGTTTTTCTGCATTAGCTAATAATGACCCCTGTGTTGCAGCTTGAATCTGCCCTATTTGTGCCCTTGAAACATCTGTACCTACCTGTGTTTGCTGTAAGGTAGCATGTCCTTGCAAATAAGCAAGTGTTTCTGTGGGGCTTAAATTACTTAAATTGACTTGATATTGTAGCTGTGCTTCAGGACCAGTATAATCTTTAGGTAACTGCCCCATTTGAGTACCAAGAGAAGCACTAATATACTTAGGATCAATTCCACCAAACATAGCAGTCTGCGTGCCTGTTTGTATATCCTTTACTATTTCACTCATATTTGGTTGAATCATAGGGGCAACATTAGCTAAATAATCTTCTCTTATTTGTGCTGGTGTTCTGACTTTACTTTCATCTAATACTTGATTTTCATATAGTTTAAAAACTTCATTATTTAAAAATGAACCTACATCAAACTTTCCAAGTTTTTTATTTTGTTGAACAGCAAAAGCATGTTCCATCTGAGCATTATTTACTGTACTAATTAAATTTTCTACCCCCTCAGGACCTGAGTACATTATGGCTTCAAGTTGAGCAGAATTTAAATGCATACCAAATTGTTGTTTTAGTTTTCTAAAAGATTTATCAAAGTCTGCTCCCTTTTGTAACCTTGCCTTCCTAACAAGTAATGCTTCATCTGCAAATCTTTTAGCTGCCGTTTTAGTTGCATCGTCTGCTTTAGTCTGTAAAGCATCTAAATTCTGTGATGTTCTTTTAGCAAAACCTGCTACTGCCGATGCTAATCTAAACCCTCCAACCATTATACCATCTCCTTACGTGCCATTAAACCTGTTACAGGCTTGTCTTCTTTAACTTCTTTTTGTTCCATGCTTTCTGAAATCATTTCAAGACTAGCTTCTTCTTCTCTTAATTTTTTCATTGCTTTTTCCATCATTTGGGGGTCTACCTTTGATTCTTCTTTATCTTTATCGCCCAAATTATATTCTACCTCGGCTATTTCTGCCATACCTTTCATAAATTCTACAAGTATGGGTGCAACTAACATGCCAACATCTATACTATGTATTCCTTCCATAGCACCACCTGTCACCATTACTTCTGCTAAAGACGTTAAGGGTATACCTCGTTCCATAGTATCAAGTAATCTAGGTGCAAATTCAGGTGAAGATAGTTTAGGGAGATAATACTCCATTGCATCTTCAACTGTATCAAGTTGAGGTGGGTTTTTCCAAGGTCTATTCTTTGGTTCGGCTGTCAATGATTGCCCCGGAATAGGAGCATCAAAATTAGGTGTCTGTCTAAATGCCATTATACTGACTCTTCTGGTTTTTTAAATTCGGCTTTATATTTAGCCATTTCATTACGAATGTTAAGCATATAATTTCTGACCTTTTCTATTTCAGTTTTTCCTTTTGCTTGCCTAACTCCTACTCCTTTAGAATTAACATTCCTAGTAAGTAAACCCTTCCCTAAAGGTTTATTATCATTTTTAGGTTTATTAAACATTTTATCGACTTCTGGCATTAAACTTAAAGTTGCCAATCTTGCTGGTTCATTAAAATAACTCATTATCCGAATATTCCTCCAAGTAAAGTTCCTGCTATAGGCTTAAAGAATAAGTCAGATACAAGACCTCCTAATGCTTCTGCTTCACCTATTTCAGCATCTAAATTCTTTAAGTCGGTTCTAACTTTAGCATCTAATTCTGCCATTGCCATTTGCATAACTCTTTCTGCATTGTTTTCTGAAGAAGTCCATGCCCATTCCATAACATCACCATAATGTTGCCATAAATTATTATAGGCTTGATTGGACAGCCCTAATAATGCAGTCGCATTTAATTCATTGGCTCGATTAATAGCAGCAGTATCGGCTGTACCTATCTGCCTTCTCCATTGTGCGTTGGATTGGTCAATGACTAATCTGTTCTGAGCATTGAACTGCTCACGCTGATTGTTTATTTCTGTGTTAAATCTTTCAATTGTATTTGCTTGACCTGCATTGAACTGACTCTGTGCATTAGCTTGTGCCGCATTAAACTGTCCTACTTGTGTTTGCAGTTGAGAAAAGAATTGGTTGAGTTGATTTTCTGATGTTGCATTAAATTGTTGGGAAGCATTGATAGCAGCTTGATCTGTGAACATAGACTGTTGTCTAGCTTGAGCATTGAATAATTCAGATTGCTGTCTATTAGAAAGATTAGCCATATCTACCTGTAGAAAATTCTGTGCATTCATTACGGCAGCTTGTTGTCTATTATTTAAATTAGCCATATCCATGTTGGCAAGTGCTGATGCTTCAGCCATAGTTGTGGCTTGCCTATTCGATAGGTTATTTAAATTCATTGTATTGACAGCACGAGAGTTTTCTAATGCAACTTGTTGTTCAGCATTAAAATTCATATTTGCTACATCACTAACCTTACTTGCGTTTTGAACTCTTGCTTGAAAGGCTTGGTCAAATTCCATACCTAAAAATGAAGCACGTTGCTGTGCAGCTAACATGGCTCTTTGTTGTCGATTACTTAAATTCTGTGCTTCAAACTGTGATTGTGTCTGTGCATCAGCCATAGCAATTGGCAAAGCTGATTCCATTGCCGCTTGTACAAGTGCCTGTCCTGCCATAGATGAAGCACCTAAACCTCTTTTTGCCATCTGTGCTGTAACATTTCTCATTGCACCTGCAGCCCATGCAGGAGTATTCCCACCTTCAAACTGTTGCATTAATCCTTCAAGTTGACCTGCTACAGTAGCTTGTTGTGTAGGTGTTGCTGTTGCAGCTTGTATCTGTTCAGCGTATGTTGATGCAGTTTCAGCATTAGCTGCCCCTGATACTAACTCACCTTGTTGCACTTGTCTTTGCACAGGATTTTGCATTTGGGTTGCTACACCTTGAGCAGCCTGTAATCCTGACACAGCCGATTCAGTACCTGTTTGTGCCTGTACTGTAACTGGTGGTGTTGTCTGCTGTGCAGTCGCTTGCATTTCTGCTATATTTTGTTGTGTTGTCGCAGGTGTAATTGTAGCTGTAGGTGCTACAGTAGGGGCTTGTGCAGTATATGTTCCTGCCATTGCTGTTGGTGCTGTGACTGCACCTGTTACTTGTCCTGATGCAGGGTTAATCATCTGTCCTTGCTCTTGCAATGTTCCTTGAGGTACAATGGTTGCACCTGTAGGCAGAGAAGGAGCTTGTGCTTGCCTAGCTTGTAAATCCTGTATGTTAGCATTAGGATCGTATACAGTTTGAGGAATATATTGTTGAGGTAGAGGTTGTGCTACACCACCCTGTTGCATCTTAATTGTTTCATCGAATGTCTGTGTAGGGGGTGGTACAAATGCACCTACAGTATCTGGAGCTTGTTCCTGTTTTTGTTCAGCTAAACGCACAACACCTTGCTTTGACATTTCACTAGCAGAATCTTCAAGCTGTTTCATTCTATTTTTTAATGCCACATTACTGTCAAGATATTGTCTAAAACCACTCATATCTCCTGTATAACCCATTGTTCTAGCTATACGTTCCATAGCCTGTGGTTTAAATTGTTTAAATTGTGCCATTATTTATTTCCAATTAATATCTTATCTAATTTGTCTTCTAATCTTTGCAATGCATCCATTACAGTATGCATATCTTCTTTAACATCATCTCGCTTGGCATACTCTTCTCTTGTCTTATTAAGAAGAATATCCAATCGTTTGACTTCCATCAATACACTTCTAAACACCCATATAGCAGGTGCTATGACGAGGGTTAGCAACCCATTCCAAAAGAGTATTGGGTTGACTTCCACGTATTATGCTTTATCTCTATCTGTTCTATTCTTATAATCAGAACGAGCAGTTACTAATGTTACAAAGTCTGCTTTATTACTTGGAATGGCATCAGTAAAACTATCGTCATCTATTAGTTTTGTAGTCCACTCCTGTTGCATACGTTTCCAAGCATTATTCTTTTTACCTTCAAATGCTCTTTCACACCAATCTTTAATTCCTTCGTTATCACTTCCAGTAAAAGAATTGCTCTTGTCTACAACTTTTAATAAATCGTTATAAAGTACAGTTTGGTCTGTATCGTCTACTTCTAATGTTATTGTTATTTTTGCCATATTTTTCTCCGTTTAAAGAGGGTTATTTCACCCTATGTTATGCGACTAAAAAGCCACTAAAATGTGTCATCGCATCAATGTCTGATGTTGTATTTGTTCCGTCTTGTTGTCTGTATTGTATTGTAACTGTGTCACTAGCATCCATATCAACTAACACACTACCAGATTCTACATGATACGCTTGTGTTGTATCAAACGCTCTAGGGTCAAACATTCCTATTCGCATAGTTCTATTAGATGCAACAAGTTTAGTTTCATAATAAGTTGCATCATTTTGTATATCATTAAATTGAACAACAACATTAAGCTGGTATCTTCCAGTTACAGGTGCTGTAAATGTGTTAGACGCAAAATTAGTATTTTGGTCAAATACTTCAGTACCAAAAGCAACTGTATTATTTCCATCTTTACTAAAATTAGTTGCGGCTGTTGCTGTTACTAAAAACGCAGGTGTTGTAACCAATTCCCTAGAATTATAATTTATCTTTGATATTGCCATTAGTCTGCATCCTCTATGGTTAGTTCACCTGCATCAACTTGTCTTTTGATTTCTTTGTAGTCTGTGTTGGCTTCATCTAATGGAACATAACTTCTTTG
>VTLG01009307.1_pt1 | contig 46759 bp, 47 predicted proteins | sample 4694571 | NCBI WGS metagenome assembly VTLG01 (sample SAMN12604809, study PRJNA352737) | marine metagenome | biome: ENVO:00000447; feature: ENVO:00000209|ENVO:00000569|ENVO:01000036; material: ENVO:00002151; isolation source: viral sequences binned using virsorter ... | reverse complement strand
AGAATGGACGAAATGAAAGCCCAAACAGAACTTGAGAAAGCTAGAGCAGGCACTATAAAAAATCAAGTTAATATTCAAGACAACTCTGGTGTACCTTTTGGTCAAGGAAATTACGGTCAACTATTGAAAAAATTATTAAAGGAGCAGTAGTTTCATGGAAGTATTTGCCCTTATAGCAGAACTAGGAGCTCCTATAGCGGGAGCTTTAATTGCAGGTGCCTTCATATTTGTGATAATGAAACAAATAATGAATGGAGTGGTGGGTCAAATAAAAACTTTAGAAGGGTTTTGTAATAGTCTTATTACTAGAGTTGGTACTATAAACAACGATATGATAAAACTTGATACAAGTGTAAGTGCAGCTTTAGAACTGACGCCAGACCTAGGAAGAATAGCCAGAGCAGAAAACTTTGTAGAAGATGGGAAGTTAGATGCAAGGCGTGATTAATGCAGTCCAGCAGTTTGGTTTCCCAATTGTGGCAATGGTCGGATTGGGATATTTTGTATACTTTGTATGGACAACTATAACAAAGGTTATCAACCCCGCTATAAAAGATATGCATATGACATTAATCAGACTAATTGATCAAATAAGAATGCTCGACAATGATATGATTCGTTTACAGGAAAAAGTAAACACGGTTCTTCAGATGAAGGAAAATGAGAAAAAGAAATGAAGTGGTTTATTTATTATTCAATAATTCTTTTAACAGGATTAGCTGCAACGGCTGTAGCAGATGAAATAGTACATGGATTCAAAAATCCATCTTTTAGTGGAATAGGTACTTCTGCTCATTATCTTACTGTAGAAAATCAAGAAAAATCAAGACGAGATGAAATACAAGACGATATAGAATCAGCACTAAAAGCAGCCGAAAGAGAAGCTGAAAATACAACTCTCGCAAAATTTATAAGAAATTTAGAATCCCGAATATATGCTCAACTATCTAAGCAGTTAGTTGATAATATGTTTGGAAACGAAGAATCCTCATTAATGGGAAGTTTCAATTTAGAGGGTAATACAATTTATTACAAGAGAACTAATGTATGTGATGAAGATGGTATATGTACAGATGTTATAGAGATGACTATTACTGACGAAGAAGGAAGTACAACTACTATTATTATACCTATTGGTACTGGGGGTTTCTAATGAAGCCCTTAAGCGCATTATTAGTGCTACTTTTAACCAGTTGTGCTAGTATTCCTAATTATGAAGTCTGCGACTTTGAGGAAGGATTCGGTAAAGATTTAGTAACAGGTATTGCAAAAAGAATACCTTTTGAATGTATTGAAAATCCAGAGATAATAGAGTTACCTACTTATATTCAACTTAGGGACTTACCTCCAGCGGAAACGATGCCCATTGTAGCTGTTTATGGATTTAAAGACTTAACTGGACAACGAAAGAGCAAGGACAATTTGGCATCGTTTTCTACTGCAGTAACACAAGGCGGTACAGAAATGTTAATAGATGCACTTAAGAGTGCAGGAAAAGGAAAATGGTTCAGAGTTGTTGAAAGAGCAGGAATTGATAACTTAGTACGAGAAAGACAAATTGTAAGAAGTACTCGTGAAGAACATGATGAAAATAAAGGTATACAACCACTACTATTTGCAGGAATAGTACTAGAGGGTGGAATTATTGGTTATGATACTAATATGGAATCTGGTGGTAGAGGTGGAAGATATTTAGGAGTCGGTCGTACAACTATGTATAGACGAGATGTAGTGACCGTAAGTTTAAGAGGTATTAGCACATTAACAGGAGAAGTTTTGTTAAATGTTCAGACCAAGAAAACAATATTGTCTTATGGCGAAGGATTAGATGTATTTAGATTCATCGACTTAGACACAGAATTAGTAGAATTTGAAGATGGTGTTGCAAAGAACGAAAGCGTTACTGTTGCAACCCGTGCAGCAATTGAGGCTGCAGTTGTCGCACTCATCAAACAAGGCGACACAAGAGGCTATTGGAAAGTAGCCGAGGGAGAAAATAATGAAAATGACGAAAAGGTTAATTAGTGGACTATTTGTATTAAGTCTATCTAATATAGTGTGGGCAGCTACAACCGATAACGAGATATTTCTCGAACAAACCGGTGATACCTTAACACTTACAATTGATCAAGTTGGTTATGGTAACAAATTCGGTGGAACTATCGTTAGTGGCGCAGTAGCTACAGATATGTTAATCACTGGTAGTAATATAACCTTTAACTTAGATCAAATAGGTAATAGTAACCAACTATTTGGACCAATTACTTTAGATCAATCAAATATTGATATGGTATTTACTGGTGACAGTAATATTTTTGATTGGGCAATAGGAGCTACAGGATCAGCAGACAGTTTAGATTTAGATTTAACTGTAACTGGTGATTCAAATACTTGGGATTTTGATTTAGGCGGAAATGCAACAGCAGAAAGTTTAAATTATGATTTAACACTTATTGGTGGTACTAATGTATTTAATACAGATATTGACTATGATAATGTTGTATGGAACTGGGAAATTACTGGAGATGGCAATAATATCTGGACAATTCAAAAAGAAGATAACCAATCTATGACTTGGGAATTTGAAGGCGATGATGCAGATATAGATATTACCCAAATGGACGAAGACCAACTACTTACTGTAGCTTGGGACGGAGACGATGCTGATATAGATATTATACAGAAATCTGGTACTTGTCCACAAGGTGTTTCATCTTGTTCAGGTATAATAAATCTAGATGTGGATTCAGAAGGTGCAACAGTTACAATCAATCAAAAAGATACTGGCGATTAGTGCTTGCTTACTAGTATCTCCTGTATTTGCTGATTCTATTGGCGATATAATAGAGCAAACAGGATTAGCAGCACTAACACGAAACCAACAAGATATTGATGCATATGTAGATCAAGAAATACTACTATATGATTTATTAAATACTGGTAATGGAAGATTAGCTATAGAGTTTTTAGATAATTCTAATCTTAGATTAACAGAACATAGTAGGGTTTTAATAGATGAAGTAATCTATGATCCAAACCCTGATAAGTCTAAAATGGTAATGAGATTTGCGATGGGAACAGCCAGATTTACTTCAGGTATGTCTGGCAATATGAATAAAGCAAATATTGATATTCAAACACCCACAGCACAAATTGGTATTCGTGGAACTGATTTTACTACTACGGTTGATGAATTAGGAAGATCATTAATCGTATTACTTCCAGATGCTAATGGAGATGCTTCTGGAGAAATAACAGTAACAAATGAGGGTGGAGAGGTAACATTAAATGAGGCTTTTCAAGCTACTATGGTTTCTACAATATCAAGTAGTCCAGTAAAGCCAGTAACTATTCAAAATGTTACAGTAGCACAAATAGATAATTTATTTATTGTAGCACCACCCACAGAAGTTACACAAGCAGTACAAGAAAGAAGAACTGAAAATAGCGCAAGTAATATATTAACAGCAGACTTTTTAGAATTTAATGAACTTGAAACAGATTATTTAAAAGAGGACAAAGACTGGACATTTTCGGAATTAGATATAGACCTATTAGATGTAGACTTTCTACAGGATCTTTTAGCAATTATAGAAGAAGGAGATCTATTAGAAAGAAAGAGAGGTGGTGGTTCAGCAGAAGGCTTCAATGGGGTAGAGATAGAAGGAACAGCCCCGGGATTCGATAAAGATAGTCAATATAATACTATGGTTGACGATTCAGGACAAATTTGGTTTTACAGAGAGGTAACAGGAATTATAAGTATTAAACTTCCTATTTCTGCTAATGCAAGAGTTCAAACTATAACAGATGAAAAAGAAAGTATCATCACGGTAGGCGACGGAGAATCCGTTAGCATAATAATAACACAAGTAAATTGATAAAATTTTTAAAAAGCCTAAAGAATGCTGTAAGTCCAGATTACTGGGCTAATAGAATTGGTGAAAAATCTGGCTTATATGATAAAGCTAGAAGCTACGGTAAGAAAGATAAGCCGTGGTATATAAAACTAGGTTTAATTGCAATTATTATAGTATTATTACTTTTTATGTCAGAGCTACAGGCAGGTGATAATCATATACATATTGATCAAGTAAGTAGCGGAGACAACTTTGATTTAAGTATCGATCAAATAGGGTATGATAATAAAATAGACTTTTCTTTTAATCATAGTAACAATACTATAGACTTACTTCAATATGGAAATGATAATTACTTTGGGTATACCGAACTTTGGGGTTCAGGCTATAACTGGGGTGGAGATATAGATGGATTAGATAATGAGTTAAAAGTTCGACAAAAGTGTTCCAGTTCAAGTTGTAATGATAATGATTTTCAGCTTCATGTTTGGGGAGATAATAATGAGGTTGTTTTTGGACAAGGGTATGAAAATAGCAATAGTTTAACACCAAACTGGAGTTATGACGGTAATGAGCCGGGAGGTAACTTTGTTAGACTTGATATTCATGGAGATAATAATAAATTTAAAGGAAGTCAAAAACAAGATAGTACTTCTGTAAGTCATGATGCGATAGTTTATATTTATGCAGATGATAATGATGTTTATGTAAAACAAATGCAAAACGGAAATAAAGATTTAAGCTTAATAATTTATAATGATGATAATGAAGTTAGTGTTGTTCAAAAGAATAATGGAGCTCATAACGCTACTATTACTATAACTGGCAGCCAACCAACAGACTTAAGTTTAAGTCAAGTAGGGAATACGACTCAAAGTTATACTCTATCACAAAATTGCATAACCTCCGGTGGTTGTAGCGTCACAGTAACACAAGGTAATTAATGAAAAAACTAATTAACTTAGCTATAGGTATAGCTTTTATAGGATTATTAATTTGGAATCCTTATCCTTTTAAAGTTTTAGAACTTAAATCTTTTGATTGGTTTATGTCAACTCAATCAAAATTTCAAAATACTAATATATTACTAGTAGATTTAGATGAAGAGATTGTAAAAGAATACGGAGGCTACCCACTTCCTAGAACACTTTATAAAGATCTTATTTGGAAAACAGATTCAGTACCTGGTATAACTGTATTAATGCCTGATCCAGATATTAGAGATAGAATAAATGATGCAGAATTAGCGACAGCTATGTCTCTTAGACCTACAGTTCTTGCTTATGCCGCATCAATTCAGGCAACAGAAGGCGGTCCACATGTTGGAACTGCTCAAATAGGAGAATCACCACTACCATGGCTATTTCAGTATCCGGGAATTTTACGTCAAACACCAAGCCTAGCAGAGTCCGCAGAAGGCGTAGGACTAGTAACAAGCGCCCCAGAACTAGACGGCGTCGTAAGAAGAATTCCTCTAGTCGTTAGTTCTCAAGATAAGCTATATCCCTCTTTCGCTTTAGAGATGTTAAGAGTTGGGGTGGGAGATCCAAGCTATCAAATTATGACAAAAGAGGCGGGTATAGAATGGTTACGAGTACCTAATTATCCCACAGTAACTACAGACTCTAATGCACGGGTATGGATAACTTCCAATATAGATTTTTACCGTCAAAGTGCAAAAGAATATTTAGAAAACCCAATAACTGGAGCAAGTTTTGTGATATTTGGAGTTACAGCAGAAGGAGTTGTAAATCCAGTATCTACTGCAAAAGGTATGATGTACCCACATGAAGTACAAGCTAATGTTTTACATCATCTTATACTAGGAACAAGTCCAGTACAACCTATTTGGGCTGAAACTCTAGAACTCGGCATAGCTTTATTACTTATAGTTTTAATACTATTTACAGCTTCCAGAGTGTATCTATCTTTACCAGTACTTTTGGCCTCTGTTTTAGGTTTATATTATGGAGCTTTGTACTATTTCGTACAAGGATTACTACTAGATATATCTGGAATCATAATTATAGGCTTTTTATATTGGGCAGCGGTAACATTTAGAGCATTTGTAGAGCAATTTTTCCTTCGTAGACAAGTTAAGAAGCAGTTTGGTACTTATTTATCACCAGACATGGTAAAAATGCTACAAGATGACCCATCTTTACTTAAATTAGGTGGGGAAAGAAAAGAAATGACCTTTCTATTTACTGATATTATGGGATTTACCCCAGTTTCAGAGGCATTTAAGAAAAATGATGATCCAGAAGGTTTAGTAGAGCTAATAAATACTTACCTTGACAGTATGACTAAGATAATTTTAAAGAATGGTGGAACAATAGATAAGTATATGGGCGATTGTATTATGGCGTTTTGGAATGCACCATTAGATTGCTCAGATCATGCAGACAAAGCAATTAGAAGTGCTATACAGATAAGAAGAAAAACAGAAGAATTAAACGAAGAATTTAAAAAACAAGGTTTAGAACTACCTCCGATAAATGTTGGAACAGGTGTTAATACAGGAACTTGTATTGTAGGCAATATGGGTTCTGAAACACGATTCGATTACTCAGTTATAGGAGATGCAGTAAATCTTGCTGCTAGGCTGGAAGCTACAGCAGGTAGAAACGATTATAAGGAGTGGCCCATTATACTTTCTGAAGATACAATGGTACTATGCAAATATCCTTATAATTTCAAAAGCATAGGAGATATACTGGTAAAGGGAAAATCAGAACCAGTAAAAATTTATGCCGTATAGTCCTCTTCTCTTCCCTCGAGAAGATATAACAGACTTTATTTGGGAAAGTAATTAGGAGAATAATATGAAAAATTTATTTCTATCAATATTTTTAGTTTCAGTATTAACAGGTTGTGGTACAGTTGCTCAAGTTTGGGAAACTGGAACAGAAGTAGTTTCAAACACAGTTGATACCGTAGTTACTGGAGCCTCTGATCTTGTTACGGCTGTAGGCACAGATATAGTAGATACTGGTGCTTTTGTAGTTGATACAGGAGCTGGTGTTGTTGAAGGTGTTTCAGAAAGGATTGACGAAGAAACTGATAAAATCGAAGGAGATGGGGGAAACTAAAACGCCCCTTTTGGAAAAGACAAGAGCAACAAAAGGCGGCTTCTTCAAGCTCCAACAATAATGCTAAAATTACTGTCGAAATGAAACGTGAAGAAGTAACGGATTTATTAGACAGGATTAAAGCACATTGTCAAGAGCAGCCCATGGACTGTGATATATTAGATATATTTTATTCTGATATAGATTAAAAATTTTTTTCGGAAGTATACTTCTACTTAAATGAAAATTTTTTTATAAAATAATCATTATGTAGGTAAAAGGAATAGGTTACTAAAATGACCAAAAATTTCTTTCTTCCGAAAAAAATAATCCATAAATAAATTATTAAAAATAGACCTATACAAATAAGTATATTCAAGACCTTTGGAAAATAGTTCTTGACTTATGTTTTTATTTTTGTTATACTAATAAAATATGAATTTTATAATTCAAAGTGGAAAGAGCAAAACAATGGCAGATAATATTACTATAAAAGACCTCGAACAGAGAGTTGCAGTACATGAGAAACAATGCGAAGAACGATGGACTACCATCTTTCGTAGAATAAAGCGTCAAGAAGATGCTTTAGATCGTATAGAAAATATACTTATTGCAGCTTGTGGAGCAATTATAGTTGGTGGGGGTTCAGTAATTATTACAATTTTAATAATGCACAATTAGGAGAAAAAAGTGGCAATAGACGTTTACGAAAAGAAGGATATTACTAAAAGTCCAAAAAAGAAAGTACATAAAAAAGGTGAAATCTGGAAAGATGACGATGGAATATGGAAATTTATTTGGGATTATGGTAATGTCTGTGGTTTTTTAACCAAAAAAGATGCCGAAGCTGGCTTGGAAAAATTAAGTGGACAAGCTAAAAGTAAAACTTAAAAAGTTCTGGCTCTGGCTAATTGCATGGTTTTCACCAAGATGGAAACTAGAAGTTAGCTATAATAAAGAGTGGGGCGACTCTGATGATAGACTGTATACTGTTAAAAAGTTTATTATTAAAAAACCAAATCATTTAAAATTTATAACACACGATAGAGATATCGTGGAAATAAGCAGTCCTTCGGGATTAAATTACAGGATTACAAGTATATGAATCAATTACTTATAGGAATAATACTTATTATGGGCTTTTTAGGCTATGGTTTGTATATTGAGAATCAAAATTTACAGGCAGAGAACTCTGCGTATGAACTAAGAGATGCAGAGCAAGACGCAGCGATAGAACAACTTCAAGGAGATCTAGAACTGCAAGGTAAAGGTTTACAGGAAATGCAAGCGAGAAACGCTGAAATACAAGGTGAAATGAACCGTTACTTAGACATATTTAAAAGACACAATTTAACAAAATTAGCTGCAGCAAAGCCTGGGCTAATTGAACCAAAAGCTAACAAAGCTACAAAGGAGGTTTTCGATGGAATCGAAGCGGATAGTCGGAATATTGACGATCTTGATGATGGTATCCAGTTGCAGTCTGGTACCAACTAAGAAAGAAGTATCAATAACAACTAAGGCAATAGAAAGAACTATAATTCAACCCGTTATGCCTCGGGAAATTGATCTGAAAGAACCCTATTGGTATGTAGTTTCAGAAAAGAATATTGATGAATTTCTAGCACGAATAGAAAAAGATCAAGGACAGGTTGTATTTTTTGCTATGAGCGTTCCAGACTATGAACTCATGGCATATAATATGCAAGAATTAAAAAGATATATAAACGAACTCAAAGAAGTGGTAGTATACTATAGAAAGGTCACAGTACCTCAAAAAGAAGAAATCAAAGAAAGTAATAGGCCTTCTGCTGGTATCACTAACCCACTTAAAAAAGATGAATAGAGCTCAAGCGAGACTTCTCATCTGTGAGGGGTGTAATATGTATTCTAGAGTTAAAGTTTGTAGAGCATGTTTATGCTTTATGCCTTTAAAAGCTAGGATAAGCGGGGCAAAATGTCCCGAAGAAAAATGGGGAAAGTTATGATGGATATGGTAATGAAATGCAAAGATTGGGTTATGGCTCGATTAAGCGAAAGAACGTCTTGGGACGGAATGACAATTATAGTTGGTAGCGTTTTAGTACTTGTTGGTATGCCAATAATAAAAATGCTAGCTTGGCCAGCTTTAGTTTATGGAGTTTATACACTCCTTAAAGAAGAAGGTCACGTATAATGCCTAAAGGACGAGGCACTTACGGTAAGCGTCGTGGACGACCAAAGAAACGTAAAAAATAATGCCAATCAATAAAACAAAAAAGGGTTGGAAAATAAGTAATACTTCTGGAGTTTCTAAAACCAAGAAAGCAGCGAAGCGTAGACTTCGTGCAATTAAATGGAAACAGAAACGTAGGAAAAGACGCGAAAAGCGTAGGAGATAAAAATGGAAACAGTTCAATTAATGGGTACAACAATACCCTCACCTACAGGTACAGGCACAGCTACTACTGTTGATGGCTCTCATTATGTAATGCTACATAATTCAGGAACCACTCTTAGAGAAACAGTTGTACAAACTGCACAAAGTGGAACTTCACTATCAAATATATATACATCAGGTGGAGATAGATTGATTATTAAGAAAGATCCTGATCACGTTATATTTTCAGCACATGCTGAAGTTAAACTCACACCTGTTAACCCCAATGTATTATAGGGGATAATATGTTTTCAACTAAAACTGATAATAACTGGCTTCACCAAGTAGGTGAAGTCTGTGCAACAACTTTAGAGTTGTTAGAAGAAAAAGCAGATGCTGTGGGTCACGTCTCACACGCTGATGAAACTATGAAAGAATTATGTATAGGGTATTTATATCTTTTAGGTCTTTGTGATTCTCAAGGTCTTTTATTAGAAAAAGAACTACCAGATGCCGTTAAGAAAAATATTACTATACACTAATGTTAGACGTAAGTAGACAAGATATAATAAGTAGTTCTATGATGGACTTCAATCCTGTTGATAGGTTTATTAAACTACCTATTGACTCTTATCTTGATTTACTAGGAGTTTCTCCTAATTCTGCTCAAATAGCTCTAATTAATGCTATTAATAATCCCAAATATAGATTTGTGTGTGCCGCGCTTTCTAGGCGGCAGGGTAAAACGTATATAACTAATGTAATTGGACAACTAGTGTCTCTCGTGCCTAACTCCCATATATTAATTATGTCACCAAACTATGCTTTATCCCAAATCTCATTCGATTTACAAAGACAGCTTATTAAGCACTTTGATCTTGAGGTGGTGAGAGATAATGCAAAGGATAAAGTTATTGAACTATCTAACGGTTCTACTATAAGAATGGGATCCGTTAATCAAGTTGATTCTACTGTTGGACGATCGTACGATTTAATTATTTTTGACGAAGCCGCATTGGCAGATGGAAAAGATGCTTTTAATGTAGCACTTCGTCCAACACTAGATAAAGAAAACGCTAAAGCCGTATTTATTTCTACTCCTAGAGGAAGAAATAATTGGTTTGCAGATTTTTACCACAGAGGTTATAGTGATGAATTCAAAGATTGGGCATCTATTAGAGCTACATATCACGAAAACCCAAGATTTAGTAAGGAAGATATAGATGAAGCCAAACGAGCTATGTCTGCTGCTGAGTTTTCTCAGGAATATTTAGCAGACTTTAATGTTTATGAAGGACAAATTTGGAGTTTTGATTTTGAAACTTGTGTAGCTGATTTAAGTCAGTTAGATACTAGTAAAATGGATGTGTTTGCAGGACTTGATGTTGGATATAAAGATCCAACAGCACTTTGTGTTATAGGCTATAATTGGGACGATGAAAAATTTTATCTTGTTAATGAATATCTAAATGCTGAAAGAACTACTGAACAACATGCTTCAGAAATTCGAGAATTAATTAATAAATATAATATTGACTGGATTTTTATTGATTCAGCAGCTCAACAGACTAGATATGATTTTGCTCAAAATTATGATATTTCAACTATTAATGCTAAAAAATCTGTTCTAGACGGAATTGGACATGTTGCATCTATTATCGATAATGATAGATTAATAGTAGATCAAAGGTGTAGAGAAGCATTATCATGTGTTGATCAATATCAATGGGATCCAAACCCTAATTTAATGAGAGAAAGACCAAGACATAATATGGCAAGTCACATGGCAGACGCTTTAAGATATGCGCTTTATACTTTTGAGACTTCTGCGAGTACATTTTAAAGGTAGACCAACGAAAAAATAAATGTTGACAAAAAGGTAAATTTTTGGTATAATTTTTAATAAATAGGATATTATGGATTTAAAACGAGATTTAGTAAAGTACGTTAGGGATAAGGCGAAATCAGGTTATCAGAAAGAAACCCAATGCTATATTTGCGGAGAAACAGAAAATCTGGAGTTTCACCACTTCTACGGAATGACTGAGCTATTAGAATCTTGGTTAAAAAGTAATAAAATCACGATAAATTCAGCAGAAGAGATTATGAAGGTTAGGGTAACATTTATTGAGGAACACCCTAACGAACTCTACGATGAGGCTGCCACACTATGTAAAGCCCACCATATGCGGCTCCACAGTATTTACGGAAAAAGACCGAAACTGGTAACAGCACCAAAACAAAAACGATGGGTAGACAAGATGAGGATTAAACATGGCATGGTATGACAGACTTTTAGGAAGGCAAGTGACGGAGGAGAAATTAAATCCTGCGCAGTCTTTCATATCTTTAGAAGAAGGACTAGCTTTAGATACTCGTGAAAAGAAAGATAATTATCGATCAGCTTACGAAGAATTAGAAGTAGTTAATCGCGCAGTTAATATGATTGTAGACGATGTTTCTGATATTCCATTTGAAGTTGGTTCAAAAATTAAGGGAATCGCACCAGTTAGAGAAAATATTCGAAGAAGTCGTGTAGATTTAATACTTAATAAAGAACCAAATCCTTTTCAAGATATTAATGGTTTTAAACGAAATTTAATAATAGATTTATTAATAGATGGAAATATATTTGTTTATTTTGATGGAGCACATCTTTATCAATTACCAGCAAATAATGTAACAATTCATAGTCATACTGAAACATATATTGAAAGATTTGAGTATGACGGACACATAGATTACGCTCCTAAAGAAATTATACATATTAAAGAAAACTCATTTAATTCAATCTATAGGGGCGTTCCCAGATTGAAACCAGCATACAGAACTATGTATTTGCTAGATAATATGAGAAAGTTTCAAGATAATTTCTTTAAAAATGGAGCAGTTCCAGGATTAGTACTTAAGAGTCCAAACACTCTTTCTGAAAGAATAAAAGAAAGAATGCTGCAGGCTTGGCAAACTAGGTATAATCCTAAAACAGGAGGTAAACGACCTCTTATATTAGATGGTGGATTAGAAGTTGATACTTTAACAAAAATTAATTTTAAAGAATTAGACTTTCAATCATCTATAACAGCAAATGAAAAAATAATTTTAGAAGCAATGGGTGTACCACCCATACTTCTTGATGGAGGGAATAATGCAAATATTAGACCTAACCATCGACTTTACTACTTGGAGACAATTCTCCCAATAGTAAGAAAAATAGGTTATGCTTTCGAAAGATACTTCGGTTTTGAACTAAATGAAGATGTAACAGGTGTTCCTGCTCTGCAACCAGAGTTAAGAGATCAAGCATCTTATTTACAAACTTTAGTAAATTCAGGCATAATGTCACCAAATGAAGCTAGGGACTCTTTAAATCTAGAACTTATAGAAGGTCATGATGATTTAAGAATTCCAGCAAATATTGCGGGTAGTGCAGCTAACCCCGAAGAAGGTGGGAAACCACCCCAAACAGAGGAAGAAGAAAATGGCGAATAAAAAAGCAGTACTTTTACAATTAGCAGAATATTTTGCTGATAAGGGAATGATGACTCCCGCTGAATACAAAGCAGCTGAAGATGCACCAATTAGATTTATGGTTGCAAAAAGACCTTTTGGGTCATGGGCAAGAATGCAAGGAATGATTAAAGCTAATCACCCAACTTTATGGATGAAAGCTCAAGGATCAGCTCCAGCAGCACCAGCTCCTGAACCTAAGGTAGCACCTAAACCTAAACCTAAGGTAGCAGCTAAAGCTAAAGCAGCCGCACCTAAAGCGGCTAAAAAGTAGGTAGTTGATATGGAGAAAATTTTTCATTGGACTAACACTTTTAAAACTCTCGGAGAAGACGAGGACGGTGGAGTAAATATTCGCGGTTTAGCGAGTACTAATTCTATAGACCGAGTCGGAGATGTCATTAAGCATGATGCATGGACAAAATCGGGTGGATTAGATAATTTTAAAAATAACCCGATAATTCTATTCAATCATAATTACGATAAACCTATTGGTAAAGCGACCGCTATGGACGTTACCGAACAGGGTCTCGAACTTGGAGCTAGAATCTCTAAGTCTGCGGGGGAAATAAAAGATTTAATAAAAGATGGTGTTCTTGGAGCCTTTTCCGTTGGTTTCAGAGTCAAGGACGCCGATTATAACGAAGAAACTGACGGATTTGAGATAAAAGACGCCGAACTTTTTGAGGTATCAGTAGTTAGCGTTCCAGCTAACCAAGCTGCGACCTTCTCTCTTGCGAAATCTTTTGATTCAATGGAAGAATACCAAGAGTTCAAAAATCTTTTTAATTATAATAAAGAGGCTAATCAAGTTAATAAACTTGAGACGCCACAAGCGACGGATAAAACCGTTTCACAGGAGAAACCTATGTCTACTGACAATGACACTCCTAACGCTAATGTTGACTTAAAAGCATACGCAGAAGAAGTAGCTAACGCAACTGCTGCCAGAATCGCTATGCAACAAGCTGAGCAGAAAGCTAAGGAGAAAGCAGACGCAGATGAAGCAGCTGAGTTAAAAGCTCAAGAAGATGCTGCTATTACTGCTGAGCAGGAAAAAGTCAAGGCGATAGTAGAAGTCGGAATGGAAGGCGCCGAGCGTCTTACTAAAGACCTAGAGGAACGTGTTTCTGAAAAGCACGAAGACCTCGAAAAAGTCGTCGAAGAACTTAAGGCTAATCTCACCGAGAAGAAAGAAGAAATCGAAGCAATTCGTGAATCTAAAAGAATTTTCGGAAGAGAAAGCACTTCTGACTGGACAAAAGCCTATGAAAGTGACATCAATGATGCATGGACTATGGGGCTTGCAACAGGCAAAGGTTGGAACACAAAACTTGCTAATGAAGTTGTAGAGAAAGTTAACGCACATTCGGGTGTTGGCGTTTCATCTGCAGATTTCGAGCAAACTGTATCAACCAATGTTGAAAGGGACATTCAACTAGAGCTAGTAATGGCTCCTCTATTTAGAGAAATCCCTATGCAGTCAGCAACTCAAATCATACCAATCCTACCAGACAGCGGCTACGCTGAGTTTACTGCTAATCAAACCGCTACTGGCTCTAGCCCGCACGGTAACTTATGGTTCACCTTACGGTGGTATTGATATGACAGAAAGGACACTTTCTACTAAAAAACTAATTTCACAATCTTACTTAGGTAATGAAACTGAAGAAGATGCAATTCTACCAATTCTTCCTTTAATCAGGGAATCAATTATTAGATCACATGCAAGAGCTATGGAAAATGCTGTCCTTTTGGGTAACAACGCCGATGGTGCCTTTGGTACTTCAGGTGCGTCTTTTGACGGTCTATGGCACTTAGCTGAAGCTGACAGTGATGTCACTCAATCAGCTACTGCATTTGCTTCTGACACAGTTACAGCTGCCGAACTATTGGCACTAAGAAAGAACATGGGCAAATATGGTATAAATCCATCTGATGTTATTTATGTCGTTTCTTCTACAGTTTATTACAACTTGCTAGAAGATGCTGAGTTCCAAGATGTGAACCTAGTTGGTGATATGGCAACTAAACTTAAAGGTGAAATCGGACAGGTATTTGGCTCTAAAGTCATCGTATCTGACGAATACCCAACTGCAGCAGTTAATATGCCTGCAGCTATGTGTGTATACCCTAAGAACTACGTAATGCCTAGACTACGAGGTGTAACTATCGAGTCTGATTACGAAGTTGCTAATCAACGCAGAGTGCTAGTTGCTTCACAAAGAATTGGCTTCACCGATCTAATCGATGGTGCTACTTCTAAGTGGGCTTATCAGTACAAAGGAAGCTAAAAGCTAACGATTTTTGTGAGGGTGGCCTCTTTGTTTACAGCCGCCCTCATAATTATCCAAGAGGAGAATTATGGCAAATTTAGTAACATTACAGCAGTATAAAGACTTCGCGGGTTTATCGGGAGTAAAAACCGACGCTCGTATAAATGTTATTATACCTCAGGTTACTAAAGTTGTTAAAAATTATTGTGGTAGTTCAATCGTTGACTACTATAGTACAAATAAAACAGAATATTTCGATATTTTAGACGATAGAACAAGTAGAATTATGTTAGATGAGAGTCCGGTTGTTTCCGTAGTCTCAGTATCTGAAAGAGAAAGTCAAGCAGATTCTTACGTTACCCTAATTACAGCAAATTCTGATAGTAGTGGTAAATATGAATATATAGTTGACACTAATACTGATAGTATAGTTCGTACAAATGATAGTGCTACAAAATACTTTCCACAAGGGTGGCAATCCGTTAAGGTAATATATAAAGCAGGCTACAGTGCTACACCAGATGATTTAAAACTTGCAGTATTTGATTTGATTAAGTACTATTTAAAAGATGAAAGAAAGGCTCGTATGCAGATAGCAGGAGCTATGGTTGAAAACCCAGTATCCTCTAGTATTCGAGGAAACACAGGTTTTCCAGATCATATAAAAAGGATTTTGGATTTTTATAAGATTTATAAATAATGGCAAAGATATCACATGTTGATCAACTACTAGATCGTTGGATTCTTGAGTGGCAAAACGCTTTACGAGAAGAAAAAGATGAGGTTGTCAAAAAAACCAAAGTTAGTACAAAAGGTTTTGAAGATTTTGCTAAACAACTAGGAACGGACTGTCCTGAATCAGTTACTAATGCGATTTATGCAATAGAAGATTTAGTTGAAAAAGGAGAGGCTAAATGGGGAACAGTTGTAAATACATGGTATGCGTTTGTTGGTACAAATTATTATCAAATAGATCATAAAGAGTTTTCCAATATTTCTAGTAGATTAAGAATAATTTACGAAGGATTTTTAGAGCTACAAAGATTTAATGCTACAGATAATTCATATTTTGGAGACCCTAAAGCAGAACCAGAAGGTGCAGGTGGTAAAAAATCGGAACCTCTTGTTAAGGCAGGAATTGTAAGTCCAACAGATTTAAGTCATGCAATTGAATATATAAGAAGATTATATATAACTGCTATAGCTTTAAGAAACATGAATCCTCTTGATGATAATCCATCAAGTGCATTTGGAGAAGCATATTCAGCATTAAATGATTTTATAGAAGATACTAACCAAACTGACTGGGAAATAATAAAAAATAAACATATTCAAGTTTTAAATGGAAAAGCGGATATAGATATACAAATAGTTTCTAAAAAATTTAATAAAGAAGTTAAGGGTTGGGCTGAGCGCGGAATAGGTAAAGATCTAGCAGCTTTATTTAGAGGAAAAAGAGGAAACTTTGTAGCTAGAGTAGGTGGTGAAAATATTGATTGGGGAAAATTACAGGGATCAAAAAAATTAGAAGAAGAAATAATAGATCAATTTATTAAGGTTGCTAAAGGTAAAAAACCGAAAGCTTATAAAAGCAAGCACAGAAATAAAAAACATACAAAAACTAAAACAAAAAAGATAAAAAAAGCATCAGCAACAAAAAAACTTTTAATTGCAAAAAAACTTAAAACTAAAAAGAAAGGATCTTTTGCAAAAATATCTAAACAAGAAAGTGGTAAAGAAGCTAGTGCTGCTCAAATGAAAGCATGGATTAATAGGGCACTTCATAATAAAATAATGCAGAATATGGGAAGACCCGCTTTAAGATATGATTCAGGCAGGTTTGCAAGAAGTGTTCAATTAGTAGACCTTCATTTAAATTTAAAGAACGAATTAACTGGTAAATATACTTATATGTTAAGACCTTACCAGACTTTTGAAAATACTGGTAGGTGGCCAGCAGGTTATAACCCAAAACCTCTCATTAGAGACAGTATAAGAGAATTAGCAGAAAGACATACGAAAACAAAAATAGCTTACCTTAGGAGAGTATAATGGCATCACAATATAGGACAAAAAGAAAGAAAATTGTTGATGCTTTCGTAGAGGAGCTAAAGACAGAAATTAATGGAACTAGTCCATATAATTCAAATTTATTTAATAATGTTCATGGAACAGTATTATTTTTAGACTCAATTACACAATATCCCTCTGTATGTGTAGTTGCAGGAGATGAATCAAGGGAATATATGCCCGACGGTTTTAAATGGCGTTATCTTGCTCTTGAAATAAGAGCATATGTAGAAGACGAAGAGGACGCCCAAGAGGAGTTAGCCCTTTTATTAGAAGATATAGAAAGGGTTATCGATAATAATGATGTTTTGACTTACGATGATAGTGTAAGTCCTAACTTAAAAACAACTTCCTGTACTATAACTTCTATTACAACTGATGAAGGAGTATTATCCCCTTTAGCAATTGGTGAAATAGGATTTGTAGTTAGGTATTAAAAAAAAGAAATTACAGGCAGGTAAAAATCTAGCTTAGTACTTTCAAAGAAAAGAAAATAGGAGAAAAGCAATGGCTTTAAATCTTTCAAGAAATACGAAAGTATTTGTAAGCACAGTAAATGGCGTACCTGCAGCAGGGGGTCAATTTCTTACCGGCTATATTAGTGCTGGTGGCTCCAATTATGTCGCAGGTGATAGAATATTTTTTGACACTACAAGTGGTTCAGGAGATAATCTAATGGGCATCGTCACTTCAGTTAGTAGTGGCGCAGTAACAGGTGTTGCTATACCAAGTAATGGTGTTGGCAATGGTTTTGTTGCAGATGAAACAGCTACTGAAAGCACCGCATTTACAACTGCGGGTGTTGCAAGTAGTGGCGCTGGTTGTATTATTACAGTTAAAACAGTTGGTTCTACTACCGCAGTTACTTCAGATGGCTCAAGATCAGCAACTGGACGCTTTATCGGTAATACCACTAATGCGAATACTTTTAGAATTGGTGTACTAGATGGATATAGCTTCTCTCAAGGAAGTGAATCTACTGATATAACAATCATGGAAGCAGGTGCAACACCAAGTCGTGGATCTAAACGATTCAATGACTCATTACCTCCTGTCGAATGGTCAATGGCAACATATGTGAGACCTTTTAGACATGGAGCAGACAGTTGGAGAGCTGCAGATGTATATGATATGAATGAAAATATACTTTGGGGCGCTTTAGCAGGTACAGGATTAGCAGATGCTTCAGGCGGAGCTGTCGATACTACTAGTACTGACGCTAAGGCCGCTAATGTAACATTTGCAAACTCTAATGCGCACGAACTTTTAAAAGTTAATATTTACTTTGTATTAGAAAATACAACTTATAGACTTAACGATGCTCAGATTGGTACTGCAGAAATTGATTTTTCAATTGACGGCATAGCACAAATTACTTGGTCTGGTAGTGCAACTACTATTGATCAGGTTACTGTAGGTTCAGAAGATCCAGCTAAGTACTTAACATTAAGTACTACAAGTAGTTCACCTTATGGTATGACTGGAGACGACACAGATGCACGACCTATAACTACTGTTGATGATACATTAGCAGAGAGTTATAATTATTGTGATTCAACAGCACCAGCAGATGCAGATTATTTAAGAAATAAACTATCCGCGCTTTACTTAGATGTAAACGCACAGGGTGGTGGTTCTGCTTCGAATGGTCTTGATGCAAAAACTTATGATATTAATATAACTGGCGGTAATATTACCGTAGAAAATAATGTTACTTATGTAACTCCAGAAACTATTGGTATTGTCGATAAATCTATCGGTTCCTTTACAGGAGCAAGAACAATAAGTGGTTCATTAACTATGTATCTTGATAATAAAACTAATGGTTCAAACCAATTATTATCAGATCTAGCAGGTGCGACTGACCTTGTTAGTAACTCATTTGATATGAGTTTACTTATGGGTACATCTTACGCCTCTAGTAGACCAGGGGCAGATAGGGCAGCAAATGCTCACGCAACAGGTGACTTCACAGGACCTGGTGTAGAGTTCTTTATGCCTAAATGTCACTTATCTGTACCAGCAATTGAAGTTGGTGATCTAATATCAGTATCTGTAGAATTCTCTGCTCAAGGAGATACACTACTAACTACTGACGAAATGAGTGTTAAGTATCTAGGTACAACCGTTCATTCAGACTCAACAGCAGCTTATGATCATGTCGTTAGCAATAATATTGCTATGGCAATAGGCGGCGCTTAAAATATAGGCAATTAAAATGTCTTATAGTTTTCTTCGTGAGAGTAAACTATACATAGTGTATAACGGAGTGAAGTATAGAATATATACTTCCTCCGCTATAACTTTCAATCAAACATTTGCGGAGAGCTCGTATTCAGTAAAAACTTTGCACGATCAATCAAAAATGTTTGAACAATCAATAATAAATAAGGCAAATCCTGCCGATTTTAGTTTTGATGTTTCTTTAACAGCAGAAAAAAATGAGTCTATCTTGCTAGCTTTAGCAGTAGACATTGATGGAGCTATAGCTGCGGAATCAGATATAGAACCTCAAAAATTAAAAGAATTTGATATGTATGTGCAAAGTGGAAACACTACATGGAAAATATCAAGGTGCTTTATAACCTCAGCCGTTTTGGATTTCATACCAGATAATCCATTTACATTAAGGCTTGAAGGTCAGGGAACAAAACTAGAAAGAGTAGGTACTCAGTCTTATACTATTACCTCCGATTCAACATTCACCGAATCGTCTACACGAACCCCTTTAATAGTTTATCCTTCTGTTACATTAGGAGGTACAGCCGTAGCTAATATACTAAGCTGTAACTTACAAATACAGAATAATATAGAATGGATACCCTATGAAACCCTTCATAATAGCTTATCAGTAACTGATTCAAGTAATGCAATGTTTCCTATAGACTATACTTTGGACAAGCGTATTGTTTCGGGAGAAATACGTCAGTACCATACAAATAATAATTATAACAGTCACGATGATTTTAGTACTAATGTTGCATTAGCTATAACTGGAAAGAAAGTTTCGGATAATACTGATTTTTTTAAAATCACAATGGATCCAGCAGTATTTACCTCTAGGTTAAACCCTGAAGAAGTTTATACTACAAGTTACGATTTTCATTCAGCAGATAATACAGATACTTTAGGTACTCAAATCACCGTATATTCCTAGGAGAAAATAATGGAACTAAAATCCCTATTAGTGGATAGTAAAACCACTTGGGTTGAGTTTCCTGGTCTTGATGGATTTGAAGTCGAACTGGCGAATCTCTCCCGAAAAGAACTAATTGCACTAAGAAAAAGGTGTACACAAAATAAATTTAATAGAAAGACTAGAGCTTTTGAAGAAGTAATGGACGACGATAAGTTCATTGTAGAATTTACTCAAGCAACCGTAAAAGGTTGGAAAGGTCTACTTTTAAAATACCTTGAAGATTTAGTACTAGTAGATTTAGGTACTAATGATCCAGAAAAAGAAATGCCTTTTAGTCAAGAAAATGCTCAACAACTTGTAGAAAATTCGAATGAATTTGATAATTGGCTCAATGAGGTAGTCTTTGATTTAGACCACTTTCGTACAGCAGAGCAAGAAGAAGATAAAAAGAAAGCTAGAGCTCTACCTAAAACATGATGAGATAGGCATGACAAAAGACCAATACTTGCGTATGGTCGAACAAACAGGTGAAGAAATTGATTGGGAAAGGTGTCCTCCAGATGCAGAGGACTTTCCTGAGAGTGTAGTAAGAGCTATGAATATCTTCAATTCTTTGGGTGATAGAGTATTTGCTGATATTGGTTATGTTGGTAAAGATTTCACAACATTAGATCTTTTATATGATTTATATAAAGTCGAAGAACATGAAAAAGACTGGACATTTGAATTAATATTGTTTCTAGATAATAGAACAAGAGAAGAATCTCAGAAGAAAATGAAAGCTGAGTATGATAAATTAAAGAAAAAATAAATGGCAAATAAAATAGTAATTGAAGTAGTTTCAACCTCTAAGGGTCTAAAAATGACCACTAAGGAGATTGAGGGCGTAGATAAAGCTCAGAAAAAAGTTAAAAAATCCAGAACTGATTTAGAAAAAGGTACTGGTAGATTTAACAAACAGGAAAAAGCTCTTTATCAAACTAATTTATCTACTGCTAAAAGTTTTTCTAAAATGAATCAAACAATGGGCGGCTCAACCGGTCTGGTTGCCACCTACGCTATATTAGCCGCCAACGTCTTTGCTGCGACCGCAGCATTTAATACTTTCCGTAGTGCTATGGCAGTTGAAAAACTTGAAGAAGGTTTAAGAGCTTTCAGCACAACCAGTGGTCAATCATTAGATATAGTATCTGCAAAACTACAAGAAGCAACCGGAAACGCAGTATCCTTTGAACAAGCAATGAGAACGGCAGCACTATCTACTAGTGCTGGCTTTGGTACTGCTGAAATGGAAGGTTTAACCAAAGTCGCTAAAGGAGCTTCTTTAGCCTTAGGTAGAGACATGGGAGATGCACTTGATAGGTTAACTAGAGGTGCAATTAAGTTAGAACCTGAAATTCTCGATGAATTAGGTATTATGGTTCGTCTTGATGACGCAACTGAATCTTACGCTGCAACCTTAGGTAAGAGTGCTAGTCAACTTACAAGATTTGAAAGACAACAAGCTTTTATGAACGCTATTATTACTGAAGGCGAAGAAAAATTCGGAGATATAGCAGACTCTATAGATCCAAATGTTTATGACCAATTAATGGCTGCTTTTACAGATTTAACTACTACTGGCATAAACTTAATAAACTTTTTCTTAAAACCAGTAATAGGGCTTTTAATGAGTTCTGCTGGTTTATTCGCAGGTTTAGCTACAATAGCTATAGGTATGATTACAAGAAGAATGGTACCAGCATTAGGTGATATGGCAAAATCAGCTGCTATGGCATCTGCAAGAGCTGTAGAATCAATGCAAGAAATGCACAGATTAGGCGGAGAATCAGCTAGAACAGCAAGAGAGGGTATTAAAGTTGTTCATGGCATGCCTGAAGGCTTTGCAAAATATGCAGACGCTATAAAGACCGGTACAGCTAGTACCAGAGAACTGGGTACAGCTCAAGGAGCTCTCACAAGACAAATTAAAACTCTCAAGGCTAAACCAGTAGAAGACTTAACTTCAGCTGAAAAGAAACTCTTGACAGCGATGGAAAGTAATAGAAAAAAGATTTTAGAAATAAAAGCAGCAAGAGTTAGTCCAGAAGCACAAAGAGGGCTTTCAATGCTTTCGGCAGAAGCAGAATTCTATGATAAAAGCTCACTAGTGATGGCTGAAGCTAGTAGACAAGCTTTTGGTTTTAGTGATAATTTAGATAAAATTAAGAATGTATATAAAGGAGTTACTGATGCAGCGAAAACTTATTGGCAACAGCTAGTAGTTACAGAATGGCAAACAAAAAAAGTAGGTTGGTTCACAAAAGGATTAAGAACTACGTTAGCTGCACTAAAAGTAGCTTTTAGAACTGCAGGTTTGAGTGCTAAAGCTTTTGGTACTATGTTATTACAAGCTATTCCTTTTATAGGGCAAATACTTAGTATAGCAATGATACTACTAGATGTGTTTAAATGGTTAGCTAGGAAACTAGTTCCCGCTTTTAGTGAGGAATCACAAGCTGCAAAAGAGTCCTGGAAAGATATGAATTCAGTTATAGAATCTATGCCAGATAAATTTGAACAAATTGCAAAAAATAATGAAAGAGCTTCTGCAAGTGCAGAAACCCTCACAAAAAACTATAAAATATTAGGTGGATTATCAAAAACAGTTTTAGATCAAGCTAGAGAAACTGCAAAAGCTATGAAAGATGCAGGAGATGGTCCAGACGACGATGCAGCCGTGGGTTCAGGATTCAGGGTATGGAGAAGTCAGCTTGGTAAAGCTATGAAAGATGCAAAAGAAAATCCTTTTGCTGCAGCTTTACTGGAAATGGAAGCTGAACCTCTTTATAAAGAATTTATAGAAAAACAATTGGGTGGAGTAGATGTAGCAGGATTTATAAAGAAAGCTATGGAGGAAGGAGCAACTTTCGGAGCTGTATTTGATAAATTAGAAACGACATTACAAGATGCAGAAGTGCACTTTAATGGTCTTGCTCAAGCTATTGAAGGTATGCAAGCCAATTTAAAAGAAGCAGAAAAAGAAGTAACTAAATTTTTCTCAAAACTTGCACAAACCACTAAATATGATGATTTATCAAGAGCTTTTGGTGGTATATTAAATGACCTAAATGCAATAGATAAAGAAACTTCAGAAATGGCAGGAATGGATAGGATAGCAGCATTAGTAGATGTTGTAGATAGTTTAGGTAGTGGAATGATAGACTTCTTAGGTCCAGAAGTAGTTTCAGGAATGGAGTTAGTTACTGAAGCAGAAACAGAACTTAATAAATTACGAAAAGAAGCATTATACATGACTAAAGAAGAATTAGTCTGGCAGGATCAAATTATAAAACAACAAGATGAACTTCTTAAAAACAGAAAGAGAGATTTAGTTGAACCACTAGAAGAAGCTGTAAAAGCTAGAAAAACATTGATTAATACATTAAGAGAAGAAATTTTATTCACTAAATCTTTAGAAAAGTCTATGAAAATATACTTAAAACAAACAAAAGCTATAACTAAAAATGCTCAATTACAGAATGCAGAGCTTATTATGAATAATGTTTTAAATAAGAGACAAATAAGACAATTAGAAAGAGAATTACAGCTATATTCAGGTATATTAGCACAAATAGCAGGTAAGCAAAAAGCAGGAAAAGACCTAAATGAAAGAGAGTTAGATACTTTAAGAAAGTCGCAACAAATTGAAATGGATATAATTGGTTTAAGAGCTTCTAGAGTAAGTTTTGCAGAAAGAGAACTAAGATTACAATTAGGCGTAAGAAAAGAAATGCAAGAACAATTAACTATAGTAAAAGAACTCCAAAGCGTAACAATAGATAATATCCAAAAACTGAATAGACTACAGGCCTTTAGAGTTTCAGGTAGAGAAGAATTAAGTGGAGCTCAACAATTAACTGAAGAACTAAAAATAGCAAACTTTAAGTATAAAATGGGCAAATTAGAAGCTAATGTTAAATTTGCTGTAATAGAAGCTGAACACAATTTACTTGTAGAAAGAGCTAAAATTGCAAAACTTGAAAACTTGGCAGCTATAGCAAGAGGAGATATTACAGCAGAGGAAAGCGCTGCTTTATTAAGATTAAATGAAGCATTATCGGCACAAGTAAAGACTTCAGAAGAAAATGTTGATGTTTATAAAAAAGTTAGAAACGCATTACTCGAAGGCTTAGAAATGGAACTAAAATTAGCCTTGAGAAGAGGAATAACTGATATGGGTAATATCTTTACTCAAACAGGGGGTGGTACTGCAATAGCTCAAGCTTTTACTGGTATATTCGGACAAGAAAATGCTAAGCTAAAAAGACAAAGAACACTAGATGAAATTGAAGAAAATAAAGAGAGTTTAAAGAACTTTAAAGACTTAACGGAAAAGAAAAAGAAAATTAATGAACAAATTACAGCAGCACGTATTAATATAGGTGCAGGTGCAGGTAAAGCAGGGGAAGAAGAACTTGAGAGATTAAAAGCTGAACGGAGTCAGATATTATTAGCACTTGTAGACTTAACAGAAGGTAGTAAAGATTACGAACAAGGTGTAAATGATAGAATAAGTCAATTAACTGAAAGCGCAAGTGAGTATGAAATGACTTTACAAGATGTTGCACAAACTATGTCTTTATTTGGTCAGATAGTAGTAGAAACATTTGGTGAAAGAGGTTTAATAGTAGGAGCTATAGCGAACTTTGGAGCTACTGTAACAGATTTAGTTAATAATGTATTTTCTGCCGAAGAAGGAAAATCTAGTTTATGGGATACTATTCTTGATACTGATGCTGAAAGAGAAGAAAGACTAGGTGCAGCTGCAGAAGGCTTAAATCAGTTAGGAAACTTAATGGGTTCAATAGGAGCAATAGCAGCAGCTTCAGCAAATGCAAAAATTAAAGCAATAGATCAAGAAATAGAAGCAGAGAAAAAACGAGATGGTAAATCAAAAGAATCATTAGCAAGAATTGCTACTTTAGAAAAGAAAAAAGAAGCTAGAGAAAGAAAAGCATTTGAAACCAATAAAAAATTAATGATGGCTCAAACTGTTGTAAATACAGCAGCAGCTATTATGGCAACATTAAAAAATGATGGTGCTTGGGCAATGCCAATAGCATTAATGATAGGTGCTCTGGGTGCTGCACAACTTGCTATAATTGCAGGTACTAGCTGGCAAGGTGGAGGTGCTGCTGCCCCATCACTTCCTGCAAAAATTGAAGTAGGAGAGAGAACAAATAGAGTAGATGTATCACAAGGTGCAAGTGCAGGAGAACTAGCATATCTTAGGGGTCAAAGAGGTATAGGTAGTGGTCCTGGAAGCTTCTCAGCAATGGGTGGAGCATCTGGATTGCGTAAAAATTATGCAGCAGGCGGAGAGATATTAGTAGGGGAACAAGGACCAGAGATTATTAGACCTATGTCTCCTATGGAAGTTGTACCAAATGATGCCTTAGGCGGAAAACCTGTTAGTGCACACTTTACAATAAATGCAATAGATGCAGCAGGTGTAGAAGAAGTATTGATGGAACAGCAAGGAAATATAATAAGTATGATTAGATCTGCAGCAAATGACTATGGAGAAGAATTTTTAGAAACCGTTAATACAGATACTTATGGTTCACCTAAGAGTGCGGGAGGAATTGATTACTAATGGGACAATTCACAGCATTTCAAAATACTTTACCTGATCCAAATAATTATGTAGCATATGATGGGTCATCAACATCTGGTCATGCAGGTAGGACTACGGGTCCGGGTTTCAAATCAATAAAATTTAGCTCTCAAGCTCCTGTGCAAATATCTCGTACAAATAGCGGTAGAGTTATAACTAGAGGAATAGCAGGACATAAATGGGATATAGATATTACTTATAATCCTATGACTCGTGATGATTTTGAACCAATTTTTAGTTTTCTACTTCAAAAGAATGGAAAATTAAATCCTTTTTTCATTCAGTTACCTAACCAATATACCAGTAGAAGTAGTGCTTTTAACACACATCTCGGCAGTAATAATATATTAGTTGATGGATCTTTAAATGCAGGTGTTTCTGTAATGAAACAGGACGTTCATAGTACTACACAAACAACTGGTCCATTACCTGGAGACATGTTCACAATTACAGATTCTACAGATAGTTTACACACTAAAGCATACAGAGTTACTAGAGTTACTACAAATACTGATTATTTAAGTGGTTCACAACCCGCTACTGATGAAAGATATGTTTATTTTACCCCAAACCTTCAACGTGCTACTGCAGATAATTCCGTAATAGTATATACTAATCCTAAAATTCGAGTCATACTAAAGAGTGATGTACAAGAATATAATTTAGGTACTAATAATTTATATACTTTTGGATTAAAACTAGAGGAAGCACAAGCATAATGACAGAGAGACTATCATCAAGCAATTCAGCATTAAAGAAACGGCTTATAAACAATGAGCCGTTTGTCTATGCTCATCTGATAAAATATGAGCGACCTCATTTGGCTATGCCTAATGGTAAGCATAGTACTGATGCCAAGAGATATGCATATTTAACAGACGGTCCAATAAATATTGACTTTAATGATGGTAGTACAAATACCGCAGGATCAGATAATGGTTCTCAAACATATATTGCAGATAAAATATCAAATATAGGCAATTATTCCGAAACTATTGAAGCAAAAGCAACCGGAATGACACTAACTCTTCCAGCACAAAGTTTAAATGCTTCCATATCAGGTACAGACATTAGCTCAACTTCTAGCACCATAGTTACAACCTCAGATTTAATGGAATTAGGCTTCAGAGATGGAGACAAAGTTTTAGTAACTTATACTAATATAACCACAACTAATGGAACTTCTGCTATAGCAGATAACTCTATAGAAGTTACTGCTGGAGAAAAATTCTCAGCAGGAGATATAATTACAGCAATAGGTACAGATACAAAAGGATATAGTGTAAAATCAATAGCTTTTGATAGTGGTTCTACTGGTGCTGCAACAGTATCTCTTGCTCAAACAGGAGATGTTACTCAAGGACTCGCAGCCGCAGTCTCAAGTGGTGTAAATATAAGCAAACAATTAGAACTTAGAGTTACAGGATTAACCAACAGCAATAAAACCTTAGAAGTATCTAATATAGATAGTACACTTCTAGCTTTTAGCGCAGGTACTAGTACTACTATTAAAATTATATCAGATGAGTTGAAAGGACCGCTTACTGAAATGAATGAAACTGCAGGTGCAGATGCTCATAAATCTTATCATAATAGAGATGTCTTTATTTATAAAGCATTTTTAGATCCAGATGATTTAACAGTTATAGGAAATCCTATTCTTATATTCAAAGGAATAATAACTTCCAGTTCAATTATTGATAATCCCGGAAGAAGTCTCTTAGTTAAATGGATGCTTACAAGTCATTGGGGAGATTTTGTTCAAGTAAATGGAAGAATTACAAGTGATGCTGTTCACAGAGCTTTAGATAATGAAGGAAAACCACAACCTACTGTAGCAAAAAAAGAAATTTATGCTGATGACTTAGGGTTTGCCCACTCCGAAGAAACAATTAATATTCTAGCAACTTATAAAGTTATGGAAACTAGAACCCGATTAAAGAAAAAGAAAAAATGGGGTTTTATTAAAAAATATAAAATGGAAACATATGAAGTTGAAGTTGATAGAGATGTTGACTTATCCTTCTCCTTAAGCGCAAAATATTTACCTGTAATATATGGTATAGATAGAGTAGCAGCAAAACCTATATTTGTAGATACAAAGTCAGATGATCCAAATAATATTTATATAGCATACTCTTTATGTGAAGGAGAGATTGGTGGTATTTATGATGTATATATTGACGATAATCCTTTAATATGTCAAAACAAAGAAGATAATGATGATAGAAATTTAACAGACGGAACAAATAAGGATAATACAGATGTAGTTTGTAGAGGACGAGCTGATTTAGGACAAACTCTGGGCGGAGTACAGATGTCTGGCAGAGGAATAACAGGTTCTAGTGCAGCACAAGCTAATTGGCCTGCTTCTTATATGGGAGGCGGTGGTAGAGGAATGAGAAATATCCATGATAACCTTACAAGATATAATAATTATTATCATTCCCTTAATAAAGGATTAACTAGTACTAGTACTACTGAAGATGGTAAGGGAGTCACAGACTTAAAAACTATAAAAGTTACTAAACCCAATACTATGTATATGACTGTTCATACAGGAGCAACAGATCAACTAGCAGATGATACTTTAGTTAGTATAGCAAAAAATCCAAAATTTAAAAGACAAAACGACTACTATGATAATGATTTAGAAGATTACTGGGGTCCAAATCATGTATTAGCGGATACTGCATATGTTGTTGCAGATATAGAAATAGCAGAAGATGCAACTACTGTTCCAGAAATGGAATATGTTGTAAGAGGAAAATTAATTAATTCTTATAATTATGATTATAGTTATTTACATAATTCTTTATATACTTCTGAAAGTGCAAATAATTTTAAAATAGGAGATACAGTTACTTTAAAGAAAACTAGTGATGATAGTGTTATAAATGCTGATGTGTTTATTATTGATAAATGGGTTATTGTAGGAGAAAATGCTGAAGAACAAACAAGATTTAGATTTAGTGATGCTCCAGACTTAACATATTCTGATGGTGTACCTACTATTACTGATTTTTATATGGAAAAAACAATTTCTGGGACAAATCCATTATGGCATATGATAACTTATTCTCCAGTAATACATTCGGGTACTGTTCCTAGTGCTTTAACAACTACTACTACTGCTGTTACCGCACCTACTGATGGACCTCAAGTTTTAACTGTACCTGCTAACATTCCTTGGCTTAATCGTTCTCTTTTTCCTACTTGGAAAGATATTGATGACTATATAGCGGTAGCTATGATTAATGGTGGCAGTTTGCCTAGAATAGATAGTGTGCCTTTTGGTTATACAATGTCAGGTACTGGCACTACAACATTAACTATGACAGGTGGAAACGCTACTGGTGGTACTACAAGTAATCAAACTATAATTTCAAAAAATCAAATCAAATTAGCAAGTGGTGCAAGTAGTACTGATAATTATTATAATGGAATGACTATTACACTAAAGGTTATTGACTTTGCAGGAAACTATACACTACATGAAAGAACAATTTCTGATTATGATGGTGGAGAAAAAATTGCACAAGTAAATGAACCGTGGGCTATAGGATATGAGCCTGGATATTCTGATTGGTATACTTATAAATATGAAATAGTTGGAAAAAGGGACAAGAGAGTCTCTATTAATCCAGCTATGCAATTACTAGACTATATAACTTCTAGTACTTATGGTAAAGGATTAGATATAGAAAATGATATTTCTTTATCTGATTGGTTAGCAGCGGCTAGAACTTGTGATAGTCGAGGCACTCAAACTTATAAACGATCAAGTTCTAGCTCTGTTGCTGCAGGGAAAAGATACGTTTTAACTGACGATGGTACCGATGGTGGAAACATTATAGCAATGGGTTTAGTTAAAGAAGCATCTACTGGTACTAATGATATAATCTTTGAAGAAATGTATGGTAAATTTGTAAAACAATTTATGAAAAATAATCATGCATACGTACAAGGAGATATTATTCAAACGGATACAGGATACTATAGAGTAGGAGCTAGTGGTGGTTCAAATAATGGAGCTGGAACACATAATACTTCTCCCACTCATACTTCAGGAACTACAAACGGTCTTGCTTATATTACAACTATTCCTGTTTTTGAATTAGATCAAACTGGTAGTACAAACACCAAAGAAACAGATATAACTAGTACTTCAGTCAGTATTGCTGATGTTAGTGGAACAGAATTTTCCCACCCTTGTACTTATAGTTTATATGATTCAGATAATATTAAATATTGGAGATACTTAGGTTGGGAAGAACACCATCAAAGATGGGCTACTAGGCACCAAACTTGTGGAACAGTAGATACTTCAACTTCAACTTTTGATAATATAAATGGATTTTTAAGTCAATTTAATGGTATGTTATCTTTTGAAGGTGGTAAATATGCTCTAAGAATTGCTACCACTACCGATACTATAACTTCTAGTATAGCAACAAGTTCAGACACAGGTTATACAAAAGGTTCAGAAATGCAAACCCGTTATATTAGAGAAGGTGATATAATAGGTAATATAAGTGTTAAAGATGCTGGACCAAAAAAATCTTATAATACAGTTAACTCAAATATATCTGATCCTGGCAGTATGTGGCAGGGTAAATCTGTAAGTTTTTATGATTCAAATTTTTTAAAGGCAGATAAGGGTGTTGTTAAACAAGGTAGTTTAACTCAACCTTCCGTTATAAATTATTTCAATGCTCGTGTAAATGTACAAAACTTTTTAAGAAAATCTAGATTTAATACTACGATTAATTTCAAACTTGGTCCAATAGCTATAAATCTAATAGCTGGAGATACAATAAGAATAGAACACGATAAGTTTGATTGGTCAGGAAAATATTTTAGAATAACTAATATTAACTATAATACTGATTGTACAGCAAATATAACAGCAGAAGAATATGATGATAGTTTTTACACTATAGACGCACCTTCATTACCAAGCGTAGTAAATGCAGATCATAGAGCGCCTATTGAAGCAGCACCTCCAGCACCTACAAGTTTAACAGCAACAGCAACTTCTTTAGGTACTATTAATTTAGCTTGGAGTGCAGGAACAGGAATAACAGAAGCAAATGAAACAGAAATTTGGAGGAATAATAGTTCCAGTCAATATGGAAGTTTATTAGCTACTGTTAGAGGTAATGTAACCGCTTATTCAGATGCAGTAGGAGAGGATTCTGAACAAAAATATTATTGGGTAAGACATAAGAAAACACTATTTAAAAACGGTAAAGAAAGAACTATTTATGGTGCTTATTCTTCTTCTTCAAATGCAACTACAACAGCACCAGAAAGTTTTTATGGACTAAACTTATATACAGATGCTAATGCATTTAGTGCTAATAGTTCTGGTACTATTCAATCACCAAATAATATTACATTTACAACACAAAGATCTAACTTGTCAAATGCTTCGAGTTTTAGCACTAGCCCTAGTGTTACTTTAACAGGATCAGGAGATACAAGAGTTCTATCTAAAGCTAATATGGGATCTAATGAAAGTGTTGTGGTTACAGCAACTGTAGCAGCAACTAGTGGAGAACAAAGTGCTGGAGCTACTTCTTCTTATTCAAGATCTGCAACTATAGTAAGGATAGATGCTGGACCACCTGGTCCAACAGGTCCTAGTGGACCAACAGGTGTTCGTGATGGTGGAGTTTTCTCATATGAAGAATCAAGTACAAGCGGTTTATCCGCAGCAGATGTTTTAGTATGGGTAGGTACATTAACTGATGCCGTTGCCCAAGAGATAGCAGGATATGTTATTGCATCAGCAGCAGACGATACTATTAGACCTAATGACAGAGTATTAGTAACAGATAATAGTGCACAAAAATCAGGTACTAGAGTATATAATGGATCTGCAGCTACTTCTACAGGCAGTATTTCTGCAAGTGATTTTAGTTCTCTTGTAACAGAACATTTTGATGGTTCTGTAATTGTAGATGGTACACTTAGTGCAGATAAAATATCTGCGAATACAAATTTTACAAATAATCTAAAAGTTTCTAGTGTTATGGAATTAGGAGCAACTGGTGGAACAGGTGTTTTTAAGACTCCAGGCAAAGATAGTTTTACAGATACAACAAATGGTTTTTATTTAGATACTACTGGAGATTTTTATTTGGGAGATGGAACAAACTATTTAAAATATGATGCAAGTAGTGGTGCTGTATCTATGGCAGGAACTTTAGATATAACAGGTCCAACAGGTCCACAAGGATCAACAGGAGCAACAGGAGCAGCAGGAAGTGATGGAGATGATGGAAGTGATGGAAGTGATGGATCACCGGGTCCAGCAGGATCACCCGGTCCAGCAGGATCACCCGGTCCAGCAGGATCAAACGGTTCAAACGGTTCAGATGGTTCAGATGGTTCAGATGGAACTCACGGATCAGCATATTACTCAATAACTAGTAGTGATGCTACTGTTGATTCTGGTGAAATAACAAATGCTAAAATACAAGCAGCAACAGCAAGGTCAGGAAGTGTCTATGCAATAACAGGTGATACTTGTACCGTTGTAGCTGCAAGTGGATCAGCCGCACCAGCTTCTTATAATTATAATGGAAGTAGCTGGGTAAGTGCTACCCTTTCAATAGATGGAAGTTTAGTAGCAACAGGAACTATAGCAGGAGGATCAATATCATCAGCTACTACTATAACAGTAGGAAGTGCAGGACAAGTATTAATAGATGGTGGGAATAACAGAATTTTAATAACAGATTAGAGGATTAACATGAGAGAATGTTGGCAATTATGGGATAAAGCACTCCCCAAAGAAAGATGCGAAGAAATAATAAATATATGTAAAAGTAGGCCTATGCATGATGCAACAATCTTTTCAGGAAACGACTATGAAACAATAAAAGATTTTAGAAAAACTCAAGTAGCTTGGGTAAACGATCCAAGCATACAAAATATAATGCAACATTACTTTAAAACAGCAAATAGAAGCGCTTTTGGTTTTGATATAGACTACCTTCCTCATTCACAATATGGAGAATATACAGAAGGTTCTTTTTATAACTGGCACCATGATATAGATTGGAAGGCAGATTCAGCTTATGATAGGAAATTATCAATAGTAATACAATTATCAGATGAAAATGAATATGAAGGTGGTAACTTTGAATTTAAAGAAATGGGAACTCCAGAGGGTTTTAGAGCGCAGGGTTCAGTATTAGTTTTTCCAAGCTATTTAGTACATAGAGTCTCAGAAATTACAAAAGGAACTAGGAGATCACTAGTTAATTGGATAGAAGGTCCAAGATGGCGATAGTATGGCTAACAGAGTTTTATTAGGGAAGAAAGGTTCAGATTATGGTTTATTTATAAGTAAACCAGGCAAAGATGTAACTTCAGTAGGTAGAGAAGATTTAATATTTTCTTCAGAAGATCCTCATTCTTCAGTAATATACGCTCTATTAGATGTAACTATAGCTAATGGGTCCTCATCAGGTAGTGCTACATTTTCCACTAATCCGGGATATATACCACAAGTTTTGTGGGTAGAGGTAGATGGTAATGATGTTAAAGGATTGAATTGGTTTGTAAGTATTAATATATGGATAGGACAAGTTATAGCAGGAACACAATATTCATGTGAAGTTAGTGCTTCAGGAGTTACTATAAATAGTAATACAGGAAATGTAAGCGGAGCAAAAACATTTAGAGCATGTGTATTTGCAATACCCGCTTCATAGAGAATAAAATGGCAAATAGAGTAGTATTAGGAAAAAAGGGATCAGATTATGGTTTATTTATAAGTAAGCCAACGCTCGATGCAACTTCAGAGGGAAATGATGATATGTTATTATCATCAACAGCACCTTCTATGGGTCAAACATTATTATTCCAAAAGTTTGATGTATCAGCTAATTCAACGGTAACCCAAGCTTATAATAATCAAGGTGGTGTTAAAACTTTTTGTATGTTTTGGGCTAATAATGATTATCTTGGAGGAGCTTCAGATGATTACTACACTATAGATAACGGATTCTCAGGAAGTGCTGTAGGTCTTACATTTGAAAATGCTTATACAAATAGTACAACAAATACTTTAAGCATTGTAAATATTACTAATGTTGCTAGAAGTGCAATAGTATTAGTATTGAAGGAGGCAGCAGCATAATGGGAAATAGAGTTTTATTAGGAAAAGGAACTAGTGCGAGAGGAAGTTCAGAATATGGTTTATGGATAAGTAAATCAGGACAAAATGTACTAACAGATGGAGATGATGATTTAATATTTAATTCAGAAATAGGTGATACCACCACAGGTGTTAGTACTAAGAATGGAGAATGTTTTGGAGTTAAATATAAAGGATATGTTGAAGTAACAACTGATGGAGATGGAGATAACGATGCCTTTACAATAAAGGCTTGGCCAGAGTCAGATTTTACTATTAGTAGCACAATATATGCTCCACTTTGTTTAGCTCAAATAGGAAAGACTACAGGAGCTGCTACTACACAAATAGGAAATGGAAGTTTTTATTTCACAAGTGTAGCAACTACAGATCATGGGTTATTAACTAGAATATACCCAAAAAATAGAGATTCAAATGGAGCCTATGACGCAAGTGGCACTTACGGAGCGTTAGTAGGACAAGTGGCAGGATTAAGTGCAAGCGCTACATATAGAGTATATTATGCAGTAGCTTATCCATTAATATCACAATAAATTAGGAGATAAACATGCCAATAATAGAGTATGACAAAACAACAAAAGCAATTAGGGGTGCACACTATGGTCAAACATGGAATGCCTCTGATTGGACAAGCTATGAGTCAGATAATCCAGGTAAAGCTGTAATTGCTGTATCTGATGAACACACTACTACTCATAGAAAATATTTACAAATTAATGATGGTGTAGGTACTTTACATGATACATCATTAATGAGTGTTTCTGTAAGTATATCAATAGGTAGTGATGGTAAATATCCATTATTATCAAATAATACTGCATATATAGACTTTACAGGAGTACCACAAGGAGCAACTTGTACAGTAGATGGTACAAATGCAGGAACAATGGATTCTAGCGGAACTTTTAGGTTTACAGCACAACATGCAGGTCTTTATGGAATTATGTTTGAACTAACTGCATATGAAGGAACATATTTTGAGGTAAAAGCAAGTGATAACATATAGTGGAAATAAAACTAGCGATAATTACGCTACTAAAAGAGAAAGATCATATCCTGAACTAGAAGAACAGTTTGATCTTTTATATCATGCTATTGATGCAGGTGAGTTTGGTAATGATGCCAAATCAAGTAGTTTTTATACTAAATTAAAAGCTGTTAAGGATAAATACCCAAAATCATAAGATATGCCTAACCCCTACAGAAAATATTTCTTGACAACTACCTTACAATTTGGTATAATTATATAAATGGAGAATAATATATTATGGCAGCAGGAACTTACAATTTCGTCTTAGATCAAGGAGCGACATTCACCCGACAATTAACCGTTAAAGATGACGGTACTGTGATGAATTTAACAGGCTACTCGGTTGCGTCTAAGATGCGATCCACCCACGACTCAAGTACCGTGGTGGGCACTTTTACATGCACGGTTAGTAATGCTACCGGTGGAGTTATAACAATGTCGATGACTAGTACAACTACAGGAGGAATAGAAGAGGGCATATATGTATATGACCTAGAAATGACTAGTGGAGGTGGTACTGTAACCAGACTCATGGAAGGAACAGTCACTGTTAATCCTGAGGTTACTCGATAATGACTATAACTGTAACCATAACCGAAGATCCAATATATATAACGGTAGATGAGACAAACAATACCGTTACTTTAGATCAAAGTGATAATCCTATCACTATTAGTACTACTAGTGATCTAATAATGGCCGCTAGTGATGCTTCTGACGTTTCTTATACAGCAACAGGTAGTTTAGCTGGTGGAAATCTACAAGATGCTTTAGGGGATTTAGCAGATCAATTTTTTAGACAATCCTCAACACCTTCGGGGGATAATTTAGGAGAAGGTGATTTATGGTATGATACTGCAAATGAAGAATTAAAAGTTTACAGACAAGTATCTGGCGGATACGAGTGGCATGTTATTGCCGCATCAGGAGGTTCATCTCCGACAAGCTTCACCTTAGATGGTGGATCATTTTAGGATAAATAAATGGCAACAAATATAATTAAAATTAAAAGAACGACTGGAACAACCGCACCTAGTTCGTTAAACGCAGGAGAATTAGCATTTTCAGGTGGCTCTGGTACTCAGGGCAACATGGGACAAAGGCTGTTTATTGGTGACCCTGCAAATTCAAATGCTGTAACAGTAATTGGCGGTAATTACTTTAGCAACTTAATGGATCATGCACACGGTACTACCACAGCAAGTTCGGTATTAATTGTAGACGCAAATAAATCGACTTCAGAGTTAAGAACTGCAGCACTATACTTAGGAACTTCAGGTTCAGATACATTAATAACAGCAACAGCAGCAGAATTAAATACATTAGATGGTGTAACTTCAACAGCAGCAGAACTTAATTTAGTTGACGGCTCTACCGCAGGTACGGTAGTTGCAAGTAAAGCAGTTGTTGTAGATTCAAATAAAGATATAGCAAGTTTTAGAAATGTTACTTTAACAGGTGAACTAGACGCAGCAACCCTAGATCTTTCTGGTACTGCAGATATTGATGGAGATCTTGATGTTGATGGTACTACTAATTTAGATAATACAGACATAGATGGAAGTTTAACAGTTGACGGAGCATTAGATCTTAATGCTACTACTTTCTTTCTTAACGCAACCGATGATATAGATATAGATACTTCAGATACTACTGGTGGTATTAATATTGGTGGTAATAGTTCGGGTACTCCAGTAACTATCGGACACACAACTTCAGAAGTAACTGTTGGAGATAATTTAACAGTTACTGGTAATTTAACCGTTTCAGGTACAACAGTTACTGTTAACTCAACCACAGTTTCTGTAGCAGATCCAGTATTTGAATTAGGAGCCTCTGGCTCTGACGATAATCTTGATCGTGGTATTAAAATGAAATACAACTCTAGTGGAGCAAAAATAGCTTTCATGGGATTTGATGATTCAGATGGTAAATTTACAATGATTCCAGATGCTTCAGATTCTTCTTCAGTATTTAGTGGTACTGTTGGTACTTTAAAAGCAAATATTGAAACAGGAAATACTGGTGTTACAGTTGGAAGTTCAGTCCCTTTTAGTGATAGTTCTGGTACTTTAACACTTCAAAATATTGATGCTCTTGATGCAACTACAGAAGCAACCATTGAAGCAGCAATTGATACTCTAGGAAGTTTAACAAGTGCTTCATCACTAGCTACAGTAGGAACTATTAGTTCTGGTACTTGGGAAGGTACAACTGTAGCAGTAGATCAAGGTGGAACAGGATTAACCTCCGCAAGTTCTTCAGGTTATGTAATGGTCTCAAATGGCTCTGGATTTGTAATGCAGGCTATTGATGGAGGTACATACAGCTAATGGTTGATCAATTAGTAAAACTCAAAAGAAACACGACAAACACAACAGCACCTACCACTAGTGATATAGTTGTAGGCGAACTGGCTATAAGTGCAGTTGACGGGAAAGTATATCTTCGTAAAACAGACAATACAATAAAAGCAATAGATGCTAACGAAGATGATGTTATCGCACTCGCAATAGCCTTAGGATAAAATTATGGCAAATACATTTAAAAATGCTGCCGCAGCAGCTACAGGTACTAGTGAAGTTTCAGTTTATACTGTTCCTTCTTCTACAACAACTACTGTAATTGGACTTACTTGTGCAAATGTAACAAGTACTAGCCCTATATTAGTAGATATTAGAGTATATGATAGTTCTGGTACGGCACATTATTATGTGGTAAAAGCAGCAGAAGTATATACTGGCGGCACTCTAGTCGCTGTCGGTGGAGATCAAAAATTAGTTTTAGAGACAGGAGATATAGTTAAAGTAACATCAGATACAGCCAGTTCTGTTGACACAATTATATCTGTAATGGAGCAAACGTAATGGCTTATATAGGTAAAAGACCAACGGATACTTTTCCAGCTACTAATGCTATAACCACAACTACAATAGCAGATAATGCTGTTACGGCTGTTAAAATAGCAGAGAATGTAATTACAAGCAGAGAACTAGCTGCAAATACTATTGCAACAGGTAATATAGCAGATAATGCTGTTGATGGTACAAAAATCGCACAAAATTCAATTCTTACTCGTCATATTGATGATGGGCAAGTAGGCACAGCTCAAATAGCAGCAGATGCTATTACAGGAGCTAAAGTAGCAGATGATGCTATTGATTCAGAGCATTATGCAGATGGATCAATCGATACAGCTCACATAGCAGATGACCAAGTTACTCTTGCTAAAATGGCAGGTATTGCTAGAGGTAAAATTATTTATGGTGATGCTTCTGGTAATCCAGCAGTTCTAGCTATTGGTTCAAGTGGTCAAGCATTAACCTCAGATGGAACAGACATTACATGGGGTTCAGGTGGTAAAACAGATGAAGAAATTCAAGATTTAGTTGGAGCTATGTTCTCTAGTAATACTGAAACAGGTGTTACAGTAACATATGAAGATGGTGATGGTACTATAGATGTAGTAGTTGGTACACTTAATCAAAATACTACAGGTTCAGCAGCAACACTAACAACAGGTAGAACTATTGGAATGACAGGAGATGTTGTTTGGTCATCAGGATCTTTTGACGGCTCAGCAAATGTAACCGCAGCCGCAACAATACAAGCAGATGCAGTAGAACAATCTATGATAGCAGATGATGCAGTTGGAGCTGATCAATTAGCAGCCAACTCTGTTGTTTCAGCAAGTATAGTAAATGGAACTATTGTATCAGCCGATATAGCAGCGAATACAATAGCAACAAGTAATATAGCTGATAATGCTATAGATGGTACTAAGATTGCTCAAAATAGTATTCTTACTAGACATATAGACGATGGACAGGTTACTACTGCTCAAATAGGAGCAGATGCAATTACAGGTGCTAAAATAGCTGATGATGCTATTGATAGCGAACATTATACTGACGGTAGTATTGATACTGCTCATATAGCAGACGATCAAGTAACAGCAGCAAAACTAGCTGATACAGCAGTAACAGCAGCTTCATATGGTTCAAGTTCAGCAATTCCAGTAATAACTGTTGATGCTCAAGGACGTATAACAGCAGCAAGTACAGCAGCTACAAGTTCAACACTTACAATCGCAGCAGATAGTGGTAGTAATGATACTGTTACAGTTGGTACTGATACTTTAACTTTTGAAGGTACAGCTAATGAAATAGAAACAACAGTTTCAAATAATAAAATTAATATTGGTTTACCTACTAATGTAACAATAGCAGGAAATCTAACAGTTTCAGGAACTACAACAGAAGTTTCAAGTACAACAATAAATGTTGCAGATCCATTAGTTTCTCTAGCAACTTCAAATAATTCTAGTGATGCAGTTGATATTGGTATATATGGATTATATGATACTAGTGGCTCACAAGATCTATATGGTGGACTGTTCAGAGACGCTTCTGATAGTGGTAAATGGAAACTCTTTAAAGATAATCAAGCAGCACCTACGACTACTGTTAATACAGGTGGCACAGGTTATGCTGTAGGTACATTGGTAGCAAATCTTGAAGGAGATGTAACTGGTAATGTAACTGGTAATGTAACTGGTAATACATCAGGTACAGCAGCTACTGTTACAACCGCAGCTCAGACTAACATTACAAGTTTAGGAACACTAACTGCACTTACCGTTGATAATGTTGTAATTGATGGTGCAGTAATCGGACATACAGGCGATACAGATTTAATCACACTAGCAAGTGGGGTTGTTACTGTTGCTGGTGAAGTAGATGCAACAACTCTTGATATATCAGGAGATGCTGATATTGATGGAACACTAGAAGCAGACGCAATTACAGTCGATGGAACAACATTAGCAGAATATATTGCTGATACAGCAGGAGCAATGTTTAGTTCTAATACTGAAACAGGTATAACTGCTACTTATCAAGATGGCGATAATACCATTGATTTAGTAGTTGGTACACTTAACCAAGACACTACAGGAACAGCAGCTATAGCTACAAGTGTAACTGCTTCAGCTAACAATAGTACAGATGAAACAGTATATCCAACTTTTGTAGACGGAACTACGGGTTCACAAGGTATAGAAACAGATTCAGGACTTACTTATAATCCTAGTTCTGGTAACCTAACAATAGGTGGAGCTTTAACATCAGCAACACTTGATATATCTGGTAATGCAGACATAGACGGAACACTAGAAGCTGATGCTTATACAGTTGATGGAACAGCACTTAATGAATATATTGCTGATACTGTTGGAGCTATGGTTGGTTCAAATACCGAAACAGGTATATCAGTATCCTACGAAGATGGAGATAATACTTTAGACTTTGTTATAGGAGCTGGAGCAATCGTTAACTCTATGTTAGCAGATGATGCTGTTGGAGCTGACGAACTAGCAGCTAATGCAGTTGTTTCCGCAAGTATTGTAAATGGAAGTATTGTATCAGCAGATATAGCAGACAATACTATTGCTACTTCTAATATAGCAGATAACGCAGTTGATGCAACTAAGATAGCATCAAATAGTATTCTTACTAGACATATAGACGACAATCAAGTTACAGGCGATCAACTCGCTGATGATCTTGCACTAAGTGGTACAGGTTCAATAAGATTACCAGACGGAACAACAGCACAAAGACCGGGCTCAGGTGCTGCAGGTATGATGAGATATAATACTACTCTAGGACAATTCGAAGGTTATACAAGTGGTTGGGTTAAAATAGAAGATGGTGGTTCAAGTGCATTCTCTACAAATACAATGACTGGAGATGGTTCAGATACAACCTTAACTCTTTCACAAGCACCAGACACAGAATCTGATGTAATATTATTTATAGATGGTGTATTCCAAGCACACGATACATATAGCGTATCTGGAACTACTTTAACATTCAGTACTGCACCAGCAAGTGGTCGTGTAGTTACTGCATATCATGTTAAAGCAGCTGTTTCAGGCACTAATTTAACACATAACGCATTTAGTGGAGATGGTTCAGATACTACTTTCACACTAGACCTTGCACCAGTTCATGAGAATAATACTCAAGTATTTATAGATGGTGTTTACCAACATAAATCTACATATAGTATATCTGGAACAACACTAACATTTAGTACTGCTCCACCGAACGGTACTGCTATCGAAGCTATGACTATGAACCAGTTGGATATAAATGTTCCAGTTGATGATAGTGTTAGTCTTGCAAAAATGGCAGGTATAACTAGAGGTAGTATAATATATGGTGATTCTAGTGGTGATCCTGCTTATTTAGCACTTGGATCAAACGGTCAAGTATTAAAATCTGATGGTACAGATATAGCATGGGGAACTGATGCAACTTCATCAGATTATCGTTTAAAAGGAAATGTAAGACCCATGCAAAAAGGTTTAGAACGAGTTAAACAACTAAACCCTGTTAAGTTTAGATGGAAAGGTGGCATAAAAGAATCCGAAGGTTTCTTAGCACACGAATTACAAGAAGCAAATTGGAATATAGGTGTTAGTGGTGAAAAAGATGGAAAAGATATGCAGACAGTAGACTATGGAAGATTAACACCATTACTAGTAAAAGCAATCCAAGAACAACAAGAAACAATAGAAGCTTTAGAAGCCCGATTAGAAGCATTAGAGGAGTAATATGGCATTAACTACCATTACAAATCCAATGGTTTCGATTAACGCTATTCAAGGAACGTTAATCGCAGACAACGCAATTACAGCGGTTCATATCGCTACTAATGCTGTATCTGGTACTCTCGTAGCCGATAATGCTATCACAGCAACTCATATCGCGCAAAACGTAATCACAGTAACACAACTAGCAGATGACGCAGTCGAAGCGGCTAAAATAGCTGATGGTGTAATAACAACCAATCACTTAAATAAAGCAATGATTTCCTCTCAGACGGAAGTTAGTGTTGCTACTGGAGATTTCATACTATTAGGAGATACCTCCGATTCAAATAATTTAAAGAAAGCACCTATAAGTTCTATACTTGCAGCAAGCCCTACAGGAGCGGGTGCTTTTACATCTAATGTTACTATTACTACAGCGGATAATACCGATACATTAGAATTAATTTCTACGGACACAGACGCAAATCAAGGTCCAATACTTAATCTAAACAGAAACCCAAATGAAGCAGGGGCAGACAACGATTACTTAGGACAAATCTATTGGAGTGGTCATAACGATGCAGGAACACCTGAAGAAATTATTTATGCAAAACTAACTACACAAATACTAGACGCTTCTGATGGAACAGAAGATGCCAACATGGTTGCCTATGTGATGAAGGGTGGATCAAGAAAAGATATGTTAAGACTTGGTCCGACAGAAGCAGTTATTAATGAAGGAAGCGAAGATATAGATTTCCGTGTTGAATCAAATGGCAACGCAGATATGCTCTTTGTTGATGGTGGAAATGACAATATTCTTCTTGGAACTCAAAATCAAGGTCATATAAGACTTAATCAACAATTAGGATTAGCTGTCTCAGGTAATGTTTATGGTGGTATGTCTTTCGTTACACATTCAAGTAATGCAAGCGGTAATAGAGCTTTATTAGATTTTAACAGGTCACGAAATAACACTATAGGTAGTCACACAGTAGTAAATAGTGGTGATGTACTAGGCACAATCGTTTTTAGAGGAGATGATGGAGATGAATTTTTAGATGCGTGCTACATTCAAGGAGAAGTAGACGGAACTCCGGGCGATGGAGATATGCCGGGCAGGTTAACTTTTTATACTACAGCAGATGGTTCAGATTCTTCAAGTGAAAGAATGAGAATAGACGACTCTGGAAATGTTGGTATAAATGTAACAAATCCCGGACATAAATTAGAAGTTTCAGGTGATATAGAATTTTCAAAAGCAGGAGATGGAAACACTGCTATCATGCATGTAATAGATACAGCAGATACAGAAGTCGCATGGTTTGAAGGACGTAGAGCGGGTGATACAGGTTCTTGGATAGCTATAAGGCATAATCCTTCAACACCTCAAGAGACAAACAGGGCAGGTATTAAGTTTCAGGCTGATGATGATGGAGGTAATGTTACTAATTATGCACAAATTGGAATGTATATTGATGATCATACTGATGGTGCAGAAGACGGAAACCTACAATTTCACATTATGTCAAATAACAGTCTTGAAGAAAAACTAAGACTTGATGCAGATCAAATGATATTTAAAGGTGATTCAGGTTCATCATTTATTAGAGTAGATAACAGAGGAGATGGGCACGACACAGGTTTTGAAATTTATCAAAATAGCAGCAGAAAATGGGAATTACACAGCGATGATTCTAATACAGATGCTTTTGATATTAGAAATAACGCTGGAACATCAAGATTTACATTTACTCAAGATGGTGATCTTGGGGTTGGCACTACAAGTCCACAAACAGAACTTCATGTTTATAATACAAATAATTCTGCTGGGAATTTATTTACAGCAGTTGGAGCAGGTAATGTACCAAGCATTACTGTTCAAAATGCTAGTACAACAAACGATGTTAATGCCGCAATATTCTTTAGAGATGATGCAGATATGAGAGCTTCTATAGGTTGTAGATATGTTAGTCATGCAAGTGGAGATCAAAAAACTCAACTTAGATTTAGCACCTGCGGTTCAGGCAATACTAGAGAAAGAATGACTCTTAATGAAGATGGTTTTTTGGGAATTGGAACAGACGATCCCAAAGGTGGTCTTCATGTTGCAGCTAGTGGAGATGGATATCTTATTGTTACAGGAGATGGCAACCCTCTTAAAGGTGGAAGAATTGTAGGACATGATGGTGGATTAACTTTTCAACCAAATACAGGTACTAATAGCACATATTCAGAAGCAATGCGTATTACAACTGATAAAAAGATTTATATAGGGACTAGTGGTCCTGCTCTTGCAGGTGTTCTCTCAGTTGAAGCAGGAAACGCAGGAGTACCTATAATATGGGCTAAAAATACAGACGGTGATTCAGTTGGTATTAGATCACAGGTAGACGGAACTGCCTCAAGTAATTATATTTATGCCGCTTACAACGGGGGTGGAATTAAATGGAAAATTAGAAATGATGGAGACCATCAAGGTACAGATACAAGTATTGGTTCAATTTCAGACTCAAGAACTAAAAAAGATGTAGCAAATTTAACTTATGATATTGCTAAATTTAAACAATATAGACCAATTACTTTTAATTGGATTAACCCTGATTGTCATAACCATAAATCTAATAATAGAGGTTTTTTAGCACAGGAAATAAAAGCGATAGATGATTTTTATTGCGATAAATATGAAGCAAGTGGAGACGACATACCTTTAGTAGATGAAGATGGAACGGCTCACGGAACAAAATTTGGATATAAAGATGCAATGTATATATCAGTAATACAACAACTTATAACAAGATTAGAGACTGCGGAAGCCAAGATCACAGCATTAGAGGGATAATATGGCATTAACACAAGTACAAACAGAATTAATAGCAACAAATGCGATATCGGGAACGGTAATAGCAGATAATGCTATAACCTCCGTTCATATTGCTCAGAACGCTATCCTAACCCAACATATAGATGACGGACAGGTAAATACTGATCAATTAGCGGCAGATGCTGTTACAGGTGCAAAACTGGCAGATAGTTCAATTGTTACTGCAAATATTCAAGATGATCAAGTTACGAGCGATAAACTAGCAAATAATATAAATATAGCAGGAACACTTGCTTCTACAGGTGTATTAACTGCTAATGCAGGAGTCGTAGTTGATAATATCACAATAGACGGAACAGAAATTGATTTAAGTTCAGGAGACTTGACTTTAGATGTAGCTGGTGATATAACTCTTGATGCTGATGGTGGTGATTGGATATTCTCTGATGCAGGAACAACTATATTAGGGATTCATAATGTATCTTCTGATGCAGTTCTTAAAGCTAATGTAAATGATAAAGATATGATCTTTAAAGGAACTGATAATAATTCTGAAATAACTGCTCTTACCCTTGATATGTCAGATGCAGGAACAGCAATATTCAATCACGATATAAAACTAGGTGATGATGATGTTATTAAACTTGGTGATACTGCAGGAGATTTTGAACTATATCATATTGCAGGCTCAGTAAATGTAATTCGTGGTAATGGGGGTCTAGTATTACAAACAGATGATACTTCATACGGAATACAAATGGGAAGCACTAGTGGCGGTGAAACAATGTTTAAGGCTGTTAAAGATGGTGCAGTAACACTTTACTACGACAACTCAGCCAAACTAGCTACAACATCTACTGGCGTAACTATCTCAGATGATCTCTTAGCTTCAGGATTATATGTTGGCTCTATAAACACCAGTTATGATTTTTATAACAATGGAACTTCATATCTCAATGGTGCAGTAACTATTGATGATGATTTAACTATTACAAATGCAACCGCAAGGTCTTATATTACATCTACAGGTGCCGGCAATAATGCAGCACTAGTTCTTCAAGCTGATAGTGCTGATACAACTGCGGAAAATGGTGGGGTTTATTATGTTGCTTCTGATACTGCTGATTCTTCACATCTGTCTCTTTCTGGAGATAATGCAAATTATCATTTATCAGTAACACATGGTGGAAATGTTGGTATAGGAACTGTGAGCCCTGATACAAATTTAGAAATTGAATCAAGTGCAGGTTCTTCAACAATAATAAGATCAAAAGGAACAGTAGCAGATGGATATAGAACTGGATTTGAAGCATCAACTACACATACAGGCGGAACTGTTTGGTCTATGTTCTCTACTAATAATAGTGATGGATATTTTGGTGGTGGTAAGTTTGTAATAGCTAATGAAACAATGGGTGATGTAGATACTAATACAGCAGCTCAAGTTGTAATAGATGGTACTGGAAAGGTTGGTATAGGAACTATTAGTCCAAGTGTTGATCTTCACATTTATTCAACAGCAGACAATAGACCTCATGTATTATTAGAAGGTTATCAAAACCACGATACAGATGATGCACCAGTATTAGAATTTTATACGAATGATGAAACAACAGGTGGCATTGGCGATAATACAGACGTTGGTGTTATCCGATTTACAGGCGATGAAAAAGATGGTGGCACAAAAGAAACTTATGCAGAGATAAGAGGTGTTGCACACGATCCCGGTCAAGGTGCATCAAATAAAGGTAATTTGTCTTTCTTTGTTCAAGCTGCTGGTGATTTACACGAAACACTTACACTAGATGAAAAAAATGTTGGAATAGGAAGCGCAGCTCCAAGTACGTCTGCCTTACAAGTTCACGCTACCAAAAATTCAGCGGGAACTGCTTGGACAGGGGTTGGACCGGGAAATATAGCAAGTATAACAATATCTAATGATAGTACGACTGACAATACTATGGCAGGACTATTTTTAGCTACAAGTTCAACTCCAAATGTCCGTGGTGGTATATTAATGAATTTTAATGATGTTGATAATGAATCTACATTACATTTAGCAACAACAGATGGTAGTGGTAATACAAGAAATAGAGTGTCTGTTCTAGGGGCTGGTGGCTTAACATTCAACGGAGACACAGCAGCAGCCAACGCACTTGACGACTATGAAGAAGGCACTTTTACCCCTAGTTG